>Ga0114996_10001233_pt1 | contig 34778 bp, 34 predicted proteins | sample ArcticOcean_MG_C_4_FD_87039 | JGI IMG/M metagenome (GOLD analysis project Ga0114996, IMG submission 87039) | Marine microbial communities from western Arctic Ocean - ArcticOcean_MG_CB4_134 | ecosystem: Environmental > Aquatic > Marine > Oceanic | place: Arctic Ocean: Canada Basin | collected... | reverse complement strand
AGTGGCAAGAGCCTGTCTTTTGCATGGCTCATGCGCTACACAGAAGTCCTTTCCTCCGGTCTCGCCTACAAGCCTGGGGTAAGACTCATAACTTTTAATATTCTCTCCAACGTGCTTCCACATACTCTGAAATACCCCGGTTGATCCAGTGAAGTGAATGCCCGCGAGTTTTGGATGCGATAGCACCTGATTTCCAACAACGGCTCCGCTTCCAGGAAGCAAGTTAATAACACCATCCGGCAGGCCAGCTTCCTTAAATAGTTTCATCAGGAAGTAGGCTGGGTAAACGGTACTCGATGCGGGCTTCCATATCGCCATGTTTCCCATTAGCGCTGGCGCCGATGGAAGGTTCGCTGCGATACTTGTAAAATTAAACGGAGTTACAGCAAATACAAATCCCTCAAGAGGTCGGTGCTCTGTCTGATTTTTTGTACCCTCTGGTGAGTACATCGGCTGCTGAGCATAAATTTCCTGAGCGTAGTAGCAGTTAAAGTTCCAAAAATCAATCAGCTCACATGCTGCGTCAATCTCTGCCTGATAAGCATTCTTGCTCATATTAAGCATAGTAGATGCATTGACTACATCTCTGTGTGGACCAGCCAGAAGCTCGGCCATCTTTAGAAAAATTTTAGCTCTATACTCAAAGGATGTCTGGCTCCAGTCACTCCACGCATCAAGAGACGACTCAATTGCTAATTTAACCTCCTCTTCACCCGCCTTGTGGTATGTGCCAAGTACGTGGGCGTGGTCATAGGGCTTTACGCAGTTGCCGGTGTTTCCGGTTTTAATTTCTTTGCCATCAATGATGATGGGTATTTCAACGATACTCGAAGAGAGCTCATTAATCTTTTCAACTAAACTTCTTTTTTCTTCTGAATTTGGCTTGTAATCCTTTATTGGCTCATTCACTGGAACTGGCACTTTGAAACTATCACTCATCACTAAATCTCCGTGTTAATTATTTTTTATATTGTATGATGGAAATCAAGCGTAAATTTACCCATACATTAATCCAAAAAAACAGAATAAAATTAAAAATGAGTGTATTAAAATCAATTAATCCAGCAACCGAGGAGCTCTTTGCAGAGTTTAAAGAGATAGATTTGGATGCTGCCGAGGAAATTATATCAAAATCATCAGCATCCCAGAAGCAGTGGTCGCAGCTGGATATTAAAGATCGATCCAAAATAATTTTAAATATTGGCACTTTAATTACTAAGGATAAGGAGTCGTACGCCAAAATTATTACAAATGAGATGGGCAAACCAATCTCTGAGGCGATTGGCGAGGTTGAAAAGTGTGTGTGGCTGTGTGAGTACTATGCAGAGAATGCAAGTAATTTTTTAGGTGATCAGTATATTGATTCTGACGCAAAATCCAGTTTTGTATCATTTGAACCGCTTGGAGTCATTTTAGGTGTAATGCCTTGGAATTTCCCTTTTTGGCAGGTATTCAGGTTTGCAGTTCCAGCGCTCCTGGCAGGAAACAGCGTGCTTCTAAAGCATGCATCCAATGTGCAGGCATCCGCGCTTGCCATTGAAAAGATATTCCATGAGTGCGATATCCCAAACGATGCTTTTCGAACTCTAGTTGTAGGATCTAAAATGGTACCAGATATTATTTCAAATAAACATGTTAGCGCCGTTTCACTAACTGGAAGCGAGTACGCTGGAAGCAAGGTGGGGGAGTGCTCAGGAAAGAATTTAAAGAAAACGGTTCTTGAGCTTGGTGGTGCGGATCCTTTCATTGTGATGGAGGACGCCAATCTACCCAATGCCATAGATGCAGCGGTGAAGGGACGAATGCTCAACAATGGACAAAGCTGCATCGCTGCAAAGAGATTTATTGTTCACTCAAGCATCTACGATGAGTTTATTGATGGTCTTCAAAATGCCTTCCAAGAATTAAAGATTGGTAATCCAATGGACAAAGAGACCGCCGTGGGGCCTCTGGCGCGCGCGGATATCCTTGAGGAGCTAGATCAGCAGATTCAAAATTCTATAAAATCAGGTGCCACCTTAATTACTGGTGGATCAAAAATCGATGGAAGCGGATATTTTTATCGTCCAACCATTCTAACAAATATCACAAAAGAAATGCCAGTCTATCATGAGGAAACATTTGGACCTGTATTTACAGTTATTAAATTTAAAACTACAGATGAGATGATAGAGATAGCAAATGACTCTGAATTTGGACTCGGTGGAAGTTTATGGTCAGAGAATAGAGAAGAGGCGCTATCCATTGCTCGAAAAATTGAAACTGGTGCGGTGTTTATTAATGCCTTTACTAGATCCGATCCCAGACTTCCATTTGGAGGAATTAAGAAATCTGGTTATGGAAGGGAATTATCAGAGTTTGGAATTAGAGAGTTTGTGAATATCAAAACAATTGCAGTTCACTAGTTATTATTCTTAAAGACTTTATTGTATTCTTCTACAATGGCTTTAGGTCCTGGATAGTTTAAAAATCTAGTTTTGAATTTCTTTTTCATATGACTCGCTTCACTTCTAGACATCTGCTCAGTATACCCAACGATATCTGTAAACATAATCGCAGCTAGTTTTCTTTCTACTTTGGAAGACATTTTAGAATTTAGCCTTTTTTTTATTTATTAAAAACACTGTTCCAGTAATCAGTAGCTCTCTAATGACTGGGATGTGCCAAATAAATTTAGATCCAATTGTTCTAAGTCCATATCGAATTTGATGGGATGGCCTGATATGAAAAAATTTCTCATCAAGCACACCGTATCCATTGTTGTTTATCAAACTATAGAACATGCTGATTGTTTTCTTTGAATCATATAAAGACAGAAGCTCTTCTACATTTTCTTTATCATTTGATTTCCCATCCGCAAGCACTCTCATCAAGTCTCTAGGGATAAGGCTTAGATATGGAACAAATCGAAGCAGGCTGTTAAGGAGCACCTGCTGGTGGAGTCCAAATGGCGAGTAGAATGGGGGAAAGGTGATCAAGATAACCGTATCTGGTTTTGACAGGAGATTAATCTGATTAAACAGCTGATCCATCAGCTTGTTGTCAAGGTGCTCAATCACATCTCTAAGAATGATGATATCAAACTTGGATTCTATTTTATCAGTGAGATTTTCATCAAACACATTAAGTTTGCAGTACTTGACATTATTATTCTTCCACTCAAGGTTTTTAAGGTCAAAGCCCACACACCTATCTGAGTACTCTCCAAATGCACTGATGAAGCCACCGTTTCCGCAGCCAATCTCAAGAATATCCCTATCATCTAACTCTATATTATTATTTAGAAGGAATGGAATGTAGTAGCCTGAGGCAAGCGTCCGCTGGTACTCGTAGTAGTACTCCTTCCAGCTAGCAAATTTATTTTTATTTAGTTTCTTCATTTCCTCTGTACACCAGGATACTGACATCAGGATTATCGCAGCTCACGCCAAAGCTATTTCCAGTGGCTTCATTTAGAGTGGCGCCATAAAGATTATCGAAGCTATAGCCATCCAGCTCATACTTTAGGCCGGAGGATGATACTTTTGCCTCCCTGTTCATGCAAAAGATAGAGACCCTCTGATTTGGATAGGATGAGAAATCTTTGTTGTTTACAATATCAAACTGCCCGCTGTTGGTTATAACCTTAAGCTTAAAATCATAACTATTATCGAGAATAAGAAATAAATTACCAAGGTAGTGGTCATCGCCCCCACCATCTGCGCCCAGCAGAGTCACCGACTCAACTTTATTATCTCTTGCCCAGTTAAGCGCCTTGCTAAGGTCACTGGAATTCTGATCATCGATCTGAATTATTTTATCTTTATAGCTATCTTTCAGCTCATCTGTCAGTGAGTCCATATCACCTATAATTAAGTCGGGGACGTATCCGTGCGCGGTTGCCTCTACCGCCGATCCATCGCAGCACAGAAGAAATTTATCAGAGCTAAGTAGATCCACGGCCCGTTTCGTTTTTGGAAAATCACCGTTTGCCAGTATTATAATATCTTTTTTTATTTTCATGTTTATTGGAACAAAATTTCAGTTATTATCATTATATATAAAAGTGTAAATTTAACTATGCAAAAATATATACAATCTATCTCAATTTTATTAATATTACAATTGGCGATATGCGCTGATGCGTTGGCACCTAATCAGATGCTGGAAAAAGCAATCAAAAGATTAAATGACATCGATCATCAAATGACCATTAAAATTAAATCCAAAGATAAAAAAAATAAAGAAGAAATCACAAATCTAGAGCTCTTTGTGCACTGGGAAACAAATAAAGAGAAATATAAGATGGTTCATATAAAAGAAATCACCAAAGGAAAGAAAAAGGGCCGACAGATGTGGGTGCACACCTACAAAGATGGAAAAGAAAAAAAATGGATTCGGATGCCAAGATCAGGGAAGATCAAGGATTTAACAGGTAAAAAATCTTCAGAGAAGGTCGACCTGTCATCAATCACACTGCCCCTGTCTCTTCTTGATAAGGAAATTATTTTTTTGGAGGATGAGCAGATTAACGAGATACCCTGCAAGGTTATTGAGATTAAGAAGAAAGCCGGGAATATCAGATTGTGGATTGATCCAATTGATTTTATTATTCACAAGAAACGGCTTTATAATAACAAATCAGAAATTGAGAAAGAAGTTTTTTACGGAGATTTAACCATCTACAATGATCTTAAATTTTACAATCATGAGATCATACACAATCATAAAAAAGAGTCAACTGTAGAAATTTTTCTAACGGCATTCGAACAAAAGACCTTTGACAACGTAGATATTTTCAATGTACCTCTAAAGGAATGAGGGTCAAGAGAACAAATGATGAGCTAAAGGCTGATCGACCCACCCTCGAAGAGGTCTCATTCATATCCAGGCTACCTATTTCTATTTTAGTTGAGAATGTTCGATCTGTTCATAATGTAGGATCAATATTCCGATCAGCCGATGGATTCGGAGCAACTAAAATATATTTGACCGGATACACCGCATATCCTCCCAGAGATGATCTGCATAAAACAGCTCTAGGTGCGGAGGAGTCTGTTCCATGGGAGTACCATGAGAATACAATAGAGATTGCTAAAAGAATCAAGTCTAAAGGCATCAATTTGGTTTTAATCGAGCAAACACATAGTTCTAGCAATATATATGCGTCAGACTATAATTTCCCACTGTGCTTCATTGTAGGCAATGAGGTTGAGGGAGTATCAGAGGAATTAGCCAATTTGGCTGATACTCATATTGAGCTTCCGATGAGAGGAATAAAACAAAGTTTAAATGTTTCTGTGGCGACTGGAATCGTTGGCTATGAACTTTCCAGGTGCTACACCCTTAAACAAGAGGAAGAATATGTCAAACCATGAAAGTTATATGGCGAGAGCCATTAAGCTTGCTGAAAAGGGGAGAGGAGAGGTTTCTCCAAATCCAATGGTTGGCTGCGTCTTGGTTAAGGATGGTGAGGTAATTGGGGAGGGCTACCACCAAAAATTTGGAGAGCCCCACGCAGAGGTGATGGCATTTAGAAATGCAATTAAAGATCCTCTTGATTGCACCGTGTATGTAAATCTAGAGCCATGCAACATTCATTCAAAGACGCCTCCATGTACAAAATTTTTAAAAGAGAATGGAGTTGCAGAGGTATTTATAGCCAATATAGATCCAAACCCAGATATATCTGGAGCCGGTATAAAAGAATTAGATAGATTAAACATTAAAACACATCTAGGGATCCTTTCGAAAGAGGCCAGTGAGCTAAACAAGGGGTTCTACAAATGGGTCAAGACAGGTCTCCCATGGCTAGCATGTAAAATTGCTCAATCAGAGAATAAATTTATGGGGATTGATAATAAGAGTACACACTGGTTAACCAATGAAATATCAAGGGAGCATAGCCACAGGCTAAGATCAAGGGTAGATGCAATTTTAATTGGGAAAAACACGGCTCAGGTGGATGACCCCAGTCTGACGGTTAGATTGGTTAATGGTAAGAACCCCCTTCGCATTGTTGCAGACACAAGTAGAACGCTTCCTCAAAATCTAAAAATATTCAATGATAATGAATCAGAAACAATCGTTCTATGCTCATCAGATCAATTCTCTGATAATAAGACCACTCACTGTAAATATATTGTGGTGAAAGAAAAAAATAAGATGCTGGATCCTCAAGATATTTTGAAGCATCTGGCAAATATGGGAATCACCTCTATTCTACTTGAGGGTGGGCCCAAGCTTATTAAATCATTTTATGAGGAAGGACTTATCGATGAGGTGTATGAGTACACAGCCCCTGTAACATTAAATGGAAAGGATATGCTTAATCCAATAAGTATTGATGATAGCTGGGATTGTAAGGACCAAGAGAATTTAGGTGAGGACAAATTGGTTATATACCAAAAGAAAGAGGTTGAATGTTTAGTGGAATAATTGAAGAGGTGGGTACGGTTAGAAGTATTGAAGAGTGCCCAGGCAGCAGGAAAATGACGATCGCTTGTAAAAAAGTAATTAAGGGCGTTGCTGTTGGGGACAGTATCTCAGTGAATGGGGTTTGTCTAACAGTTACTAATATCAATGATAATCAGTTTGATGTAGATATCGTTGCTGAGACATTAGAAAAATCCAATCTAAATAGCATCGCTGAAGAATCAAAAATAAATCTTGAAAGAGCAATGAGATATAACCAGCGGGTAAGCGGACATCTTGTTCAGGGCCATGTTGATACCCAGGCAAAAGTATTAGATATTAATAAAACTGAGGAGTGGACACAGATTGAATTTGAGGTTGATTCTGATTATAAAAAATATTGTATCTACAAAGGATCTATCGCGATTGACGGAGTATCTCTTACCATTTCGAAGGTAACCTCTAGGGGAATACAAGTTGCCTTGATTCCTCATACCCTATCAAATACTATTTTGTCTAATTATAAAATTGATCAACACGTAAACATAGAGACTGATATGGTCGGAAAATTTATTGAAAATTTTGCAGGGGCTGTTAGCCAATGAATACGGTAGAACAGATTAAGAATATTGATTTAGCGCTTGAGGATATCAAGAGAGGGAAGATGGTCATCGTTGTAGATGATGAGGACAGAGAGAATGAGGGTGATTTTATAATACCAGCTGATAAGGCAACTCCTGATGATATTAATTTTATGATGAAGCACGCAAGAGGACTAATCTGCATAGCCATCACCCAAGAGCGAAGCGAAGAGTTAAAATTAGATCCAATGGTAAACTTAAACACATCTCTTCATGAGACTAATTTTACAGTTAGTGTAGATGCAAAAAAAAATATAACTACAGGAATTTCTGCAAAAGATAGATGGGAAACGCTAAAAATTATAAATGACAGCGATGCATCTCCATCTGACCTAGCGAGACCTGGTCACATGTTTCCGCTCATCGCAAAATCAGGGGGTGTTCTACAAAGGGCTGGGCACACAGAGGCAAGCATTGATTTAGCCAAGTTAGCTGGATTTAGCCCATGTTCACTCCTCGTTGAGATTGTTGATGAGGATGGATCGATGGCGCGGCTTGATAGATTAAAAGAGATCTCCAAGGAGCATGGCTTAAGGCTAATATCGATTGCAGAGCTCATTGAATATAGAAGGAAGAAGGATAAGCTAATAACAGAGCTTCTTGAGATTCCATTTCCCAATGAATATGGTGAATTCAAGCTTCGACTATTTGAAGATAGTATCCATGGGGATCATCATGTGGCACTCATTAAGGGTGAGATAACTGAAGATGATGAGGTCCTTGTTAGGGTGCATTCACAGTGTCTCACCGGAGATATCTTTGGATCACTTCGATGTGATTGCGGCCCTCAGTTAGAGGAATCAATGAAAAAGATTGATTCATATGGTAAGGGCGTACTTGTTTATCTTCGTCAAGAGGGAAGAGGAATTGGATTAAAAAATAAACTTCTAGCCTATCAGTTGCAGGATGATGGTCTTGATACCGTAGAGGCCAATGAGAAGCTTGGATATGGAGCAGATTTAAGGGAGTATGGTATTGGAGCTCAAATTCTAAGAGAATGCAATGTCCGACAGATGAGGTTACTTACAAATAATCCCAGAAAAATTATTGGGCTTGAGGAAGGCTATGGATTAAAAATTGTAAAGAGAGAGCCAATTGAAATTAAGTCAAACTGTATAAATCACTCATATCTAAAAGCAAAGAGGGATAAGCTAGGCCACTTCCTCTCTATAGATAAAGATGAAGAACAATAACAACAACTATCACATTGTAATTGTTATAAGTGAGTTTAATAAGCCTGTTACAGATCAACTGCTAGATGGAGCCACTCGGGCCTTCCATGATGAAAATGGTGGAAAATTAACAGTGATAAGTGTCCCGGGGGCCTTTGAGATTCCTGCAACTACAAGAAAAGTAGCCCAAACTATGAAGCCTGATGCGATTGTTACACTGGGAGCAATTATTAAAGGTGAGACCAAGCACTTTGATTTAATATCTGCAGAATGCACAAGGGCGATACAGGATCTTACCATGAAATTTGATATCCCAATTTTATTTGGGATATTAACCACAGAGAATGCAGATCAGGCGCTTGAAAGAGCTGGGGAAAAGGATAAGGGATACGAGGTAATGAAATCAGCATTTCATATGATCCGGATCTTCAAGGAAATAAAATAATCTTAAAAATTTTCCAGAAAACCCATTTAAATCTATTTTTTATTATCATTATTTATATTCAATTGGCCATGTCATCTGAATATGATTGGTCATACATCAGATCTGAGCTTAATACTAATGATATACACATGCTGGATAGTAGATTGTTGGTACTATACAATAGTCTTATGGTTGAGTATGATATCAGTGGGAATGAAGTTTATAGATATGATTTAAAGCTTGAGCACAATTTAAGTTTTGCTAGATATTTTGAGGTTGATGCAAAAAATAATATCTGGCTATTTGGTGACGATGGCGCCATCTATGTGCTTGATCAGAGCTACAGACTAATTAAAAATTTTACATATTTAGATGTTGACAACCTAGAGACATGCTTGGATGTAGAAATAGATAATGAGGATCACTATCTGTGTACATATCTAAGAGACAGCCAGCTTGGAATTCTCAGCTTCAGCTATGACAGTGAGGGTGACCCCATATATGAGGATTACTTTGTTATCGATCAGGGAGTCATTCCCGATGAAGTGGTTGTGGATTTAGATGAAACTAGCGAAAATATTTTTCTAAGTACCGATGAAGGCGTCTACTATGCAAGCAAAAAATCAAATTTAAAATTACCAGGCTCGTGGTCCATATGCACGAATAGTCAGGATGCACTTGCTTCATTGTCAATGGATGAAATTTTCATATTCTCATCAGATTCTGATATGTCTATAATTAATATTCTTGATCAAGATGGAAATCAGCTGCAAACACTTGAATACAGCAGCGCTGATTTTATTGATATTACATTGCTAGATGAGGATTTAATTGGATTACTCCTAAAGCAGGAGATTGTATTACTAGATTTTGATTCAGACTTAAATCAGTTTACTATTGATTCTTCTTATCCTCTAGATGCTGGTGAGTATACATCCATAACTCACTATGACAACCGTCTGATAGTCTCAATTTCAAATCAAGGATTTCAAATAATTCCATTTAATGGCTCTAGCATCCGTGTAATAGCTGACTCCCCATCCATCGATAAGTTTAGTGCGATACAGCTATTAAAAGATGGGAGCTTTGTGGCAACTGGAATGAACAAAGATGAAGAAAATTCATTTGCATCTACCCTTTATTTTAATGAACAGACCTACATTAACTATATCCCAGCTGATAAGATGGATCAATATAATACTAGCAGTGAGTTTGATGCAGTTTTTATTGATTATGTTGTTGGAAGTTTTTCGCCTGTTAGTATACTAGAGCTGGATAATGGGCATATTATATTTACAAATAGTGGCCTATCCCAGAACAATAATAACAGTGGTGGAGTAATTGAGATTGATTTAAATAGTCAAGAGATTGTAAATATATTTAATTCCAGTAATACACAGGTGCTGGGTGGGCTAGATGGGATATATAATCCATCATGGGATTCAAATTATCTGGTTATTAATCAAATGATAGAGCATGGTGGGAAAATATGGATAGTTAATCCTTATAATGAGCATTTTGGAAATATTATATCTATTTATGATATTGATTCAGAGTTGTGGGATGGTCTAAATGCATCCGATCAAAGTTTATATCTTCCTAGAGAGATAGCCTTTGATCACAGTGGACAAATGTGGATTGTTTTTGATAATGAGAATACACTATCTGGGAATGAAACTTATTCAAGTGGCGGCATTAGATATGTAAACAGCAACAATCAATTTTTAGCGCCAGGAAACGATGATGAACTTGTAGGTGGGGCAAGCGCTGATGCCCTATCGCTGGATGTATGTAGATACAATGGTTTTGATATACTATGGGTGCTAACAACCAGCGGAGTTCAGGGATACACGATTGATCAGAATCAATTGGCTCCTATTTCAAATTTAGATTTTTTTATTGAATCACAATTCTCGGAGGGTGATCATATAAGGTGCGATTATCTATCAAATGTTTGGATTACCACAAGGCACAGCGGGGTGAGAGTTATTCTATCAGCCTCAAGTTACACTGATTACTGGCCTTCATACCTGGGGTTTAGGCAGGCGGATAGCGGATTGCTATCTGATATTGTTTATGATATTGATTTTAATCAGGAAACGGGTGAGGTATACTTTGCCACTGATTTAGGCATATCAATACTCAGCTCCCCCTTTACTGAGGTTTCCTTTAAAAATGATGATAGATATGAAATAGCATTTAGCAAGAACCCCTTTTTAACACCCAAGGACGAGAGAATGGTTATAAGTAATTTTCCAATAGGAAGCACAGTGAAAATAATGAACCTAAGAGGACAGGTTTTACAAACTCTGCAAGATGATAATTTCTCAGAGTATAATTGGGATGGAAAAGATGATAATGGAAGTTACCTAGGCTCTGGTGTTTATATAGTCACCTCATCACATCCAAATCATCCAAGATCGATAGGAAAGCTTGCCATTATCAGAGAGAAATAATGCTTAGTATAAAAAATTTCACTGAAACTGAATTAGAATTTAAAGAATTGGCGAGAATAGATAATCTTGTTAATCATGACTCTGTAGATCATCCAGATGACGATAAGAGAGAGTGGAAAATTAGAGATAAAAGCCTAATTAGAGATAGGCTACTTCTCTATAAAGATAATCTACTTATAGGAGCAATGTACTACAGTCAGGGTAGGGCCGAGAACAATAGAACTACATTTTTTACGTTAAATATAGATCCTAACTTCAACATCGAGGAATCTAGAGAGCTTTTATATAACAGGATGCTCCAAGAAATTAAATCATATAATAGTAATAAAATCCTTACTAGTGTATATGATCATCCTAACTATCATCTTTTCAAGCAGTTTTTACTTAAGAATGAATTTAAATTAGTTCAAACCAACAGAGAGTACTCCTGTGATATTAGAAAGGTTGATACAAAACAATATCAATCTTTGATTAAAAAATTAGAGTCAGATGGGATAAGGTTCTATGATTCAAAGGAAGAAATGAGAGATTGGCCAGAACACTATAAGAAGCTAGAAGAATTAGGGTGGACATATGCGCAAGATTTTCCAATCCCAGATGGCGTTAAGCATACAAGAACTCCATTTAAAGTAGCGATGCAGATGCAGCTTGATTTTGAAGAATATAATTATGGGACTGAAATAGTTGCTGTAAAGGATGGAAGATATATAGCTTCAACAGATTTGGAAGTCTATCATAAAGCTGAGCCATATAAAGCATGGACAGGTGGACTAGGCGTACTTAAAGAATTTAGAAGGCAGGGGATCGCTACTGCACTTAAGATTAAGGCCATTGAGCGTTTACTCAATAAAAATATCATTGAGGTGAGAACGGATAATGAGGAAAATAACCCAATGTACAGGATTAATGTTGCTTTAGGATTTAGGCCAGTACCATTCAGCCTAGAGTATATAAAGAAAATTTAGGTAATTAAGCTTCTTCGTGCAGATAGGTCTTTGGCCTATAGTATCTTACAATAAATAAAAATAAAATAGAAGTTATAAACATAAGCTTCGCATAAAAGTAAAAGTAATCAGCTCCACTTAGTATTAATGAACCATCATCATTCTCAATAAATGCACTAACGGACGCAGTGAATATGTTTCCTAGAGCAACAGACATTAGAAACAGTCCCATAATAAATGATTTCATAGTTTTGGGTGCCTGTGTATATGAAAACTCTAGGCATGTAATTGAAACAAAAACCTCAGATGCCGTAAGAATTGCATATGCAAAAACCTGCCACGCTATAGAGGGAGTAAGGCCAGCATCAATCTGTGATTGTAAATTTCCGATAATAATAAATGATGGAACCGCTATAAACAGGCCAATGCTTATTTTTTTAATTGGAGTTAGCTCAAATAAGGAATTTAATTTTGGATAGAGAAAATAAGCGAAGGTAGGAGCAAAAATTAAAATCATTATAGGGTTTATCGCCTGTATTTGAGAGGGGAGCCACTCAACTCCTAGCCAGTGTCTGTTTAGGTGCTCAGCCTGGACTACCCACGTAGAGCCGGTTTGGTCAAACAATGCCCAGAATATCGCAATAAAAATATAGATGGGAAGTAGCTTTAAGATTGCTGTCATTCCCTTCTTGCTAAAAGTTTCTTTTAAAAATTTCATTCCACCCGGCGGTACATGTATAAAGACATTTCTCCCCATCCAGAAGAGTATTGTTGCCATAAGCATTAGTACTCCAGGAAGACCAAATGCGACTTGAGGTCCAAAGTTAGTCAGAAGGATTGGCGTGAGCATTGTAGAAACAAATGCACCTAAATTAATTGAAAGATAAAACCAGCTATACACCTTTTCAAGTAGATATGAATTTGTTTTTCCGAACTGATCACCAACGTGGGCCGAGACACAGGGCTTGATGCCACCTGCCCCTATTGAGATTAAGGTCAATCCAACTACCAGGCCAACTCTGGTCTCATCAAGCGCCAGTGCGAAGTGTCCCATACAATAGACAATTGAAAGAGCTAAAATTGTTCGATATTTTCCAAAAAATGCATCAGCTAGTATAGCCCCGAATATGGGGGTAAAGTAAACAGCCGATGTAAACACATGGTACCAGTAGGTTGCCTCATTGGAGGACATTGTAGAGTACTCTCCGCTAGTATCCATCAGATGCTTTGTCATAAATATCATCAGGATGCATTTCATTCCATAGAAGCTGAATCTTTCAGCGAGTTCATTCCCTATGATATAGGGAATGCCCTTTGGAATTGTATCAGAAGCTCTTGGAGATGTTAGATAGTTATTCATATCAGTAAGTTAAAGTTACATATCAAAATATAATTTTCAAGTGTTAAAACCCTTGTTATTTTGCTAAATTATAGCCAATTATGTCAATAGATAATAAATACTGTAACTCTCTGACCACCTACTCAAGATGGAAAACAAGAGAGGTAAAAATTGGAGATGTAGCGCTAGGTGCTAACAATCCAATACGAGTGCAGTCGATGACCACAACAGACACTATGGATACAGTATCTACCGTAGAACAATCAATCAGGATGATTGATGCTGGATGTGAGTATGTTAGAATCACAGCCCCAAGCAAAAATGAAGCAGAGAACCTTGAGAACATCCGGGATGAGCTTCATAAAAGAGGATACAAGACACCATTGATTGCAGATATCCACTTTACACCCAACGCAGCTGAGATTGCCGCTCGAATTGTGGAAAAAGTTAGAATTAATCCAGGCAATTTTGCTGATAGAAAAAAATTCAATTATATAGAGTATACAGATGAGCAGTACGACGGCGAGATCGAAAGGATTAGAGATCGATTTCTCCCACTGGTAAACATATGCAAAGAGTATGGGACGGCCATGCGTATTGGGACGAATCATGGCTCACTCTCTGATCGGATACTAAGCAGATATGGGGACACTCCACTTGGGATGGTTGAGTCAGCACTAGAATTTCTTCGAATATGTAAAGATGAAAACTATAATGATATTATACTATCAATGAAATCTAGCAATCCCATTGTTATGGTAGAGGCCTACCGCCTACTTGTTAATCGAATGGAGTCTGAGGATATGAACTATCCACTTCATCTTGGAGTGACAGAGGCCGGGGAGGGCGATGATGGAAGGATAAAATCAGCTCTCGGGATAGGGGCTCTGCTTGAGGATGGGCTGGGAGACACCATACGCGTATCATTAACAGAGGAGCCTGAGTTTGAAGTCCCTGTTGCCAGGGCACTCGTAGACAGGTATGGTAATAGAGGCGATCATGATGATATAATACAAATAGAAAACAGTAAGCTAAATCCATTTGAATACAACTTAAGGGATACAAGCAGTATAATTAATTTAGGTGGAGACAATGTCCCAAGAGTCATGGCCGATCTATCCTTAGTTGATAAAATCAATACAAAGACGCTTAGTCATCTTGGCTACACCTATTTCAAGGATGATGATAAGTGGGGTATAGGTGATTTTGCCTGCGACTACATTTTTATTGGTAAAAAGAATATTGATTTTGAGATACCCGGAACTCTTGGAGTTATTCAAGATTACTCAACTTGGAAAGAGCAGAAAAAAACAAGACACTATCCATTTATAGATGTAGATCAGTATCTCAGTGGATTAGAGTTAAATCCAGAGCTTAATATATTGTATCTAACATTGCCGCAATTAAATAAACAGATAATAGGAAAATTAAGAAAAGATTCAAATACTGTTTTGTTAATTGACACATATAATGCTCATGGGATGTCTGAGCAAAGAAAATTGTTTGTAGATCTATTGAATTTAAATTGCAAAACTCCTGTGATTATTGGGCGTTCGTATGGGGATCTTAGTTCAGAGATGCTTCAGCTGTATTCTGCTACGGACATTGGGGGACTGCTTGTGGATGGTCTTGGGGATGGTGTATTTATTGCAGCAGAGAATTGTGGAAGTCTGGAAGATGTTAATAAAACAGCATTTGGAATTTTACAGGCAACAAGAGCACGAATTTCAAAGACAGAGTACATATCATGTCCATCCTGCGGGAGGACATTGTTTGACTTACAAGAGACAACGGCACTTATTCGCTCAAAAACGCAACATCTTAAAGGACTTAAAATAGGAATCATGGGTTGCATTGTAAATGGTCCAGGTGAGATGGCGGATGCAGACTATGGGTACGTGGGAACAGGAGTCGGAAAAATTTCACTTTATAAAAAACATGATGTCATTAAAAAAGATATTTCAATAGAGGTAGCAGATCAGGTCCTAATTGAACTGATAAAGGAACATGGCGATTGGGTAGATCCATAAAGGAGACATATGAAGTTGAAAATAAAGACACTTAATGAGACCGCAAAAGATTTCTATGCAAATCATGGCCACTTTCATGATGGAGATGCGGGGTTAGATTTATATATTCTTGAGGATCAAACCTTTATTCCGGGAGAAACTAAATTAATAAAACTAGGGATATCATGTGAGCCAGAAGATGGTAAGGCCTATTTTCTACTTGCTAGGTCAAGTATATCCAAAACACCCCTAAGGCTTTCAAACTCAGTTGGTTTAATTGATGGTGGGTATAGAGGAGAGATAATGGCCCCCTGCGACAATATTAAAGATTTTGAATATAGGGTAGAAAAGGGTCAGAGGCTATTCCAGCTGGTTGCGGCTGATTGCTCTGCCATATCTTACACTATATCTAGTGACCTGACAGAAACATCTAGAGGATCAAGGGGATTCGGGAGCACCGGAAAGTAAATATTGTCAGATGATAGGACTATTTGTCATGAATATTATATATATACCATATTTGGTATAGATTTTGACATTCAATTATTACATATTTGATTAAAATTAATTTTAGGAGAGCAAAACAATGAATGTAAAACCGTTATCAGATAGAATTGTTGTTAAGCCTGCACCAGCTGAAGAAAAAACAGCGTCAGGTATTATTCTACCAGACACAGCGCAAGAAAAGCCACAGATTGGAACTATAATGGCTACCGGACCTGGTAAAATTAGTGATACAGGTGATTTAGTAAAAATGTCACTAAAGAAAGGTGATAAAGTTTTATATGGTAAATACTCGGGGACTGAGATCGCAGTAGATGGTGATGATGTTCTGATCATGAGAGAAAGTGATATTTTAGCAACACTATAAAAAGATTATAAGGAGTAAATAAAATGGCAAAACAAATACATTATGATACTGAAGCAAGAGCAAAACTTAAGAGAGGTGTTGATACTCTGGCCAATGCAGTAAAAGTTACACTTGGCCCAAAAGGAAGGAATGTCGTTATCGATAAATCCTTTGGTGCACCAACGATTACAAAGGATGGTGTTACCGTTGCAAAAGAAATAGAAGTAGAAGATAAAGTTGAGAATATGGGTGCGCAGATGGTTAAAGAAGTGGCGTCTAAAACATCAGATGTTGCTGGTGATGGCACAACGACTGCAACTGTACTTGCACAGGAAATTGTAAATCAAGGACTTAAAAATGTAACGGCTGGTGCAAATCCAATGGATTTAAAAAGAGGAATTGATTTTGCAGTGGAACAAGTTCTAGATTTTTTAAAGGGATTAAGTAAAAACGTTTCAAGTAAAGAAGAAATTGCTCAAGTTGGAACAATTTCTGCAAACAACGACAGCTCAATTGGTGATCTTATCTCAGATGCCATGGATAAAGTTGGGAATGAAGGTGTGATAACTGTAGAAGAGGCAAAGGGAACTGATACGTTCCTTGAGACTGTTGAAGGAATGCAGTTTGATAGAGGATATCTATCACCGTATTTCGTTACAAATCCCGAGTCTATGGAAACTGAGCTTGAAAATCCCTATATTCTTATTCATGAAAAGAAAATTAGTAATATGAAGGATTTACTTCCTGTACTTGAGAAGGTTGTTCAAGCTGGGAAGCCATTGCTAATATTATCTGAAGATGTTGAGGGTGAGGCTCTAGCAACGCTTGTTGTAAATAAGCTAAGAGGTTCATTTAAAGTTGCAGCTGTTAAAGCACCTGGATTTGGTGATAGAAGAAAAGCAATGATGCAGGATATTGCTGTTCTCACTGGTGCAACTGTTATCTCTGAAGATCAGGGGTATAAATTAGAAAATGCTACATTGGATTATCTGGGTCAAGCTCGTAGTGTTACTATTGACAAGGACAACACTACCATCGTTGAGGGCAAGGGAGATAGCAAGGAAGTAAAGGCAAGAGTGAATGAGATCAAAGTTCAAATAGAAAAATCTTCTTCTGACTATGATAAAGAAAAACTTCAGGAGAGACTGGCTAAGATTTCAGGTGGTGTTGCTGTTATCAATATTGGAGCAGCCACGGAAATTGAAATGAAAGAAAAGAAAGCGAGAGTTGAAGATGCTTTACATGCAACACGAGCCGCAGTGAAGGAAGGTATTGTTCCTGGTGGTGGAGTTGCACTATTAAGAGCTTCTAAAGCTATCAAAACTGATAAGTTGCAGGGAGACATAGCGCTCGGAGCTCAGATCCTAATAGATTCTCTCTCTTCACCATCAAGACAAATCGTAAGCAATGCCGGTTTAGAACCAGCAGTAATTGTAAATGAGATTCTAAAGGGTAAGGGCTCTTTCGGTTTTGATGCTCGAAAAGATGAGTATGGAGATCTAGTTAAAGCTGGAATAATTGACCCTACACTTGTAACTAGAACGGCAGTTCAGAATGCTGCGAGTATTGCAGGTTTATTAATTACGACAGAAGCTGCAATATCCGATAAGCCTGAACCAGAGTCTAGTGCTGGTGCTGCACCTGCTATGCCTGATATGGGTGGCATGGGTGGCATGGGTGGCATGGGTGGCATGATGTAATATCACTAAAAATATGCTATAAAAAAAAGGCACCAAATTATTGGTGCCTTTTTTTATAATTATTAATATGATACTTAATAATGAATATAATTTGAGAGTGCTTATTAAAGAAGATGCACCTGTTAATATTTTAGATGTAATTGCAACAAAAAGATATTCTAGTTAGGGGTTTCCATAAACTAGGCTACAGGACTTGGGGCAGAACAATGATTAGATTATCACATAGGCTTTGAATATAAAGACTCTTTTCAGATAATTTTTTTTGTATATTATATTATTCTATGAATTATCTTATTCCCCCCATATTAACCTTTTCTTTAATATTTTCACAGTTCTACACATTCTCCGAGAATATTAGATTAACAGAATCCTTAGATAATCAAAAATTTCCAGAAGTTATAATTGATAGCAACTATATTCATCTTGCTTGGGTTTCCATAAGTGGAAATAATAAAAATATTATGTATTCAAGGTCTAATGATTTTGGAGAATCCTTTTCTCAGCCATTTCAATTAAATTTCACTAATAATAATATAGTTGCATATAGTCAAAGTGGACCAAGGGTGGCAACCTATCAAAATAAAGTATATATATCATACACTGACGATAGAAGTGGCTACACATCAGTATATTTAAATATATCTGAAGATTATGGAGATACTTGGCAAGAAGAAATATTAATTTCAGATACTCCCTACTTAAATGCATATCAAGATTTTGAAGTTGATAATAATGGAAACTTGCATTTAGTTTATTACAACTATGCTGCTAATTATGCCCTGGAAGATGTGAGGTATCGTTTTTCTTTTGGAGATAATATTGATTTCATCTACAGCTCTCCAATAGGAATAGTAAATGAGGAACAAGAGCCATGCGATTGTTGTCAGCCTGATTTAGAGGTAGATAATAATGGTGATGCTTATATTGCATATCGAAATAATATTGAAAATAATAGAGACACTTTCCTGGCCATCAAAAGATATGATCAAGATAACTTTTCTGAATATTATCAGGTATCAAATTTCAGTGATTATATTACCTTTTGTCCATCTTCTGGCCCTACAATTGATATTAAAGATAATAATATAGCTGCAGCCTATACTATTTATAATACTCAGAATGGGTACATGGACATATCAAGCTTAGATCAAATAGATTTTTATAATCCAATTAATCTAAATACTGAATCAAGTGGATTCCCTAATTATCCATATGTTTTGCTTGATGAGAATATTCATCTTGTATGGGCAGATCAGGTAAGCGGGAATTGGGATGTGTACTATGGGATGAAGAATATTAATACTGATACAATGCAAAATATTCAAAGAATAAATAATGATAATACTAATCACATTCAAAAAGATCCAATTATTCAAATGTATAATGATACTCTGTTTCTATTCTGGTCTGATCAAAGAAATGGTAATTATGAAATATATTTATCTAAAGGTGAGAATGTAACTATAACCCTTGGAGATGTTAATCAAGATATGGTTATTGATATACTTGATATTATTTTAGTTGTTAATTTTATTCTAGGGCAACAAAATCCTGACAATTTCCAATTTTTTGCTTCAGATATAAATAGTGACAGCATCATTAATATTCAAGATATTATATTATTATTGAACATCATTTTAAACTAAAAAGGAGATAAAGATGAAATTTGACTTAAAAAATATTTTAATTGGAACTGCAATTGGAATAATTGGGACAACTTCATTTTTTTTACTTATTGGTGATATCGATGTTCAAACTGATTTTCAGTTTGGAGAAAAATTAGATCAAGATGATGTGGATATAAGTATCAGCATAGAAAAAAATATTGAAAATGGTGAAGAGATTGTTAATGTAGCTGCAACTGGGCGTGGCTCAGTGACAAGAGAAGATATTGAAAAAGAACTTGAAAAACTTTACGCTAAAAAGGGTATAGATATATCATCAGAAAATGTAAATATTAAAATTAATATAATTAAATAATAATCATACTTTGGTTCTTAATGATTCCAAAGTATATGTAATACATCATTATTATTTAATTGTATTAATAAGTGACCCTAGACCTTCAACCTTAAGCTCTACTATGTCATCCCTTTTTAGCCACTGCTCTTTGTTTGTTTGATTGAGCTCCAAAAAACATCCAGTTGCACAGGTTCCAGATCCAATAACATCACCAGGGTATATTCTAGTTCCCATCGAGACTCTTTCAATAATTTGAGCAAAGGTCCATGAGATATTTCCTAAATTGTCTTCAGATATCTTGTGATTATTTATAAAACATTGCATATTTAATGAATAGTGGTTTCCCTTATCTGTTTTTGTTGTATTATCTAGTAGTTCATCAAGAGTAACTATAATTGGCCCCAAAGACGTGGCAAAATCTTTTCCCTTTGCAGGTCCCAGATTTAGTTTCATTTCCTCCATCTGCAAATCTCTTGCACTAAAGTCATTCATAATCATTAGGCCAGCTATATAATTATCTGCCTGTGAAGCGTCGATATTAATTCCCTCTTTAGAAATAACTACGGCTACCTCCAGCTCAAAATCTAATTTATTCATAAATATATCATCGATATAAAGTTCACCCGGACCGACAGTCGCCTCAGCGTTGCTATAGTAATAAACAGGAAAGCTATCAAACTCTTTGATCATCTCAAGGCCACGATTTCTTCTGCTTGTTTCTACGTGCTGTCTAAATGCATATGCATCTCTTAAAGACCTTGGCTTAATGGGTGAAGCAACTTTTAAGTCAAGGATATCAAGGCTTAGAGCATCATCAGATTTAATATAACTAATAATATCTTGATTGTTCTGGCCACTTTTCGAAATAAAATCAAGCACATCAACATAGTTAAATTTTGATGCTATATCTATAACTTTATCAGAGGTAGCTTGATGTCCAAATGAGGCTTTATTATTATGTGTATAACTAATTAGTTTCATTTTTTTTAGTAGCCTGCTTACTCTCTAAGTCATTATTAAATCTTCTTTCCGTTGGATATGCAAAATCAATATCATCATGATTTTGGAAACTTAGCAATACATCCTCCCAAATTTTATGTTCGGTATCTCTTCTCAGCAGGGGGCGACACAGGTATCTTAATGTTAATTCAACACCACTCGCTTCAACTTTAGTAATTACAGTAGGCTCTAGATCAGGTTTTCTTAACATTAATTTTTTTGCTGCCTCATCAAATCTCTTCTCAGCACTCTTAGTCTGAATTTTTGCATTTTCAAAAACGATATCTAAAAGTAACTTTTTTGCTTTTTCCCAATCACTTTCAAAGGTAATAAGGACAGGGATTTCATTCCATATATATTTAAACCCTTTTCCATAGTTTGCTAAAGATTCTGTAAAAATTATACCATTTGGGACATGTATTAATCTCCCCGTATGATCATCCGCATCTACCCAATTTCCAATTTCCATTAGCGTAAAATTAAAAAGATTAGTATCAATAACATCTCCTGCCTGTTTTCCTAATTGAATTCGATCTCCTACATCAAATGGACTCCTCCAAATGATATAAAGCCAACCAGTAAAATTAGTTAGAGGCTCTTTAAGTGCAATTGCAATACCGGCTGAGACTAATCCCAAATAGGTCGCGATAGATTCAATACCCTCAAGCCAAATATTAGCTATTATTATAGAGATTAGAGTGAAGGATATATAGCTGGTAATTTTATGCCACTGATATCGTGTCTTTACATCATCCGTAGTTTTATAGACAATCTTTAGAATCAATCTTCTTATTATAAAGAAAAGAAAAAAAGCAACAGTCGTTGCAATCATTTTTGCTTGTATCGAAGAGTACGTGAAAAATTTCGTAATTATATGGAGGTAGCCATTATCCAATTTTAATATCCTTATTAAATATCTCTTTTATGTTATATGAAAAATATAAAGCAATTAGTAATGAAGAAAATATAGAAAAATCTATTAAAGCAATTGAAAATTGAATATTTAATATAAATAACATTAAAAAAGATAAGAACAGTACAAACTGATACTTCATAAATCGTGATATTGTATTAATGCTTTTACAGTGATTTCTATTTAAGGATTTCATCTTAATTAGCATTGAATTCATTTTATATCCAAAGTATCTTAGCAATAGGAATTGCAAGCAGGATAAAACATATAATAACTCATAATTAAGATTTATTTTAAATAATGAATCAATAGGCTCAATAGGTAGTGGCCAGTAAAATAAAATTTTTCCACCAGATAGGAGGATATCTAAAAAAATGTGAATTAATATTCCCATAAATATCCCATTTACAATCGTCCTATGAATAACTTTGCTATTTGTAGTATGTACATCTTTAAATTCACTAATAATTAATAGTATTATAAATACTAGAGTAGAAAAAAATATACTATGGAATACACCCCCATGGAAATTATTATTGAAATTTAAATATTTAAAAAAAATATCTAAATCAGGTACCATAAGACCCATAATAATACCTAAATTAATTTTTGAAAAAGTAGAAAGTTTATTAATTACAAATAGAGCAGAAATAATATAAAATCCTGTATAGATCATATCTGCTATAAATTAAAAATTATTTCGTATGAATCATATTAATAATATTACTAATCTAGAAAAAGAAATCATCGACCTTCTAACATTAGCTCTAAGGCAACCATTCTCAATAGAAAATTTTATGGATCATCCAATAAGAAGTATTGAAGCATCAAAATCCCTTATTGGATTAAATCTAAATGAACCAAATAAAAATATAATTAATTTTCTAAATAGCATTCAATTAGATCAGATTCCATCAAAAGAAGTAAAGATAGAAGCAAAGAAACATGAGACCGTTTCAATATATGAACTTGAGGATGCAATTAATAACTCAGATTCAAAAAAAATAAATGACATTCTAGATAATATTCTTGATCTTTCTGATGGGAGACACGTCTTAGAGTTTTTAGTGGAGCTCAGTCTCCGACAAACAGGTAAATCACTAAAAATTATCTGGCCTATCTTTAAAGCAATGAATTTTATTGGTTATAATAATAGAAGTGATATTAGAAACTCTATAGATATGGCTTGCAAGTTGTTAATGTTTGATGATTTTCAAGATATCTCTAAGGGTAAAAGTATTTCTATAGATCAAATATCTATTGATGATTCACTGACACTGGATCAGCTTCATACAATAGGGATAGTATATGAAATTTCTAATTTAATATTAGTAAGACAAGATTTGATTTTAGAGAATCTATCATTATTTTTAAATCATCTCTTTATTGATTTAGATAAATCAGATAGCAATAGAAATAAAGTTAAATCTGAAAGATTAGGGGAGAAAGTAGATCTAATTAGAATAATAGATAGCCTAACATTATCCAGAGATATAACTCTATACCTAAACGCAATACGATCAATCATGAAATATTCAAAAAGAGTTAATAGTGACAGTATTACCTATTATATAAATAAACTAAAAGAGATTGATTCATGAACGGAGAAGTTAAAAAACTTTTTTATAAGGGCGTTCACTATTTCAATATAAAGGACTACTATGAAGCACATGAATATTTTGAAGAGATGTGGACTGATTATCAGTTAGAAGATAAACTTTTTATTCAGTCATTGATTCAACTATCAGTGGCATATTTTCACATATCAAACTCCAATAGAAATGGGGCTCTGGGATTATTCAAGAAATCACTTGATAAATTAAATAAATATCTGGACACATCGCAGGCTATTACTAATATTAATGATGTCATTAAATCTGCTGAGATTTCATATAAAAATGTGATTGAGATTGATGATATAGATTCCTTTGATTGGAGCTTGGCGCCAACACTAGAGATTGAAGATGAAAAATAAGAATATTGAAAGGATGAGTGAGATAGTTAGGCTATTGACTCAAGAATATCCAGACTCCAAGTGTAGTCTACACTACAACAATCCATTTCAATTGCTTGTTGCAACTATCCTATCAGCTCAATGTACAGATGAGAGAGTCAATAAAATCACTTCACCAATGTTTAAAAAATATAAGGATGCCAAAGATTTCAACTCTCTTCCACTTAATAAAATTAAGCAGCTAGTATTCTCAAGTGGTTTCTATAATAATAAGGCAAAATCAATAAAAGAATTAAGTAAAATTATATGTGAAAAATATAAGAATGAAATTCCAGAGGATATTAGTCAGTTGGTGGAATTGCCTGGAGTTGGAAGAAAAACAGCTAATGTATTACTGGGAACGTATTATAATATCCCCTCAATTGTGGTTGATACGCACGTTACTAGGATTGTTAATTTATTAGGTTTCACTAAAACTAGGAACGCCGTTATAATTGAACGAGAACTATCAAAGATAATTGATAAAAAACATTGGGTAAAATTCACTCATTTGATAATTGATCATGGCAGAAAAGTGTGTATAGCAAACAGACCTCAGTGTGAGGCATGCATAATTAAAGATCTTTGTCCCTCTGTGAGAAAATAAAATTTTAATCTTACACTGCAAAATGTTAAATTAACTTGATTAAATGACACACTATATATGCCACAGATAACTAAACAATATAAATTTTGTGCTGCCCATAAATATTGGAATGATAGTTGGGATGAAGATACAAATATAGAAGTTTTTGACAAAGATGTAAAGCTTCATGGCCATAATTATGATTTATATGTCACTATTAAAGGCCCAATAGATAGTGATAGTGGATTTATAATAAATCTTAAATATTTAAATAAAATAGTAAATGATAGGGTTATTGAAACGCTTGATCATAGTCTAATACAAGATAATGAATGGTTTAAAGGAAAGCAGCCATCAACAGAGAATTTAGTTTTATTTATATGGAATCAAATTTCATCAGAAATTTCTTTGCCGGCTACATTACATTGTATAAAACTAAGAGAGACTGGAACAATTTTTACAGAGTATTATGGAGATGAGATATAATAATGAAGAATTTAGAGAAAATAACTAAAGAGTTGTTAATTGAGATAGGAGAGGATCCTCAAAGAGAGGGCCTCCTTAAGACTCCACTGCGAGTTTCAAAATCATGGGAATATCTAATCAGTGGCTACAAAAAAACAATTGATGAGGTAGTCAATGGAGCCATTTTCAATGAAAAGAATCAAGATATGATTATTGTTAAAGATATTAATTACTATAGTTTATGCGAGCATCATTTATTGCCATTTATGGGAAAAATACATGTTGGATATATTCCTGATGGGAAGGTGCTTGGCCTTTCTAAAATTCCTAGAATAATTGATATTTTTTCAAGAAGGTTACAACTACAGGAGAGATTGACGCATCAGATAGCAAATAGTATCACTAATTTTTTAAACCCTAAGGGTGTTGGGGTTGTGGTTGAAGGAGAGCATCTATGCATGAGAATGAGGGGCGTCGAAAAACAAAATGCAATTATGCAGACATCCTCAATGACTGGAATATTTAGGAAGGAAATAAAAACAAGGGAAGAATTTTTAAATTTAATCAGATAAATATGTTTAAGGATACCCTAGATAGAAAAAATCAAGTTCATTCATTAAATATTGAAAATCGGTTAGTTGATCTTAGTAGATGTGATTTCAAAGAAATTGAAAATGAGATACTCTCAGACGCAACGCAGCAGATAAATTTTTATTGGCTTGGCAGATTGGACTACCATCGAGCCTGGGAATTACAAAAACAAATACAACGGGAAATAATTAATAATAATCTAAATGATGTAGTGTTATTTTTAGAGCATAATTCCATATATACTCTTGGTAAAAATACCGATTCAACGAATTTGCTGCCAACAAAACCACTAGATATGGAGGTTATTCAAACTGATAGAGGTGGGGACATTACATATCATGGCCCAGGTCAATTGATTGGCTATCCAATTATAGATTTAAAAAAATATAAAAAGAGTATCACATGGTTTATGAAAGGAATAGAAAATTCAATTATACAGATGCTAAAACATGTAGAAATATCATCAACAAGAAAAGAGGGGCTTACAGGTGTCTGGGTAAATGATGAAAAAATTGCGGCACTTGGAGTAAGGCTTTCTAGATGGGTCTCTATGCACGGATTTGCAATCAATGTATACACAGATCTAACTCTATATAGAGGAATCATTCCATGTGGGATATTAGATTTTGGTCTAACATCAATACTTAAGCTCAAAGGGGAGAAACATGATCTATCATCAATTGCTAGATTAATTATGCCTAATATACAAAATATGTTACTCAGCGAGCGACTCAAGAAAGTTGACAATGTCCAAGTATAAAGGATTTTCTAAAAAAGAGCTTCTAGATATCTATTCCAAGATGTATCTATCTAGAGCCCTTGATAAAAAACAACTTATCCTACTTAAGCAAGGAAAGGGGTTTTTTCATATTGGAGCCGCTGGCCATGAGGCTGCAGAATTAGCCGCTGCAAAAAACATTAATTTTAATATTGATTTCTCATATCCATATTATAGAGAGCAGGCCTATTGCATTGGACTCGGAATGACATCAAAAGAAATTCTACTATCATTTTTGGCAAAGAATGATGATCCAAACTCAAGTGGAAGACAGATGCCCCAACACTATAGTAGTAAAAAATTAAATATTGTAAGTCAGTCAAGCCCAACAGGAACACAATATCTCCAGGCAGTTGGTGCTGCTTTTGCATGTCAGAGAGAAAATAAAAAATCTATAGTCTATGTTTCATCTGGGGAAGGAACAACCAGCCAAGGAGATTTCCATGAGGCTTTAAATTGGGCTAGTAGAGAAAAGGCACCTGTAATATTTCATATACATAATAATCAGTATGCTATATCAGTGCCAATTAAGGAGCAAATAAGTGGAGGATCCGTATATAATCTAACGTCTGGTTACGAATCTCTTTCTCGTTTTGATGTTGATGGATGCAATTTTTTTGAATCTTATCAGGCATTTAAGCTTGCAACTGAACGAGCAAGAAAAGGAAAGGGACCCAGTGTGATTATTTCTGATGTTGTAAGATTATTGCCCCACTCCTCATCTGATGATCATACAAAATACAGATCGAAGGAAGAGCTTGATCAAGATAGAAAAAGAGACCCACTTATTCTATACAGAGAAAACTGTATAGAGAAAAAAATAATTAATTCAGATGAATTTAAAATTCTTGAAGATCATATTGTTGAGCAGATTAATCAGGATGCAGATTGGGCTGATCTTCAGGATTCACCCTCTCCTGAATCCTTTGTGGACAATTTATTTTCTAATTCATTGAACTTAGAGATAAGCAGTGAAGAGGAAATCCATGAATCAGACTCAAATAGCTGTGTTATGGTGGATGCTATTAATCATGCATTATCAGAGGAACTTATTTTTAACGATAAAATGATTTTATTTGGTCAAGATATTGCAGGTGGAAAGGGCGGGGTCTTTACTGCGACAAGAGGTTTAACAGAAAAATTTGGTAAAGATAGAGTTTTTAATTCACCGCTTGCAGAGTCTTCAATAGTTGGGACTGCAATTGGATTGGCTACCTTAGGATATAAACCAGTTGTTGAAATCCAATTCGCTGATTATATATGGACAGCTATGATGCAACTTAGAAATGAACTATGCACCCTAAGATATAGATCAAATGGTGATTGGAGTTGTCCCGTTGTTGTTAGGATCCCTGTTGGAGGATATATCCATGGATCTTTATACCATAGTCAAAGTATCGATGGATACTTTACTCATATGCCAGGAGTATACATTGCCTATCCATCAAATGCAGCAGATGCGAAGTCATTACTAAAAACTGCATGCAGAATGAATGACCCTGTTCTATTCTTTGAGCATAAGGGTCTTTATAGGCAGAACTATGCATCATCCAATGAACCAAATGATGAAACATTCTTAGAATTTGGAAAGGGCAGATATGTTATGAATGGTTCTGATATAACGATTGTAACGTGGGGCGCAATTGTTCAAAAAACGATAGAGGCAGTTAAGGAACTTGAGATATCAGCGGATATCATTGATCTTAGAACATTATTTCCTTTGGATATAGATATTATAAAGGAATCATTAGATCATACCAATCGACTGATTATTGCTCATGAAGACAATCTTACCAATGGATTCGGCGGAGAAATTTCCGCACAAATATCAGAGCACTGTTTCGAGATGCTTGATGCCCCTATTTTAAGGGTTGCATCTCAAGATATACCAATTGCATATTCTAGCGTGCTAGAGGATGAAATACTTGTTCAAACAGATTGGATTAAGGATGCAATCAATAAAACAATTAATTATTAAGGACAACAGATAATGGCCATTGATATTATTATGCCGAAAATGGGGGAGTCCATAACTGAGGGCACCATTACTGAATGGAAAAAGAGAATAGGAGATCAGGTCAAAAAAGATGAGACCATCCTTGAAATTTCTACAGATAAGGTAGATTCAGAGGTCCCTTCTCCAGCTGCTGGTATATTAATTCAAATTATCTCAAAAGAAAATGAAACGGTTGATGTGGGATCAACAATTGGATATATTGGTGAAAAAGGAGAAAGTCCGAAGAAAAATATTCCAAAGGAAGTCAAGGAAAATCCAAAACAAGCGGAACGGGATAAAAAAAACACATCAACAAAGAGGGTCGTGAATCCCAAAAAAGAAATTAAGCTTGATTCTCATTTAGAATCTTCTCAAAAATCACAAAAATTTTATTCTCCATTAGTAAGATCTATTGCCAAGAGAGAGGGAATAGTAATTTCAGAGCTAGATCAAATATCTGGTTCAGGGCGAGGTGGGAGAGTCAACAAGAATGACCTAATGGAATTTATTAAAACTGGGAAAAGTGGCGCAGCTGCTTCGACCTCCACATCCTCAAATATATATTTAGATGATAAGATAGAGGAGATGGACCCAGTGAGGAAAAGAATATCAGAGCATATGATTCACTCACAAGAGACATCCGCTCATGTTTATTCAACCATAGAAATTGATATGACAAATTTACTTAATGTGAAGGATACATATGGTGAGATATATAAAGATAAGCATTCAATTAAATTGACAATAACAGCGCTGATCATTGACGCTTGCATCAAGGCGCTAAATGAGTTTCCACTATTGAATGCCTCCATTGATGGCAGTAAAATTATTCATCATAAGAATATAAATATGGGGGTTGCAGTTGCTCTTGAGGATAATAACTTAATTGTTCCAGTTATGAAGTCATCAGAGGAACTAAATTTAATAGGAATTTCACGCTCACTGGAAGATTTGTCCATACGCTCACGAAATAAGAAACTTGATTTAGATGATGTTCAAGGATCTACCTTTACAATAACAAATCCAGGTATTTTTGGGGGATTATTTGGAATACCTATTCTTAATCAGCCAAATGTTGGGATACTATCTATAGGTAAAATTCAAAAGAAACCAATTGTAAAAGAGACAGAGTTTGGTGATTCAATATTTATTAGAAGTATGATGTATGCAACACTCGGCTATGATCATAGACTTATTGATGGTGCCTACGGAACTAAATTTTTATCTTATCTTTCCCAGATTATCGAATCTTATGAGGATAAACTAGAAAAATAACGATGACCATGACACTATCAAAAGAGCGTCGCCCAGATTGGCTTAAAATTAAACTAGATACCAGTGAAGCTTTTCAAGCTACCAAAGAAATTATAAATAATGAAATGCTTAATACGGTGTGTGTTGAGGCCAGATGCCCAAATATATATGAATGTTGGAACAGGAAAACAGCAACGATTATGATTCTAGGCGATACCTGTACCCGCTCATGTGGTTTTTGTTCAGTAAAAACAGGTAAACCACTCACTGAAGATAAACTTGAGCCATATCGCGTAGCCCAGGCAGTAAAAAAAATGGCCCTCAAGCATGTTGTCATTACATCTGTTGACCGGGATGATATCAAGGATGACTATGGATCAACCATCTGGGCTCAAACAATTGAGCAAATACACTCAACAGCAGCTGGTTGCAGCGTTGAGGTGTTAACCCCAGACTTTAAGGGGCACGAGCCTTCTATATTAAAGATTTTCAATGCAAAGCCAGAGATATTTTCTCATAACGTTGAATGTGTCAAGAGAATATCAAAGGATGTAAGAGCCCAATCAGATTGGAGTCGAACTTTAGATGTATTAAAAATGTCTGTTGATTTTGGACTTCTTACTAAAACTGGAATGATGGTTGGACTTGGAGAGAGAGATAGCGAGGTTTTTGAAACTATGGAAGAAATTGCTAAGATTGGTGTGCGGATATTTAACGTTGGTCAATATCTCCAGCCATCTAAGGATCACCTACCTGTCTCTAGATTTGTTCATCCAGATCAATTTAAGGTTTATAAAGAGTTTGGCCTTGAGTTAGGATTTAAGGTAGTAGAATCTGGTCCTCTAGTTCGATCTTCATATCATGCAGATGAGCAGGTTAAGCTCTATAATAACTAATCGATAATTATTAAAGGGGAGACACTCTATGAAAAATTGTATAATAATTCTTTCTGTTGCTATTACTGGTACTGTTTTAGTTATTCTCCTTTTTAAGGCCATAGATTTTAATTTTGGTGAATGGGGTGGTCTTGTAATAGGAGCGATATCAGGAGGAATATTTGCTTTGTTAGCAAATAAATATTTAATTGAAAAATAATGACAAAGCATTAGAGCATATCCAAGTAGCAGCAGATATTTAGAAAGATGCAGATAAAGAATATAGTACAGCTCAAGATGCTAAAAGTAAATTAGAAGAATGGAGTAAATAATTAGTAATGATGAAACAATATCTTCGATTCTCAATAGTAACAATTTCTTTTATGATGTGTGTCGCATATGTAATAATGCTAAGCAATCCAGGCAAGGCTAAAGAGTTTTCAGAAAATGGGGTTCTATTAATCCCAGAAAATGCTCCGCAGCTTACTGATTTATTCGATAATATGGACAAAGGCCCTCATCAAAAATTTGTAAGCGCAGAGAGCTGTCTCCAATGCCATCAAAAAAAACAGACGATAGAGGGAGTGGGAGATATTCCTAAAATCCCACACTCATATAAGAGTAATTGTCTTGAGTGCCACACCCTACCAGAGTAAAATACTAGCATTTTGTCATAATCTTTAGTTATGGCCTGATATTTGTAATAAATTATTTATTATGAGCACAAAAGAAGCAAAAGAACTATACCCCATTCTACCTTTGCGGAATACCGTACTATTCCCGCAACAGATTATCCCTATCTATGTTGGTAGAGAACAGTCTTTAAAACTAGTTGATAATTTAAAAGGCTCTAAGAATAAGCATATCGTGGTTGTTGCACAAAAAGATAGCTCAGTCGAGGTCCCTGATATTGATGATTTATATCAATGGGGAACACTGGCAAATATAATGAAGGTATTTGATATGCCTGATGGATCAAAATCAGCGATTGTTCAAGGCCTAGAGAGAGTTAAAATAGAATCAAAGGTTGACAGTGATGCCTATCTAAAGGCAATGGTAACACGGAATCAGGAAATTTTTGAATACGGCAGCGAACTTGATTCGATGACAGCTAACTTACATGCTATTTTTAGAAAATTAATTGACATTGCACCCTATTTGTCAGATGAACAGGCAGATATACTTACGAGTATTCAGAATCCTGGGAAGCTAGCCGATAAATCTATCTCCCTGATTAATATTCCAATTAAAGAAAAACAGGAGATTCTTGCATCAATTGATGTGAAGAAAAGATTAGAAAAAACTAATGTAATTATAACAAGAGAAATTCAAAGAATACAACTTGGAGAGAAAATTCAATCTGAAGTTCAAGATGAAATCTCTAAATCTCAACGCGAGTACTATCTTCGAGAGCAAATGAAAGCAATTCAAAAGGAACTTGGAGAGGATGAGCCTAGTGTCGAGATAGATGAAATAAGAAAGAAAGTTGATGAGGCTAAAATGCCAAAAGATAATAAAAAGGTTGCAGTGAAGGAACTTAAGAGATTAGATAAAATACCCTCACACTCCCCTGAATATACAGTTTCAAGGACATACCTTGATTGGCTAACAGATTTACCCTGGAGCAAAAGATCAGAAGATAAAAAAGATATAAATTTCGCGAAGCAAACTTTAGATAAGGATCATTATGGCCTTGAAAAGATTAAAGAGAGGATTCTAGAGCATCTTGCTGTCAGAAATTTAAAACTATCAAGAAGCAAGAAAAATGAAAAAATTAAAAGTCCAATCCTCTGTTTTGCAGGGCCTCCAGGGACAGGAAAAACATCCATAGGAAAATCAATAGCAGATGCAATGGGTAGAGAATTTGTTAGAATTTCGCTGGGTGGAGTTCGAGATGAGGCAGAAATACGAGGACATAGAAGAACCTACATTGGAGCATTACCTGGAAGAATTATCGCCAGCTTAAAGAAAGCAGGTACGAAAAATCCAATTTTTATGCTTGATGAGATTGATAAATTAGGGACTGATTTCCGAGGAGACCCATCAAGTGCACTTTTAGAAGTTTTAGATCCTGAACAGAATTTCTCATTTAATGATCACTATTTAGAAGTCGATTTTGATTTGTCTGAGGTAATGTTTATTACAACAGCCAACAGGATAGATCAGATACCTGGCCCACTTAGAGATAGAATGGAAATTTTAGACTTTTCGGGATATATCTTAGATGAGAAAGTTGAGATTGCTAAAGATCATTTAATACCAAAACAGATTAACGATCATGGACTAAAGAAAAATGAAATTTCATTCATTGATGAGGGACTTAAATTAATTGTTGATTCTTATACTCGTGAGGCTGGGGTTAGAAATTTAGAGAGAGAGATTGCGAATCTATGTAGAAAAGTTGCCAAAGATATATCTACAGGTGATAAAAAATCTGTAAAAATCACCGAAGATGTTATTTTAAATTATCTTGGACCAGAAAAGTTTTTCTCTGAGGTTGCTGAGAGATTAAGTAAGCCTGGTGTCGCTGTCGGCTTAGCTTGGACTGGATTTGGTGGGGACATATTATTTATTGAAGCAACTAAGATGCCTGGAAAGGGAGTATTTAAAATGACTGGGAAGCTAGGTGATGTCATGAAAGAATCAGCTGAGGCTGCGTACTCCTACGTTAGAGCTAATTGTGACAAATTCAATATAGATAAAGACTTTTATAAAAAATATGATATTCATTTACATGTCCCTGCTGGAGCAATACCAAAGGATGGCCCATCAGCAGGAGTTACAATGGCCACAGCACTTATTTCTCTATTAACAAATAAACCAGTTAACAGTGAATTCGGAATGACTGGAGAGATTTCATTAAGGGGGAATGTACTTCCTATTGGTGGTTTAAAAGAAAAATCAACAGCCGCCCACAGATCAGGTTTAAAGCACATACTTGCACCATATTTGAATAAAAGAGATTTAGAAGAGATTCCAAAAAGGGTAAGAAAAGATTTAAAGATTACTTTTGTAAAAGAAGTGGAGGAAGTCATAAAATTAGCTCTCGCGTAATTGGGCGATTAACTCAGTTGGTTCAGAGTGCCTCCCTTACAAGGAGGAAGTCGGGAGTTCAAGTCTCTCATCGCCCACAATAAAAAACCCCTTAGAAAAGGGGTTTTTTTTATTTAAATTTTTAATTCAATGAACTGGAGAGATGTCCGAGTGGCTTAAGGTGCACGCTTGGAAAGCGTGTATGGGGGAGACTCCATCGCGGGTTCAAATCCCGCTCTCTCCGCAAATAATTGGAAATAAATTGATAAAACGACTTATAAGCTTATTTTTATTTTTTGTATCCCTATGTTTTTCAAATGAAGGGTCATTTGCCTATATCCATAATTTTTCCGGAGAGGTATTTATTGAATCAAATAATGAGAAGGGATTGATTCTACCAGCTATTAGTGGGAGGAGTGTAGGCAATGGAAATATTATCAGAGTAAAAGGAAATTCTTTTTGTGATATCTATAGTAACGACAAACAAATTTTCATTCGCCTAGATTCAGATACAGATGTGAAATTTGTTGAGACAGAAGAGACAAGAGAAATTTATCTAAAAGATGGAAGCCTTTATATTAATAATAGAAACACAGACATCTCAAAAAAGACTTTTGTTTTTGCAGATTTTTCTCAAATATATTTAACAAATTCCAGCATATGGCTATCTTCAAATGATCCAGATCATGATAAAATATATTCATTTGGTAAGGAGATTAATATCTCTGATAAGTACAAAGGAATTAGATATCATAAAAATACAATTAACATGATACATGCATCTGAAGAGGAAATTTTATCTATTGAATCATATAATCCAAAAGAAGATTTCAAACATATTGTTCCTGACTACATATTCGATGAATTTTTAATAGTAAAAGATAAGTATATTGTAGCTGATTCCCTTCTTTTTGATCTAGGTGCATTTGAGTTAATTCCAGATTATTACGCAAATATTAATACGGAAGTTCTTAAAGAAAGTAATTTTGGATTTAATATTAATTTAGGATTCTCACGGTTGTATGACGCAAATTATATAGCAACAATAATTGAGCCTTATTTCAAGTTTAAGAACGTTAATTTAATTTTTAAAATTGATGAATATTTTGGTTTAGAGGATTCTGAAATAAATGTTAATGACTGGACTGATCCCTCAACATTATTGTCCAAACTAAATTATCTATCTTATTACAATGAGAGCAAGACTATATTTTTAAATGTTGGGAAATTAAAGAATTTGACCTTTGGACATGGCCAGGTACTCCATAAATATTCAAACTCATATAATTATCCAATTATGCAGAGAACAGGTGTCCAGCTGCACATCTCTCCCAAGAATAAATCTTCATATAATGTAGATCTATTTATATCTGATATATCACAAGTGATTAATGGTGGAGGTTTT
>Ga0114996_10001232_pt1 | contig 34812 bp, 33 predicted proteins | sample ArcticOcean_MG_C_4_FD_87039 | JGI IMG/M metagenome (GOLD analysis project Ga0114996, IMG submission 87039) | Marine microbial communities from western Arctic Ocean - ArcticOcean_MG_CB4_134 | ecosystem: Environmental > Aquatic > Marine > Oceanic | place: Arctic Ocean: Canada Basin | collected... | reverse complement strand
TCGAAGCCCACGATACCCAGGGCATGAACTACCTCGTGGTCGGACCCTGGAACCACGGGGGTTGGGCTGGTGGCACGGGAGAGAGGCTCGGAGCGATTCCCTTCGGGAGTGCGACGTCCGACTGGCCACGGTGCGGGTGTCACGTGCGCCCGGGATGGCTTCCCATGTGACGGTACCGGTGGTGACGCGACCGATCTCTTAGGGGCGCCACGCGACCTAGGGTGGGCTACCCTCCCGCGATCGGCACCCGGACGCCGACCTGTGCGCCATCCCGCGTAAGCACCTGCAGGTACAACCCGCCCTCCGCGAAGGCAGCCCGATCAACAGCGCCGAGCGATACCTCACCCGACCGGCCGATACGGCCCGAAGCCACCAGCCGGTGAATTATGGGTCCCGGACTGTCGACGGTTCCGCGGTGAAGGTAGACCCCCAGGATTTCTGAGCCCGGCACACCTGCCACGGCGAGGTCGTAGTCCAACGTCCCCGTCGACCAGTCGAAGGCCAATCGACCCGCGAGGCGAACATCGCCATCACTCGAGATCCGGCGGTCCACGAGTCCCGGCGCCCGACCATTGACGAGAGCCGGCGTGAAGTCTGGGGCGCGGCGTGGTGAGTCCGCCTGTTCGAATGCGTATGCGAGGGATACCAGCCGCGCATCGCTGAAGGGGAGGCCCATCATCTCGAGGCCCACCGGGATGCCATCGTTCGTTAGCCCTGCGGGCAGGCTCAATGCCGGGAAGCCGGACGCGGCGCTAGGCAGGCAATTCGTGCCAGGTTGCTGGTCACCGATCCGGGCGGCTTTCCGGCGAATGGTGGGATATACGAGTGCGTCCAGGTCTTCGTCCGAGAGGGCGCGGCGCAGGGCCTCCTGCACCAACACCCGCTTCGCCAGCGCTGCCCGATACGCGTCGGAATCGCGGCTCTCGGGACGATTGTGACGCCGAAAGGTGGCTTCGAGCGCAGCGTGGTGCAGCCCCCGTTCCAGCACGTCGTCGAGCGAGCGCACGCCGGCTTCAGGCGTCGCCGACAGATAGTCCATGAAGTCGAACTTGAACTCGTGTCTGATCACGTTCGCTCTTGTCGACAAAGTGTCGAGTCCGTCGATCGAGATGTCGATGACGGTCGCCCCGAGTTCGCCCATGCGTGCCAATGCCGCGCGTACGATATCTCCACTCTCCTCATCCTCCGTGGTGTCCCCGAAGGAGGACGTGAGAACGCCCAGTCGGGCCCCGCGCAGCGTGCTCGCATCGAGTGACTCCAGGAACTGTGGGCGCTGCATGCCATCGAGTACGACCGTCGCCGGATCGGCCGGATCTAGACCGATCGTCGCGTCGAGGCCGATCGCGAGGTCGGTGACACTCCGGGCCAAGGGCCCGCCGACGTCCTGGGTGTGCGACAGCGGGATGATGCCGTCGATGCTGGACAGCCCCTTCGTAGGACGTAGTCCGAAGAGGTTGTTGTGCGCCGATGGGATACGGATCGACCCGCAGGTGTCGCTGCCCCACCCGATGGCGGCGAAGCTGGCCGCGACTGCGGCTCCCGTGCCACCGCTCGATCCCCCGGGGTTTCTCGTCGGGTCGTACGGATTCCGGGTCTGTCCGCCGAGCCCGCTGATGCTCGTGATCCCCATCGCCAGCTCATGAAGATTGGACTTGCCGAGGATCACTGCGCCGGCCTCCCGCAGCTTCCGGACCTGGAACGCATCGTCCGGTGGCATTGAGGCCGCCAATGCCACCGACCCTCCGCTCGTGGGCATGTCGAACGTGTCGTAGTTGTCCTTGAGAATGATGGGGATGCCGTGGAGCGGGCCGCGAACACTGCCGAGCGCTCGTTCGCGATCAAGCTCTGCTGCTGTCTCTCGTGCGCGCGGATTCAGCAAGATCATGGCGTTGAGAACCGGGCCCTGCCGGTCGTATGCGGCGATGCGGGCGAGATAAGCGTCGACCAGCTCGGCCGATGTGGTACTGCCGTCGGCCAGCGCGGCTTGCAGTTCGGTGATGCTCGCCTCGTGTACCTCGATCTGCGAGGTGGCCGGACTCGGAAGCGTTAGTGCGAAGGCCAGGAGTACCACTGTCGCATGTTTGGTCGGTGTCATATTCGCCGGGCAGCGTTGGAGGGGCGGGCAGGGCGCGTGCTCGTGGTCACGACGTGAAGGGCGCTGCGTGCTTGCCGCGCTGCTTTCGTGGATCGCTCATAGGCACAACATGGTGAGCGACGGGCGTGCTCGCGAGGGGAACATTGCCTATTTCCTACCAGTAGCCCACGAGTATTCGACGACTATGCTCCATCACAGGAAGGTTGTGTCCAAGGCACGTACGCGGCCGTTTGAGGATCGACCAGATGCACTGGCGCTATCGAAGATCCCAGCCGCATTGTGCGGGCTCGGGGCTCCCGCGGCTATGCTGCGCGACATGCCCATTCGACTAGCGGGGCAGGAGCTTCAGTTGGTCACTGCCGTGACGCTGTCGGGCGTAGTAGTCGATGCGGTGTCCGGAGTCGGGATACAGAATGCCGTCGTATCGATCCCGTCGAGGGCGCTCGCAGTTCTCACGGGGGTCGATGGCTCGTTTGAGCTGAGGAACGTGCCGACCGGTACTCAAGTCCTACTCGTTCAGCAGTTCGGGTATGGAGAGTTGGTCCGTGCCCTTGGTGGTGCGTGAGTCCCCGAACCGACTGGACTTCCGCTTGCAACCGAGTCCTATCGAGATCGAGAGTCTCACGGTCACCGTAGACGGAGCGATCACACTCTTCGGCAGAGTCGTCGATGGTGTTACCGGAAAACCGATGCAGGGCGTCTTCGTTTGGTTGCCCACTCATCAGCAGGGGGCTTCGACGGATGAGGCTGGGGCCTTCGTGTTTCAGACGGTGCCGACGGGTCCGCTACTGATTCAAGTCGAGCACGTCGGGTATTGCAGGAGATACATTCCCACGGTTGCCACGCCTCCATGGGCTCCGATGGTGATCAACCTAGAATCTGATCGGGCGGTCATCCAAGGCATTCCGCTCGTGAATTACCGGCTTCGGGGGAGAAGGAACGCCCACCAAGGCATCGTGCGCGCCTTCGACGCGGAAGGACTGGCGCAATCGGCGGAGGAGGATGCTCGGTTGATCGTGCAGAACCGGACATTCGCGCATGTGATCCCGTGTCGTGGCCAGCAGGCTGGCATGTGGTGCGTGGAGGTGGCCGGCCAGCCTGTGGAGCCGGACGTGTGTATCGACGGTGAGCTCGTTCTTGGCGGCATGGACAACTTGCAGAAGATGCGGCCTCACCAGCTCTACTTGCTGGAGGTGTACTATGCCAAGGGTGGGGCTTCGATTCGCGCCTGCACCCACGAGTATATGGAAGCATTGGCTCGGGGCTCGGGCTCGATCCTCGCGGTGGAGCCGACTCCGCAGAGAGCGGGGGTCGAGGGCCTTGGCTGGTCCTCGGGGCGGTCAGGAGCCAGCTCGTCGCTGTTTGGAAGGTGCTGGCTAGCTAGTCCCCCCCAGCTGTGTAGCCCCCTGTGTGTGGGTCCGGCTCGTTGTCCAGGAGTGCCTTCTCCTTCAGCCGAGGCATTGCGCACTCCTCCCCGTGCATGGGATGTTCGCTGAGCACCTTCCATTCCCGCTGTGAGGGAGAAGCACGCCCGTTCCCGTTTCCGGACCGTCCAACTGAGGTGACCCTGATGTCTCTTTCGACCTTTCGGCGCGCCGTCGCCGATCTATCCCACCTACTTACCGTCTTGATGCTCGGCGCACTGGTCTCCGCCGGCATCGCCACTCCAGCGTCTTCGCAGACTGAAGCTTTGCCGAGCATCGAAGAAAAGACCACCGGAACCGACGCGATGGAGGGCTTCTTCAACCTCTACTGGGACGACGGAAGTGGTGCGCTCTATTGGGAGATCGCCGAACTCGATACGGAGTTCTTATATCAGATCTCGATGGCGTCCGGCCTCGGTAGCAACCCGGTTGGCATCGATCGAGGGCAGCTTCGGGGCACCCACGTACTCGCCGCTAAGCGCGTCGGCCCCCGCGTACTACTAGTCGAGCCCAACTACCGCTTCCTCGCCCTGAGTGACAACTCGACCGAGGTGGAGGCGGTCCGTGACGCTTTCGCGCCCTCGGTGCACTGGGGCTTCGACATCGTCGCACAGACTGGTGACCGCGTACTCGTGGATGCCACCAGCTTTTTCCTGAGGGATGCGCGTGGCGTCGTGGAGCAGATCGCTCAGGCGAACCAGGGGAGCTTCGAGCTCGACCGTTCACGCAGCGCGCTGCATCTCGAGGCTACCCGCTCGTTCCCGGAGAACACGGAAGTAGAGGCGACGCTCACGTTCACGAGCAGTGACCCGGGTGGCCTCGTCCAGGGTGTCGCGGCTAGCGGCAGTGCGATCACGCTCCGACAGCATCACTCGTTCATCAAGTTGCCCGACGATGGTTACCGCACTCGCACCGCCGACCCACGCGTGGGCGTGAACGGGCCGACCGTCTACGACTACGCGACTGCAATCGATGAAGACATGCGTCAACGCTGGGTAGCACGACATCGACTTGAGAAGAGAGATCCAAGTGCGGCGATGTCGGAGGCCGTCGAGCCCATCATCTACTACGTGGACCCCGGCACGCCAGAGCCCGTGCGTAGCGCCCTCATCGAAGGTGCGAGTTGGTGGAATACCGCTTTCGAAGCGGCCGGCTTCATCGACGGGTTTCAGGTCGAGGTGCTGCCTCCTGGCATCGATCCGCAGGACATTCGCTACAACATGATTCACTGGACGCATCGCCAGACCCGAGGATACTCCTACGGCAATACGGTCATCGATCCGCGAACAGGTGAGATCGTACGGGGCGTCGTGAACCTGGGCAGCTTGCGGCTACGACAGGACTACATGCACGGCCAGGGCATGGTGCCTCCGTTCGCGGGGGGGATCACGTCTCCCGGAGGCGGCGGCTACTTCGACTTTACCGCCGCGCCGAATTTCGAGTATCTGGCGCAGGTCGCCCCCCAGTCCGACGCCGTCGAGATGGCGCTTCAGCGTGTACGGCAGCTCTCGGCTCACGAGGTCGGTCATACGATCGGCTTCCCGCATAACTATATGGCGAGCGCTTATGGGCGAGAGAGCGTCATGGACTATCCTGCGCCGTATGCCCAGATCGACGCCAACGGAGATATCGACCTTTCCGACGCGTACGTGCAGCGGATCGGGAGGTATGATGAGCTCTCAGTGAACTATCTGTATCGCGAGTTCCCGGCGGGCACCGATGAGGCACAGGCGCTCGCACAGATCGCGCAGCAGGGAGTGCAGGACGGCCTCATCTATATGGGGCATACGAACAACAACTTCATCGGCGCCGGCCATCAGTTTGCGAGCGTGTGGGACAACGGCTCGAATCTGGTCGACCAGCTCAAGCTCGAGATCCGCGTGCGCGAGATCGGGCTCGAGCGCTTCGGCATGGATGCGATTCGTCCCGGCGAGCCGCTTTCGAACCTCGAGTACGTGCTGCTGCCGTTGTACATGCACCACCGTTTCCAGCTCCGGTCCGCGATACAGAGTCTCGGCGGAGCCGACTATCGGTACGCGCTGAAGGGAGATGGTCAGACGCCCTTCGAGATCGTATCGGCGGAGGAGCAGAGAGACGCGCTGGAGACCGTGTTGTCTACGCTCAGCGTCGACTTCCTGGCCCTCTCGGAAGACGTCGTGGCGATGATTCCGCCACCGGCGTTCCGGCACGCCGAGGGCGAGGCGTTCCCGGGACGAACCGAACTGCTCTTTGATCCGCTGAGCGCAGCCGAGGGAGCGGCGAATTTCACCGTCGGTGAAATATTGCAGTCTGAGCGTACGGCCCGGCTGGTCTCGTTCGGCAGCATGGGGGACTATCCCGGCCTGGAAGAGGTGGCCGATCGGCTGATCGAGGTCACGTGGGACGCTGCAACGCCCGGAGACGCGTACCGGCGCCAGGTGCTTCACGTCGCACAGCGTGCGGTCGCGGACCAGATGATGCAGCAGGCGAGCGTGGATAGGAACTCAGCAGAGGTAAGGGCCGTGCTCTCTGACCGGCTCGATCGTCTCGCCGCACGTCTCGAAGGTCTCGCGGCCGCGTCACCCCATCAGCGGTTAGTCGGTGCGGACATTCGTCGCTGGCAGGCGCGCATCGAAAATACCGTTCCGGGAGAGGTGCTCTCGATGCCGGCGGGTGATCCGATCGGAGGGAGCAGCAGAGGGGGAAGCAACAGGAACTGAGCGCGAAAGGGGGGAGCTACCGGCTTGTAGCTCCCCCCGAAGCGAGCAGCATTGGGTGATTCATTCACTCGCGTTAGCTTCCGGGCTCTCCAACAACCAGGAAGCAAGATGCGAACTCAGCAGGCCTTGGTGATGCTCAGCATGACGATCGTGGTAGCCGGTTGTAGTGGTAACAGTGACTACGAGTCAGCTGCGCTCGATACCGACGACCAGAAAGCGTCCTACGGGATCGGCCTGAACGTCGGTGCCCAGATTGTTGAGACGAAGGACCGACTCGACAGGGCGGCGTTTTTCCGCGGTATCGAGGACGCCCTGCAAGAGAGAGATCCGGGCATCGATCAGGACGAACTCGACGCGGTTCTGCAGGCGTTCGGAGCCGAGATGCGGGAGCTCGCCCAGGCGGAAGCCGCGGTCGAAGCTGAGGAGGCTACAGCTGCCGGAGCCACGTTTCTAGCGGAGAACGCCGCGAAGGCTGACGTCGTCACAACGGAGAGCGGGCTGCAGTATGAAGTGCTGCGGGCCGGCGAGGGGCCCACGCCCACCCAAGGCCAGAGTCTGCGGCTCCACTATCGAGGCACTTTGCCGGACGGGCGAGAGTTCGATTCGTCCTACGACGGTGAACCGGTCGTGTTCGCGGTAGGGCAGTTGGTCCAGGGCTTCAATGAGGCCTTGATGCTAATGTCGGCGGGAAGTCACCTTCGGGTAGCCATCCCAGGAGATCTCGCGTATGGTCCCCAGCGTCGCAGCGAGCTGATCGGGCCGAACCAGACCCTGCTCTTCGAGATCGAAGTGCTGGAGTTTGTCGACGGCAACTAGCTGCTGGAGTCCACGACACACCCCCCGCATGTCTCTAATCTCTCGTCTTTTTGGATCCAAGGAGTCCGCTCCCAGTAGGGGGGTGATGACTCTGGACGACCGTCTGCAAAAGCTCGAGAAGGAGGCGGAGGCTGCCCAGGCGGGTGCCACTCAACAAGGCTGGGGACTTTGCGCTATGCGGCGGGGACGCAGCGCGAGCGCTCGCGTACTACGGACGGGCGATCGATGCTTTTCTCGAGGACGAGCAGCGCGAGGCAGCCAGGGGTGTAGCCAACAAGCTCATCCGGGTTCATCCAGAGGCCGTACGTACGCTGTGCACGTTGTTGTGGCTGGATCTCGGTGCGCGCCACATGGCGACGGCACTCCTGCATCTTCGAGACTACATCGAAGCGGTGATCCGGGTCGAAATGCAGGACCTCGCGGGCGAACAGCTGTTCGAGATGGCTCGCATCTCGCCGCAGCGGGAGTTCCTCGAAGCGGTTGCTGATGGCCTCGACGCGCTCGACCGGGCTGACCAGGCGCGCGAGGTGCGTGGCTGGACCGCGTCGGACGGCTCTCCGGATGTAATCGAAGCCCCCGACGTGCTGGCTACGGCGTGCCCCCAGGCTGCTACCCGCACCAATTCGCCGCGCACATAGGCCTCCGCGGACGGTCTTACCGAGTGCGCCCCAGCGCTTCATCGATGGCGGTCAAGAGCGCGTTGGGGTCGGGGAACAGTACATGCCCCTGACCCGGTACGACGTCGAACTTCGTCTCGACGCCCTGAGACTCGAGCACGGCAATGGTGGCTTCCGACCCCTCTCTCCAAGCAGTGTCTAACTCGCCGACCATCAACCACACGCGCTTCCCGAGCAAGACGGACAGCGCTGAAGGGTCTCCTCTGTACTGTCCTGGTAGCCCGACCAACGTGCTGAAGCGGTCCGGGTGTGCGACCGCTGCGTGGAACATGCCTCCGCCCCCGTTGGATGCTCCAACGAGCGCGACCTGGCTCTGATCGTAGTCTAACTCCTGGCCCATCCAGTCGAAGATGGCCGGGATGAACTCGTCAGCAGTGTCCTCCAAGGTAGATCCACGCACCACCGGCGAGACCACGTAGTAGCCTTCAAGGCTGGGTAGGTGGCTCCAGTAGCTCGCCAGAAAGCCCTCCACCAACCCCTCAGACCCGGAGCCCCAGGGCAGCGCGAAGATCACTGGGTGCGGTCCGCTTGTAGACTCAGCCGGGGGAATGACCGCGACGCGCACCGTCCCACCCGACCACGGGACCTCGAACCATGTTGTCGCGGCCGCTACCTCGGGGCTCAGGTCGTCCCCCCACGCAGCAGGTGTGACCGCGAGCGTGAAGAGTGCCAAAGGCGCGAGTAGTAGGCCCGTTAGAGATGTTTTCATTGATTGTTCGCCTACCGGCCTCTAGATCCGGTCAGAAGTCCGTTGCGGATGGAGACGGCTTTGTCGCTCGCGTCCGCATCCTCCTAGATACCGGAGTTGCTCACGTCCGCGAACTGCAACTTGGTCGACAGTGTCAGCCGTTCGCCCTCACGCGTCACCACCATATCGTAGGGCGTTCCGACGGGCCGATTCCCGAAACGTGCGCGAAAGATCGCTCCGAAGTCCGCGTCCTCGGCGGCGATGCCACCGATCTCTAGCAGGTCATCGCCAGCTTGAACACCGGCCAGTGCACCCGAACCGCCGGGCACGACATCCGTGATATGAATTCCATCCGTGTCCGTGATTGTGGAGATGCCGATGCGCGCCACACTCACCGTCTCCTCAAACCACTCGAGCCCTGCAAGCGGAAGAATCTCGGCCCACGGGAAGGGAGCCCGGCCGTCGATGAACGCGTCGTGGAACTGGTCGAACGACCTACCGTTTGCAGCGGAGCGCACTGCCTCCCACCACATCTCTTCCGTGAAGCCTGCGCCCTGTTCGTATGCGTCCTCGTACATTCGCCTCATGACGTCATCGAGCGACCGCTCGTTATCTGATGCGTCCCGGATCAGGATGTCGAGCATGAAGCCGGCCAGTGATCCTTTTGGGTAGTTGCTACGTCCCAGTCGCTATCGCGGCGATTGGTGACGCCCCCCACCGTTCGGCCTTAGCTTGCAGGAGCCGCCCACGCCACGCCCCGGAGCGAGCGTCATGCATCGTAGATTCTCAGCCGTTTTCTTGGCCACTGCCACCCTCCTCACGGCCTGTGCCTCAGCCGGTGATCGACTCGAAGAGGGCCTTGAACTCCAGTCCGAGGGCCGGTACATGGAGGCCGCGTATCGCTACGCGGATGCCGTCGACAAGGATGGCACGCTCGAAGAGGCACGTGAGCGTCTGAACGTGGTCGCGGACTCGGCCCTACGACGCACGATGGACTTTGGCGCCAGAGCAGACCCGATTGCGGTAGGTGATGCCTTCCTGAGCGGAGACCGGCTCGTACGCCGAATCAGCCAGGTGGGTGTGCGCTTTTCCGTACCACAAGGCTACGACACGCAGCGCCGCGAGACGTTCGATTCGGCTATCGAGGCCTTGATGGCGTACGGAGAGCTACAGCGCGATCGGGAGCAGTTCGCGGATGCGCGTCGAGCGTTCATCCGTGCGCGCACCGACTTCGGCGCCACGAGTGCTCAACGAGAGGTGTCGTTCGATGCTGAGGCGGATCTAGTGCTGCGCATGGCCGATGCTGCGTTGCGTGATGGTGCGAACAGGCGCGCGTTCGGTTACGCCGAGGAAGTCGTGCAGCTTGATAGCGACTCGCCGCGCTCGACCGTGGATAGAATCGATCGCATCCAAGCGACCGCGTTGCGGCGCGGCACGGTGCGCCTCGCCGTGCTGCCGATCACGAGTCTGGCTGCGGTCCGTGAGGTCGTGGGCAGCGAATTCGAGAACCAGCTCTCCGATGACCTGGAGCTCGACTATTGGCGTGATCCACCACTGTTCGTGGCGGTGGCCGATCCGGTGCTGATCCGGCGGGCAGCGCGGGACGCATCGAGAGGCTCCAACCGACTTTCAGCACGCGACTTGGACCGGGTCATGGGCTCCGTCTCCGCCGATCTGGGGGCGCTGATCGAGTTCAACTTCGTGCAGATCCAAGAGTCGAATGTCGAGAGGGAGCAGCGATCGACGCGCACGCGGCGTGGCGGGACCGCTGGCTACACGATCGCGACCGGTCGTATCTCGTATGAAGCGATGGTGCAGGTGATTCTCGTCAATGCAGACGGCGACGAGATCGCCGATTTCAATGTGTCTGCACGGGAGACGGGTCGCTTCGAGCGCGGCGAGTACCGCGGGAATTCGGATGAACTAGACCTGGGCAGGAACGAGGCCCGACTCTTCGATGTGGACGTGATCGACGCCCAGCTCGCTGAGATCGAACGGGAGATGTTGCTGGAGCTCGCGGCTAGCGTTGCCGAGCGGACCTTCGATCGAGTTCTGTCACGGGTGCGCTAGCGCCCTGAGTCGGGGCGTCGCCGAGACGCTAGCCCATGCCAGGCTGCTGTGCGGACATATGGAACTGCACCACCTTCCATCCGTCATCTGTCTCGACACGCGTCTCCGAGTAGCGCCACGTTCCCTGCATGATCACGCCGCCTGGCAGCGTGAGTGTGCCCTCCACGTAGGCGACCGACACGGCAGTTGATCCGTATGTCTTCACGTCGAGATCACGCACTTCGACGTCTGCCTTGAAGCCTGCTTGTGCCATCAACTCGAGAGTCGGCGCATTGAAGCCTTGCATGAGCGCGCCACCGTCCAGGAAGAATCCGCGGGCACCCGGTTGGAAGAAAGCAACGAAGGTTTCGTACTCGCCGTCTGCCCAAGCCGCTAGCGTCGCGTTCACTGCAGCCGAGACCTCAGCCTCCTGAGCGCGTACATTCGGAACCGCTGCCAGAAGCAGCATGCCCAGGCCCAACCCCACAACGCGACGTGACACGCCGACCTCCCGATGAAAGCTTACTAGCGATGATGATTTCCCTACGACCTTCGAGCTGAGCGGATGTTCCCTCGTGCTTGGACTGCGGCGGCTGCGCCGTGGGGTGCGTTGGCGCTGGCGGTTCTCGGTCTGGTCGGTGTATGGGCCTTCGTCGATCTGTCTCCCCAGGTCGAGGGCGACTTCTTCTTCGCCGAGGACGACCCTCAGCTGCAGGCGTCGCAACGGGTCAGCGAGCGATACGGCTCCAGCTCCCAGATCGTCGTCCGAGTGAGAGATCTGACCGGCGACCGTGCCGCCTACCGAACGCACATTGAGGTGCTCACGGAAGCGTTCGTGGCTGTGGACGGCATCTCGGGTGCCTACAGCATCGCGACAGACGATCCGAGTCGCTCTCCCCTGTTCGGCCGAGTGCTACTCACACCAGACTCCAGTGCGACGAACATCATCTTGCTAGTCTATGATGCCGATCCGGAGCTCCTGGTCCCAAGGCTCGAGCAGCTGGTCGCGGACCAGGCCGGGCCCGAACTGCACATCGTGATGTCCGGCGTCCCGGTCATCGTCGAGCTGATCCGGAGGAATCTCTTCCGAGACCTGGTGGTCTTCAGCCTCGCTGCGGCGCTCCTATTCGGGGTTCTGATGTCGTTGATCTACCGCGACGCGGCCATCGTCGTGGGTACGCTGACCACGTGTGCTGTTGCCGTCAGCGTCACGCTCATGGTCACGCAGGCGCTCGGCGTGGGAATTGGACTGCTCACTGCCAACCTCGTCACGATCGTCTTCGTGCTCACGCTTTCCCATGTGGTATTTCTGACCGCCAACTGGTCACGTGCGAGTCGGCTCGATACGGATAGGGCTGAGGCGCTCCGACGTGGGATCCACGAAACGCTGGAGGGTTCGTTCTGGAGCATGGCGACCACGTTGCTGGGCTTTCTGAGTTTGCTTGTCGCGTCCGCCAAGCCGCTTCGGGAACTCGGCATCGCGGGCGCGATCGGAGCGCTGACTGCGATCGCTGTCGCCTACTCGGTCTACCCCGCTTTTCTCGGCCGATGGGCGTCGGTCAAGGCGCGTCCTGAGGTTCGGGAGCCTTTGGCGAAGACTGGTTTTCCACGGGGTAGCAACCTGATGGTGGGGGCAGCGGCAGCGATTGTGGTGTTCCTGGGTGTCGGCACGTTCCGGGTCGATACCGATCCTGGCCTTCTGACGTACTTCGCAGAAGGGACTGAACTGCGCGACGGACTCGAGCGCATCGACGCGGACGGTGGAAGCAGTACGCTCGACATCATCGTGCGCGACTCGGAAGGAGGACGCCTCGATTCCGATGTAGTGTTCCAAAAGATGCAGGACGTGCAGGCCGCACTCGAGACGGACCCCGCCGTGGGGGTCGTTTTGGGTCCCTCGGTGCTGCTGGAGCACGCGCGTACGCTGCCGCTCGCCCGCTTCATGAGCTTGCAGATCTTGCTGGACATGGCCTCCCTCCCGCAGCTCGGATCGGTCGGCCTCGGGTATGTGTCCGCCGCGCGCGACGAGGGCCACTTCTTTCTGCGCATGCGCGAGTCGGTCGATGAGCCCTCTCGTGATGCGGTCACCGATCGCCTGCGCTCGCTCACGCGGCAGGCTGGGATGGAGCCGGTACTGGTTGGCGGGCTGTACGACTTGCAGGCTCAACTCGGCAAGCTGATCGCCTCGAGCCTCAAGATAGGGATCGGAGGGCTGCTCCTGCTGTTCTTCGGCGTAGCGATGCTAGTGTCGCGCTCGCTGGCGACGACTCTGCGCATGTGGCTTTGCCTCGCCGGAATCCCGCTCGTGGTGCTGGGCACGTTTGGCCACTTCGGCATCGCTGTCGATATCATCACCTCCCCTGCGGCGAATGTCGCACTTGCGATGGGTGTCGATTCGATGATCCACCTCGTGGTTCGAGTCCGGCGTCTGTCAGGGGCGGGTGCCGAGGCGCCATGGACTGCGGCATTGAGCCAGATTCGGTCTCCCGTGCTGCGCGCGACCGGCATTATCTGCGCGGGTTTCGGCATATTCGTGCTATCGTCGTTCCCGCCCACGCAGAGATTCGGGCTGGCTGTGATCTTGGGCACGGTGACTGCAGCGACGATGGCACTGGTGGTGCTACCGCTGCTGGTTTCGCGGAGCTCACGGACCAGCTGATCGATGACCTCCATACCCGACGAGACCTCATCGCGCATGTCCCGCTCACCCAGACTCGCTCGCCGGCTTGGTTTCATGGGCCTTGCTGCGACCGGGATCTGCTCGATGCTCGGAGCGGCGATCAACGTCGTACCGTTCATGCTGCAGAGGAGCGTGCCTGGCATCGGACCCTACGTGCTGCCGGCGTACCTCTTCGCCGCCGTGCCCGCGATTCTCGCAGCGCTCGCATATGCGATCTTGGCATCCGCTATGCCACGTGCCGGCGGCAGCTACATCTACGGCAGCCGGGGTCTCCATCCATATCTGGGTTTCGTCGCAAGCTTCTCCCAGTGGTTCGGGCTCTCGATCGCGATCGGTGTCGTCTCCTACGTGCTGATCCCGTTCATTCGTGACGTTTTCGGCACGCTCGGCGTCGACGGGGTTGCCGCGATCTTGGACACCGGGCTGGTCCGGGTCGGTTTGGCTCTTGTTTTCCTGTGGACGTCGGTCGCGATCAACATGCGCGGGCTTCGGCTCTATGAGCGGATCTTGGTCCCGCTCATGTTCTTGATGTTCGTTTTGGGCGGCGTCGTGATCGTCGCAGGCTTTCTGTTCGATCAAGGCGATTTCGCCGCTGGGCTGCTCGCTAGCGAGGGCGTAGCAGTTCCCGATGTCGAGCCAGCCGCATTCCATTGGACGAGCTTCTTGGCGGCCTCTGCGATCCTCTTTTCCAGCTTCATCGGATTCGATTCGATCGCGCAAGCGGGGGGAGAGGCCAAGAATCCCGGGCGGGCCCTCCCACTCGCGATCGGGGTTTCGGTGGTGACCGTGGGCACGTTCTATCTACTCTTCACTGCGGCGGTCTACCACGCGGTTCCATGGCAGTTCGTGGCGGAACGAGCGATGAACCAGGATCTCACTGCGCCGGGCCTTCTCGGCTACGTGCTCTCGCCGGGCTGGACCGTACTCATCGTGCTGGGTGCGGCGATCGCGCTCGTCAACGACCTGCCACCGATGCTGCTCGCGGTGTCACGCCTCATGTTCGCGTGGGCGGAGGACGGTGTCTTCCCGAAGGCGGTCGCCACGGTGCATAAAGACCGGCACACGCCCACTGTGGCCCTGATGCTCAGCGGACTAATGGCATCGGCGAGCATTCTCGGCAGTCACTTCGCCGGTGATTTCTTTCTCGGGGTGGACATTCTCGTCACCTCGATGTTAGTGAACTTCATGGTCATGTGCATGGCAGTGTTGTGGCTCCCCAGAGTCAATCCGCGGATTGCGGCCGACGTGACCGTTCTCCCGTCTCGGAGGCTCCAGGTGCCGGTCGCTATCGCCGGTGTCATGCTTTTGCTGGTGTTCCTTGTCGTGCATGTGCGCAAGGATCTCACGGCCGAGCTCGACGCGTGGTATTTCCACTCGACACCGCTATGGCTGATCATGCTCGGCGTTGCATCCCTGATCTATGCGCGTGAGGTGAGCGTGCTGAAGAAGAGCGGAGTCGATACACGGGAGCTCTTCCAGACTCTTCCACCCGAATGAGCGCGCCGATGGAGCGCTTCGAACTCGCGCCCGGCTTGGAGATCTCCCGAGTCCTCACAGGTCTCTGGCAAGTCGCTGATATGGAGCGCGATGGACTCGAAACGAACCTCGACGACGGTGCCCGCGAGTTGGATCGCTACGTCAGGGCGGGACTTACGACCTTCGACATGGCCGACCACTACGGCTCGTCGGAGCTGATCGCTGGACGGTTCGAGCAGCAGCGGCCTGGCGCTTCACAGCTACTCACAAAATGGGTGCCCAAGCCGGGCCCGGTCACCAAAGACAGCGTGCGAGGCGCAGTCGAACTGGCGTGCCAGCGAATGGGCCGGCAACAGCTCGACCTGCTTCAATTCCATGCTTGGAGCTACGCCGACCCGGGCTGGCTCGACTGCATGTTCGAGCTGCAAGCCCTTAAAGAAGAGGGTCTGATCCGCCATCTTGGGCTCACGAACACTGACACCGTCCATCTGCGCATGCTCGTGAAGAGCGGCATTGAGATCGCGTCGAATCAGGTCAGCTACTCGCTTCTGGACGGGCGAGCACGCGGCGCCATGACGGAATTTTGTCTCGAACACGGCATTCGTCTGTTGGCGTTCGGTACCGTCGCGGGGGGGTTCTTCACCGAGCGGTGGGTGGGTGTCCCCGAACCTTCCTTTGAGAAGCTCGAGAATTGGTCGCAGATGAAGTACAAGCGCTTTATCGACGCGGCGGGGGGTTGGCAGAAATTTCAGGCGGTTCTTTCGACGGTCGCGCATGTGGCCGCTCGGCTCCGCGTGTCCATGGCGAACGTCGCGTGCCGGTACATCTTGGACGCACCGGCCGTTGCGGGCATCATCGTGGGAGCCCGCCTGGGTCGCAGCGAGCACGTCGAAGACAATCTCTCACTCTTCGACTTCACCCTCGACGAAGAGGGGGCTGACGCGATCGCTTCTGCTCTCGGTGAGCTCGACTCCATCCATGGGGACTGCGGCGATGAATACCGCAGCCCCCCGATTCTGACGGCATCCGGGGACCTGAGTCACCACTTCGGTGACTTCCCGCCGCCGTACCCGACGGAGGTCGGACCCGACGGTTGCGCACGGGCTTCCAGCGGAACGGTCTGGGAGGACCTGGCCGGCTTCAGTCGTGGGCTGAGGAAGCGCGACCGGATCCTTGTATCTGGTACGACCGCCACACATCGCGATCGGTTGATCGGGGGCTCGGATGCGGCCAGCCAGACGCATTTTGTCATCGACAAGATCGAGGGTGCGATCCGCTCGCTCGGAGGTCGGCTCGAAGATGTGGTGCGCACTCGGATCTATGTGCACGATCCGTCCGTCGCTGAAGCGGTGTCACGAGCGCACGGTGCACGTTTCGGGCAAATCAGGCCTGCCAACACACTGGTGAGTGCGGGGCTCATCGGCGACGGATACTTGGTGGAAATGGAAGCTGAGGCGATTGTTGACGTTGATTGAGGGTGTCCCTCGAGCGCGACTATCCTATGGGATGCCGCTGTTGTCGTATCCGACCTGGCATTCGGGGCAGAGCGCATGTTTGCTCTCAGGACCAGCGGACTTCAACTCGAGGCGCGTGTCTTTCGGGAGATAGAACCCGCCCTAGAGTGGATTGAATAAGAGCTCTAGCCAGGAAGCGGTCTGCCCACGAGGAAGACCCAAAACGGGGTGACTGTCTCAGACATGCCTAGCAAGAAGAAGCGAAAGAAGGGGAGCCGGGGACGGTGGTATGCGGGGGCATCGCTTACGCTGCTTCTGCTGCTGGGCGGTGCTGCCTTCTTGCACGTCGGGAATTGGCTGGTCGTGAGCGATGAGTTGGCGCCGTCCGCCGCGATTGTCGTTCTGAGCGGTGAGGTGCCGTTTCGAGCTATGGAAGCCGCTGACATCTACAACGCGGGTTGGGCTCCAGAGATTTGGCTGACGGAGGACCGAGATCCCCGAGTCACGGCTGCGGTCGCTCCGCTCGGGATCGAACTCCTCACGAACGCCGACGAGAGTCGTCGGGTGCTGGAAGCGATGGGCGTTCCGGCTGAGGTGATCCATGTGATCCCTGCGCCCGTGCGCAACACGGCTGACGAGATGCGTGAAGTCTCGAAAAGGCTCTTCGAAATGGGGGGAGGGACGGCCATCATCGTGAGCTCGGAGTTCCACACTCGGCGAGTGCGTACGCTGTGGAGGCGGCTGACCGGGGATGCGGCTGGCGCGATCGTCCGGCCCGCTACCCGTGATCCGTACGACGGAGCGCGGTGGTGGCGTGGGTCGCACGACATCGGCTTATGTATCCAAAGAGCTGATGGGTCTGGTGAATGCTTGGATCGGGTCGCGCGTACAACCCTGGTAGCTGCGGTCCTACGGAGTCGCTCGTAAGAAGCGGCGCGCCAACTGAGCCACTCGGTCCTCCCCGCCCACCTCCGCTTCGTCCCGAATCTTCTGGACGTGCGAGGTCAGTACCGGGTCGCCCCACCGGTAGCCCGTGACCAACTCCGCGCTCCTCGAGTCCCCCTCATCTGCCCCCTGGATGAGTGCCCACACCGCCGCCTCGTCGTAGTATGGCGAGTCGCGGTCGGGAAGCCGAAAATCCGGCTCTTGCTCGGAGTCGTCTTCTTTGACGAAGGCGCGCGACACGGGGTGTTATTCCGCAGCTTTAGGGAGTTTGATTTCGGGGTTCTCCGGATGCCGGCGATATAGGACGATCGTCCGCCCGATGGTCTGAGGGATGTGCACGCCCTCGAGTCCGGCCGAGATCTGATCGGCGGTGGCCCGTGCCTTCTCCGGAGCCGAATCGAGCACCTTGAGTTTCAGTAACTCGCGCGTATTCAGCGCGTCCTCCACAGAGGTGAGCATCGCCGGCGTGACGCCCCCATTACCTATGTGGACGACCGGCTTCAGTTGGTGTGCGAGCCTGCGCAGAAATGCTCGCTGCTTTGACGTGAGGTCGCTCATCTACGGGTGACTCGCCTCGGTTCAGTGAATAGTCGCTTGAACCTAACGTGGCACGAGCCTTGCCACTTCCCTAGAGGCGTGTCGGTGCGAGGCAGGCTACAGAGGGACCAACCAACCATCCTCCGTTTTGAATCACCAGACTGAACGGAAATCTTCCTGTCTGGAGAGCGCCAATAGAATTATGGGACCCGATCTCCTCCCGGTGCTTGCCACTACCCCTACGCGACAGATGACGACGGATCAGACGCTCTCGCTTGCCCGACCCACAATCGGACGCGCATCTTGCCCGCGTGAACCACGAGCGGACACGCCGACTCACCGCGATTTCGTTTGCTGACATCGTGGGATTTACGGCACACACTGCCCGCGATGAAGACGCCGCGATCCAATTCGTTACCGAGTTCAAGTCCCTCGCCCTATCGATCACCGAGGCCCGCAACGGGCGCATCGTGGAGTTCATCGGAGACGAGGCGCTCTCGGTCTTCGACAGTGCTGAGAACGCCGTAAGGGTCGCTCTGGCCCTGAGTGAGGCTTTCAAGCGGGCGACACAGGAGGGCAAGCTCCGCGTCGGTATCCATCTGGGTGAGATCACAGAGGCTCCCGATGGAGGTGTGTTCGGGGACGGAGTGAACACGGCAAGTCGAGTACAGGGCGTTGCGGAGCCCGGTCAGCTCGACGCGTGAACTTTCGGTTGGAGTAGGTGAAGTACGTCATTTGAACGTCGTTGCCGTTCTCGATTGCGTGGCGGATGATCGGTAGGCGATCCTCCAATGGGTAATGCCGGTCGCGGCGGACAAAAACATATGTCGCTGCGAGGACCCCGCCAATCAGGATCGTCCACTCCATCAAGCCCCTGGCTTCGCGTCTCCGTGGAAGGCGGCGGCGGTAGGTTGAGCGGCTAACCCCTAAACTGGTGAAGGCGTTCTAAGCCACGACGATCTTATGGCCTACCCACGTACCCGAAGAGAGCACGAAGGCGCTCTGTGGTGATCCTCGCGCTTAAAGGGGCTATTTGGTGGGTGCTTGCTGCTATAGACTGCTCCACTCGCGATCTGCCGACCCACGCCACATATTGAGCGCATGAGCATCACTCGCCTGAACGCTAGGGGGGGGGCTGCGGAGGCGGCAGACAGTGCCGTCGCTGCTCGGCTCGGCGATAGGGTCAGATTTCTCCTTCCCCTGAGCGGCAATTAAGAGGTGATCGGTCGATGGAAACGACGCTGGGCAGCCTGGGGGAGTACCTCATCAAGCAGAACTGGGATGCCTACAGTGCAGAGGACCACGAGGTCTGGAGAATCCTTTACGATCGGCGCATGAAGACGTTGAAGGACACCGGCAGTCGCATCTTCCTGGACGGTGCCCGCACAATAGGCCTCGGCCCCGACCAGGTGCCGGACCTCCAAGACATCAACGCGCGGTTGGAGCCTTTCACCGGTTGGAATGCCGTGCCGGTGAGCGGCTTCATTCCTGCGCACGATTTCTTCCTCAGCCTCGCCCACCGCCGCTTCCCCACCACGGTGATCGTGCGGCCCAAAGAGCAGCTTGAGTATCTGCCCGAGCCGGACATCTTCCACGATGTCTTCGGACATGTCCCACTGCACGCTGAGCCGATCTTTGCCGACTTCCTGCAACGCTTCGGCGAGGTGGCTGCCCGCGCGGACACCGAAGAGCAAACGACCCAGCTGGCCAGGCTGTTCTGGTTCACCGTCGAGTTTGGGCTGACGCGAGAAGACGGCGAGATCAAGGTCTACGGGAGCGGCCTGATTTCGTCATCCGGCGACGCCGCCAACGCGCTCGGCCCCAATTGTGACCGGCGTCCCTTCTCGCTGGATGCGGTCGTCCAGCAACCCTTCGAGATCGATCGCTTTCAGGACGTACTGTTCGTGGTGGAGTCGTTCGACCAGCTGTTCGCCGCCGCAGACGAAATGGAGCGCCGATTGGGCTCAGCGTAGTCTCTGGCTCTGGCTATATGCGGGATGAGTGCTTCTCTCTTGAATCCTCCTCCGCACGAACTCGGTCGTCGGCTTCCTACTCCGCGTCACCGACGTAGAGAAGCAGCCCTTCCGCTCGATGGGCTTCGTGAGCGTCATCTTCGTGAGTGCGCTGTTCGCGCTGGGGCTGCCGTTGGTGTTGCTCTGAGCCGAGGTCATTGCCTACCTGTCCTCGGTAGCGCAGCCTCCTGTAGCATCCACTGAGGAGGGCATCTATGTCGGGTGAGGCGATAGCGTCCCATGAGCGTTCGGGGTCCTCGCGGGGCTACGGGACCGGCGCACGGCTCTTCCACTGGGTTATCGCGCTCATGGTCGTCGTGCAGATTCCGGTCGGCATCGCGATGACGAGTGAGCCCCTCCTGGGTGTGGGCGACCCGCTCTTTATTCTTCACAAGGGGATGGGGAGCGTTTTGCTCGTCCTCGTAGTTGGTCGGGTCCTATGGCGGGTTACTCATCCGCCGCCGCCTTTTCCCGACTTCATGTCGAGGCTGGAACAGCGGATCGCCGGCTCGGCTCACATAGTCATCTACATCCTGCTTCTGGTGATGGCCGTGAGTGGGTATGTCCGAACGATTGGTGACGGGTTTCCGATCGAGCTTCTGGACGCGCTGGGGATCCCACCACTGATCCCACCGATGCCGATGGCAGCGCGTATCATGCTCGTAGTCCACCAGTTCGCGGTCGTTGCGTTGATTGCGCTCGTGGCCGTGCACATCAGTGCGGTCGTGCGACACCAGTGGATCGACCGAAACCCCGTGCTGACTCGAATGTGGCCGCCGTTTGGAGCCGGGAAGGCTGATGCAGAGGGGTCTTCTCGCTCTCCGCTGACCTGATCTGCATCTTGAGCGCATGAGTGAAGCCATCACCCGCCTGAACGCAGCCCTAGAAGGCCGCTACCGCATCGAGTCCGAACCCGGTGAGGGCGGCATGGCGACCGTCTATCTAGCCGACGACATTAAGCACGAGCGTAAGGTCGCGCTGAAGGTCTTGAAGCCGGAACTCGCGGCAGTGGTAGGGGCCGAGCGTTTCCTGGCCGACATCAAGACCACGGCGAACCTCCCGCACCCTCACATCCTGCCGCTGCACGATTCGGGTGAGGCGGACAGCTTCCTCTTTTACGTGATGCCGTATGTGGAGGGAGAGTCCTTACGCGACAGGCTGAACCGTGATCATCAGCTTCCCGTTGATGACGCTGTACGTATCGCCACGAACGTGGCCGAGGCGTTGGATGTCACTTCCAACCAGCATGACCCACCCATTCCAACGAGGATGACCCACCCCCTCGTGACTTCCCGAAATTAGATGTTGTGACTTCCTGGATTTCTAATATGTCGGGGTTGAGTTGGCCAGTTTGTCCTCCTTCGGGGGTGGGGGTGGGGTGGTGATTCCGGGTCTCTGTCGAGTGCGATAGCTCTCACCCTCGATGACGACCTGGTAGGCGTTGTGGGCGAGGCGATCGAGGGCGCTTTGGGCGGGGATCGGATCATCGAAGAGGGGGATCCACTCGTCGATGCTGCGGTTGGATGTGACGATGGTGGAGCTGCGTCGGTGGCGCTCGATGACGATGTCATAGAAATCGCTGCTCTGCTGCGCGTTGAGGCGACGCAGCCCGAAATCGTCAATCAAAAGCAGGTCAGGCGTGAGCAAAGATCGGATGACTTTCTCGGTGGAATTATCGGCCCGAGACTGGTGAATGATCTTGAGCAGATGGTCGGACCGGAGGAAGAGTACGCGACGTCCTGCTCGGCATGCGGCGTGACCGAGGGCGCAGGCGAGGAAGGTCTTGCCGACACCGACGGGTCCGAGGAACAGGACGTCTTCGTGGCGGTCGAGGAAGCCGAGGCCGAAGAGATCACGCACGCGGTCACGCTCAAAGGTGACGGGCGCATCCCAATCGAAATCTTCGAAGGTGTGGAGTTCGTCGAAGCCGGCACGGTCGAGCCGAGTGGTGAGGTTCTTATGTTCGCGGCGGTCGATTTCGTCGGACAGCGCGAGTTCGAGAAAGTCGAGCGGCGCGAGGCTACGTTTCTGGGCATACGCTGCTCGATCGGGCAGCGTGGGGACGAGGCCGCCCAGCTTGAGACGCCTGAGGACGGAGTTGAGTGAGGGTTTGACATCGTTCATGTTTCGGACTCCTGGGTGGATGAGTGCGAGAAGCTTCCGGCAGAGCGCAGGAAGCGGGTCTCGATGGGAATGACGCGTGTGTCGCCCTCGATGGGCAGCTCGAGTTGGTCGAGCCCCTGGCGGATGATGGACTCGACGCGGCGGACGTTCGTGAGTTCGAAGGCCAGGGCTCGTCGGCAGGCTCGAGCGACGCGACGCTCTCCGTACTTCTTGCAGAGCCTCAGGAGTTTTTGGCCCTGCCGGATCTTGGTCCAGGGCAAGGTTCCGGAGAGGAGCTGCTGCATGAATCGGCCGATGTCGGGAGCGTAATCCATGCCCTGACGGATCATGCGCTGAGGATCCCTGAGCGTGTAGGCCGTGAGTTCGGCGGGATAGTCAGTGTGGTCGGTCGAGCGGCCTCCCGACTCCTGTCTCGGATGGCTCTTAATGAGCAGACCTCCAGCGTAGACGCGCACAAGCGCCGAATCGGCACGCACCCAGACGGTCGCGCGGATATAGCGCGTGGGCACCGAATACAGGGCCTTGGCGAAGTTGATGTGATGATCTGGATGGACCTTGCACTCGGCCCAGGTGGGTGGGTCGTAGCGCTCGCGGACGAGAGGTCGCATCCTCTCGCGCTCGACGTTCTCGAAGACGGCGAGCGGACGTTTGCGTGTGGTCCCGTGGGTGCGCGTGCCAGCCGTCTGGAGACACCAGCGCGGTGCCTCTCGGCTCACATGCTCGATGCCGATCCAGTCCTCGCCACGAAAGAAAGTCTCGCGCGCGTATTGCACGTTTCTCTCGACGACAGGTTTCGCGGTTGGCATGCGCGCGGGTGCCGCATCGATCACGAAGCCGCGGTACCTTGCGTACTCCTCGAAGGTGCGAGCGAAGATGGGGTCGTAGCGATCGGCCTTCGTAACCGCTGCCTTCATGTTGTCGATGACGACCCGAGCGGTGACTCCACCAAAGAAAACCCACGCGTCTTCGAGCCCGCTGATCAGGTCCGGGATCTTCTGCGAAAACGTGACGTGCACGTACTGGTGACGGCTGTAGCCCAGCGTCACGATGAGCGCCCAGGCCGTTCGCCGACGCCCCATGTCGGCATACGGAATCAGACCGAATTTGCCGAAATTGACCTCGGCCACCTCGCCCGGCTCACAGTCGGCCATGCGCACCGTGATGCGCCGACTGTCACCAAAGCCACAGTGCTTGACCGCGAAGTGGTGAAGCGTGCTGTAGGGTACGTCAACTTTCTGCCGCCCTAGCAGTATGCGCACCTTCGCGAGCGTCAGGCAGCGCTTGCCCCTTTCGTCGACCTTCAGCCAGTCTCTGATCGCGTCGAGATGCTCAAGCAGTCGTGCTTCGGCCTCGCCTGGATTGCGCTCCGCTGCAGGCCGATGCCGCGCATAGACCCCGGCGGCGAGATCTTCGCTCGGCTCCTCGCTTCCTCGGCTCCAGCCCAACTCCACGGCCGTCTGCACATAGCGGCCTACCGTCTTTCGACTGTGCCCCGTCGCGCGCGCCACCGCCGAGTTGTTTTCGCCCCGGCCCACGCGCCGAAGCACTCCGAGTATCTCCCACATGGCTACCTCCCGATACGCCATTTCACACACCGCCCTGGTTGGGGAATCAGTGCGCCAAATGTGTCTCCGGGGTCGCCGGGAGGGGGTGGGTCATGCTGGTTGGAATGCCAGCGAATAGGTGGTCATCCTCGTTGGAATATCACCCCTTTAGGTGGGTCATGCTCCTTGGAATACCTGGGTCATGCTCATTGGAAATGACAGTTGGACTACGCGCACTCCCACGGCGTGATCCACCGGGACATCAAACCGGCCAACATTTTGTTGCAGGCCGGTAAGCCGGTGATCTCGGACTTCGGGATCGCGCTCGCTGTGGGTACTGCTGGACAGGGACGTTTGACCGAGACCGGCCTGAGCGTGGGTACGCCGCATTACATGAGCCCCGAACAAGCGACAGGCGACATGAGTGTCGGCCCCGCGACCGACATCTATGCACTCGGTGCAGTGCTGTACGAGATGCTCGTGGGTGAGCCTCCGTACACGGGCAGCACGGCTCAGGCGATTCTGGGCAAGATCATCGCGGGCAAGCTCGCGTCTGCCACTGGAGAACGGGCATCGGTTCCCGTCAACGTGGACGCGGCAATCCGTAGGGCGCTAGAGAAGCTGCCAGCGGATCGGTTCTCGGGCGCTCAGGAGTTCGCGGGGGCGCTGGGGGATGAGCACTTCCGGTATGGTGAGCTGGCAGCGACAGGTGCGGGTGGAGTTGCTACGGGTCCGTGGAATCGGCTGACGATGGCCACGACGACGCTGGCGGCCCTGTTCGCCATGCCACGGGAACGTCAGGCCTCCAATTCTTCGCTCCCGAGCAGATCGATCGCGGCTTTGGCCGATTGCAGCTCTGGCCTTCCGGCGAGGGCCACGGCGAGCACTCCGGTGGCGTTGGCGATCGCGAAGCTGATTCCGCTGAGATTGCGTTCGGGCGGTACGCCCGGGATGGGGCGTGGGTAGCCGGACGCGACCAGCGCCGAGTCTCCCGACTCGAGAGTGACCGGGGTAACGGTCTCTCTGTCGTGATCCCAGCTCAACGTCACGCCGACCACCCCTGACAAGCAGCCAGGGTACATGGGTCGACCATCGTGCTCGTGTGCGGAGACGATGATGGTTCCGCGCTCGATCGCGCGCTCTACGGCCGGGGCCAAGTCATCGGCGCGAAAATCGTTCGGTGTGCCCAAGCTCAAATTCACGAGTCTCACCCCCCGCTCGGACGCCCAGTCGATGGCGCGCACGAGGGTAGGGATGCTCGTGGCAAGCGATTCCTCGAAGACTTTGATCGCGTAGATCTCCGCAGACGGGGCCTTCTCGTAGATGGCGGCCGCGACGGCCGTGCCGTGGCCCAAACGGTCTGCATAGTCCTCGTGCTGCTCACCACGCAGGTCGATGGCCACACCACCCGCGACTGCCGGGAGGTGAGGGTGAGGGACGCTAACGCCGCTGTCGACGATCGCGACTGTGACGGCGGTATCAGTCATCGTCTGAGGAGGGTAACTCGGACGAGTTAGCCACCTTCAGCAAGCGTCGCTCGAGCGAGTCCATCGCGTGATGCGCCGTGAGGGCTTCACGTCTGAACACATACCGCCACGGCGCGATCGACATGACGGCGCCTCCTACCAGTGCGATCGGCACTACGACGGCTGCCCCCGCAGCTCCGAGGGCAGAGGCCAGCGCGCCGATGCTTGCGGCCAGTATCGGCCCGACGCCGAACGTTGATACCATCAGCCCGTCACGGTAGTTGCCCAGCACACGGATTCGAGTCTGGTCGCCTTCGCTTCGGATCGAAATGTGCCGGCCGCCCATGCCGCTGCGCGCCCTCCACTTGAGGCCTCCCAGCACTTCCTCGACGATTCCCTGACGAGCGAATTCGTGACGGATCACATCTAGAAGCTGAGGCAGATGCTCGCGCTCCAGGCGCACGGGTATGACGCGGTCGAGCTGGACCGTGGTTGGCATCCCGAGCACTGAGCCAGTGAGCGGCGGACCGTCTCGCGTGTCGAGCGCCCGCGCCGCGTTCTCGATCGAGGAACCCTCGATGCCGACCTCGGACCCGATCTGTTTGAGCTCGGAAAGACTCATGCCCTTTCCAGTGCTTCCAGCGGTGTCATCGGCTCCCGCATCGACCGCTTTGTGAAGGATCCGCGCGACTTCGTCGTCACTGTAGCGACGATCCGTCATGGCAGGTCTCCTCCGCGCGGCCGAGTACTCATCCCGTTAGCACGTCCAAGAAGATGTCGCGGAAGGCCCGTCCTTCGGCCTCCAGAACACTGGGCAGACCGTCTTCGGCGACCTTGCCGTCTTCGATAACGACGACTCTGTCGGCCTGTCTCGCCAAGTCGATACGGTGCGTAATCACCACCGTGGTGCGGCCACGCATGAGCTTGTCGTAACCCGCGAATACTGCGGCTTCAGAGGCCGGGTCGAGTGCACCTGTGGCTTCGTCGAAGACGAGCACTGCGGGGTTCGCGAGGAACGCGCGTGCGATGGCGAGTCTCTGGCGTTCGCCGGCCGACAGTTGACCCCCGCGTTCTCCCACCACAGTCGTGCTACCGTCCGGCATGGACGTGACTAGATCAGCTAGGCCCGCAGCCTCAATCGCCCCGTCGATTTCGACGTCGGTCGCGTCGGGGCGTGCGTAGCGAACGTTGTCAGCAACCGTAGCATGGAAGATGAATGGGTCTTGTTCGACGACTGCCACGTTCTGGCGGACATCTGCCAAGGCCAAGGTTCGTAGGTCGTGGCCATCGAGAAGGACACGCCCTTCCTCCGGGTCGAGTTGGCGGGAGAGAAGATCCGCGATCGTCGATTTTCCGCTTCCGCTCGCACCTACTATGGCGACGAGTTGGCCCACCGGGATCTCCAGGTCGATACCGGCCAGCACCTCGCTGCCACGCCCGAACCCGAAGCATACACCCTCGAGGGCGATCACTCCGAGGCACTCCGTCATCGCGACGGGTTCGGCTGGCTCGCTCACTTCGGCCGGCGTGTCGAGCAGGTCGTGCACGCGCACGAGCGACGCGCGGGCAGTCGCGAGATTGGAGTACAACCCCATCAGACCCTGGATGGGCGACAATAGGCGCATTTGGTACGCCATGAATGCGATGAACGTACCCAGCGTCATCGCCCCATTGATGACGCGGTACCCGCCGTACATGAATACGGCGCCTGTGCCCGCTGACAACATCAGGCCGGGCAGGCCCCCTGCGAGGTATGTGAACAGCCGCATCGAGAGCAGCGCTCCGACAAAGGAGTCGTTCTTACCTCGAAACTTCGTCACCTCGCGCTCCTGAGCGTTGGCGCCGACCACGGTGCGCATGCCTTGAAGCGTCTCGATCAGGAACGTTCCGATGTCCGCGCTGCGTTCCCTGAGCACCCGTACTCGGTCCTCGAGCTCCCGTCGGTACCGCTGGAGGGCGAACAGCGCGGGAGGGAGTGCAATCAGTCCGACGGTGAAGAGCCGGACGTCGAGGTAGATCAGCATGCCCACGGTTCCGATCAGAGCGATCACTTGTCCGAACCACGAGAGTGCCGCCTCTGTGGTCACGCGCTGGATCTCGCCGATGTCTCCGTTGATGCGCGATACGACGTCGCCCAGAGGTGTCTTGGCGTAGAAGCGAGGCGACAAACGCTGCAGGTGCCGATAGAGGTGCAGCCTCATGTCGAAGAGGATCTCGGCCGACACCCTCGTGTAGCGCATCCCGCTCAGCACGTTCATGATGAACGAGAGCACCGTGACCCCTACGAATAGCCCGACGATGCGCACGAGCGCGCTGAAGTCCCCCCCAATCAGTGCGTCGTCGACCAGCAGCTTCGACAAATAGGGAAGAGTGAGATTCAGTGCGGTTCCGGCCAGTGAAAACAGGACGACCGGGACCAGCGCTCGCACATAGGGGCGAACAAAATGCAACGCTCGCTGAAAGTGCGGGTCGAGCGACTTCACTACGCCGCCTTGGTTGGGGAAGAGTCCGTCAAACGAAGCATTGAGCGGGGCGCGATGAACCTTGGACGAGACCCGTTGGGTCGAAGTCCTACCGCTTCACTCCCGTGATCGAGCCGCTACCCATGTCACCACTCGAGACCTCACCGGCGAAGCCCTCGCCCTCGTAGTCCAGCGCGAACGCGAGCGCGAATTGGGAGAAAGTCCCCGAGAACGCGACTGCCGTACCGTCCACGGTGAAGTCGGTTAGCGCGAGCGTGGCGAGGTCGGTCGCGAGACTGCCCGAGTAGGCGCCGTCCATCTCTTCGATGGTGAGCGTTCCAGAGATTTGCTGGCCCATAGCGGCGAAGGAGACATCGAAAACTCCCGCCGGCGTGAACGGAGGCGGTGGTGGCGGTTCTGACGGTCCAGACGCGCATGCCGCGACCATCAAGGTCAGGGCAGAGCACAAAACCAGACGCATCAAGGAGCGCCGCCTTGTGGGAATACCGCCACTCGGGTCATGTCCTCGTCGAAGACCACCGAGCGCAAGTACTCGAACGTGCTCGAGTCGTAGATATCGATCGAGTTCCCCGCAGTGTGGATATACACTTTCTTTCCGTCGGCACTCACTTCCAGTCCCATCCTCGGCCGGCCGTCGAAGGGCACACGTTGTGCGACTCGGCGATTCACCAGGTCGAATTCCCAGAATTCGTATCGACCGATCTGTTCGACGATGCCGTACGCCTTCTCTCCTCCTGGGGCGAGGGTGAAGTCGGCGACCGGCTCGGCGGTGCCCAGCGTGTAGAATTCGACCTCCTGCTCGGAGAACCGCACACGGGCAATGCCCATCAGGCGTCGGTTTTGTACCGGGTCCGTCATGCGCATGAGGCTCGTCGCGACACCGTCCTCATCGTACGTGCCTGGGTTGACCCCGAAGCTTTGTGAACCGAGGCCGGGCTCGAGCGGTTGCGAGATCTCCCAACGATCGATCTCCTCGAAGGTTTCGGCGTCAACCGCAACGATGTCGCTCGATGTCATGTACAGCGTGTTGCCGTCCGGCGAATACCGGAGGCCCACGTTTTCACGCTGTCCGCCAGCTGGCCACGGAATCGTGTCGGTCACCGTCTTGCTCGTCAGGTCGTATTCGAGCATGAACGGCCCCACGACCTCGTAGCGGTCTCTGAGTTTGGTGTATCGCTTTGCGAACAACGCCACGCGGTCACCAGACGGATGCGGAGCGATGGCGCTGATGCGCACCATCACGTTCCCTTCGGAGAGCGTGAATTCGTCGACGACCTCTCGCGATTCGACGTCCACGACCTCGACCTTTTCAGCCCGCGCCTCCGTCACGTAGATACGGTCCCTGTTGGGGCTCAGGGAGAACCGGTACGGAAGATTGTTGTTCAGCTCGATCTGGTCGACGACCTGTTCGCTTGCTTCGTCCCACACCAGTATATGATTGCTGTAGGTAGCGATATACCAGAGCGCGGTGGCCTGAGCCTCCAGAGCACCTGCGCCCACGGCCGTGGTCAGAACGAACGCCAGAGCGCCTCGGATGAGGAAACGCATCATATCAGGGACTTGTTGACGGTTAAGGAAAAATGAGGTCGAGGCTCCGCCAGTCCTTCTGGGCGGAGGCACACTTGCCGGTCCAGTCTGGCGCGTGATTGAGCTGGTCAGGTACGTGCGCTGGCCAGAAACAATTGAGGTGACAGTCGAAAATGTCTCGCTCCACGGGTTGGCACAGACCCGCGGTGCCGCCCTGCGAATCCGCTTCCCAACCGGGGAAGAAGGCGAGCGAGCATCCCAACGGAAAGTGTGGCCCCCCTTCCTCGTGCGGAGGCTTTGGGGTCTCGAGGCCGACTACGTCGAGCTCCGCAGCCTTAGCCTCAGCGGCCTGGTACTCGACATACGCCTCGATGCGACCGGCCTTCTGGTTGATGCCTTTCAGGTGCTTCACTTGTGATCTCCCTTCTGGATTGCCTCGCTATGCATTGAAGCGCTCCAGGAACTTGGGGTTCTTTTCGGCCAACGCTCCGTAGATCTCCAAGCACGTGTGCGTCCAGCTCCGCACCCACGTGCAGTAGTGCAAATTCGCGTGCGTCGACTCACCGTACTGAACGTGAGCTTCGTGGTAACATCCGCCGGAGCAGATCGGACGTGCCCAGCAAGTGTGACAGTCGGTCTTCGAATTGATGTGGTGATCCTTCAAGAACTTGTTCTGAACGTCGCGATCGACGCCTTCGGTGACCGACCCGATTGTGTGCTCGGGTGAACCGGCGAAACGGTGGCACAGCGAGACGTCTCCGTCGGTCGCGACACCCATCAATCCGAGCCCCGCACCACATCCATACGCTTTACTCACACCTTTGTGAATCTCTTCGAGCGTATCCTTCACGTTCGAAAATCCGTGATGCTCATCACGCAGGGCACACTCAAGCCATTCCTGAGCTAGCACCTCGAATTGCTCGAGCATCGAGTCCTTGCCGTCGGACGTGATGGCGTAGTCCCGTTCATCCTGGGTCGTCACCGGTGCGAGGCCGACCTCCCAGAAGCCCATTTCCTCCCTCAGGTGGCGGAAGATCCCGAGCACGTCCATGTTCTTTTGCGTGAGCGTAACTCGAGCCCCGATCGGTCGACTCCGGTGCACGCGTAGCAGCTCCTTGATCTTCGGCTGCACTACATCGTACGTGCCCTTGCCGTTATGGAAGACGCGCAATCCATCCTGCACCTCTTTCGGGCCATCGATCGAGATCGTCACGCAGATTTGGTTGTCCGCGAGCCACTCGATGATTTCGGGGACGAGTAGTGTGGCGTTGGTCGTGAGAGAGAACTCGATGCGCTTGCCCTCCTCAGCGGCACGCCGGCGGGCGTAGGCTACGGTCTTCTGTAAGACCGGGAAGTTGAGCAGCGTTTCTCCCCCGAAGAACGTGACGTACGCCACCTCTTGCCCTTGTGACTCCTTCAGAAGGAACTCGATGCTCTCCGCGGCGGTGTCGGTGCTCATGAACTTGGGTGCGTCACCGTACTTCGTATCGACGATCTTGTCCTCGCCGTATTCATAGCAGTACGTGCACGCCAAGTTGCACTTGTTGGTCACGTTCAGGACGATCGTCGTGAGTGGGAAACCCGCCGGCGGTAGATCTTTGGGTACCTGTTGCTTCGGCGCGCCGACATCTCCAATCGCACGGATTTCCGTGAGCTCCTCGATGGTCTCCGCGATTTGCTCAATCGGGTACGTATCCGAGAACTCCTCGATCAGTGACTCGGCGCCTCGAGGTTCACGTTCGAGCGCGTCGAGGATCGCCACGGACGGGCCATCCATCCGGAAGATGCCCGCTGAGGGCACCATGTAGAGAAAGCGAGCGCCATGTGCCTCGAAAGCGTGGAACTCGCGCAGGGCGAGTAGCTCCGACGCGGTAGCGATGGGTGCGTTCATCTGTGATTTCCCTCCAAGTCTCCCACGACATTTGAACCGACGTCCGTCCAGGGCTCCCAACGCATGTAGAGCGGAACCGTCACGAGTAGGTGTGCTCGAGCGCGCAATTGCTCTCCTTGTCCAGTAGTATGGGTGGCAACGACCCATGCGTCACCAATGTTGTTTCGCTCGCCCAAGCGGTCGGGGTTCGGCCCGTCGATCGCAGGAACGAACGTGCCGTCCCGACCCATCGACCCGATGAACTGGATGTCGTCGTCTCCGAACGTCGCAGCGTACTCCTCGACGCTCCACGATACGTCGACACGACCGAGTCTCAGGTCGTCGTCGGTCTCGGGTCTCCCGTCCGGTCCGTTATTGAAGCCGATCGCGTCATAGGTCTGGTACCCCTTCGGGAAAACCGCCCCGCCCACGCGCGACATACCGGTCTCAGGTGTCACCGCGATCCGGTCCACTCCGTCATGAACGATGAGGGCACCTTCGAGCAGCGCGCCGAATGCGAACAGATCCCGCGCGCCGATCGGGGCGTCGTCTGCGATTGTCAGGCTCACCCGTAACGCGCCGTCGCTCGGTCCACTCACTGAGGTGATGGTGACACCGGAGCCGAAATCCAGGTCCGCCGCAGATCCGGTGGTCAGCCCTCCGCCGAATACGCGAACCTCGATCGGCTCTCCACGTACTACCGCCTTCGGGTGTACCCCGGTCAGGATCGCTTCGCTGCCGACACGCTGGAGCTTCACGTCCGGGCCGATCTCGTCGTATGCGCCCGTGAACCAACGGCCCGACATCTGGCGCTGATCCCGTTCGACCAACATGACTTCGCGCAGTTCGGAGTCGGCGCCCGGGTTCGAGCGTCCACGCCACTGGTAGCCGGTATAGACCAACGCTTGTCCTGTGCGTTCCATCTCGTCGCCGGTCTCGGCGTACACGTAGGTTGCTGAGCTGGTGAACGTGCTACGGTCCGAACCGGGGGCGATCGTGACCGACCCAAAGATCCGGCCTTTTCCTGGTTCGTAGCCTGAGAGTGCCCATGTGCCCTCCAGTTGTGGCTCGCGCATGGTCGCGGACCACGCGGACCATTCCGCAGTCTCTAGAGGAAAGACACTCGAGAGATGGTCGACGGCTTTTTCCATGGGTTGGCGTGGGTCCGGCAGGCTGCCATCCGGGCCTGGCCTGGTCGGGGTCGGGCCGCGGCGCCTAAACGAAAAACGGTCGACCAGTGGGTAGAGGCCACGGTGCGTCGTCAGGAGCAGGCCCCATTCGTCCTTGGTGCGGCGCTGAGTCATCACGCGCCCCATGGAGTGACACATGATGCACGTGAACTCGACGCCCGAGTCACCTTCGTAATCGTGGTCGGCCGAGCGTCTCTCCACCTCGAAGAGCGCGGGGCGCAATTCTTCTGGAGCGATGCCCTGCCGGTCCGCGAGGTAGCGCACGATCTCTCGCGCCTCAGGTGTCGTGACGTTCACGCCGTGCAGCGCCACCATGCGCCGAATCGACGTCTGCCAACCTTCGGGAGTCTTTCGCAGATACGAGAGCCGCGACATGCGGCCTTCGTCATCGACGGTGTGACAGCGTCGGCAACTTTCGACCACGGTTTGGTTCGTGATCGGGTAGCCGTCAGATGCGCTCTGAGCGAAACCCGGTGAGGGGCTCCAGGCCAGAAAGACCGCTAGACCAGTGACTGTAAGAGCAGCGTGTTTGGCGGACACCATAATGTAGCGCGGGTGTTTGGGGGCAATGACCCGAACATCTTGGCAAGCGAACCAGTGATTCGCTAGGGTGCAATCTACAACGCTAGCCGGGTTCAAGCAGGCCCGCGGCAAATGCCGTGGCGAGCGCGGTCAAGAAGTCCGGTAGCGGCACGGGTGCTTCGACGTTGTTGTAAGCGCTCCACAAATCGGGGACCTGGTCGTGCTCAGAGGCCAGCTCACTCATCCTGAGCAGATCTACGTTCCTCACGAAGCGGATCCCCTCGGGGTACTGGTCCGATGCCAAGTGTTGCTCGAGTACGATTCTCTGATGGGCGATCGCTGCTCTCTCGACGGTACGAACCGTTGATCCACGGACTGCATTCAGTGACTCGAGGGCCCGGATTTGCTCGAAAGCCGCACGCACGTTTTGCTCGGGCACGTGCGATCCGCTGAGTTCCTCGAGTTGCTCGGGGTCCAGGCCGTCTCCCTCTCCGCCGGCGGTACGCGCCGCTTCGGCCCGAGTCCTCCAGTAGGCATGTGCATGCACCGCCGCTGCTTCCTCGAAGAATTCGGCGGAACGGCGACGATAGCTCCGGTAGACTTCACGCTCCCGGGCGTCGAAGAAGTCGACGGCGGCTTCCGTCATTGGCGGGTCGATGAGCGCCGTGTGCGCTGTGACTCCCGCCAGCCATCCCGACGCCAGCGCCTTCTTCACTCCGTACGAAGAGAGTGGGTCGATGGCAGATCCTGCGTCGCCCGCGAGCACCAGACCCGGTCGTGCATACTGGGATGCGCAGTAGAGTGACGCTGGACACGCCCAGGCGTCGTCTTCGGGAGTCGCTCCCTCGAGCAGCGAGCCGATGTGCGGCGTTTTCGCCAACTCAGCGTCCAGCATCGCCCCTACATCAACGCCCGCTAGCTCTGCGTGGCGCTGATCGATCAACGCCGTCATGCATCGCGTCTCGGATGAGATCGGGAGCGAGCATACCCACCCGTCCATGTAGCTCTCGATGAGCGTCCGCCCGGCTACTTCGTCCCCCCAGCCTCCGGGACGCCGGAATCGTCGCACCAGCGCGAGTGTCGTAGTGGAGCGGTCCGGCTCGCGCACCTCGCGGGCGAGTAGCCCGTGCCGACCTGTGGCGTCGATGAGCCACGGCGCGCGTAAGTCGAGCGTTCCTCCGTCGGCGCTCTCACACGTGACACACCATCCGTCTTCATTCTGCACTGCCGCGCGCGCAGACATGGCAAGCAGTACTCGGACGCCGCACGATTCCGCAGCCGAGACCAGGACACGTTCGAGGCCCACTCTGTCCACGTGGAAGCCTGGTTCATTGGCCCTAAAGCGTTCGCCGCGGGCATCGGCATTCGCCCACCACACGGTGTTCCCGGTGTTGGCATAGAAGCCTGCCGCTTCTACGGCTTCCAGGACCCCGAGCTCGGAGAGTAAGCGCCGTGCGGACGGCGGAATCGATTCCGCCAGCTTGCCAGCCGGAGGGGACGTGGGACGGACGAGCACGACCTCGTGGCTGCGGCGCGCAAGCAGTGTGGCCGCCGCGGCGCCTGCGGGGCCACCCCCGAGCACGATGACTTCGAAAGAGGTGCGCTTAGACACTCAGTAGCAGACTCGGTTCCGGCCGGCTTCTAGGGCGGCCACGGTGACCTTCTCGCCCGAAGGGACGACCAGTCTTTGGGCGTGTACATTCTCGGCACGGGGAGGTCCCGACAAGAGGTCCCGAGAAAGAGGTTCTGACAGGGGGGCCCTACAAGGGGCGCAGGATCGCGGCGCCTCCGTTGGTAATCGACACACCCCTCCACTAGTGTGTGGCATGCCAACTCAGGACGCGCCCATGGCGCGATCGCGGCACCTCTGGGACCGGACGCGTGCGTTTGTGGCTGCGGACGGGCCACCGATTGCGGTCCTCCTGCTGCTAACGGCCGTGTTCTACTGGCCGATTCTGACTGGCCAGGCGTTCTTGTGGGGGGACTTCCCAGAGCGCGTATACCCGTTCCGCCAGTTCGCCGCCGTAGAGCTCAGCACTGGACGCCTCCCCTTGTGGATGCCTTATCTGTTTGGTGGCATTCCGTTCTTGGCGATGATCGACAACGGAGTGCTGTATCCGCTCAACTGGCTCCTTGCCGCGTTCGTGCGAGACAGCGCTCTGAGTTTCTATGTGCTCGAGCTGCAGACACTGGCGCACGTATTCCTGCTCGGACTCGGTGCTTATTGCTTCAGCCGTACCGTCGGGGTGAGCAGGGTTGGGGCGTTGCTCGCGGGTGTGTGCTGGATGTTTTCGGGCCCGGTCGTCCACCACGTCTTCCACCCGGCGATCATACAGACCCTCACCTGGCTCCCGCTCGTCCTCTTGTTCCTGGTGAAGGCGCTCGATGCATCGAGCCTCCGTCTATCAATTGCGGCCGGCGCGGCGTGGGGCATGGCCGTGCTCGCGGGGCATCCACAGATCTTCTTATATGTGGCGTACGCGATGGGCCTCTACTACGTGGTCTGGCTCGCAGATCGCATGCGAAATCAGCGG
>Ga0114996_10001229_pt1 | contig 34849 bp, 33 predicted proteins | sample ArcticOcean_MG_C_4_FD_87039 | JGI IMG/M metagenome (GOLD analysis project Ga0114996, IMG submission 87039) | Marine microbial communities from western Arctic Ocean - ArcticOcean_MG_CB4_134 | ecosystem: Environmental > Aquatic > Marine > Oceanic | place: Arctic Ocean: Canada Basin | collected... | reverse complement strand
TCATCGGCGAGGTGGGCAACTTCTGGCCTACAACCGAGACCACCCTTAAGGTACTGCGAGCCTCGGCAAAAGCTTCCGTCGAGACGGGCGCGGCCATTCTCATCCACCCCGGTTTCCACCCCGACTCTCCCCCGCACATTCTCGATACACTCGTGGAAGCGGGAGCCGACCCCAAACGCGTCATCATGGGCCACCTCGACGTGTTCGCCGTGGACAGCGGCTGGCTACGGGAACTGGGCCAGTCTGGGTGCTACATGGAGTGGGACACCTTCGGGCTGGAAGACACCAGCATCGGCGGCGGCAACCTCGACCACATCCGCATGTCCAGCGACGCCCAGCGCCTCGAAACGCTCGAATACATGATGGCTGAAGGCTTTGGAGACCAGATCGTCATTGGCCACGACGTGTGCATTAAGGCGCAGCGAGCGAAGTACGGCGGCAAGGGCTTCGACCACATTATCGACAGCATCGTGCCTCGTATGAGGGCGCGCGGCTTTTCAGGCGCAGACATTAACGGGATCCTCGTAGCCAACCCGGCGCGAGCGCTGGCGTTTTAATGCCCAAAAGACTAGAAGGCAAAGTCGCCATCGTCACCGGTGCCGCCTCTGGCATCGGCCGAACTACTGCGCTCCGCTTCGCACACGAGGGCGCGAAAGTCGTGGCCGCCGACCGCAACCGACCCGGTGCCGAACAGACCCTCGCAGCCATCTCGGCCGCCGGGGGTGAAGCCATGCTGGCACAAGTGGACACGTCGAAAGCTGACCAGGTCGAGGCGATGGTTGAGACGGCCGTGACGAACTACGGACAGTTGGACATACTCATCAACGCCGCGGCCATCCTCATAGTCACTCCGCCCATCGCCGAACACTCCGAGCGCGACTGGGACATGATGATGTCCGTCAACCTCAAGGGCGTGTTCCTGTGCTGCAAGTACGGCATCCGGGCCATGCTCAACAGCGGCGGCGGGTCCATCGTCAACATCGCATCCGGTTCCGGCATCCAGGGCACCGGCCAATCCACCGCTTACGGCGTGACCAAGGCTGGCGTCATCCACCTGACCACCATGGCGTCGGAGCAGTACACGCCTCACGGCATACGAGTGAACACCGTGTCGCCCGGCCCGGTGGACACACCCCAGTTCCGGGGCAGCGCTCAGAGCAATGCGCAGTTCGAAAAAACCCGGAGGAACCACCCGATGGGTCGCCTGGGCCAGCCGGAGGAGATAACCAACGCGCTGCTGTTCCTCGCCTCAGACGAGGCGTCTTACGTAAGCGGCGAAAACCTGATCGTGGACGGCGGACAGATCGCCGGGGCCCAATATTAAGCCCAATACCAAGAGGGTACTAGGGACGTAACCATGGACAAACTCATCGAGATAGCCAACCAGGCCATTGCCGACTACGGCTTCCGGCAGGTCGCGCTGTGGAGCCCCGAAGACGCGGTCGAGCGCTGGGACCTGTCGCCTGCCGAAGAGGCAGTGCTTACGGGCGTCGTTCACGAGGCCCTCGCGGCCCTGCCTGTGCCAGTCGAGCCCGCCGACATCCCCGCCGAGCAGGCCCGCATTGCCGGGCTGATAAAGGCTGCTCTGGGCTAACGGACCCTCACTAGCACACGGGGTGTGCCAGAACTTCGGGCGCTACCTTGCGGGACACCCAGCGGCCGTCTGACGGGCTGCCGATCAGCTTGCCGTTTTCTACTACTACCTTGCCGCGGAGAATGGTCGTTACCGGGTAGCCTTTGCACTCGAACCCCTCCCATATGGAGTAGTCCGAGTCGGAGTGCAGTCCGTCCAGCGTCAGGGTCCTGGTGTCTTCCGGGTCGAAGATGACGATGTCAGCGTCGCTACCCACCGCGACCGCGCCCTTGCGGGGGTAGAGGCCAAGTATCTTCGCGGCGTTCGTGGACGTTATGTCGGCGAAGCGCTCCAGCGACACGCGGCCGGTGGCCCCAAGCTTGGCGTAGGTGACCGCCAGCCGGGTCTCGATGCCGTTGTGGCCGCCGCACACCGTCTCCACTGTGTTGCCGGACAGCTTCACGTCCTTGTAGGTCGTGTAATCGTCGGTCGCGGTTGTGGACAGCGAGCCGTCGGCCAGCCCCTCTTGCAGGGCATCCCGGTCGTCGGCGAACTTTATGGCCGGGTAGGTGTGAATTTTCGTACCTTCTGGCTCTTTGTAATGGTCGGCCGTGAACTCCAAATAGTTGTGCAGCGCCTCGCCATAAATCGGCTGGCCGTGCTCTCTCGCCTCGGCGATGGCCCGCACCCCTTCCTTGGCGGTGGTGTGCACGAAGTAGATGCCAGTGCCGGTGTGCTGGGCCAGCCGAATGACTTTGCGAAACGCCAGGTCTTCAGACATGTTGTTGTGTACGAGATGCAGGTTGTGCCCCTGGTCGCGTCCCTCGCGCTTTAGCTTCGCCTCCATGTAGGTGACGATGTCGTCGTCCTCGGCGTGCACAGCCATAATGCCGCCCGCTTTGCCGACGGTTTCGAATATCGAGGCCAGGTGCCCGTATGGCACGCGGGCCGCGCCGAACGTCGTGAAAATCTTGAAGCTGGCCACGCCCGCTTCTACCGCTTCGGGGATCTCGGCAACAATCTCGGGCGCGACCTCGCCCGACAGAATGTGGTGGAACGTGAAGTCGGTGTGGGAGTGACCGGCGAACTCGGTCACCCTGGCCTCGTGCTGGGCCATGATGGGGTCTTCCGGGCCGGTGTCTTCGGGTGAAAGGCGCAGCTCGCCGGAGAAGTCCACGACCGTCGTAACCCCACCGAAAGCCGCCGCGCGTGTCCCGGCTTCGGGTGGCTGAGTCCACACTCCAGGCCGACCGGCCCAGCGCTCCTGTACGGGAATTCCGATGTGGGCGTGAGGCTCAATACCGCCGGGCAGCACGAACTTCCCGCTCGCGTCGATGACCCGCGTCGCATCTCCCGGCAACGAGCCCGGTGACCCGAGCACGGCGATCGCCTCACCGGCAATGCCGACGTCCACCGCATGGGCTCCCACGGGTGTAACGGCAGTCCCCCCGCGAATGATCAGGTCAAGCATCGCAGCGTCTCCCCCATTTGCCTCGAATTGGCCAGTACCAGATGACGCCGATGTTACCGCAATTTGGCGGCCAGTACCCCTAGCGTCGGCCCCCTGCCAGTTGCTTTGCTTCCGGCAGCGACCGCAGGCGCAGCATGGCCACTGTGCCGATGACGGGACCGATGCTCAGCACAGCGAAGGCCACCCCCCCAGCCGGGGCCGTCCACCAGCCAGGGAACAAGCCGAATGCTCATTACCGTCAAAGCGAATCCCTGGCCGGTCTGAAAAGTGAGAATGGTGCCCCGGCACTCCGGTTCGGCAAGCTCGGTGACGGCTGTGGAGAACTGGGCCGAGTCGGCAATCACCGCCGCGCCCCAGACCATCGAAATCAACACGATAAGCACCGTCATTTCGAACGGTATGAAACCTATGAAGAACGCGATGCTCCCGCTTATGACCATGGGCACAATGGTCGCCAGCGTTCTGCCGTAGCGGTCCGAGCCCAGCCCGGCGACCACGCTCCCGACCGCGCCCGCAACAAAGACGAGGAACGCCACCAGTGCCGCCAGCCCCAGTCCGTCGCCGATTAGAGGCCGGGGGCCCACCACTGCCAGCATGAACGCCCCCACCCACGCCCACAGCGCGTACAGCTCCCACATGTGGCCCAAGTAGCCGACCAGGGTCAGCCGCAGGCCGCGATTTGTGAACAGCACCAGCAAGTAGCGAGGGTTGAACTTCGCACCCTTCGTGTCGTGCGGGCCGTCCGAAACGAGTAGCGGCAGCATGAGTCCGCCGATGACGGCGAGGATGCTGGAGCCGATGATCGCCGCCTCCCAGTTGTCCACGAATATCGAACGCAGCAGGTGTGTCGAGCCCGAGCCCAGCGTCATGGCGCCGACCATCATGCCCAGCGCGAAGCCCTGGGCCGCCTCGAAGCTCTCTGTCAGAGTCGGCGTCGGCGGGGCCTCGACCGTCACGGCGTCGCCCGAACCCGAGCATGCCGCAGCGGCCAATCCCACCAGCAGCCCGGCCACCGGCATCCACCTCTTCACTCGCATCTGGGGTCTCCAATGAAAGTCATGCAATCGTTTTGATGCGGCCGTTGGCGAAAACGGTCCCGCACTCGTCACATTCCCCCTATTGACTGGGGCTACAACCGCCGATAGCCTTCCTCGACATGTATGACTTCTCCTCTTCTTTCCGTTTTTCCTCCCTCGCTCATACGTTGCTTGCGTTACAGCAGGAACTTAACCGATGAAGCTCGGCTACTTCGCCATGCCGCTACACCCGCCGGGCTCGGACTTTACCGAGAACATTCACGGCGACCTCGAGCAGGTCGTCGAGTTGGACCGGCTGGGCTTCGCCGAGGCCTGGATAGGCGAGCACTACACCATGGCCTGGGAGCCAATACCGTCCCCTGACCTTTTTATTGCCATGGCCCTCGCCCAGACCAAAAACATAGTGCTTGGTACAGGGGTGTCCTGTCTGCCCAACCACAACCCGTTCCAGCTTGCTCATCGCATAGCCCAGCTGGACCACATGGCCAAGGGGCGCTTCATGTGGGGCATCGGACCAGGCGCGTCGCCGCCCGACTCCATAGCGTTCGGCGTAGACGCCGACAACGGTGCGCATCGTAAGTACACCCAGTTGGCCATCGACGCGGTAATCGGCATCTGGGAAGGCCTCCCTCCGGGCGACTACAGCAACGAGTTCTGGACATTCCACATACCCGAGCCCAACGAAGAGCTTGGCTTTGGGGTGCACCTGACGCCGTACCAAAAGCCCCACCCTCCCGTGGCCGTCGCCGGTCTTTCCGAAAAGTCCGGCACGCTGGTGACAGCCGGGCGTAAAGGCTGGATACCGATGAGCATTAACCACGCCCCGTCGCGCACGCTAGTGACGCACTGGGACGCGGTGGCGGAGGGCGCAGCGAAGACTGGCCTGACGCCAGACAGGAAACGGTGGCGCATCGCCCGCGACATCTACATCGCTCCGACCACAGAAGAAGCGCGGGCCGACGCCCTCGACCCCGACGGCGTGCTGTCGCGCGACTTCCACGGCTACCTGTATCCGGTGTTGAGCAAGTACAACTACCTCGATCTCGTCAAGGCGGACCCTGACATGCCCGACGAAGAGGTGACACTCGAGTACATGGTCGACAACATCTGGATGGTCGGCTCGCCCGAAGACGTGGCCAACAAAGTGCGGTCAATCTACGAAAAGGTCGGCGGCTTCGGCGTACTCATGGCCATGCACCACGAGTGGAAGCCCAAAGACAAGTGGCTCCGCTCAACCGAGCTACTAGCCAACGAGGTTCTACCGATGCTCGAAGATTTGAATTGACAGCAAATCACGGAAGCCATGACGAGCCGGGCGAAGCCCGCGCGGAGGAAGCGATGAGGCCGAAGGCCGAAGAACACAGAGAGCGAACCCTGTGAGCGGAGAGAGACTCGCAGGCAAGGTCGCCATCATTACCGGTGCCGCCCGCGGGCAGGGCGCCGCCGAGGCCGAGCTATTCGCCCGCGAAGGCGCGTCGGTCGTATTCGGCGACATCCTCGAAGACGAAGGCAAGGCCGTCGAGGCCCGCATCGTCGAAGCTGGCCACACCGCCACCTTCGTCCGACTGGACGTCACCAGCGAAGACGACTGGGCCGCCGCCGTTCGCACCGCGGTCGACCGCTACGGGCGTCTCGACATACTGGTAAACAACGCGGGCATACTCGCCCTCGAAACCACGGAGGACGTGACGAAGGCACAGTGGGACCGGGTAATGGACATAAACATGTGGGGAGTGGTTCTCGGCACCAAGGCCGTCGTGCCTGAAATGCGCAAGGCCGGTGGCGGTTCCATAGTGAACATCTCCTCGCTGTCAGCCATGAAGGCCATGCCCTGGGCCGCCGCTTACCACGCGTCCAAGGGGGCCTCGCGCATCCACACCAAGGTGGCTGCCGTGGAGTACGGCTCCGACCAGATCCGGGTCAACTCCATCCACCCCGGAGCCATCGACACTGTCATGATCAACGAAGCCTACTCCGAGGACTTCCTCATGCAGGCCCTCGGGCGGGTGCCGCTGGGCCGCATGGGCACGCCGATGGACATCGCCAAAGGCGCACTGTTCCTGGCATCCGACGACTCCGACTACATAACCGGCACCGAGCTAATAATCGACGGCGGCATTTATGCGGGCTAACGGTAGATTGCCGAAGCGATGAGGCAATGAGCCGAAGAAGCCCGGACGAGCCGGGCAGAGCCCGCGCGGAGCAACGATGAGGCCGGAAGGTCGAAGAGTGTTTAGAGCGAACGAAGTGAGCGGAGAATCATCATGACTAGCGTTTTTAAAACAGCAGGACTACGCGTCGAGTACGACATGAAGGTGCCCATGCGAGACGGCACCCGCCTGTCGCTGGACGTCTACTTCCCATTAGGAGGAGGCCCCTGGCCGGTCATCCTAATTCGCACGCCATACAACAACCAGATGCCCGCGCTCGTGACCGAGAGCGCCACCTTCTTCGCCCAGCACGGCTTCGTGGTCGCAGCACAGGACGTGCGCGGCCGCTTCGACTCCGACGGCGAGTTCACGCCCTGGGTGAACGAATACAACGACGGCTTCGACACCGTCGAATGGATCGGCAGCCAGGACTGGTGCGACGACAACATCGGCATGCACGGCCCCTCGTACGTGGGCAACGTGCAGTGGCAGGCCGCGTCTATGGGTTCTAAGTACCTCAAGACTATCGTCCCGCGCGTCATCGGCGACAGCCTGCACGAGTCGCCCCAGTACCAGGGCGGTGCCTTCCAGCTGGGCTGGGCAGCGCTTTGGTCATTCTTCATGGACGGCCGAACCATGCAGGACATCGGCATTTACGACTGGACGCGCGTCTTCCACACCCTTCCCATCCGCGACCTGCCCGAGCTGTCCGGCAAGGACATCGCCTACTACCGCGAGTGGTGCGACCACCCCGACTACGACGAATACTGGAAGTTCCTCGCCATAAAAGAACGCTACGGCGACATCGGCATCCCCATCATGCAGATCGGGGGCTGGTACGACTTCTTCACCGCCGGTACGTTCAACAACTTCGTCGGCATGAAAAACGGCGGCGGCACCGAGCTTGCCCGCAACAACCAGCGGGCCATCGTCGGACCCTGGATACACCAGGCGGGCGGCCTGTCCTACGCCGGTGACACAGACTTCGGTATGGACTCGACACAAGACCTGCTCACCGCCGAACTGGCCTGGTTCACCCGCTGGCTCAGGGGCGAGGAGAACGGCGCCGACGCTGAGCCGCCACTGAAGCTGTTCATCATGGGCAGCAACGAGTGGCGAAACGAAAACGAGTGGCCCCTGGCCCGCACCGAGTTCACGCCCTGGTACTTCCACTCTGGGGGCAGCGCGAACTCGGCGATGGGTGACGGGCTGTTGTCGCCCGCCGGGTCCGGGACTGAGTCATCGGCGAGTGCAGGCGAAGACAACTACACCTACGACCCCATGTTCCCCACGCCCACCAAGGGCGGGTGCAACTGCTGCAACCCGGAGGTCGTGGAGTGGGGCGCCTACGACCAGCGCGAAGTCGAGGCCCGTTCCGACGTACTCGTGTACACATCTGAGCCACTGGAACAAGACATGGAAGTGACCGGCCCGGTCGTGGTCAAGCTGCACGCCGCCACCGACGGGCGCGACACCGACTTCACCGCCAAGCTGGTCGACGTGCACCCCGACGGTCACGCACTCAACCTGTGCGACGGCATAATCCGGGGCCGCTATCGTGAGGGGACTTCTGAGCAGAAGTTGCTGAACCCTGGGGAAACCTACGAATTCACCATCGACCTGTGGCCCACGTCCAACGTGTTCAAGGCGGGGCACCGGGTCCGGGTAGACATTAGCTCGTCCAACTTCCCGCGCTTCGACCGCAACCCGAACACGGGCAATAAATGGGGAGTAGACGCCCAGCTACGAGCGGCCCGCCAGACCGTTATGCACGACGCGACTCACGCATCGCACATACTGCTGCCGATTATTCCGGCGGGCTAGCCCCGCACCATGCGGAATTTGCCGCAGCCGCAGGGGCAGTAACGTCGCGTCAGGGTGTGCGACGAGCGTCGCAGTCCAGCCAGGGGGAGTTTTCCTACTTCGTTCCATCTCATCGCGCACCTCGCCTTGGGGTCGGGTCCAGCCCGGCCACTAACAACTAGACGACCGGTGCGCCAGATTTGTTCCCCGCTCGCCCCCAAGCGACGGGACAGGGAAAGAGCCGGGCTACGGCGAGTGGCCCGCCTCGGCGCAGGCAGCGCCCATGGCGGCTGCGGCGGTGACGAGCGCGACGGTGTCCACTTCTACGGGTTGGGCAGCTACGAACAGCGCGTCGCTCGCCTCCCTAATATCGGCTTCGGCCAGCGACGACAGTTCCTGTATCTCGTTCAGTTCACTGCCGAGCGCGACCCCACTCAATGTAAGGCCGCTGGTGTCGGTGCCCAGTTCGTAGAACCGTTCGCACGCCCGCTTCCCAGGAGAGTCGCCGCCGGTGAGCATCAGCGCAATCGACACGACGATGGCGACGACGATTACGAAGAAGAAGAACGAGACCAGACACCCGCACCCCGACCGGCAGCCCCGGACCACCTTGAAGACAATCGGCCCTTTTTGCACGTAGCGCCTGAGCTGCTCGCGTTGCGTCTCTTGTGCGCGCTTTCTGTCTTGTTCGTCGAATGTCACGACTGATTCTTATCCACGGAGAGGTGTTCACGATATGCTACTCGCACTAGGCGACTAGCCAATAAACGATACCGTCTGTTCACAACTTGAGGAGATTCGCATAGATGGTACCCGCAATGATCACCATTCTAATTATTCAAGGTGTCGTATTCGCAGGGTTTTGCGGCTATCTCGCAGGAGAGAAATCAAAGGGTGGGTCTGCTTGGACACTTCTGGGATTTCTATTTGGACCCATCGCTCTTTTGACCTTGGTGGGCGTGCCTAACGCGCGAATCGCAACGGAATCTAGGCCCCCGGCTCGTACGCAACACCTAGAACCAAGGCGGCAACAATCCCGTGAGATCCAACCGCCGCCACCGCGAGTGCGGCCTCCGGTGCGGCCAGAAGCTTCTGATTCTGATAAGAAATGGAAGCCAACGTCGCTGCATACCGTCCGATGCACAAAATGTCTGGAACAAACCGTTTTCGAGTTCGATGCTTGTCCCAATTGCGGTTCGGACCTAAAGTCTGCGACCAATTGCCATCATAAGAGTTGCAGAGCACCAATCGCAGCAGGGGAGCAACGCTACGTCGATGATCACGGCATGGTTTATTGCTACCCCTCCCACAAGAACCGGATAACTGGCGATTAACTTTGCGTCTCTCTGCCTGACTAGTAGTCCTGGTTTGCCACGGCAAATTCCGTGAAGCTCGCCCCCTAGCCCAGCGTGTCCCAGAACCAGCCGACGTCGGCGTGGCGGCGGCGCAGGTCGGCGACGACGGCCGGGTCCAGCGACAGGCCGCGCTCGACCATGTCCACGTTGCCTTGGATGTGAGCGGGGTTCTGCGACCCGACTATTGCCGTGTGCACGTTGTCGTTGGCCAGCACGAAGCCCATCGCCAGTTCGACAGGGTCGTCGGGCGCGCGCGCTAGCGGCCCTTCCTGTGTCATGGCCAAGTATCGCTGATGGTACCCGACCATCGCCCCGAACTCGCCCCAGTCGCCCTCGCCAGCCAATGGTGGTTCGGTTCGACCCCATACCCCGTTGGCGATGGGCCGCTTGATGATGACGCCCATGCCCAGCGCGGCCGCTCGGTCGATGATGGAGTGCGAGCCCTGGTCGATGAGGTTATATGTCGTCTGTAGCGTGTCGAAGACGGGGTTCTCCAGTGCCCACTCGGCCGCGCCGCCCTCACCGCTGAGGCCGATGAAGCGGGTCTTGCCTTCCTCTTTCAGGCGTAGCAGTTCTTCTACGGCTTCGCCGCGTTCAAGGACGGGCAGCCCCGGCGAGTGCAGTTGCAGCACGTCCACGTACTCGGTCCGCAAGGTCTTGAGGCTGCGTTCGATGCTTTCGCGGATGGTCGGCCCGCCCCACGGCCGCCCGGTCAGCAGGTGATAGCCGTCCGGGTGGTGGCCCGCCTTCGTGGCCAGCACGAACTCGTCGCGCCGATGGGAGACGAACTCCCCAATCGCCGCCTGACTCTGGCGATAGCACGGCGCGGTGTCGAGAAAGTTCACACCTGCGTCCAAATAGGCGTTGAGGGCACGTCCGGCCTGCTCGAACTGCGACGAATCCAGCTTCAGGCCGATCTGGGAAAGGCCCGCGCCCAACCTTGTCACCTCCAGGCCCGTTTTACCCAGTAGCACCGTTCTAATAACTAGCCTCCACTCAAATGTTCCAGCTTGCGGGTTCGGAGTGTACAATACGCGCTTCTACCCAGTAACACCCCGTACCGACGCGATAAAACCACTCCTTTGGAACCACTCCTTTGGAACCACTCAGGGAAAGCCAATGAAACGCATCTACTTGTTCGGAATACTCGCTATCGTCGCCGCGCTGGCTGCGGCCGCGTGCAGCAGCGACGCAGCAGCGCCCTCTGGCTCCACAAGCTCCAGCGGTATCGTTGCTTCCCCCACACCGGTGCTCGTCGTTAGCGACACGCCCGGTTCCTTCACCCGCATATCCGACATGAAGTCGCTGCGCGAGTCCCCCGGCACCGTCACATTGCATGACGGCCGCGTGCTAGTAACAGGTGGCCGCGGCAGAGGCGGCGGAGGCTTCTGGCTCAACTACGAGTTCGGCACAGAAATATTCGACCCCGCCACTAACGAATGGACCCTCACCGGCGAGACGAACACCGCCCACGCGGGCGCAATCGCCGTCGTGCTGGCCGACGGGCGCGTCCTGACTGCTGGCGGCGAGGGCGAGCAGAACATCCCCATAACCGCATCCGAAATATGGGACCCGGCCACCGGTGAGTGGACCGACACCGGCCCCATGAACGAAGGTCGTGACCTCACCACCGGCGTCCTGCTTCCCGACGGCCGCGTATTCGTCGCTGGCGGTCGCTCCGAGGAACTCGGCCTGATGGACTCCGCCGAGATATTCGACCCCGCCACCAACGAGTGGACTCTCGTCGCCCCCATGATCGAGCGGCGCATGTCCAACACCGTCACCGCCCTCAACGACGGCCGTGTGCTCGTCACCGGCGGCGGCAAGGTAGACCCGCCCTACTCCAAGACCGGCGAAGTCTACGACCCGGCGACCGACACCTGGACGCTGGCTGGCGAGATGACCTCATCGCGCACCTCCCACTCCGCCACCAAGCTGGCCGACGGTCGGGTCATGGTCGTCGGCGGCCGGGGCAAGCGTCTCACCACCGACGTATGGGACCCGGCGACTTCTATGTTTACCAAGTCCGGTAACTCCAACGAGCCCCGCTCGGTGCACAACGCCATGCTCATGCCCGACGGCACCGTGCTTGTCATCGGCGGCGTCGGCAAGCGCGACTCCGCTGAGACATGGGACCCGGTCACCGGTGAGTGGGTCGTCGAGGGCCTCATGGACGACGCCCGCTACAACTACGGCAGCGCCCAGCTCGACGACGGGCGCGTCCTCGTAGTCGGCGGCAACGGCATCGAGGGGGTTCTCGCCTCCGCCGAGATCTACGCTCCGTAGGGGGCGAACCAAGTTCGCGAACGCAAAGAGGCCCCGGCAATGCCGGGGCCTTTTTTTGTTTGGTTTCTTGGGAACCGCCCTTCGATTCGGTTCGGCGCTGCAATACGATTACTCAATCCTGGCACTCTTTTGCAGATTGTGACGCGCGCAAAGAATCTGGATGTTCTCCGCCATCAAAGATGTTCCTCCCTTGGAATACGGGAGAACATGATCGAAGTGGAGGTTGTCATCTGCACCACATTTGACGCATTGGCCTTGATCTCTTTGCCAGACCTCCAATTTCACTTCTGACGGGACGACTCGTACATGTTCGAGTTCTATATTAGTTCTGCCAGTGTCTATTTCTGATTCACTATGCCGCCACGGTCGCATTTCGAACTGGAATTTGAACACCTGGCGGGTGCCGTCCGATTCCGGCTAACCATCAACCAGATCAAACGTACCGTTGTAGACCCAAATTCCTGTTAACACCTTCTCGTACACGCGGACCTGCTCTGGTTCAGAGTCCTGGGTGCGAGCCAGTCGGGCCGCTTCCAAAAAACGACCGTTTTGGGTTGGCGTCCCATTCGGCGTGAATTGCGGTTGATCGAGAAGTTTGGGATACAAGATACCGGCCGTTTTAGGCACGTCGTTACCCTCATACTCAACCGCCATGCCTTCATCCAACACCCTGTCCCTGTACGGGGCATTCGGTCGTCGGCTCATCAGGACCACACTGTGGTTTGGGCCGAGTCTAAAATTCATGCCTCGCTGAAGTTGAGTGCCTTCACGAGTGCACATTGTCAGGTACGAAATCACATCGCCAGGATTCATTACGAGCCTATGTTCCCTCTCTCCCCACCCCTACGCCGGTACCACCGGCAGCACGATGTGCGACTGGCGGTCGGCGTCGTGGTAAATGGTCTGGTCGGCCGCGACCATCGCGGTGGTCTTGCCGTACTCTTCGCCGGTGTTCAGGTTGCGGTCGAACTGGGGGAAGTTGGAACTGGAAATTTCTACTCGTAGCCGGTGACCCGACATAAAGCAGATGCTGGTCGACCACATGTCTATCTCAATGCGGTACACCTCGCCCGGCTCCATTAGTTCCGGGTCGCGCGCACCGTCCCGGTAGCGCGCACGCTGAATGCCCTGCGCCACGTTCATCGCGTAGCCGTCGGGCCGCACGTCCACCAGCTTCGCCGTGAAGTCCGTATCCACGGCGCTGGAAGCCACGTACACGACCGCCTTCACCGGCCCGGTGACCTCCAGCGGCTCGGTCATGGGCTCCGACGTATAGCACAGCACGTCCTGCCGGTACTCCACGGGTCGCTGGTCCCGCGGCCCCATGCTTACCGGCGACGCCTCCTCCAGGCAGCACACCGCCCCGCCAATGGTCGGCACCGGGTGCATGGGGTCGTACGTGAAGCCATCGGTCGCGGCCCCAGGAGACTGCTCCGGTGCAACAGTCCCGTCACCGAGCATCGAGTTGGCGTTGCCGCCCGACCCGAAGTACCACGGCGTGTACTCGGTGCCGGGTATGGGCCACTCGGCCGATTCGCGCCAGCGGTTCGCGCCCATCACGAACACCTTCACCCTCGGCTCTGCGATGATGCCGTCGTCCTCGCCCTTCAGGTGCGCGTTCAGCCAGCGCGTCTGCTCGCCCTGCACGTCGATCAGCACATTGGGGCCGAAGTCTATGTCGCCGGTCTTGGAAGCGGTGCCCTCGTCGCCCAGCTGGTGAATCCAGGGGCCGACGAGCAGCTTCTGATTGCGCCGAGCCTCGGGCGTCTTCGCCCCGGCCGTCATGCCAATAAAGTTGTTCAGCGACCCCTGCAAGAACACGTCGAACCAGCCCGCCGAGTGGTACGCCGCCGCCGAAGCCTCGCCGTAGTTACTGCCGATGGGGCTCATCCCCTCCCAGTATTCGCCGTACGACGGGTGAGAAATCCAGTCCTTCCAGTGGGCGATCTTGCGACCGGCAGCCTCGTCGGCGTCTATCATCGGCAGGTTCCAAAACAGCGACGACAGGTTCACCTCGTCCGGCAGGTACATGGCCTGTTTGCGGTTGGTGCGGGTAGACATGGTTATCGACCACGAAAGGCCGAACGCCAGTTGCAAAGCACCGCCTGTGTACACCCAGTTGCTGTGCACGTCGGAGTAGGCGACCCTCGGCAGAATCGCCTTCAGGTTCGGGTCACCGCTCTGGGCCGCCTGCCACTGGGTCAGCCCGAAATAGGACGCCCCCGTCATTCCCAGTTCACCGTTCGACCAAGCTTGCGCCGCCGCCCACTTCAGCGTGTCGGCTCCGTCGTCAGCCTCGCTCCGGAACGGGTACCAGTCCCCGTCCGAGTCGTAGCGTCCCCGCACGTCCTGCGACACCACCGCGAAGCCCTGTTGAGCGAGGGACACGGCCGACGGCACGGTGTGAATCATGTCGTTCCCCCGGTCGTACGGGGTGCGCGAAATAACCGTCGGAAACGGTCCACCCTCGGCGGGCATGTACACGTCCGCCATCAACTCCACGCCGTCACGCATCGGGCAGCGCAAGTCGTTGAGCACGGTTATCTTGAGGGTGGGTTTGCCTGAAGTAGTCGAAGTGGCCAAAAAAATAGCTCGCTGAAGTAAAGGTTGCCGGTAGGTTGATCTGGCGCGCCCCACTTGTCAATCCCGCCAGGGGCGGACCAGATGTGAGACGATCTGCGTCTCAGCCCGGCATTCTGGTGTCCGCCTTGCGTGAAACCGGAAATTCTGGCGAGCCGTGCTGACCGAATTGGAGCAAAAATGACAAAAATCAAAATAGCGATAATCGGCTGTGGGGCGATCTCTTACGTCTCGTTTCCTGGTTACCTGAATCACCCCAATGCCGAGATATACGCCCTGTGCGACCCCGTACGGGAGCGGGCCGAGGCGGCGGCGAAGCAGTGGGGCATCGACCCGAAAATCTACACCGACTACGAGCAGGTCTTAAACGACCCCAACGTGGACGCGGTCGAGCTTCTCACCCCCACCCACATGCACCCCGACCAGGCCATAGCCGCCCTACAAATGGGCAAACATGTCTCCACCCAAAAGCCCGTCGCCCCCACCGTGGCCGAGGCAGACCGGCTGGCGGCGGTCGATGCCAAAACAGACGCCATGTTCCGGGTAACCGAAAATTTCATCTACTACCCGCCGCTCGTTAAAGCAAAGCAACTCATCGACTCAGGTGCCATCGGCGAAATGTCTTCTATGCGCATGCGTACCTTTCTTGGCAAGGCGCTGTCAGCACCAGAGGTCAACGTGACCGAAAGCGCGCTGGAGTGGCGCAGGGAACCGGCGCACAACCCCGGCGGCCTCACCTTCGACGGCGGCTGGCACAAGTTCGCCACGGCCGTGTGGTTGGCCGGGGAGGCGGAGTCGGTGTCGGCCATCATCACCAAAACGGACGACTTCATGGTCGAGTCGCCCACCGCCGTCATCTGGAAGCACGTCGGACGCGATCTGCTCGGCATCATGGAGGCCGTCAACGCCCCGGAAATGGAAATTCGGGGCAAGTACTACCCGGTCGACGACTTCTTCGAATTCACCGGCTCAAAGGGCGCGATCTGGGTGACCCGCTCAACCGGGGAGATGCACGACCTGCCGCCAGTAATGCTGTTCAAGGGCACCGAGACGGTGACATTCCAGACGCCGTCAGACTGGCTCGAGGGCTTCAACGCAGCCGCAGCCGCCTTCATCGACGGCATCATCTCCGGTCAGCAGCAGATGATGGACTCAGCCATGGCCAGGGCCACCCTGCAACTGACGCTGGCCCCGTACAAGGCCTCCGACACGGGCATGGCCGTCGACCCGCGAACTATCGTGAAGTAACAGCCCCCGAGCAGGGGGCTCTAAAAGACCCCCTAAAGCTTTTTGTCGAGGGGCTGCAACTGGTCTGAGCCCCGCAGCAATATCAGCCCATCTCCAGGCTCGATCCTGGTGGCGTCCGGCGGGTTCGTGATGATCTCGCCGGTCGCCCGGCCGAGGGCCAGCACGTGCACGCCGTCGCCCCCCACCTGCCCCACCGTCTGGGCGACCATCGGTGAGCCTGGGGCCACCCGTATCTCCTCCAGGTAGATGTCGACGTCCGAGGAGATCGCCAGCGCCTTCGTAAAAGTCCGAGATGAGCGGCCGGGTGACCGACAGCGCCAGCCTGCGTCCGCCAATTGTGTACGGCGACACCACTCGCGTGGCCCCGGCCCGCAGCAGCTTGGACTCGGTTTCGGCAGCGTCCGCCCTGGAAACGATAACGAGGTCTGGGTTCGGCCCCCTGGCGCTGAGGGCGATAAACACGTTGTCACTGTCATTCCCCGTGGAAGCGACCAGCCCCTTTGCCCGCTGCACCCCGGTCGTGCGCAGTACGTCGTCGCTGGTCGCGTCACCCAGGACCGCAAGTATCCCTGCTTCGGTCATCTCGGCCACCGTGTCCGGAAGGCGTTCAATGACCACAAACGGCACGTCTCCGGCCTGGAAAGACCTGGCAACTTCGGTACCCATGCGACCGTAGCCACAAAGTATGTAGTGATCGCGCAATTCAGCGAGCCTGGTCGTCATTCTTCGTCTCCTGACAAACCCCCGGATGAACTCCCCCTCCACTACCATTTGCACGGAGGAGGTGAGAATGTACAGCATCAGCCCGACGCCGAACACGGGCGAAATCATGGTGAAGAGTCGGCCGCCGGTGTCCAGCGGCCTGACCTCCGAGAACCCGACCGTGGTGAAGGTGATCACCGTCATATAGGCGGCGTCCAACACCGACCAGCCCTCCACCTGCGAATACCACAGGATGCCGACTGCTATCAGCACGGCCAGCATCCCGATACCGCCAGCCATCCGGGCATTGAGTCGCACTGTTTCCAGAGGGCTACGCAGAGGGCAGGGAATCACGTGAGTATGAGTTCCGGGTCAGGCGTAGGGGACTTCACCTCGACCACGACCGAGTCCTCAATGGCCTCCATCGCGTGCAGCACACCGGTAGGGTGAATACAGGCGTCGCCGGGGCTCATCTCCCAGGATTCGCCCGCCACAGTCGCCCTCATCCTGCCGCTCACGAGGTAGCAGTGCGACTCGTGGTCGTGCCGGTGCGGCCGGGAACCCGCTCCGGCCGCGTAGCTGAGTTCGAGCGTCAGCATCTCGTCCCCCCGAACCAGCGTCTTGGCCACGATGCGACCGGTCACCCCGATGCCCTCAATCGCCGTGACGACCGTGCTCTCTATTCGGACTGCGAAGCCTTTAACTTCCACTGCCAGGCTCCTCGTTCAGGTATTTCGGCGATCATCCATCGCCCTGAGTATGGACGAAAGTTTACCCCCCACGAAACAGAGTACGAAGCGGACCACAGCAAAAGCCGGATGAACCCACGTTTTGACACCATCCACTCCTGTCTCGTGCCCCCGATGGACCAACTCACCCGACCCGCTCCAAGACCGTGGCTCGAAAGAGGTAGTTTGTTCGAACGGATCTTAGTACCACTGGACGGCTCGGATGAATCCGAGCAGATAATCCCCTTCGCCGCTGACCTGGCTCGCGCCGTCGGGGCAAGCCTCGACCTGCATCGGGTAGTGAACACCTCAGACCCGGCGCTGGCCAAGCACTCGGCGGGCCATGCCTTCACCCAGGTGGTGAATATTCTGCGGACGGAGGCGGAAGGTTACCTAAATACCGTCGTGGCGAGCGTCGGCCTCTACAACGTCCGGGTAAATGCCCTGGTGGAAGAGGGATCGGCCGCCAACGTCATCACCGACGTTGCCGGACGCAATCCCGGCACCGTCGTGGCCCTGGCAACGCACGGCAAAGTCGGCCTGGATCGGCTATTCTCCGGCAGCGTGGCGGACGAAGTTCTGCGCAACACCTCCTGCCCGGTCCTATTGCTTGGCCCGCATCACGCTGGGCGTGGAGGCGGCGGATTCTGAGCCGCGGTCGTACCCCTGGACGGCTCAGAACTGGGCGAAAAAGCGCTCCCGCTGGCGTCGGGACTCTCCCGCACTCTTGGTACAGATCTTGTGTTGTTGCGAGTGCAGCCCGCCAGCGAAAACCTGCTCGAAGTCGCGACTGTAGGGACCGACCGGGCCGCCAGTGAATCCGACCAGCTAGCGCTCAACTACCTGCACGCCGTCCGGGACGACCTCAAGCGTGACGGCGCGCACTCCTCAGAGCAAAGGCTCTTCTACGGCAAGCCCGCCGACGGCATCATGGAAGTGGCCAGGGAGGTCGAAACTGAGCACCCCGACACGTTCATCATCATGACAACCCACGGGCGGGCGGGCGCGCTCCGAATGGCACTGGGCAGCGTGGCAGACAGCGTCGTCAACTCGGCGGAGCAGCCGGTGCTAGTCATTCACCCCTCTAGCTAGCTTAGGACCCTCTCGCGCCCTTACCCTGGGCGGCAGAGATTTGGGCCGACACCAGCCGCGAATACAGGCCACCGCGACTTATGAGATCAGCGTGGTCTCCCTGCTCGGCCACGCTCCCGGCGTCCAGCACCACTATCTTGTCGGCCTCTCTTATTGTCGATAGCCGGTGGGCTATTACCACCGTTGACCGGCCAGACATGAGCCGCTCCAACGACGCGTGAATCAACGCCTCGCTCTCGGCGTCCAGGTGGGACGTGGCCTCGTCCAGTATCAATATTTGCGAGTTTTTTAAGAACGCCCTGGCTATAGCGATGCGCTGCCTTTGCCCCCCCGATAGCCGCACGCCACGCTCACCAGTGGTCGTGTCGTAGCCGTCCGGCAGCGCCGTAATGAACTCATTGGCGGCGGCCATAGTCGCCGCCTCGACCATCTCGGCTTCTGTAGCGGAGGGGTTGGCGACGAGCAGGTTGTCCCGAATGGAAGAGTTGAACAGGTACGTATCCTGGGCCACCAGCGACACCATTTGGCGCAGGTCATCGAGCCGGTACTCCCGCAGGTCGTGCCCGTCCAGGGACACCCGCCCGGCCTGCGGGTCCCAGAACCGCATGAGCAGATGGGCCGCCGTCGTCTTCCCCGCCCCAGAGCGACCGATCAACGCCACCGTCTGACCAGGTTCAATGGTGAAGTCCACGCCGTCGAGCGCCGGGACCAGGCCCTGCCCGTAGGCGAACCGCACTCCGGTCAGCGCTACGGCTCCCCCGGGTGATGCCGAGTCCGAAATGGCCAGGCCCGGACCGTCGGAGACGGGCACCGGCTCATCGTGTATTGAAAAGATCCTCCGGGAACTGCCCAGGGTGTCCGCCAACTGGCGGCCGACCTGGGCGACCTCTGAAATGGGTATAAAGGTCGTGTAGGCGATTATCGCGGTCAACGGCAGCAGTTCGATCGGCATGCTGCCGACGCTTGCCAAATAGGCGCCGGCACCTAGCACGGCGATGCCTCCCAGCCCCATCGAGACCTCTATCATCGCGCGCTGCCCGGTCAGAAGTTTGAAGAAGCGCATGCGATGTTCACCGTAGCGAAGCTGCTGCGCTGTCACCTCTTCGAGGCGCTCGCGCTGACGGCCGAAGGCGAGTATCTCCCTCATGCCCTGGATGCCGTCGACCATGTGGGCATTCACCTCACCCAGATGTTGCCTTGCGGTGAGCCCCAAACTGTCCAGGTCATCTCTCGCTCGAAACGGCAGGTAGGCCACGATAACCAGAAACGGCAGCAAGATAAGCGCCAGTGGCCACTCGATAATCCCAATCACGATGAGCACCGATATCGGCACCGCCAGTGCCACGAACGCCGGTGCAATCGTGTGGGCAAAGAACAGTTCGACCGTCTCAACGTCGGTGGTCACCGCCGACATAATGTCGCCGGACCGGTGGCTCACAAGATACGAAGGGGCGAGCCGGTCGAGCTTCCGGTACAAGTCGATGCGCATCTCGGCCAGCAGTCGGAACGCCATGTCATGCGAAATCCACGACTCCCACCAGTGCAGTAGCGGCGTCAGGGTCGCCAGCACCCCCAGCGTCACCAGCAAGCCGACCAGCCCGCCGCCGCCGGTGACCTGCCGCACCACCAGCGCGCTCACGGCACCCAACCCCACCAGGACGAACACCCTGGCCACGCCCAGTAGAAACGCGCCGACAAGCTGGGTACGCCAGGGTCGCACCATCTCCAACAATCGCGACAGCACGCCAAAAGGCCCCACGTCGGCTTGCGGCACAGCCTCCACCCAGGCGGCGGCATCTACCCAGGCGACGCCATCAACCCGGACTGCCTTGTCGGAAGACTCGGCAGGTGCATCGTCGATCACCGGTGACACCTGCCCGCTGCCCGCCTCGGCGACCTGCGCCGCCATGAGCCGTGCGTACAGGCCGTCTTGCGCCATCAATTCGGCGTGGGTACCCTGCTCCACCACCCGGCCCACGTCCAGCACCACAATGCGGTCCGCGCCGACCACGCTGGACAGCCGATGAGCCACCACCAGTGTCGTGCGGCCCTGCATGAGCGTGTTCAGCGCAAACTGAATGGACGCCTCGCTCTCCGCATCGACGCTGGAAAGGGCTTCGTCTAAGACCAGAATCGGCGCGTCCTTGAGCAGGGCGCGGGCGATGGCGATGCGCTGGCGCTGGCCCCCGGAAAGCTTTATCCCACGCTCGCCAATAACCGTGTCGAAGCCCTCCGGCAGGGCGCGTATGAAGTCCAACGCATTAGCGGCCCGGGCCACCTCATTAAGCTCGCCCGGGGCCGCGTCTGGCGACCCGAAGCGCAGGTTGTCGGCAACCGTGCCGTGAAACAGGTACGTGTCCTGGGTGACTATCGAAACCTGTTCCCTGGCCCACTCGACAGGGGCATCGCGCAGGCCCAGCCCTCCAATGGCGACGCCTCCGACATCGGGGTCGTAAAAGCGCGTCGCCAGCCAAACCAGCGTGCTCTTGCCCGCGCCGCTGGGCCCAACCACCGCGACGGTCTCGCCGGGCCGGACGATCAAATCGACGGCGTGAAGGGCAGGCTCCGTCCGGCCGGGGTACGCGAAGGTGACTCCGGTGAAACTCAGGCTCGGTTCGACAGGGCCGTCGGGTCGCCGGGCGTCGGCGCTCTCAATCACGTCGGGTCGGTCTTCCAGCAGGTCGAAGACCGCCTGCGACGAAGCCATCCCCAACATGCCCTGGTGGTAAAGCAGCGTCAGTTCGCGCAGCGGCCGGAACACCTCGACCCCCATCATCACCACCACCAGCAACGTGGAGAGTTCCAGGCTCCCGTTGGACACCCGGTACGCGCCCCAACCAAGCGCCACGGCCGCGCCGCCGGATATGCCCAGCCAGGTGACGCCGATAGTCGCCTGGTTGGCGACCAGAATTGCCATGGTCGTCTTAAAGACCTTGCGGGCCTTCTCTGCCAGTACGTCGCCCCTTGCCGAGCTTTGGCCAAAGCTCTTGAGCGTGGCCAGGCCCTGCACCGAGTCTAGGAAGTCGGCGCTCATGTCCCCGTAGGCTTCCCGGCGCGCCCACGAACCCTTTTCGTTCCACGAGTGAAAAGCGGCCGGGGCAACCAGCGTGGCGAGCGCGAACAGCAAGTAGATAAGCGCTGTCGGCAGGTCGAGAAACGCCATGAAAATGAACAGCCCTATCGGCGTCAACAGGCCTACCAGCAACTGTGGGAGGTACTCACCAAAATAGCTCTCCAGTTGCTCCACACCCTCCACCAGCGAGATGAGCACGTCACCGGTACGGCGGCGGGCCAGGGCAGCGGGTCCCAGCTCCAGCGCCCGGGCAAACAGCGAGCGACGCAAGCCAACCTGTATACCCAGTGCCGTCCTGTGGCCCATCATCTCCTTGACGTACTGGAAGACACCGCGAGCGAGAATCGACAGCGCAACGCCCAGAATGGCGAATGAAACCTTCGACATGGGTTCGCCCTGGAACACCAGTGCAACGGCGTAACCGGACATGGCCAGGCGACTAACCCCGGCAGCGGCGGTCAGCAGGCCAAAGGCGACGCCCAAAAACAACCGTAGTCGAAAACCAGCAGTGAATCGCCACAGGCGCGAGTTGAAGTACATGTAGGAAACAGAACCGGGCGGGCCCCCCGTGCAGGGGCCGACCACTCTGGGTAGTTAGAAGGGTATGACCGCGGTGCCGGAGGCCACCTCGGCCATGAGCACTGCTCCAATCGCAAGGCTCGCCACCCCCGCCACGCCGATGATCGCCACCTTCATCCGCGCCATGTTCGCCGCCACCTTGAGGGGCGTTCCCAGTGCGAGGGTAATGGCCGCCATGGAAACAATGGTGCCCACGCCGAAAAGTGCGAGATAGCCCACGCCCACCAGCCCGGACTCAATCTCCGGCAGCAGCGCCAGCATCACAGCTGCGCTGCCAGCCAGCCCGTGCACCATGCCGATGGCAAACGACCGTGGCCGAAAGTTGGGACGCAAGCTTGACCACAAACCGTGGCTGTGGCCGCCGTCGCCGTGACCGGTCGAGGTTGACAGTTCGGGCCCGTGCTTGTGGCTGGCGTGAATGTGAACATGCGGTTCGCCGCCGTCGAGGTGCTCGTGCAGGTGCAGCCTGCGCCGGGCCAGGTTCCACAGCACCTGCGCACCGAGCGCCACCAGCATCAGACCGACAGCGAACTCGAAGTAGGTGGCGAACCCCTCGTACGTGGACATGAACTGGCCCTTAAGCGCCAGGATGGCGACACCCACCACGACCAGCGGCACTGTGTGACCGAGCCCCCAAGAAGCGCCTATCCAGATGCCGCGCCATACGCTGCTGCGGCCGTCTCCAACCACGGTCGCTACCGCCACCACGTGGTCGGCGTCGGAGGCGTGTTTCAGTCCGAGCAGGAACCCTAAAGCGAGCGCCGCTCCGGCGCCAGATCCAATATCTATCATGCCGCGACCAGTTTACGTGTCCGCCGTCCTTTAGTCACAACGCTGCCTGGGCCTCGGCCTGGGGTTCGGTGACGGGGTACAGGTCGCGCCAGGCGGCGATGCCACCCTCAAGTGCGACCGCCTCCAGGCCCTCCACTCTCAGCGTCTGCGCCACACGGGCGCTCGTAGCCTCGTCGTGTCAGGCACAGTGGGTGACTATGAGTGCTCTTTCGTCTGTCGTCTCGGCACCCCGTACCCGGCCATGTGCCCAGTCGAGGGCCTCGTCCGGCAGCACCCGTACGCTGCCGGGAATATGCGAAGGGTCGGCCTCATAGCCGGACCTGGACCGCACGTCGAGGACCACCGTTGGCAGCCCCTCGTCCAGCCTCCGATTCAATTCCTCAGGGCCAATGCGGTGAATCGTGTCTTCATCGTGGGCGAACAGCCCGGCCGCGGTCGTTTCTCGTTCCTCCTCCAGGGTTTCACGGCTTACACGGCGCTCATACCACTACGCGACCGGCGTCGTGGACGCACCGTGAATGGCCGCCGAGGCGAGCACCACAATGCCGACCGTGGCCATCAGCACCTCAGCGCCCGGCACGCCTGCCGCCACGGCTATCAGCGCCAGGAGCAGCAAGTTCAGACCGCGCGGCCCGAACCAGGAAATGAACCCTCGTGCCTCCCAGCTCATCCGCGCGCTCGACAGAATCGCGCCCAGCACCAGCGGGCGAATGCCGAATATGACCAGTGCAGCCAAGGCCAGGTCATTCATCCCCGCCTCGATCTTCAGCACCTGTCGCACCGACTGGGGTATGCGGCGGTCGCGAATGACGTCTCTCAGTATCACCGGGTCCGTCGAGGCCAGAACCGCGCCGCCAATGAACGCCAGTATCCAGCCGAACCCCAGCATGAGGGCGAGCGGCACGGCGCCGAGCACGATGATGAACGCCGTACCCGGCCCCAATATGAGGAACGGCACCAGCCATCGACGTCCCAGGTCCCGCACATTCAGGCGAACGGCGTCCAGAAACAGAACAAGTGCAAGAGTGAGCGTAGCGACGATCTCCAGCGTTTCGTCGTGAGGGCCCATCTCCAGCACCCCCAGCCCCTTCTCCCCGACGAGAAACCCCAAACCGAGGAACAAGATGGGGAACGAGATGGGCGCTCGTTCCACCAGCCCGGACACCAGGGACGCTACGGTGAGAACAACCGCGACAATGCCGAACGCAATGAGGAAATCAGGCAAGTTAGTTGGACATCGGGTGAACGGTTAAGAGGCCCGCCGGTAACTGTTCACCGCCAGGGGAATAAACACCACCAGTATCCCCACCATCCAGATGCCCGCCTGCCAGGCGGGCTCCGCTACCGGGCCGCCTATCGACATACCGCGAATCGCATCGACCGCCAGGGTCATGGGGTTGACCTTGGCGAAGGCCTGCAGCCAGCTAGGCATCGAGGCCACCGGCACAAACGCCGACGACAGGAACGTTAGCGGGAATATCCAGGTGAAGCTCGCAGCCTGCACGGCTTCGACGGACTTTACACTGACGCCGATGAACGCCGAGATCCAGGAGAAGACCATCGCGAAGGCGGTGGCCATGCCAATTGCGCCGACGGCCGAGATGGGGCCGTTTTCGAACCGGAAACCGATAGCGTACCCGACGCCAATCATCAGAACGATAACGAACAGGTTGCGCACCGTATCGGCGATGATACGCCCGGCTAAAACAGCAGCCCTGGCCATTGGAAGCGACCTGAACCGGTCAACGAGGCCCTTCGACAGGTCGTCGTTCAGCCCAATGCCGGTCTGGGTGGCTCCGAAAATAGAGGTCTGCACAATAACGCCAGGGAGTAAGAAATTAATGTAGTTCCCGCCGGTCTCCTGGCCTATCGCACCACCAAACACGTAATTGAACAGCAGCACAAACATGACCGGTTGAATGGTGGAGAACACCAGCAGGTCGGGCGACCGCAGGTACCGCAAGAGATTGCGCTCGGCTATCACCCAGCTGTCGGTAAAAGTCCATACAGTTTGCTGGCGTACTTCGGATATTAGGCTCGTCAGCTTCCCACTCCTGTGGGCTGAATCTCGGTGCCATCTCCCTCTAGTTGTTGGCCTGTAAGCGCCAGGAACACATCATCGAGAGTCGGCTGCCGTAGGCCAATGTCGGAAATGGCGATGCCGGCAGCGTCCAGCCTTCGCACCGCCTCGGTCAGGGAACTGGCCCCGCCATCGACCGTCACCACCACCTGGCCCGTCTCCTCTTGCACGACCGGTGTGTCCAGGCCCACCGCCTCCGCCACGGTGCGCGCCTCCTCTACCCGGCCCCGGTCGGCCACCTGCACCGTTAGCCGGGTTCCGCCGCACTGGCCCTTCAACTCTGTCGACGTGCCCTCGGCTATGACAGCGCCCCGGTCTATGACCGTTATGACGTCGGCCAGCCGGTCGGCCTCATCCATGTACTGGGTGGTCAAAAGCACAGTAGTGCCCTCGTCCACCAGTTCGCGAATCACGTCCCACAACTCCAGGCGGCTACGAGGGTCCAGGCCCGTAGTCGGCTCATCTAAGAACAATATTGCGGGCTTCGCTACCAGGCTGGCGGCCAGGTCGAGACGTCTCCGCATACCCCCGGAGTACTGTTTGACCGTGCGCGACGCCGCGTCTGACAGGGCGAAGCGATCCAGCAGTTCGTCCGCCCGCTTGCGGGAGACTGTGGTACCCAAATGGTAAAGCCGCCCGACCATGGTCAGGTTCTCCCGCCCGGTCAGGTTCTCGTCTACCGCGGCGTTCTGACCCGCGAGCCCGATCACCCGGCGCAGGCGCGAGGCGTCTTTCACCACGTCGAAGCCGTGAACACGAGCGCTGCCGAAGCTGGGCTCGAGAAGCGTCGTGAGCAGGCGCACCAGCGTGGTCTTGCCGGCACCGTTGGGGCCTAAAAGGCCCCGGATGCTGCCATACGGCACCGACAGGTCAACGCCTTTGAGCGCCTCAACCGAACCGTAGGTCTTGCCTATCCCGGACACTTCTATGGCCGGGGATGTGCCGTTTGCCGGGGCCTGCGGGCTCAATAGCTGTGCAAGGCTCCGGTGCTCACCGGGCTCGCTGGCGCTGGCGCTTTCACCACCTTGCCTAACGCGAGTATGAGCGCCTCGACGTCGTCATCCCCGAGCTTGCTAAGAAAGTGGCGTTTCACACCGGCCAGGTGTCCCGGTGCAGCGTGTTGTAGCGCCTGTCTGCCGTTGTCTGTTAGGGCTGCGTAGGTGCCTCTGCGATCCTCTGGACAGGGTTCTCGGCGAACCAACCCGGCCGCGGCCATACGGTCCATCAGCCTGGTCAGGCCGCTTCTGCTCAGCAAAATGGAGTCTGCCAGTGCCTGCATTCTCAGTCGGTAATTCGGCGCACACTCCAGGTTGACCAGAATGTCATACCAGGTGAGGGGCAAACCCTCGCCCTCCTGCATCTCTCGCTCAAGTTCGCCAATCACGGTTGCGTGCGCCCTTAAAAAGACCCGCCACGCCGTGGCGCGCCGGTCCCCGGCACTGGCCCCGGCACTGTCGTGTGCCGGGCTATTTTCGGGTGCCAATGACATGGCCGGATGGTAGCACCCGGGCTTCGGGGGGAGCAAACATGTTGCTCATGCAAGTAAGCCCGTCGCAGGCCGTGAAAAAGGCCTTATGAGCTAGCTGGCGAGTTCGAAGCTGTAACCCAGGCCCCGGTGCGAGTGCAGGAGGCGTGGTGCGCGGGGGTCGCCGTTTAGCTTTATGCGAAGCCTGCGCACGCACATGCGTATAGCCGAGTCCTCAATATAAGAAGAGCCCAAAACGGCCTCGGCAAGCTCGGTGTTGGAGATAATCTTCCCCTAGTTAGTTGCTAAATAGGCGAGCAGGTTCCACTCTGCGGGCGTAAGGCTCACGTCCTTACCGTCTATGCGGACGCGCTGACTCCCGATGTCGATGTGCAGCCCGTCCTGCGCAACCACCTTGCCCGAATGGGCGGCGGCGGCGCGCCTGGGCAGCACTGCGTTCATGCGGGCTAGTAGCTCAGCGGGGGAGAACGGCTTGACCACGTTGTCATCGCCTCCCAGTTCAAGGCCCTTGACCCGGCTGGAGTCACCTGCTCGGGCCGTCAGGATGATGACGGGAACGTCGGAGGTCTTGCGCAGGTTCTGTAGAACGTCCAGGCCGTCCACGTCCGGCAGTCCCAGGTCGAGAATGACAATGTCGGGCGACTCGGTCTCCACCAGGCTGGCCACCGCCAGACCCCGATCGGTCGACACGACTTCGGCGTCCGGCCAGCGAATGGTGCAGCAAAGCTCCACCGCTTCTACGACCTCTTTAGAGTCCTCTACAACGAGTACTTTCATTCCACCCCACTAATAAGCCGTTTGACGGCTCACAAAGATTCGCGACTCACCTAAAACTTTGACTGTTACTTAACTGCGAATACTAATAGGCTGCCGCTTGAGTTGGCATGGTGCTAGCACGGCTCCATCACCCACGGCACCTACGGCTTCGTCGCCACCACGATCATCCTGCGGGACTCCACCGACAGCGGCTCCCCCTCGTAGCCACCGTAGATACGCTGCACCGTAAGTCCCGCTCCGGCGAGCATCCGCGCAATCTCCGTAGCTACGTACAGGCGTATGTGGTGACCGGTCGTCCTCTCGGCACCGTCCGGGTCGATGATGGTGAACTCTACGTGGTTTCGGCCGGACACCGAGTCGAACTCGCGGTTCTCGACGAACACCGTGCCATCGGGGCCGCTTCTCCGTTCGCTGCGTACATAGTTCGCGGCCACCCAGTCCCTGTTTAGCAAGTCCAGCAGAATCTGTCCCCCTGCTTTCAGCGCACGCGCCGCCCCGTCCAGCACGCGCTGGTCGTCTGCTTCATCGTCGAAATAGCCGAAGGCCGTGAACATGTTTATAACGGCGTCAAACTCGCCCTCGAAGCCAAGCTCGCGCATGTCGCCCTGCACGAGATTCAACTCCACACCGGCCCTGTGCGCGGCAGTTCTTGCCAGTTCGAGATAGCTCCCAGTCATATCCAGGCCCGTCACTGCGAGCCCTTCACGGGCCAGCGGAACGGCATGTCGGCCCTGACCGCAGCAAAGGTCCAGCACCTTTTCGCCCGGCCTCAAACCGAGGGCCTGGCGAACAAACTGCGCTTCGGCCTCCGAAGAGTCGCGGGCAAACAGGTGCCCGTACACCTTCAGATAATCCTGCCCAAAGAAAGACGTGTACCAGTTGGGGTCGTGTTGAGTCATAGCGTGAAAGGCCCTCGGGGGACTCGGATATTACCAGACGGGTCGCAGGCTTATGACGGCTCCCTTATCGGCGGTGCGGGGGCCCCGGTGCTGACTCCGAAACGGGCGCCTCGGAGGGAACACAGCATGTTAGAATCGAGGCCGTAATCGCCTGAATTTGAGTCGACAGGAGCCCCGGTTTTTGTAGCCGGAACCTACCCGTTCTTGGAGGAATTCCCATGCTTGACCTTCGGGGCCAGGGGGCCGTAATCGTAGGTGCGAAAAGGGTCGGCGCCCTGGTGGCGCGTCGCATCGCAGACGAAGGGGCGAACATCGCAATCGTCTACCGCAGCTCCAAAACCGAAGCGCAGGCGCTACAAAAAGACCTGGCCGAACGCACCGACAAAGTCACGCTCATCCAGGCCGACCTGTCCAAAGAGGCCGACGTGGAGCGCGCCATCGGAACGGCGGTCAACGACCTGGGCGGCCTGCGCTTTGCCGTCAACCTGGCCGCAGGGTTTCCGCGTACACCGTTCGCCGACCTCGACACGGCCGCCTGGGAGCGGTCCATGGGAGACGCCAGGGGGAGTTACCTTCTGGGCGTACACGCAGGACGGTCGATGATAAAAAACGCCGGCCCGACGCGGGGCCACATAGTGTTCTTCGCGGACTGGGCGGCCCTGCACGCCCCGTACAAGGACTATCTGCCTTACATGACCGCCAAGGCCGCAATAGACTTCATGACCCGGGCTTTCGCTGTAGAGCTGGCCCCCAGCGGCATTCTTGTAAACGCAATCGCCCCCGGCCCGACCATGCGCCCCCCGGACATCGACCCGGCGTCCTGGGAGCGTGACGTGGTGGCCCACGCCCCATTGGCACGGGAGTCGGCGGCGGCCGAGATCGCCGAGATGGTCACGACCCTGCTAAAGAGCGAGACCATAACCGGTGAAACCATCAGGGTGGACGCCGGTCGCCATCTCGCCGGGCCGGGAAAATGAGCATGCACAGAGTCACCAAGACCATCGACTTTTGCTACGGGCATCGGCTCGTGGACTACGACGGTAAGTGCCGGTACCTGCACGGCCACAACGGGCGACTGGAAGTAGACGTAGAGTCCGACTCCCTGGACGACCTGGGAATGGTAGTGGACTTCGGCGAAGTGCGAGACGTGGTCAAAGGGTGGATAGACTCGGAGCTAGATCACCGCATGATCCTATGCGAGCGTGACCCGCTGCTCGAGACGTTAAAAGCGGCCGGAGAGCCGCTCTACGTAATGGCCGACAACCCGACGGCGGAGAACATCGCCAAAGCCGTATTCAACGTCGCACGAGACAGTGGCCTGAACGTCACGCAGGTACGCCTGTGGGAAACGCCCTCCAGCTACGCAACATACGGGCCCGCAGATCAGAGCGCCAGGTGAGCGCGTCAGCCGCGCTGGTGAGCGGCGGCCTGGACAGCGGTGCACTCCTGGCACTTATGGCAGAGCGGGGAGCGGTGCACCCCATATACGTCCGGGCCGGTCTGCCGTGGGAGCAACAAGAACTGCTGGCTCTGAATAAGTTCGTCAACGAAATGGTGAACCGGGGCGTCCGACTCGAGCCGGTAATCGAACTGTCCGTCGGCGGCGAGACCCTCTACGGCGACCACTGGAGCCTGAACGGCCAGGTGCCTGGATACGACGAGCCCGACGAAGCCGTATATCTGCCGGGCCGCAACGTCATGCTAATCGGCCTGGCGGCGGTCTGGTGCAGCACACACGGCGTCAACACAATCGCGATGGGCACCTTGGACTGCAACCCGTTTGCCGACGCCACGTCCGAATTCTTCGGGGACTACGCCCGGTTGCTGTCCGGTGCCTTGAGTCACCCCTTGCAAGTAGAAACCCCGTTCAGGGGCATGGGCAAAGCCGAGCTGGTGAGCCGTTATTCGGAACTGCCCCTGGGGCTGACCCTCACCTGCATGTCCCCACAAGCCGGTGTCCACTGTGGGGCCTGCAACAAGTGCAGAGAGCGGCTAGAGGCGTTCGACCAGGCCGGGATCCTCGACAACGCCGAGTACGCCCTCCCGCATCAGGGCTCGGGCCGGGATAGGGGCCAAGACCAAAAGAGGGGACGACAGAGCAAACCGGGAAGAGAGGTAGCGTGAACATGCGGGACTCACGACATGGAGAACAGGACAACAGCCACCGGGTCCAGGCGCTCAAGCCGCTTTTAAGGCAAGTGTTGGAACTACTCGGCGAAGACCCATCGCGTGAAGGCCTGACAAAGACCCCAGAACGGTGGGCCAAAGCGCTGCTCGACTACACCAAAGGTGCCGAGCAGGACGCCGAGCAGCACCTCAGCGTCATCTTCCAGCTGGACGAGGACGACTACCCCGCCGGTTCAGACGACATGATAATAGTCGACAACATTACATTCGCCTCGACCTGCGAGCATCACCTGGCCCCTTTCAGAGGCAGGGTCCACATTGCCTACATACCCGACCCGAGCAAACGCGTTATAACCGGCCTATCCAAGTTATCCAGAGTCGTGGACGTATACGCCAAGCGCCTGCAGGTGCAAGAGCGCATGACCCAGCAAATCGCTCGCGCTATAGACGAGAACCTGAACCCGCAGGGGGTCGCGGTAGTCACCCAGGCCGTGCACTACTGCATGATCCAACGAGGCGTCGAGCAGACATCCTCCACCACCACGACCACCGCTCGCAGGGGCGTATTCCTGGAGAAAACCGAGCTGGAGGCCAAGTTTCAAGAGTACCTGCGCATCCAGATGGACGGCACGGCCTTTTAGCCTTTCCCCTCCTGTGGGGTTTCAAACTAGACCGTATCGGTCCAAAAAGTCCCAGAGGCCCTCAGAGGGCCGAAGGACAACCGCTTGAGGGAGGGACCGATCGTGATATTCAGCAAGGCATGCCCCCGCTGCAACGGAGCAATCGTCGACTACGAGGCGCCTATGCTCGACGGACCCATGTGCCTGAACTGCGGGTGGCGGAAGACGATTAGAATCTAGGCCTTGCCCGCCGAGCGACGCGAAGCAAGCTCCGCGAGCGTTGCTACCGAGCCATCCGGGCTGACCGTACGCAGAGCCGCAGTCTAGCAAGCACAAAAAAAGGGCCCGGCGTTTGCCGGGCCCTTCGCTATTAGCTTTCGCCTAGAGTTTCTCGCTCAGTTCTTGTACCCGTCCGCCCGGATGCACGCCACCCAGTGGTCGGGCGAAACCTCCTGCAACTCCGGTATACCCGCCTGGCAATCTTCAATTGCAACGGGGCAGCGGGTGTGAAACACGCAGCCAACGGGCGGGTTCGACGGGCTAGGCACGTCACCCTCGAGGATAATCCTCTCACGCGTCGCCTCAATCACCGGGTCCGGAATCGGAATAGCCGACAGTAGCGCCTGCGTGTAGGGGTGCAGCGGGTTGATGTAAAGCTCGTTGCGGTCCGCAACCTCCACGATATGTCCCAGGTACATCACTGCGATACGATCCGAGATGTGCCTGACCACAGACAGGTCGTGGGCGATAAACAGGTACGTCAGGTCGAACTGTTCCTGCAGGTCCTCCAGCAGGTTAATGACCTGAGCCTGAATCGAAACGTCCAGCGCCGACACCGGCTCGTCACAGACAATGAAGCTGGGGCTGACGGCTAGGGCCCGGGCAATACCGATGCGCTGGCGCTGGCCCCCACTGAACTCGTGCGGGTAGCGGTCGGCCATGAACGGGTTCAGCCCCACCACCTCGAGCAGGTTATCGACTCGCTCACGGTACTCATTCTTGGTTTCGGACAGGCTGTGGACGATGAGCGGCTCGCCGATGATGCTGCCGCAGGTCATTCGTGGGTTGAGCGAACTGTAAGGGTCCTGGAAAATGAGCTGCATTTCCTTGCGCAGCGGCCTCATCTTCGCCGTATTCCAACCGGCTATGTTTTCGCCGTTGAACTTTATAGCACCCTCGGTGGGCTTATTAAGCTGCAAAATAGAGCGTCCGGTTGTTGACTTGCCGCAGCCCGACTCCCCGACCAGGCCAAGGGTCTCACCCCGGCGAATGGAGAAGCTCACGTCATCTACCGCCTTAACGTCCCCGACCCGGCGGGCGAACACGCCAGCGGTAATTGGGAAGTACTGCTTGAGGTGCTCGACCTCGACAATAATGTCGGAGTCTGAGCCCCTCTGGCCGGTGTCTGCTGAGGCCGGAGCGTTCTGCGCCCCGGTGGTCTCGTCAGCTACTGTGGTTTCTTCCACCATCTATCACCTCTCATACTGAGGTTGAACCTCAGTCCTGTCACGTTGACGGATGAACTGCAGCGTTACAGCGCCGGGCGCGAACTGCAGTCGGCTTGTTTACTTATTCGCCTTTTGCCAGGTCGCCCAACTCCGCCGATCTAATGCAGCGGGCCCAGTGTGCGGGCTTGATCTCAAGCAGTTCCGGCATCTTCTCGTGGCACTTATCTATTACGTAAGGGCACCGCGGCGCGAAAGCGCAGGCATCGGGCAGGTCCACCACCAGCGGCGGCAGGCCCTCAATAGCCTCGAGTTTATCCGGCCTGTCTTCGTCCAGCCTCGGCACAGACTTGAGCAAGCCGAGCGTGTACGGGTGGTGGGGGTCGTGGTAAACCTCGGCCGCCGTGCCGCTCTCGATAATGCGCCCGGCGTACATGACGATTACTCGCTCTGCGTACCTGGCCACGACGCCAAGGTTGTGGGTGATTATGACGATGGCCGTACCGAACTCGTTGGCCAGGTCCTTCATCACCTCAAGCACCTGCGCCTGAATCGTTACGTCGAGCGCCGTAGTGGGTTCGTCGGCGATGATCAGCCGCGGGTTACAGCTAACCGCCAGTGCGATCATGACCCGCTGCCTCATACCTCCACTGAACTGGTGGGGGTAGTCCTTCAGACGCCTCGCCGAGTCGGGAATGCCGACCATTTCAAGCAGGTTAGCCGCCCGGTCGTTAGCTTCCTTCCGACTCATGTCGAGGTGCAGCTGGAGCGCCTCGGTCAGCTGGTACCCAATGGTCAGCACCGGGTTCAGCGACGTCATCGGCTCCTGGAAGACCATCGCGATTTCGTTGCCGCGAATATTTCGCATCTCCGAATCGGACAACTTGAGCAGATCGTTGCCTTCGAACTTGATCTCGCCATGCACCACACGACCGGGAGGACTCGCCACGAGCCGCATCACCGACAGGGCGCTAACGCTCTTGCCGGATCCCGACTCACCCACGATGGCGATAGTCTCTCGTTCGTCAACGTGGTAGCTGACGCCATCGACGGCCTTCACCACCCCATCAGCAGTGAAGAAATAGGTTGCGAGGTCGTTGACCTCAAGCAATCTTTCAGCCATTAAATACCACTCCTTAGGAGCGACGGCCCCAGATATGTCCTAAAAACAAAATGCTCCCTGACGCGTCAACCATATTGTGGCTGGCAAGGGCAGGGGGCTTACGCGTTGCGGAGCCGACACTTGGAACATCAAATGTGAGGTGGCTGGTTTCTCCAGTCATCCCCTCAACAGACACCGCCTTATCTGGAAAGGGCACCCCTGAAGCGCGGGGCCATTATAGAGTGGGCGCTTAGCAAAATCTACCCAGTATGAGAATCCCTTCACAAACTATTGAGATCATCGCCCTGCGTCTTCTAGCTCAAATAGGCCGAAGCGGTCGCTTTAATATCAGGTTATCGCTCGGCAATGCCCTGCTAACATGGCCTCGGCCGGTCCCAAAAGGACCACTTTTAAACGCCATTTCCTTATAACAGCCATTCCATCTGCCAGTGCGATCGGATTGGCCGTGAGATCGGAGTAGACAAATGTGCGCATTAAGACTGGAAGGCAAGGTAGCTCTTATTACCGGTGCTGCGACCGGCATTGAGGGCGAAGTAATGGGCATTGGAGGCGCCAGCGCGCGACTGTTCGCTCGTGAGGGGGCGAAAGTGGTGGTGACCGACCTCGACACCGAGCGAGGCGAAACAACTGCGGCCCAGATCGAATCTGAGGGCACCGCTGGTGGGGCGGTCTTCGTGCCGCTCAACGTAACCGAAGAAGAGCAGTGGGAGCGGGCCATAGCCGCCGCCATCTCCGCATACGGCCGACTGGACATACTCGTCCACTGCGCCGGAACCGCGACGGCCGGAACCGTGGAAAACACAGCCGCCGAAGAATGGGACGGCATGATGGCCGTGCACGCAAAGGGCGTCTTTCTGGGCACCAAACACGCCATCCCTCATATGCGTAAGGCGGGCGGCGGCTCCGTGGTCGTCGTGTCCTCCATAGACGCCCTCGTAGGCGGCTCGCACGGTACCGCCTACTCAGCCGCAAAGGGCGCGAGTCGCAGCTTCACCAAGTCTGCCGCCATCCAGTACGCCGCCGAAAACATCCGGGTCAACTCCGTCCACCCCGGCTACACCGACACGCCTCTAGCCCGAAGAGTGGTCTCCGAGATAATGGCCGACGGCTCCCCCGACCCACGGATACCCCGAGTGCCTATCCAGCGCCTTGCACAATCGAGCGAAATCGCCGGGCCCATACTCTTCCTGGCGTCCGACGAGGCCTCATACATAACCGGAGCCGAGGTCGTCATAGACGGCGGCATCACAGCCCAATAACTCAAGCATTAGAGAAACGGGAGCCCTGCATGAAACTGAAAGGCAGAGTGGCAATTGTTACCGGTGCCAGCTCCGGCATTGGCCGGGGGATTGCCCTGGAATTAGCGCAAGAGGGCGCAAAGGTTGTCGTCTCAGACATCACCGAGGTGCCCAAACAGGGCAAATATCACGAGCAAGACACGACCACTCCCACAGTGGCCGAAATAGAAAAGCTCGGGGGTGAGGGCATCTTCGTCGCCGCCGACGTCTCCGCCGAAAGCCAGGTCAGCGCGCTTGTGAAGGCGTCTATAGACGGCTTCGGCCGCCTGGACATACTGGTAAACAACGCAGGTATCTACTTTGATACGGGCGCAGTCACCACCAGCTCCGAAGACTGGGACCGCCTCATCGGCATCAACCTCAAGGGCGTTTTTCTGGGCGTTAAGTACGCGTTGCCGCACCTGCGGCAATCGCCTGCAGGCCGCGTCATCAACATCGCATCGGTGCACTCGTTCGGCGGCGGCGGTGGACCCGCCTACGCGTCGGCCAAGGCGGGCGTGCTGAACATGACCAGGGACACGGCTG
>Ga0114996_10001226_pt1 | contig 34873 bp, 24 predicted proteins | sample ArcticOcean_MG_C_4_FD_87039 | JGI IMG/M metagenome (GOLD analysis project Ga0114996, IMG submission 87039) | Marine microbial communities from western Arctic Ocean - ArcticOcean_MG_CB4_134 | ecosystem: Environmental > Aquatic > Marine > Oceanic | place: Arctic Ocean: Canada Basin | collected... | reverse complement strand
TCTTTACTTCCTGGTTCATGCATACTTACAACATGAATCCTGCCTTGAAAATGAATCCACCATTGATCACCAGAACGTACAACATGAGCGAGACTAATGACTCCATCTAATTCAACCAGAACTCTCCTCGGTTGCTCATCTCTACTTATCGAGATATTCGATATAGATTTTTCAACATCATTACTAACAAGTTTTGATAATTTTAATATGCCATCATTATCTGAAAATGAGGCTACATATCTAGGGCCAGAATTACCTATACTCCATTCCATAATATCACCTAGGGGAAAGACCTCGTTAGAGTCTTAAATGGATCATCGGAGTGACCACTATATTCATCAATTACATCTGAATTTGTATTCGATGAATGGCGATCTATTCTAAGTCTGTTAGACGCTGCTGAAATAGAGACTAAAATTGAATCGTCAATTTTAGGTTCTAAGAACTCATCTAAAGAAATATTATCTAAAAAGTCAGTAGTTACTAGCCCCTCTGAAAACGCCTTACTACGAGAAACTTCACGTAAAAAACCAACATTAGTTGTTACACCGAGAACAATGAACTCAGATAATGCAGAATCAAGTCTCCGCAAAGCAGCTGATCTGGTAGGGGCATGAACAATTAGTTTCGCCAACATTGGATCAAAATCAACTGTGACTTCATCACCTTCCCTAAAACCTGAGTCCATCCGAACACCTGGAGTTGATGGAGGTCTCCACATCGCTAATTTTCCAATAGCTGGAAGAAAACCTTTACTTACGTCTTCAGCATAAATTCTAGCCTCGATTGAATGCCCTGTTATTCCAATATCACTTTGAGATATTTCTAGGGGAAGCCCAGCAGCAACTTCAAACTGCTTCTGAACTAAATCCACCCCTGTTATTAATTCAGTAACAGGATGTTCTACCTGTAAACGAGTATTCATTTCGAGGAAGAAAAAATCACCTTTAGGTGTTAGTAAAAACTCCACAGTACCTACACCATCGTAATTCACTGCTTGAGCAGCCCTTATTGCGGCCAATCCCATTGCATCACGAATTTCGGTGGTAACTGCAGGAGAGGGTGCTTCTTCGATTACTTTCTGATGGCGACGTTGTAGTGAACAATCTCTTTCGTTCAGATGAATTGAATTACCATGTTTATCACAAAGAACCTGTATCTCAACATGCCTAGATCCAGTCAGGAGTCGTTCAACATATACTGTACCATCGCCAAATGCTGCTGATGCTTCACGGGCAGCAGCTTCATATTCTGTCCTAAGCATCTTTGGTTCATGTACTGCACGCATTCCTTTACCACCTCCTCCTGCACTAGCCTTAACCAATAATGGATAACCAACTCTAGCAGCCGACGATGCTAATACTCCAAGAGGGTTATCCCCATATTCAATCGCAAGTTCTTCACCGGGAATAATTGGTACATTAGATTCAATCATCCTTCTGCGGGCAGATATTTTATCACCCATTGTTTCAATTGCTTCTGGAGAAGGCCCTATCCAAACTAAATCTGCATCTAGGACTGCTTGAGCAAAGTCTGCTCTTTCAGATAAAAATCCATACCCTGGATGAATTGCTTGGGTACCTGATTGTTTAGCTGCAGATATTATTGCACCCATATTAAGGTAAGTTTCTGAAAGATTATCGCCAGGTAAGTGAATTGCTTCATCGGCTATTTCAACATGAAATGAATCTTTATCGGGATTAGAATATACAGCAACGCCCCTTAATCCTGATTCTTTAGCAGCTCTAAGAATTCTAACTGCAATCTCCCCACGATTAGCAACTAATACAGAATCGAAAGGACTAGGTGCACCGTTCATCCAATCTGGAAACATTATCAAACCCCATTTTCTTATTCAGAAGACCAATTTGGTTTTCGTCTTTCTAAAAATGAAGAAAGGCCTTCTTGACCTTCTTCCGAACCTCTCATTTGACTTGTTTTATCCAAAGTCCATTCACGCAATTCTTCATCACTACCACTCCATCTATCAAAAACTAAGGTTAATTTTTTAGCTTCCGTAACTGCTATTGGACCAGTAGAAAGTACTTCAGAAATAATACCAGATAAAAATTCAGAGAAATTATCTGAAGACTGTACTATGGAATTAATTAACCCAATTGCCATTGCTTCATCTGAATTGATTTTACTAGCCATCATCGATAAACGACGGAAATGTGAACTGCCTATTTTTCTATACACATATGGGCCAATAACTGCAGGCAATATTCCTAATTTGGCCTCCGATAAAGCAATCCTTGTTCTTGGTTCACCTATGACGTAATCAAGACAAGATACTAGGCCTGCACCTCCGCCTAATGCAACACCTTGGATACAACCAATAGTGAAACATGGATGTGACCATAAACCATAAAATAATTTATCTAACCTTTCAGAATCTATTCTATTATTTTCAACTGAACTAGTTCCCGCATCTCGCATCATATTGATATCAGCTCCTGCGCAGAAATGTTTTCCTGCACTAGTAAGAACAAGAATACGAAGATATTCAGAACCTTCAGAATCTCTCAAAGAGGAGTTATTTGATACACTCCGATCAGTAGTCCATTGAATATTATTAATTAACTCTGTAATAAGTTGAGTATTCAGAGCATTGAATACATCACTACGATTCAGATGTATTGTAGCTATATTGCCTTCAATATCAAGACTGCACAATTCACTATTAGGAAATTTATCACTCATTTTTATAATATTCATTTTTCGACCTCACATCCGGAATACGCCATATTTCTGTTCTGGGAATGGTGCGTTTAAACTTGCAGAAATACACAAGCCTAGGATATCTCTTGTATCTCTGGGATCAATGACGCCATCGTCCCATAATCTAGCAGTAGAATAATATGGAGATCCTTCAGTTTCATACTTTTCAAGAATCGGTTTTCTTAAATTGTTAAGTTCATAATCGCTCATAGGTGAGAGGTTTTCACGTTCTCTCTGATCTTGTTTAACCGTTGTTAATACATCAGCAGCTTGCGGTCCACCCATAACCGAAATCCTAGAATTTGGCCACATGAAAACAAACCGAGGGTCATATGCTCTACCACACATTCCATAGTTTCCAGCACCATGAGAACCACCAATTATTACAGTAAATTTAGGTACCGGGACACAAGATACTGCAGTCACTAGTTTAGCACCATCTTTTGCGATTCCTCCTGATTCCGCATCTCTACCCACCATAAACCCAGTAATATTCTGCAAAAATACTAGAGGTATTCCACGTTGCCCACAGAGTTCCACAAAATGGGCACCTTTCAATGAGGATTCGGAAAACAATATTCCATTATTAGCAATTATCCCAACGGGGTATCCATGAATTCTAGCAAAGCCACAAACTAATGTGTTTCCATATCTTTGTTTGAACTCATGAAATCTACTACCATCTACAATCCGAGAAATTACTTCTCTAACATCATAAGAAGTACGATTATCATCAGGAATTATTCCCATTAAATCTTCAATCTCATGTTTTGGTTCTTCTGCAATTTCTACATCTAACCTATGCTTAGGTTTAATATTAAGATTCTCAATGACATTACGAACCATACGTAGAGCTTCTGGTTCATCTTCAGCAAAATGATCTGCTACTCCTGATTCACGAGTATGTAAATCAGCACCACCAAGGTCCTCGGCAGTAACTTCCTCTCCAGTAGCAGACTTCACTAAAGGTGGGCCTGCTAGAAAAATCGTACCATTGCCTTTGACAATTATGGATTCGTCTGACATAGCAGGGATATACGCACCGCCGGCAGTACAACTTCCTAATACAGCAGCGACTTGAGATACTCCTTTACTAGACAATATTGCCTGATTTCTAAATATTCTTCCAAAATGACCTTTGTCAGGGAAAACTTCATCCTGCATTGGAAGAAATGCCCCTCCACTATCAACAAGATAAATACAAGTTAGATTATTATCATCCGCAATTTCTTGAGCACGAATATGTTTCTTAACAGTCATTGGGTAGTATGAACCACCTTTTACTGTAGCATCATTTGCTACAAATAGACATTCTTTGCCATGTACCACTCCAATCCCAGTAATTATTCCTGCAGAGTGTGCTCGTGAGTCATAAAGGCCGTTTGCAGCTAAACTTGACAATTCTAAAAAAGGCGTACTAGGATCACATATCTCGGCAATACGTTCTCTTGGAAGCATTTTACCTCGACTTCTATGCCGGTCAACATATTTGTCACCTCCTCCTTGCTTAACTTCTGCGATTCTGCTCTTTAAGTCATCAATTAGACTCAAATTAAATTCTTTACGACGAATGAAATCTTCAGTACTTCGGTCGACTCGAGTTGGTAGCCTATCCATGTCTCTCAACTCTCCAGAGTGCATTCGAACTTTCAATTGAATGGATTCATATTCATAGAATGGTCTTGTTTTACACGCCAAGTGCCGCTCTACCAACATCTCGTAATCCAGGAGCCATGCCAACAACCATCATTGCCAATCCTATGAGTAAGCGAAGATGACGCTGCCTATGCTCAAAATTGGCTATTGTGAAGAAATATAGAATTGTTCCTGCTAGTATTATCTTGATGAATGTAAAGCCAAAAGCATTACCAAAAAGTTGGATTATCTTATCAGATAGTACATGTTTCTCAATATAACCAAGATACTCTAATCCAATAGCAGTAGCTATACCATCAAGAATTTGCCCAGCAACTGCGAGGAATACTACAGGGGATGCAAAAACTGCCTTAGACCGTAGTTTTTCCATCAAATCTTTTTCTGGAGATTCGGATTGTAAATATTGTTCTTCACTCATCCCGACTGGTAAAACTCCGGAAATCATTCCGGAGGAATTAAGAATTTCAGCAGATTCTTTACCATATAGGTACATTTGCCAACACAATAAAGCAGGCAAACCAATAACAAATATTAATGGCCAGAGCGTTAGGTTTGATGAATCAACACTCAATGCATAAGAACAAATAGCACCAAGAAATATAATTGCACCGCCAAAACCTGTAAGAAACACAGAACGCTGTATAGTAGTAAAATAGTCTAAATAATTACCTAATATTAGAGGCAATGATACAGCAATAATACCAAAGAGGAGGAGGATATCTAAGTCAATACTGCCTTGAGGTCCTAAGTAAATAGAAGTTGCATATAAGAAAAATTGACACCAGATAAGAATCCCGGCAATAAAATCTATTATTTTATCTTCCCTTTCTATAGAGATTGACGAATTATTAGATACAGAATAACCAAACGCCCCTGAAATAATTACCCATCCTGCTGTTTGAAAATGAACACCGGGACTAACAAAATAGGGAGATAATGAACTACTAAACATCTGAGCATCTTCAACTATTTCTCCAGTAGAAGCCCACAATATAAAAGGAAATAAGGCAATAATCGTTTTATCACTACCATCAATTCCGAGTCTACGTAGCCAAGCAGATAAAGCAATAACAAACATGCCTAGAACAATTGCATAAGTAGCAGTATTAACTATATTATAACCGGAATCACCAGTAGCCTCGCCTGTAATAGGATCCAAATAATATTGATAAATTGCATCTGTTAGGCCATTATCTACATTCATTTGACCTAATGCTAAACCAAAAAATAGTAATCCGCCTACAGCATATAGAAGATTTATTGACCAACGTTCGTAGTCTTCCATCTCCTCGAGTAGATTGGACATAACTCTCGCAGAGTGACTTCTCGCTTAGGTATAACCCATTTATGGTTAAAGAAAAATCACTCTTCTTCATAAACAATTTTCTCATCATCTGCAAGTTTCATCATTTTTTGGATGGCATCTTGATCTAATGGATCTACTTGAGAATTAGTAAATCTTCTTTCTCTTCGACGGCGAGCATCGGCTAGACTGGGGACTAAAGTATCGAATACTGAGTTATCTTCAACCGCTTTTTCTTCGTGTGCCTCTAAACTATAAGACCGAATCCTTTGACGCTTACGATCTTGTTCTAAACCAAATAGAACAGTTCCATGTTCAGAACCTTGTAATATTCCTTCAATCGCAGGTGTTGCTAAAGCTAGTGACTCTTGGTCTCCAATCACCAAAACCGTAGAACCATAAATTGCCATTTCTGTACCAGTTAATTCCTCAATTAGACTTCGGATACGACCATTCGTTCCAATTAATCGACTTCTCATTCTTCTAGTTTGATTAGGCTGCCGACCAACCCATTCACGAATGTCATACATCCTCAAGAATACTTCGTCATCTATTAACTGAATTGCTCGCTTCGGTGCGAGTCCTCGACCTATTGAGGATATTACATCTGGGAGTTTCATCTTAACAATTGGATCCACCGCCTCTCCTTCGGGCCAAATAACACTAACGTCACCTGATTTTGATTCAATATATAGTGAAGCACCACAGGCTTCTTCAATCATTTTCCTAGTAGCACCGCGCTTTCCAATGAGTACGGCAATACGATCTTTAGGGATTCGAGCCAAGTGCTCCATGATTTAGGGGAGATGACTTCCTGTTTTAATCCCCGCCTGAAAGAGAAGGTAATGTGGGCACAGGATCTTCTAAAACTCGAAGCAAACTTTCTCCTAAATCCACAGTATACCCTTGTCGATTAATCCATTCAACCAATCTCGTAACATCTCTAACAAGAAATTCTTCTGAATGAGGGTGTTGTTTTGTTACACTTTGTCCTACATCTATTACCCAGGGCTCACCTTCTTTCCAGAGAACGTTATATTCTGAAAAATCAGCATGAACTAACTCAGCAGTTTGCCAATTTACCGCTAGAAAATCGAGTAAATCTTCGAATACCTCATATGGTTCGTCGATAGTTATGTCTTTCAGTCTAGGGCTAACTCCATCACCTTCACCTAAATATTCCATGATTAGAACATTTTTAAGACTGGATATGGGCATAGGGACTCTGAGACCGTATTTTCGCATTCTTTTTAGATTCCTAAATTCTTTTCGGACCCAAATATCAACTAATTGTCGATGTCTCCTAGAGAGTCCTCCAAATCTAGGATCGCCATCAATATATTTAGCCAATCCTTTGAATACTGCATTAGTGGTATGAAATATCTTAACCGCTACTGGTCCATGATTTGAAGTTGCATGAAACACATGTGCTTCTTTACCTCTAGCAATTGGATAATCTACGGTTTCAATATCTCCCTTCTGCATTAACTTGTGCAATGCCATTAATGTTGATTTGTCAAAAACTGCATCAAATACTCGACGATCGACCCAATCATATGTCCCTTTGCCGAGAACTCCTTGTAGGCCATCTTCTATGTCTGAAAACATCTTATTAAATCGGGGATCAGATAACCATTCATGTTTCTTCTCACCACGCATTAAGGCATCGAGGTCGGGCAAATCCCAATCCTCTGCATTTGACATAATTTCACCCAAAGAAAGAATCTATATCATCGTCATCAGTTGCTTTCTCTATTTTTGACGTTTGTTCATCAATAATGGTTTCCTCTTCATCGATTGCTTCTTCAATAATTTTATCAGAATCTTCTAATGCTGGTACTTCATTAGATTCTGAAATATCTTCAGACATTCCAAACAAATCAACAATATCAGGAAGTACTCCTTTCCTAGACAAATACAATGACTGAGTTTTTGTGTATCTCATTACAACATTAGCCTTCGAATCTTGAAAGTCCCAAGGTTGTATGACAATCAAATCGCCTTCTCTAACCCACTGACGACGACGCATTTTACCTGGTATTCTAGCAAGACGACTGTCTCCATCTTCACAAACAGCTCTAACTCTTCTACCACCAAGTATTTCATCGGCAATAGCAAACATCTCGTTGACCTTACGTTTAGGTAAGGGCACACGTATTTTGTCGCTCCCTCCCGATTCTAACCTGGCTAAAAGCTCAGCATCGACTTTCTCCTCTCTACGAGCCATAGTTATCGGTCTAGCGTCACCTATGTGAAGTTGAGCCTTCTAACTCAGTTAGAAATAAAGGAATCTATAGCATCAGAAACCATACCTAATAACGAATCACTAAGTGGGCCAATGCCTACAATTATAGTAAGTAATGCACAAACGACTATGGCCAATCGCAGACTAAATGCAGATTTCAGGGGTTTACTATCTTCTGGTTCTTCAAAGAACATAACTAATCCAATTCTAAGATAATAGAATATAGATAATGCAGAATTCAGAACGATAGCAATCGCTAACCAAAATACTGGCTCGACGCTGACTAGCCAACCCATTACGGAGGAAACATCAGAAGCACCAGTTCCCGCAGATATATTCACAATTCCATTAATCATCAAAAATTTTGAAAGAAATCCAGATAGTGGAGGAACACCTGCTAATGATAGCATGAATAAAAACATTGAACCAGCAACTAATGGTTCTCTTCGAGCTAATCCATGAAGATCTTCTAATCGATGACTACGGCCTTCGGTTTCAAGAAGTGAAAGAACAAGGAATGCCCCAAATTTGAAAATAACTAAAACTGCAAGATGGAAAACTATGGCCGTCAAGACTAGTTTCATGGCTTCTTCTGAGGCTAAACCACTACCTATTGCTGCTAAGCCAGCTAACATATAACCTGCATGTGATACGCTTGAATACGCCAGAATACGCTTAGGATTGGTACTTGTAAGAGCTGCAAGATTGCCCCAAGTCATAGTAACCACAGCAATTATTGCGATTGCGCTAAACCAAAATGCCTCACCAGATTCTGGCATGGTTACAGAGATTAAAATTCGTAACAGAGCAACAAAACCCATCGCCTTGGAAGCAGTTGCTAGAAGTCCAGCTACTGGAGAAGATGCTCCTGAATAAGCGTCAGGAGCTGCAAGATGGAAAGGTGCGGCACCCACTTTGAAACCGAATGCAACTAACATCAAACCTACAGCAATGCCAGCAATAGGATCAACCGTTTCTGATTCCATCCATTTTGTTGCAAGGGCATCTAAAGAAAGATCCCCGCTCCATAAGTAAAGCATTGACATCCCATATATTCCAATCGCCGAAGCAACTGAACCCACAATGAAATATTTCATTCCTGCTTCTCCACCAACTTTGCTTTCTTTATGGAAAGCAACAAGAATGTACGATGAAAGTGATGCTAACTCAATGCAAACGAAAAGCATGAAAAGATGAGTTGCCATTGACATTAAACTCATACCAAGTCCAACCATTATCAAAATAATATGGAAATCTACTTGACGGCGATTGTCGATTAATGCATCAATTTTCTTCGACGTTACTGTTTCAGAATCATTCTCGGAAGGAGCTTTTAGATTAACCCTAGCAGGAATGCGATGAGTAGTAGCAATAGTTGCAAGAAACAAAGCAGCAGTAAATATCAATGAAAATAAACGGCTAAATTCACTAACCTCTAACGTATCACCTACAGCACCGTAGGATGTTTGCATCAATCCAAAGAAAAATGCAGCAGAGAAAATGAATAATGAAACCTGATTAGGCAACTTTGGGTTACTTGTCATCTTGAAACGATTACCGCCGATTAATATTGGAATCTTAGTTCGTGTTAGAGGTATACGGAAAGTCGCATCTCCAAAATTCGGAATTAATATGATTACAATAAGACCGAATAACATTATTAATTCAGGAATTATTAGTTCCGCTTCGCCAGCATCTATCGGTAAATTCATGGTTTTACCCCCTCATTAATTATGCTTTCAAGTAATACTTCTTGGATAAATTCAGTGGACCAATCCGACATCATGTCAAAGAAGATAAACGGAAGAATACCAAACAAAACTGAAAGGATACCAAGAATAAACATACTTGTGTTTTCATGCCAAGTTACGTCACTAGGTTCCTCGCCGTGTAAAGACTCGGGGAGAATACCATGATGTCTGTCGTTGGATTCAAAAATTGTTTTTTGCATTGAGTTGATATAATATACAGCGGTAATAATTAGCGTCAACGCAGGTAAAAGAACTAACCAACCAAAACTCATCCAGAAAGCAATCAGAATTGCAATTTCAGCAACGAAACCTGCAAGCAAAGGAAGACCAAGGCTCCCCATCCAACCAAGCATCATATGAGCTGCTAAGTATGGAGAATGGTGGGCAATACCTCTCATAGAACCAATTTCAAGAGTATGATAATGGTGTTTGAAGGCTCCTGCTACTGCGAATAATAGGGGACTAATTATTCCGTGAGCAAACATCAGGAATAGAGCCCCCGCTATTCCTAACGGTTGCATAGTAGCAATACCTAGGAATATTAGTCCCATGTGAGATACTGATGAGTAAGCAACCATTCTCTTAAGATTAGTTTGTCCCATGCAAACCCAAGCGCCATAAACTAAACTAGACATTCCAAGAATGACTAATATTGGAATAAACACTATTGTTGATTCAGGGAACAAAGATACTGCGATTCTAAGGAAACCATATGCACCCATCTTCAACATTACACCAGCCAACAACATTGACCCTGCTGTTGGGGCCTGAACGTGAGCATCGGGTAGCCAAGTATGTACAGGTACGCTAGGCATCTTAGTAGCGAATCCAATCAATAATAGAATCCATACCAAATGTCTTAGGCCTTCAGATTGAATCATATCTCCATTCATCTCTAAGAGGTTGAAATGGTGCCCTGTGATTGAACCAGAAACTCCAGTTATATCTCCTGTATGGAAGTACATAATGAGAATTCCTACGAGCATCACTACACTTGCAGTAAATGTATAAATGAAGAATTTCATGGATGCATATTTCCTATCATCACCTCCCCAAACTAGTATCAGGAAGAACATGGGAATCAGAGTCATTTCCCAGAATACATAGAATACGAATAAGTCTAGAGCGACGAAAACTCCCAATAAAGCACCCTCCATAACTAAGATAAGAGGATGGAAAAGATGTCCTTCCTTAGCATCCCATTCCACTAACATAGAAAGTGGTATGAGTAAAGCTGTTAGCCAAACCATGGGTAAAGAAAGAGCATCAACACCAACGATCCATGAAACTCCAATAGAAGAAATCAGAGTTACTGGCTCATCATTCATCAGTTTGTATTCACCCATATTGATATTCAACCAATCAATACCACCAAAGTTTTCGAAAGCTAAGTATGTTGCAAATACAAATAATCCCATTGAAACACCAAAACTGATGTTTCTAGAAACTTTACGAAGATTTTTTGCAGAACTCTCCGGTAATAGCTGTGGTAATATCAAAAGAAGTAAACCCACTCCAAGAGGAGTTAAAGTTAGAATTGTCAACGGATCGTTCAAATATTCACCCCCATTAATAGTGCAAATATACATAGTGCACCAACTGTAGCCATCAAGATATAATCGCGTGCATTACCAGTAGTAACTTTACGAATTTGAACTGAACCAAGAACTGAATTTGATTCAATCTGCTTTATGATTCCATCAATCACATTTTTATCAAACCAAGCTGAAAATTCAGCAAATGGGATTACGGTTCTAGCAATGATTCCTTCATATAAATCATCAAAATAGAGTCTCTTATCTAACGCTTCGGCTAATTGTGACTCGGCAAGCCAAGTTACGTCTTGAGTCCCAAATTTCCCCGAAAGTTTGACTAACCAACCTACAAAAATATTGGCTCTTTGGCCATCTTTCAGTTGGCCACCATGAATTCTAGCCGCCATAATTGGTCCTATTACAAATGATAGCAAAATTGTAGTCCATCCGACCATTCGTAATTTTTGATCTTCGGGTAAAAATGCATGTTCTAATTCATGTTGAATTTGTTCTATTAAGGAATGTCCGTGTAAAGAAAGATGATGACTTTCATTGGATAGGAAATCAACAATACCTAATGTTGCTAATGCAAAACCACCAATTGCTGTGATCAATGTAAGGATAAAAAGTGGTTCTTTTATCCAAGGAGTTGTTTCATGCACATGGTCAACAACATCGCTCTTAGGCTGTCCGGCAAATGTCATAAACCACATTCTAGACATGTAAAATCCAGTCATTCCTGCAGTAACAAGAATTAGTATGGCAGGGCCAAGTATCATGGTTTCGCCATGGAAATATGCTGCCCATGTTTCTGCTATTATTCCTTCTTTTGACCAGAAGCCACCTATTAGTGGGATCCCAATAATTGACATAGAACCAAACATCATGGCTGTAGATGTTACTGGCATCTTAGATGCAAGACCACCCATATTACGCATATCTTGAGGATCAAAATCATGATCGCCATGATCAGATCCATGATGTAAGTGATCATGGGCATGATGAATTTCATGAATTACAGAACCACTCGCCATGAACAACATGCCCTTTGCCATAGCATGATTAAACAGATGAAATAATGATGCACCGAGAACGAAAAGGCCTGCATGATGGTTAAATTCACCAGGAGTATTGAGGAAATAAAGCGCTGAACCTAAACCTGTGAAGATATATGCTAATTGAGACATTGTAGAATATGCGAGAACTTTTTTGATGTCGTTTTGAACGAAAGCTATGGATGCTGCCATAAATGCGGTTATCCCCCCAATCCAAGCTACAATCAAACCAAAATCTTCGAGACCTGCAACTCCTTGGTGATGAATATCAACAAATGGCATCAACCTAGCAACTAAATATAATCCTGCATTAACCATAGTAGCTGCATGAATGAGTGCAGATACTGGAGTAGGTCCTTCCATTGCATCGGGCAGCCATACATGTAATGGGAACTGAGCACTCTTTCCAACTGCACCAATGAACAGCATCATTAGAGCCCAGAATAGTTCACCGGATTCTACGGCTACACCGCCAATTCCAGTGGATGGGTCATCAAATACTACGGCGAAATCTAGTGAACCATAGATGTCGTATAAAATTAGAAGGCCTACCATCAAGAAGACGTCTCCAACTCTAGTAGTTAGGAATGCTTTCTTTGCTGCATAAGCAGCACTCTCTTTCCAATAATAAAAACCTATCAGAAGATATGAACATAATCCCATAACTTCCCAGAAAATAAATAACCAAAGGAAATTATCGGCGAGAACCATTCCAAACATTCCTAAACTAAAAAGAACGAATTCTGCAAAGAAACGATGATTACTATCTTCATTAATAGGATCGGTTGTCATATATCCAATTGCAAACCAACAAATTAGGAAGCACAAAAATGTCGCTACAAATAGAAGCATTAGAGTCAAAGAATCTATCCAAACACCAACTCCTAGTATACGATTTTGAGCGATCGTATAATCAGACTGAAGAACATCAAAAGATATCCACTCTAACCAACTAGTAACATCATTGTGTTCAATATCAGCATTACCAATAAGGTAATCATAAATTATCCAAATAGTAGTGCTTAGAGATACTAATAGTGCGGCTAATCCTAATATTCCACCTTCTTTCCAAGTACTCTTCCATGTCTCATTCTTGTTGTATACTTGCCCTGTGATTAGAATTATTGGAAACATAATAAAAGGTACAACCACAATTAACCAAGCGAAATCAGTGGAATTACTATCAGGTTGAGACGCTAAAAAAGGAACTATTGCTAAAAACGGCAATAATGGAAGAAGAAGACGATATTCATTTTTTGTTTCACCCATAACAATCGCCTCAGTTCCTCAAAATACTCGCTTCATCAAGAGAGATGGTCTCTTGCGTGCTGTATAATGAAAGAAGAATCGCTAATCCTATTGCAACTTCTGCTGCTGCAATAGCGATGGCTATAGCTGTGAATACCCATCCGTCGACATCACCATAATGAGATGCACCCGCTACAAAATTCAGATTTGCAGCATTCAACATGACCTCAATACACATTAGAACAATAATTGCATTTTTTCTTGTAAATGCACCAAGAAGACCTATGCCAAAAAGTATGACTCCAAGGCCAGAAATCCAACTTGGATCTATCATAACTCTTCACCGCCCATATCCCAAATTAAATTGATTAATCTTTCATCACGAACTAGGTATGATGCGCCAACCATAGCCATCGCAAGGAGTGCTCCAAGAATTACTGTAGCAATAGCCCATTCATCACCATAAAGAGCAAGTGCAAAATCCACAGTGGAAGGAGGAGTGGTTACTGATGAATTCCACATAGGATGTGACATTACTTCATTGAGCATTACTAATATGAATGCAAAAAGACCGAGTTTTGTTAGTGCTGAAATCGCCTTCATTCAACATCACCTTCCTGAATTTGACTGCGTGTCAACATAACTCCAAATTGAACTACAAGCATGACTGAACCAAGATAAACCAATATTTGTATTGCAGCCAACATTTCCGCTGAAGCCATTACCATAACTCCTGCAACAGCCATGAAAGTAAGCATTAGAGAAAGAAGTGAATGGGCGACTCTTCTAGCATAAACACATCCCAATGCACCTATAATAGCAGCTAAGGAGAGAATTACGAATACCATTGCCTCAAAATCTATGTCCATTGAAATCATACCTCCGCTTGAGCTGCTGCCTTAGCCGCCTTCTTTACACGCTTGATCTGCTCTTTCTGCGCTCTCTTGGCTAACTCCATGTCAACTCTCTCTTGATGAACAACTGGTAGAAGCCTTGTACGATCTGCATCAAACCAAAGATCTTCTCGAGAATATCCAGACATACCATCATATTCATTTGACATAAAGAATGATTCGAAAGGACAAGCTTCAGCGCATAATCCACAGAACATACATCTTCCAATGTCAATACGACCGGAGACAATGTCAACCTCAGCAGGTTTCAATGAAGAAATTTCAACAGATTCGATACCTGAACCATCTTGCCAACGAACAGTAGCCTTATCGCCACTAATGTCGATCACTTCGGCAAAATCATACTGTTGAGGTGGTGCTTTATGCTCAAGAACTAAATTGAAATTCTCAATTTCTTCGAAATCTTCTTTCTTTCTTGCGGCTAAACCACCGGACTCAATCTCACTTCCAAGACCATGCCACTCGTCATTCTGATCAGTAGTATCCAAAACATTAACACGAGTTTCGGAAGTCATGTGAAGGCAATCATTGGGACAAGCCTTAATGCAGGCTTTACAAGCTGTACAAGTCTCCCAAACAATACCTATACGGCCATTATAATTTCCAGGGACGAATAGCCAAGGCTCCATGTCTTCAAGTCTTTCATATGGATACATGATTGTAACTGGCCTCTCTAAGAAAGGAAGAGCAGGAGATGATTCTCTGTCAGCGGAATAGACTTGGCCAGATGATGGATGATTATCCCCGATTCTCGCAAGAGTATATTCATCCGTCAAGTTGGCCTGTTGGCCATGATAATTATTCTTCAAGAATTTTGCTTTACCAATGTAAGGGACGGTTCTAAGTGCTGTTTTCAGAGTAATCCACATTGGCTTAATTACTAAGTTCCTAAAATTTGGTGTTGCATGAGGGTGTCCTGTGTTATAATCCATTATTTCACCTCCTATTCTCTCCGACTTCCAGGATATGCTTTATCCAATGTTTGAGTATTATATGGTCTCCTTGAGTACTCCAATGCATCTTTATCTTCATCTATTGCATAAATAATGAATAAGGCAATAGAAACAATAGTAATTACTGGTGGCACCCAAATAGGCCAACTATTACCAGTCCATATTTCTAGACGGAGATACATTGCAAATGCTAGATTAACTATCGAAAGCGGCAATAAATATCTCCAACCGAATTCAAGAATCTGATCTGTCCTTATTCTGTGCAAAGAAGCACGTACCCAAACAAAGAATGCAAATAATAACCATGCTTTCAATAACACCACAACTATACCTGGTATAATAAAAAATAACTTTTCAAAGATAAATCCTAAAACAGGGGCTGCAGCAAGTGAATCTTCGAATGGGAATTCCCAGCCACCAAGGAAGAACATGGCAAATAGAATACAAGCAGCATATGCACGCATCATTTCTACTGCGAACATTAATCCCCAGCGAATACCTCCATACTCGGTCCACCATCCTTCTACAAGCTCTGCTTCTGCTTCGGGCATGTCAAAAGGAATTCTTTCAACTTCAGCAATCATTGTAATTAAGAAAAGAGCTGCACCTAGAGGTAGCATAAATAAGTTCCAAGTATCTGAATTTTCGATTTGGAAATCTACTATTTCTAATATATTGAAAGATCCGCTAATTACTGCGATTGAAAGGACTGTGATTAATAGTGGTATTTCATAAGCAGTTAGTTGAGCAGCAGACCGCATTCCACCGATGAGTGTGTACTTATTGTTAGATGACCAACCTGCAAAGAAAACTCCAAGCGGAGCTATACCAAAAATAGCCATTAGGAAAAGAAGAGATAATTCTGGGTTTGCCGCCCAAATATGTGGGCCGAAAGGAATGAATGCATAACACATTATTGTAGTTGCAATAATTATCACTGGGGCAACTTCAAAAACTAATTTGTCGGCCTTATCAGGAACTAAATGTTCTTTTGTGGCAAACTTAAGAAAGTCGGCGAGTGCTTGGAAAAATCCAGGGAATAAAAACCAAATCCCATGATATCCGCGATTCCCTACTCTATCTATGGTCTCTAAATGATGATCGTTGCCAAAGGATGAATTCAGAGCCCTGTTAATCATGCCAATAGGTATACCCATTCCCATTGGTAACTTGTTCCACCAATCTCCAGCAGTTGATGGACCTTCACCAATCCATAAACTACGAAGAGATGTTGTAGCACCAATCCTATCCATTAAACGAGCTATGAACTTTCTCTCAATATATGGTACAACCATAAGCGTCAACATCATTGTAGTAAAAACCACAGTACACATTATTGTAGATATGAAAAATGCTTCAAGAGACGATTGAATATCGGCAAATCCAGATTGTAAATTGATTTCAGATCCTATAACTATTGGTTCTTCCAAAAACCATTCAGGACGAGAAATTGTGAATTCTAAATCTATATCTTCAGAAGGTAAGGTGTCATGAGTTTTATCCATAGACCATCCAATAAGTGATTCTGTCCAACCACGAATATCCAACCAATCGCTACTTGCCATATATTTCACCTCACCTATCTGTCTCACCAATGCAAGGATCAAATGAACCCATAATTGCTGGGATATCTGCTACTTTGTATCCAATCATACATTTTGAAGCATAAGGAATCGTGATGAACATCGGAGAACGAATAGATACTCGGTAAGGCATCTTGCCACGCCCTTCACCACCACCTGCTATGTAGAACATTGATTCACCACGGCTGTCTTCGAAGTGATGTGATCCAGATGTTCCTTCTGGAGCTCTTATAGGTGCTTTACCCAAAATCTTAGGATCTCCTGGCTCATGATATGTTTCTGCGCCACCCGGAATTTTATCTAGAGCCTGAAGAACTAAATTAGCACTCTGACGCATTTCTTCAACTCGAACTCGGTATCGATCATAACAATCTGCGCCTTTGATAGAAGAACGCTCTACTGCCGGAGTCCAGTCAAGTTCAGAATAAACAGAATATGGGTGCGAAGTACGAATATCATGATTTACTCCCGCTGCACGAATGTTTGGACCCGACACCCCATGATTAATCATTTCTTCAGGTTTAGCATAACCAACTCCTTGGCTACGAATTAAGAATACAGTAGATTCATCAAAAAGAGCTTCATATTCTTGGATTCTATCGAGGAATAATTTCAACTTATGTCTAGCTCTTAATGCAAAACCATGAGGTAAATCTCTTTTGACCCCACCAATACGAGGGAAATTGTAATGCATTCGAGAACCACCGAGTTCTTGCAACAAATCCATCATCATCTCTCTTTCACGTAAACACCAGACCATTACGCTCAGATTACCAATATCTGGGCCATAGGCACCTAACCACATCAAATGGCTAGCAATCCGTTGAATTTCAACGGCAACTAATCGAATATATTCAGCACGCTCAGGAACTTCGACTTCAAGAAGATCTTCTGCAGCGTAAATATAAGCATGCGACCAAGTGTTTGCTGAAGCATAGCACAATCTGTCACAATAGGTGGTTATCTGAGTGAAATCACGAGATTCACAGATCTTTTCTACACCTCGGTGGATATACCCCAAATCTGGTTCAGTATCTACTACTGTTTCTCCATCAACTTTTACTTTCAAAGTCCAAAGACCATGGGTCATTGGATGTTGAGGCCCCATAGAAATCCACATTTCTGCCATTTTTTCACCTCATTTTACTCTACTAGAATCTACAGGCTTGCGCATGAATCCTTGGGCATCGTCATACATCTCTTCGAAACCATGATAACGCAATTTGTGCTGTTTTTGGAGAGGATGGAAGCCAACGGGAGATTCATGCGGATTGAGTACCCTGCGCATCCCAATATGGCCCTCAAAGTCAATACCAACTAAATCCCAAGTTTCTTTCTCATTCCAATCAGCGCCTACCCAAATATCTTGTATGCTTGCAAGAGAAGGAGTTCGAGTAGCTTGAATCTTAACACTAATCTGAATTTCTAAAGGAACTTGTTTGCCTTTAACTTTCGAAAAATTAACAATATTTGGAACAACTAGGCCTTCTTCAATCACCGGATTTTTTATTCCTGTTCGTAAGAAATGGTAAACCACTTCCCATGTTTTATCAGTGGATTCTGGCCAATGAATTCCAGTAATCATTGAACAGTGGTCAACTTCGTGTTTATTTTTTAATTCCTCGGCAACCTTCCGCCAATTCTCAGGAGAAACTGAAGCGTTAACTATAGGTCTATTTTGAGTCCCACTAGTGCGAACATCTACAGATGATTCAACACCTTCCATTTTACCCAATGCCTCGGCTAATTTCTCAGCCGCCGCTTGTTGTGTTTTTTCGGAAACAACTGGCATAAAAATTCCTCAAATATCTCCAATAATAATTGGAGCCTCGCTTTCTAATCTAGAATGACTTGGCATTGCTCCAATTCGAATGATTTTTTCTCTCAACTTTCCAAAGCCATCGATTAATGCCTCGGGACGAGGAGGGCAACCTGGAATATATACATCAACCGGAATTATAGTATCCACACCTTCTAAAATATTGTAGGATTGAAAATAAGGTCCGCCAGATATTGCACATTCACCCATTGCAATACACCATTTAGGCTCAGGCATTTGTTCCCAGAGACGCACTATAGGATCAGCGAATTTTTTACTTATTGGACCGTTTACTAATAAAACGTCACATTGTCGGGGACTTGAGCGGAAGAATACACCAAAACGTTCTGCATCAAAACGACTGGCCCCTGCTGCCGCCATTTCTAACGCACAACACTTAATTCCTAGATGTAAAGGAAATAATGACTTTCTTTGACCCCAATTAAAAAGACGGCCAGCTAATACACCAATTACATCTTTTAGGCGGCTTGCCTTCAAAGCTTCATCAGTAACATCACCTACTGTGTCGACTAATAAGCGGCTACTAAACATAGAATAATTTTGTCCATCATCTGTCATATTCACACCTCAAATATATATCCTTCCTCTCTTACGGAAAACATGCCAAACACCAAGACTCATCAGAGCTATGAATATCGACATTGTGGTTAAAGCACCCATTATTTCAGAACTAGAAATAACATCATTCTCTTGAATTGAAATGATACCACCAAATGCTAAGAACATGAATGCTATATCAAAAACTAAGAATATGATAGCGTACCAATAATATTGGAAATGGAAATTGATATGTGCATCGCCAACTGGAGCAGATCCACATTCATATGTACTTTCACGGCGAACATACAATGATTGATCTACCTCGTAACCAGGAAGTAACCAAGAACGTGTTTTAGTAGGGTCATTAGGATCAACTACTGGCCTTAGAAGTCTAGAAGCAATGAAACTACCAACTGGAAATCCAATGCCAACTAAAGTCATGATTGCTAATGCAAGATACGCTTCTGAGACAGACGTCATGGGGGTCACAACCCGGTCCCTGAGGGACGGTTAGACATGCCCACTAAAATTAGGGCAATAAGTGTAACCTAACACTGAGTTTCAACTTGATAGTTAAGGCTTAGATTCAAGTTCTAGTACTTGAAGGATTCTTCTACTATCTTTACGTGACTTAACGAATAGCATTATGACGAGCAATCCCCCGATTATTATGGAAACCCAACCTAATATCTGAATTGTTTCATCTGAAAGAAAAGAAAATCCAAGAGGGATTTCTGCAGTGACTGATAAGTCAAGAGGTTGACCGGCCACAGGCAATCCTTTTGGCATTACTATAATTGTAAAATCATAAGTATCCTCTTGAAATAAATCGTTTGGAGGAGTTACTCTTATCTCGACTTCCCTGGTCTCCCCTGGTGCTAATTCGAACTCATCGTCAACCGCATTAACTGACCAAAAACGAAGAGGGTCTGAAGATTCGATGACAACAGTTTCTTCGACATTACCGTAATTAGTCACATAAATAGTGAATACTGCTTTTTCCGGGTACTCTACGGTCTGGGATGTTTCTTCCTCTATAGTGAACCGAAGATCATGTAGAATAATTACATTGATTAAAAGATCTACAGATGTGCTTTCTATTGCATTTAATTCTGATGCTGCTAATACCTTAATCAATCCTGAAGCACCACTTTGGACTCCATCTAATACTTCGAAGTCAAGAGTGATTAGAACTCTGTTTTCTGAGCCCACATCAACATGAAATGGGTCACTTGTTTCTACACCATTAACTTTCAAAGTTCTGAGTACTGTGGATTCCATGCCAGTAATTGAAATTACTGCATTGTCACCATTAGGGAAGTCGCCAATATTTTCAACCCAGAATGACACTAGACCTGTGCCCCCTGGAGGCAACTGAACCTGTAATTCGTCTGGAATTTCTCCTGGTTCAACTGGCGTAATGCTCATACCATAATTAAAATTAGAAACTTCAATACTGAATTCATGTGAAGAAGAAACTTCTGTCCCAAAAATTGTAATTATTGCAGAAACTGAAGCTCTATCACCATTTTCTTCACCCTCTATTGTCACATCAAGATATACTATTTTAGTAACGCCTGAATCAATACTTATCTGAGTAATAGTTACACCTTGGGGGTTAGAAAAAGAAGACTCCCAAAGTGGGGGATTACATCCAGTAATATCGTTCGGATCACATGCCTGAAGTTTGAAATTATCATCAATGTTACCTATATTAGTTATATCAATAGGGAATCTCAAAATCTGCTCAGATTTGCCCTTCTGTGAATCTGATATTATTGAACTACGCAAATCATGTACTTGGGCTACCGAAACGGAAAGAGTCTTGCTGTCATATGGAGTAGAACCTCCCCCATGCCCAACATTGAAAGTAATACTATCGGACCCTGCTGACGCTCCTTCGGGTACTAAAACATCAATTGTAATACTACCTTGATTATTTGACGACTGTGAACTAGCAAGTGTTACTGATGATTGAGAAAAGGAAACTTGCCATCCAGCAGGTACATTCGCCGAACTAATTTGAATAGTATCTACTCCATTTCCTTGGTTTGTGATCGTCATAGTTACTGATTTAGAAGTCCCAGGTTCCACATTTGACAAAGAAGACTGGCTCAATGTGGCTGAGGCATCATAGGATTGGCCGACGTTCAATGTAACTATCTTCTCACAACCAATTTCAGTACCTGATCGGCCTTGAATTTTGATTGGTACCTGAGTGCCTGCCTCCACAGAATCATCAGGTGTTACTTGAAATTCAAAAGTATGTTGATCGTCGGCAGTATTTTTCTCACCAAGGAAGGCGTTTGAAGGGGAAGAAAAGGTAACCCATGAGGACACATCAAAGTTATCGGCGGTAGCTTTAGCGGTAACTGTCCATTCAGTATTACCGATATTCTCGACAGTAAATCTGTTTGTACCGGTTTCTCCTGGGTTAAGATTCATAGAAGTAAATTGAAGAGAAGGATCGCATTCCTTAACTTCAGGAATATTCACTGTTAGTGTTAGATTATCCTCAGCTGGATCGGCAGCATTAGGATCATTTGTAACAGTTGCTTTGATTATGAAACAATGAATTCCAGCTTCTGTAGATGAGCCATCAGGCAAATCCACAGTTACATCTACAGTAGTAGAGTCTCCAGAGTCTAGTTGTACAGTTGTTGGATTTACAGAAGCATCTAAATCATCGGATTCGCAATCATTATCTGAAGTCATTTCAAGTTGAATATTTTCTTGCTGTTCACCAGTATTTTCGACATCCACCTCCCAAACAACTTCATCTTCTTCACCATCATAAACAACAGTCTGATCATCGACTGTTAGAGTTACAGAATATAATCCTCCATCACCCGCAGTAGTTGTAACTTTGACATCATCAGTTTTTGGTTGTCCGGGCGTAGCTCCGGTTGCGGATACGGTAACTGTAGTTTCACATTCACCACTAGCCTGTTCGTTTACTGAAACCGTCAGAAGTACAGTTTCGCTATTGCCGGAGTCGATAGTTCCACTAACTTGCTCAACTTGTGAAGTGAATCCATTACAATCTGCTGCTTGAGAAGTTGTTAGCGTGACGGTGATGTCATCGTCACCAGTATTAGTTACAATTATATCATACTCAGCAGGATTATCTGAATCGGCTTCTTGAGAGCTTGGAGATGCTGAAATAGAGACATCTATAGCCGCAAGAGTAGAGGGGGAAATTAAAGAAATTATAAGCAAAACGAGAACCAAACGTGCGGAATCCGCTCTCTTCATGATTAACCCGGAATAATCTTCCCTCTAAGGTCTTCGCGCTCAAAGTGCATGAAATGTGTATATTTTCACACTTCAATTAACTGGTCAATTCCTGCATCACAGTGTAAACAATAACCTTGTTCCGTTATACTACAGCCTTGTACTTGGCCGGCCATGTGATATCTAGCACCACATTCTAGACAAGCCCAAGCTTTACCATTAATTACATCGCTACTGCATATCCAACAGGGTACACCACTATCTTCTTCGGGAGTTTCTTCTGGAGCCATCTTTTCGACTGTCTTTGCAGACAATAATGATTCAAGATTACCATCACGACGTAAATAAATCGCCAAACCTACTGCTCCAGTAAGGATTATAATTGTTAGAATTATAAGTATTAAATTAGTCAAAGCCATCGTGTTTGATTGAGCATTAGGTAAAACATTAATTTCTACATTCAATGAATATCCTACAATATCATCTGAATTCAAGAAAGATACAATGATAACTCCATCAGAGCCTTTGTCAGGAGTATATCCTATTTCTACAGAACGCGTCTCACCTGGCCTCAAATTAACAAATTGACTGTCTAGGGCTTCTATCTTCCAACCGTCAGGGGCTTCTAATTTCAAAACCTCTGAAATATCAGAATTACCTACATTTTGTAATTCTAAAGAAAGAGTTGTTCCAAAGCCTTGCGGAGAATCAAATTGCTGAACAATTGTCCAACTTACTTCATTAACTGAATCAACATAAAGTGAGATTAAGTTTTCAACGGTTAATCCACCACCACTCAATATCAGAGATATAGTTGGTTCGGAACCAGCCTCTGCTGACAAAGGAATAATAACGTTACAAATGACGATTACAGTTGCACCCACCTCTATAGTTGGATTGTTATTTTGGCAAGAATATACCCATTCGTCATTGGGTATATCCATTGAAACACTAGGTTTCCATGTCATTGTACCATCATTACTTACTTTCCAAAGCAGGTCAAAACCAATTCCCCCAACAGGGTGAGCAGCGACACCTAAGGGAGTGTCTGCTGAGGTTCCATCTGGTAATGCAACTTGATAGAATTCAATTCTTGGAATCGCACCAGAAAGAACATCAATTGTTCTATTCCAATCAATAGTATATCCATCATCAGTTACGAATCGCAACTTCAATTCTCCACTTTTTGCAAGACCATTACCAGTCATTGAAAGAGGTAAATCAAATTGTTCGCCCGCAGGAACTATGAATGAAGTTAGGCTACCAGTAAAAGACCAACCATTAGGCACAGAAAGAGGGTATGGAGTTAGTTCAAGATCGCGATTGCCTTGATTATTGAAATTAATAGTCCAATCAAGGACTGCATCGGCCGAAACGTCATGTTCTATACCATCAGAAGTGGGGGTTAAAGTAACTATATCGATATTATCTACGACTAAGCCTAGATCCTCAGACCAAGAATCTGAACTTACTCGAGAATGGACTGAGATAGCGGCTGAAAATACTGTACCTGAAGGAATCATGGCCCCTGGAGGATTAATTGTAATGTCGATGGTGCGAGTTTCTCCTTTATCTAATGAGCCAGTTGAGCCATGAGATGAACCTGCAAAAGAACCAATGGAATCAAGACCAAGACTCCAACCAGAGGGGGATATTAATTCGACATCATAAGTTTGAGGTCCATTTCCCTCGTTCTTTATTTGAATCTGAAGTGGTGTTGAAACAAGAGGGTTGACTTTTATCTGACCCGGGGGGATCAAAATATCTGCATTCGAAAGAAGAGGGACTTCAAGATAAATTTCAAACACAGACTCAATTTGATTTTCAACATCTGTCCCAGTAACTAACATTCGATAAAGTCCAGGCTCGGGGGGTGCAGGATGTATTACAGATAATTCAACAGTTGTTGATTCTGCTGGCATTAAATTAAAAGTGTTATTAGAAAAAGAAGAAAACCAATCAAATTCAACTCCATCTTGCATTCGAATTGGTTCCGATACTACAATTGTAGCATTTGTTTCAAACAATGCAGTATTTAACAAATTAAGAGACCAAGTTGTCGAACTATCGGTAGTTCCTTCAATCACCTTTGTAGGATAATCACTACTAACTCTTACACCAGGTATACTAACTATCACAAGTTGTTGATGTTGATTATTGGCTTCAGAGACTTCTTCGACCAAATCATTTGGGTCAATATAGAATGATACTGTATTTTCACCTTCTTCACTTGGGGTCCATTGCCAAGTTAATTCTGCATACTCTCCTGGCGATAGGCTGAGTATTTTTGTGCCAGCTGAGATGCCGTTAACTGCTGCCAATACAGATAACTCAGGGATGCTCCCTGCACCCTGGTTTATCAGAGATATTGAAAACTCTACTTCTTCATCAACTTGAGGAATAGGAACAGATAACTCAAAAGAATTGGAAACAAAAGTAGGATCCGGATCTAAGTCATTTACATTAACTCCCCTAACTGCAAGAGAATAAGATTGGTAAAAATTACTACCACCGTGAGAGGAATCTCTAACTCTAACTATCCAAGTACCAACCATCGCATTATCAACAAGAACAACTTCAACATTATTTAACGAGTCTTTCTGACCATTAATTACTGACTGACCATTAGTGAAGACATTTCCTTTGTATAATTGACCATTTGGATTGGTGATTTCTAAATCTAGATCATTTCTTAATTGAGTTGAAGATGAGGATGAACCTGGATAATCAGACCAAGCTAAAACGACCTTCAAGGGTTCTCCTCCTCTTGTAATATCAAATGAGTATTCACTAACCTGTCCAGATGATACTCTAGACCTATCATCTACAAATATTCCTACATCACTCTCTGGAATTAAGGAATTTACTAGATTAATACGCCCCCAACCTTCGATATTATTTGGTATGTCACGAGTACCCATATCTTCTGCACCTAATATCAATAATGCCTTAATTAAAGCAGCTTGAGGAGCAGGTCGCCCTGCAATTTCCATTAGATATTCACGGATTAAAACCGCTGCCCCTGCTGCTGCAGGAGTAGACATCGAGGTTCCGCTATATTCTAGATACCAGTTATTATTCCAAGAACCATCAGCCTCGGTTGCTTCTTGTGACTTACAAGAACGAACATAATCACCTGGGGCAACCAAATCTGGCTTTATTCGGCCATCATCTGTTGGCCCCCTACTGCTCCAGTAATACATATCATCCGGAGCACCAGAATATCTGTTTACATGTCCACCAATTGTTATGACATTCTTAGCTGTACCAGGGGATGATATACCATCATTTCTTTCATTGCCAGCAGCAAATAATACTGTCATTCCTTGATATTGCCAATATTGATCCCAGGTCGAAACACGATCATCTGCATCCTCTGATGAGGTTGTATACTCGCCGCCAGTTGGAGAACCCCAACTGTTAGTATGTAAACGAGCTCCGGTATTGTAAGCTTCGTTAAGCATGCTATTAATTCCAATGGAATAGAGTGCCCCAGTATCATCATCTTCCATTGCTTGGAAGTAAAGATTTGCTTCTGGTGCCACGCCTTGATATGTTCCGCCACTTCTCATTCCATCTCCAAGTACAGTACAAGCAACGTGAGTTCCGTGACCATCTGACAAATCTGCAGTAGAGGAATCACCAGGAGTTACAGAATCAATCCCTGAAATTCGGCCATTGAAATCGCCATGATCATCATCTAATCCAGAATCACCTACTGCTATTTTTTGCCCAGAACCATTTAGTCCAGTAATAAAAAAGCTCTCAATAGTGTCTATCCCCATATGGTTTCTTGCTTCATTATTCATTAATTCAAGAATAGGGACTGGAGCAATGTAAGATATAGAAGAATGTTTGATGATTTCAGGAATATCATTTGTTTGAATTTGACCCCAAATAATTCCTTCATCTGGAGACCATGAGTCTGTCAACCATAAATTCGCAGCATCTTGTAAATTATCATTTAATGCAGAAGTCTGACGGACAAGTTCAGAATTTTTCCATCCCACTATTTCAACAATTAAATTCTCACCATCTGGTGCGTCGTATAGTGCTGAGTGAACTAACAAGCCCGCAGGGACATCATGCACCGATTCCACAGATTGTAATTCAAGTAAATTTTTCAATTGGTCAGAGTTGCCTTGAATTAGATATCCAGAGGGAGGTATTGTAGAGCGAATCTCTATTCCAGGGAGGTTCATTATCTCCATTCTAGCATCCCAAAGTCCTGTATCTCCATCAATTATCACTATGGCTAGATCAGTTCTGAGGGATGATATTTCTTGAGGAAAATAAACACTAGGAATTAAGCCTGAGTGTGTATAAATACCGATTGCAGAATCCGCACTCTCTGAACGTGATTTTTCTGAACTATTGGTTATCTTGGGTGCCCCTAAATCGGAAATACTATTTGGGTCCGGAGATATTTCTATTCTCTCAATTGATTCGTTCAATGTTTTAGAAAATGAATCATGCGAATCATCGATACTATCATTAAGAGGGATGTAAGAAAGAAGAAGCACCCCCAAAATTAGGTATACAGTTCGCTTTGTCATACCGTTGCGCCTTCTAAAGACTGTTTTGAGTATATGGGTTAGTTGAACCCTAAAGAGGTCATAGATTAGGCAAATATATTGCCTAAAAGAAGGAGATTCCAGTACCATGGCTAAATTGTTCCATCTTCCATTCACCGACCTCATATTCTAACTCAATCTTAGAATTATCTTTATTATTTTTAGTATATTCTAACTCAATATCGATAGTATAATTTTCCCAAACTGAATGTCCTATGACAATTAACTCCAATGCATCGCCTGAAACTGAACTATGGGCGGGAAGAGAGGATTTATTGTATGTGAATCTATCAATTTCAATATTATTTGAGTCAACAAATCTAACTGTTAGAGTTAAATCAGTAATTGCTCTACTTCCATCATTATCTATTTCAGTTAATACAACATGACCCGAACTACTTTGGATGTAAACAATATCAATTGTTACTTTCTCATAAGGCACTATCCAACTTAAAGCAACTAAAGTTGAGGCTATTATCATTAAAGCAACTAATGACACAAAAATCACTCGTATTGGAGATATATTAATTACTGATTCTTCCAATTTAACTAGTACCTCATGTGCAAACTCTTCTTCAGGGGTCTCATCAACTTCTTGATTACGCAATTTCTCAAGTAACCCCATTTAGTCCCCCCCGTGTGTTAATGTTGCAATAACTGTTAGTATCACAGAAGTAAATGGTTCAGGTACTAAAAAGTGATGAGTGGAGCCACTCAAGCCCGGAATTAAATTGAGGATAGAAAGATCCGAAGAAAGTCCATTGACCCCAAGTGTAGTTCCAGTAGGTACGCCTCCGGTAGTTTGAGCGTCAATTAAAACACCACGAACTTGTATGTCGCGTCCTGCAAATTCTGTTGTGATTCTAGCTGATACTATGATTTTACCACCATCTACATCATCAACTTCAATTACACTATAAGGCCCTACTAATTCTCTAATATGCAATGTTGCACTACGAAGATTCTCACCCATTGCTTCCATTTCTTCAAGGAACACGGGAGGGGTCCCAACTTGACTTGATCCAGTTGGGACATCATTCATTCTGACATATATTCTCTCAACACCATTACCACTTGAACGTATTTCGAGGCCAAAATCGTCGGTTGGCTTAATTATCATTTTATCAGTCATTCCCTCTGCTAATAGAATGACATCTCCACGAGAATTTATTGCTCTACCAAATGCCTCGATATACAAAGACATCCCATCATCAGAAGCTGTAAATTCGAAATTTGGCAAACCCTGGAATGCAAGATTTTCAGTTATGTCAAATTTCATTTCAGGAGCGGTTGTCAAGTTAATATAACCAGGTATATCTTTCAAAAATACAGTTGCAGGCCACCAAAAACCATCCAACCATTGCATTTGCTGCAACATCGAAGAACCAACAGCAAAACCTTCTATTCTTTCTGCCTCTGGTACACTCATGTCTATAGAAATAGCAGTTCCAAGACTTGCCTGAATAGCAATTGATTTTGGAATTTCATTAATCAGCATTTCAGTTCGACTTTGAGAATCTCTATTGATCAACACCATATGAATCCAGTCAAGTCTCTCAGAAAGACCAAATTGAGTACCAGTTGAGACTTCTGTTATACCTCCAGAATCTCGAATTTCAAAAACAGTATCAAGAAACAAATTTGTAGATTTGCCTGGTTCGAGCCCTTGCATAGTTAGTAGCATATCTTGGCCATTTACACCATAAGCATGAATCATAAATTCTTCACGTCCAGGTTTCCAACTTTCTAGTGATGCTTGAATATACCAGTCCTCACCATTAATTAGAGTATTACGTGAGATAGATAAATCAATCAATGGAGGTAAACCAGGTAACCAAGTTTTGATATGGAACCCATCAGATAATCCATTAGGAGAAGATTGGAAAGATATACCATGAACCCATGGTGGTTCATTAGAAACTGGGTCCCCATAAGTTGCCTCTACTATCAAATCAAAAGCTGAATCTGATTCTAATTGTAAAGCATATGAAAAAGAATCATCAACTTCCTCAGTACCTGTTGAAATGTCACTAGTAAAACCAGCAAGAACAGAATTTATAGAACGGCCAAAATTAGAGAATCCACCAATAAAGAAAGCAATTCCAGATAATCCCTTGGTAGAATTAAATTCAGGCAACACAAGTTCAGAACTACCGGCTCTTCCAGTTGGCACCTCAACTGAAAGATGAGATGGAAGTGGGTCAATAAGAGCTAGAGCTGATAATCCAGAAGAGTCTGCAGTTGGGGCATTGTCAATATTAATACTCATTGGTCTATCTCCAGCAGATTTCAAGAATGCCGTTCCCCTACCTGATTCTCCAGGTGCTCCTTCTTCATCAGGAGGTATCCACCCTAATTCTTGAATTCCGGTCAAACGTGTAGATATTGAGGAGGTCTCATTAATAGAATCATGATGGAATAAGAAATGGTCGCCTGTCATTGTAATTGGCTCAGAAGAATTGCTAATCTGTATTTCAACAGTAGAAATTGGGGTTTCTGCTATGAAACTCGTTTGTTCACCAAACTCAAAAGAAAACTCGGCGGGCATGTCATGAATATTTGCGCCCTGTCTCTGATCACCATCAAGGCCCACATAAGTCATCAATTCAATACCTTCATTAGCAATGTAATTTAATGAATCAGCATCTATTTCAATGGAAATATTATTTGGAATATCGGACAAATGGAGACTCTGGAAGGATAGATTCGCAATAGAGTTACTGTCATGTTCAAGAAATGAGAATCTGAATGATTTGCTAGAGTCTGTGATTAATACTACTGTTTGAATACCTAACACATCATCATCACTAAATGTAAATTCTGAGAGTCCACTAAATCTAATACTTGAAGCGACAGGAACTAGTGGATCCCTAAGTCCAAATTCACCAGCAACTTGACCTAAACCACGATCTTTAGAGATTATGACGTGATCTCCTTGAGTCACAGGGTGAGAGCTAGAACCGATTTGTATCGCTAATTGATTAATCTGCATATTCACTCTATCGGCTAATAAATTATCAGTCATCAGTAGGTTTACATCTCTACCTGCAAAAGAACTGATGCCACCACTTCCTGTGTCACCAGTAAGAACCGAAGCCACCTGGCTAGGTACTGAATTAATTATACCCCCAATGTCTAGGAACACGTCGACCATATTCAAGAGGACTGAATCTAATATTTTTGACATAAAATCTAGATTGGCACCGGAATCAAGACTTGTATCAGTTGAAGATGAACTACCTAATTCAAACGAACCATATAACACGATAGAAGTTGGAAGATCTTTCAGCTCTAAGTGCATTTTACTGTGATCAGTAAGTATGTCACCACGCTTATGCCATGAATCATACTCTATAGATTCGATACTTTGTGAAGAACGAATAAGAACCAATGTTTTTGGAGGGTAAGCGGGATTTACAGGTAAGGTTGGATCATCAACATTCTGTGTTGAATCTCTTGAAAAATTCTTTATTGCTATTATTAGCCCTAACTTTTCAGGCTGACCACCGGGTAATTCAGGAGAGGATTTAGAACCAAGCATAGTAAATATTCTATCAATCTCATCAGATGAAAGACTGCCTGCAGGCATCCCTCTTAACCATCCAATAGTATCTGTTGAATTACCTCTTGGTTCGCCAGAATTGTCTACTGGCTCTCCTGCTTTATTCTCGTGAAAATGTATGTGTAAGTCGGCCCTTCTATCTGCATGATATTCAATTGTGTCAAGAGCATTTTCTCCAACTCCCCCTGCTCCCTCAGCTAATGTTGTATCTGTTCTTATCACTAAATTAACTTCAGATGGTAAACGTGTAGAAACTCCATTGGGATGTATTGTCGCCTCTATGTAAGCAACTTCCCAAACGTCCCTATTTCCATCTGTATCTGGAGGAGAGAAGTGCACATATCCAAATCCAACTACAACTCCACAAGAAATCTCAGGAGAAGGCAGGGTTGATAATTCAATTTGAGAATAACGATCAGGGCAATGTGTTTGTCCATTATTATTTATAAGAATTGCATATGGGGATGAGATGGAAGAAAGAACGATATTTGATTCATCAACTCCCGGTATTGGTATACCTAAACTAAGGAAAGACAAGAGACTTGTAACTAAGCTTGAACCTGCATCTGATATATCGAAAAAGAAGCGTTCTAAGCCAACATCAATAGAAAAGTCATTTGGCTTGGTTGTAAATTTTGAATCAATTACCCAAACATAACTTTCACCTCCTGTGAGTATTCCCTCAGAATATGCAAATGCTTTCAATAAAGAAACTTGTAAACTTTGCAATTCATCCCAATCTGAATCATCTTGACTAGATTCTAATACCAAGACAGTAAAAGAAATGGTCGGCTTGATCCAGAGGGTATCGCCCTCTATCCCCCATTCGTCATCTAAATCAAATGAAATCTCTAAACCAACTTGAATGTCATTATCTCCATCATCATCAATATCTATAGCATGAAGTAAGGAATTAGTTTCTGTATCAAAAAATGAGAACAAAGTTGCTGTAAATGTAACAACTTCGAATTTCTCAACTTGATTGCCGTCTAAATCAATATATTTTGTCCAAATTAGGTAATCTGTCAAATTAAAGATTGTTTCCCATACTGTATCAACAGCACCAGGAGGTGATTTTTCAGGATTTACTAGAAGGTCGTATGGCCCAGGATGAATTACTTCAGGAGGAGTAGTATCAACGATTGTAGAGTCAGAAAACATATCTCCTATACCAAAAAGAGGGTCATTATTTGTGGTCAACGCGACTGAATTGGTAACTCCTTCTAGTGATGGCCCTGCCAAGTTTTTGACTAATTCTGATGAAATGACACTTTCTCTATCAGAGAGAACCATAGTTAAATCATCAAGTATCCCAAAGTCATCAGCACTTATTCTAGTCTCGGCGGAAACTGAAGTTATGGGCGAGAACATGGGGAGTAAGAATATCAAGACAAGAAGGATTGTCTGAGAATGACTAATGCCGGGGGACCTACGAATAATGCGTACAGCACCTCCTTGCATGAACACACCTCTCAGAGATGTCGTAAAGGTTATTCCCCTACCTGATACAAGAAAAATAGATTCTATCTTATTTTTGTTAGAATGAAATATACTAACTTGATTTGGACTGCTTAGAAGATGTATTTCCAATCCATAAACTGACTACAATTAATAAAATTTGTATTATGGCTCTAAATATATGCCAACTACTGTCAAATTTAGACCCACCTATCGCGATATCATTGATCCACATGTTGAAATTTGCCGTGTATAAAACCACCAACATCAAAGCTATTCCATAACTAGAAATTTGACGCGTTCGAGCAAACATCAAACCAAGCCCCAGACCTACCTCAAATAATCCACTAGCATAGACCCAAAATCTAGGATAACCGAGTAATTCAGGGACTATTGGTTCAAACCATGCTGGATCTTGGAAATGTAAAATACCTATCCAAACAAACGGAATTCCAAAAAGTATTGATACTATTTGTAATCGATTCAGGACCATAATATTCACTCAAAATGAATAGTTTCGATCGATTCACAATGTGGACAAGAGGTTCTAGCTATGTCAACCCCCTCGGGCATATCTACTTCGAATAATTTTTCACAATTAGAACAAGTGTTTCTAACTATTCTATCTTCTTTAGTAGGTTCGTCTTCATCTTCATCTTCATCTTCAGACTCAGGAGCTTCGACAATTTCAGGAGGAGGGGTGATTTCAGTAATAGGGGCTTCAGAAGGCTTCCATATTTTCTGTGAATTTCCTAAATCATCAAATATATCTTCGGATTCATCTATATCCACAGAATCATCTTCTGCAAAGGCAGACAGCAATTCACTAGCCTGACTCTTTATTGGAGCAGAGGTAGGAGGTGGAGAAGAACTTAGCAATTCAGCCAAATCAGGATCTATTTCGATCGGGGAAGGATTTGTTGGTATACCAGAAGGAGGAGGAGTAGGAAGACCTGACATTCCTGAAGAATAGCCTCCAATATCGGAGTTTGTACTTGGCTGGGAAAGAGGAGTGATTGAACTTATTCCACTACCTCCCCACATCGCTTTCTGTTCGTCAACGGATGGAGGAGCCACTACTGTTTCGATTTCTTGCTCTGCTTGTTCTGCTAACATAGAAGCTATTTTCCTATTTTCAAGAACTCTAAGAGTTACAAATCCTAAAACTGCTAATACTAGTAATGTGATTGCTATTACTCCAATAATGTTCGTCCAATCTATGCTTCCAGAGCCAGAAGTTGATGAAACTACAGTAACTAAAATTTCTGCTTCAGTAGTAAGACCTTCATCGTTCTCAATAATACAAACAACCCAGAAAATCCCCGTATCTGAAAATGGATGTACTACAAGTGGTCCAACTCCTTCGTTATCGTTAGAAGAAATCCCGTCACCATCAGAGTCCGTATCTCTATCAAAGTCCCATGTATAAACTAAAAAATTAGACTCTGGATCAGCGGCAGGCACAGAAAAAGGGTACGCTTGGTTGATTACAACTTGCAATTCTGAATTAAAGCTTGATTCTATCCTAGGAGGTGTTGAGTCGTACAAATTAATATTTGCAACATCATCAGTAATTAATCCAGAATTATCTGTTATTCTTAGAGTAATTGTGTGCGCTCCGGAAACGTATGAGGAATCAAAAATATAACTGAATGAGGTTGCGGATGAATCTGAAGCTGAATATGTTTCTATAACTAAATCATCAACTAACCATTCAACTGTTGAAATACCCCAGTTATCTGAAAATTGGCCGCTAAGAACAATATTTTCCCCATATCCACGTGTTATGTCGGAGTTAATATCAATATTAGCAACAGGGTTAGAAATATCTTTAATTTCTATATCTTTGAAAATTGTCGAACTTCTTGAATCTGTAGCAACAGCAGTAAGTTTGAGTGTAATATTTGTTGGTTCGGACCAGGACACATCAGTTGAAAATCCACTGAAGTCATCGAATCCATCTCCATCAATATCCCAATTAATACTAGCAATTTGATTTGAAAGATTTGGAGTATTGCTTGCATTTAATGTAATAATTGCCCCCACATCTATGATTGTGAGGGAATCAGGATCAGAAAGAACTGCTTGAACAATTGGCGTCAGAGACGATACAATAGTAGTGGCGACATTAGTGGTTCCCGCCCCTCCAGCACCTGCACGGTTATCCACAATTAAGTATAGAGGGACATCGACATATGGAGATGCTGCGGACCAAACATTATTTCCTGAGGTTGTAACTGACAGTAAATCTGCTTGATTAATTCGAGATGCTGCAACCGTTCCATTTGCTGCTGCTGACTCGTATGCATTCTTTTGTGTCTCTGTCATCAAGAATATATCAGGAGCACCTTCCATAGTTGTTGCTTGAATCGAAAGTTGAGTTCCTTCATCTAAGAAAAAAGGTCCTGCAACTACTTCATGCTCATTATTATTAAGTCTAACAATTGTATCAATAATTGGATATGAAGGAGCGATTACTTGTTGAACATCCATAATTACGTTTGCAATACTACCGCCTTGACCTCCTTGGCCATTGTCTTGAGGATGGGCTAAATTATCTATTACCATGTACCAGCGAGTGGATTGGACTTCATCAGGAACTGTCCAGTGCCAAGATCCATCACCAGTGAACGATTCAAACACAGAATCTTCTTCCCAAATTAAATCTGTACGATAATTTTGTTCATTCTGATAAGTAGTG
>Ga0114996_10001225_pt1 | contig 34898 bp, 35 predicted proteins | sample ArcticOcean_MG_C_4_FD_87039 | JGI IMG/M metagenome (GOLD analysis project Ga0114996, IMG submission 87039) | Marine microbial communities from western Arctic Ocean - ArcticOcean_MG_CB4_134 | ecosystem: Environmental > Aquatic > Marine > Oceanic | place: Arctic Ocean: Canada Basin | collected... | reverse complement strand
GATGCCAGCGCGGTAAGCAAGGACGTTTATGACCTCCTGAACCGCACCGAGCATACCGGTGGAGGCCCGTTGTTCGGCATCAAAGGAAACGTCATTGTCGGCCACGGAAGGGCACGCGCCTCCGGTATTGCTGGAGCGATTGCAACAGCCAAACGCCTCGATGAACTTTCCTTGAACGCCAAGATGCAGGACGAGTTGGCAGCAATTCGTGCCAGTGTTGCGGCATAGTCTTAACAGCAACCGCCCCAAATCATTTTCGGAGATAGAGCTTGGCATCAGAAGGACGAGTATCCCTAATCACCGGTGGCTCAAGAGGCATTGGTAAGGCAATAGCCCTGCAGTTTTCAAGCCAAGGCCTCAGGGTTGCTGTGAACTATATAAGCAACCGGTCCGCTGCTGACGAGGTGGTCAAGATCATCGAGGACGCTGGTGGCTCCGCTGTAGCGGTTCAGGGCGATGTGACCAAGCGCGACGATGTAGAGCGCATCTTTGCGGAGACGACAGAGTCCCTTGGGCCTGTGGAGATCCTTGTGAACAACGCAGGAATCATCAGCGATTCCCTTTTGATGCGTATGTCCGACGAAGATTGGGATTCTGTCATTGACCTTGATCTTCGCAGCATCTTCCTCTGCACAAGAGAGGCAATCCGTACTATGATCAGAAGCCGTTGGGGGCGAGTCATCAACATCGGTTCTGTTGTGGGACTGCGTGGGAATTCCGGACAGGCCAACTACGCCGCAGCCAAAGCTGGCATGGTCGGGTTCACGCAGAGTATCGCCAAAGAAGTAGGGTCACGCAACATCACGGTCAATTGCGTTGCGCCGGGGTACGTTGAGACAGACATCGTGGAAGACCTGCCCAAAGACCTGAAGCAAGCCATCATGGACAGGGTGCCCATCGGACGATTCGGCTATCCGGAAGAGATTGCGGGTATGGTTGGCTTCCTCGCCTCCGATGCCGCAAGTTATGTCACCGGTCAAGCCATCGCAGTCGATGGTGGCCTGGTGATTTCCTAACACCGATGATCACTTCAAACGATTCCAAACCACTCGCAGGGAAAGTCGCATTGGTGACCGGCGGCTCAAGGGGCATTGGCCGAGCCATTGCAATAGAGCTTGCTTCCCGCGGCGCTGACGTTGCCATCAACTACTTCCGCAACCACAAGGAAGCCCGTAGCACGCAGGCCGAGATTGAAGCCCTTGGGGTGCGATGCATACGGGTCACGGCCCATCTAGCTGAATCCGCGCAAGTGAAGAAACTCTTCAAGGCAGTCAGTGGCGAGTTTGGGCACCTGGATATCCTCATCAACAACGCAGCTTCCGGCGTACAACGTTCTGCGATGGAACTTGAGGAGAAGCACTGGGACTGGACCATGAACATCAACACCAAAGCACCCTGGCTTTGTACACAAGCCGCAGTGCCGCTCATGAAAGAGGGTGGGCGTGTGGTGAACATCAGCAGCCTGGGTTCAGGTCGAGTGTTGCCGCTCTACCTCTCAGTAGGCGTATCCAAAGCCGGGTTGGAAGCGGTGACCCGCTACCTGGCAGTGGAACTGGCTCCCTTGGGGATCACGGTGAACGCTGTTTCTGGCGGCTACGTGGCCACGGAAGCCCTAGAGCACTTCCCTAACGCCGACGATATGCTGAATATCGCGAAGTCGAAGACCCCTGGCAATCAGCTTCTCACGCCACAGGACATGGCCAAGACCGTTGCCTTCCTCTGTAGTGAGGATGCGGCCATGATCCGTGGTCAGGTCATCGTTGTCGATGGCGGCATGTCCTTAGTGCTCTAGAGAACGCTTACGCTCCGTTGCGTTCAGACATGGCCTTATACACTCGCCCCGGCGTCATCGGCAGTTCAGTCATCCGAACGCCCGTAGCTGCGTATATTGCATTGGCTATCGCTGCCATCGGTGGCACCACCGGCACCTCACCCACGCCCCGTGCGCCGTAAGGGTGGCCCGGGCTGGGTACAGTGACCAGCAGCGTCTCAATCTCCGGCACATCAAGGGAGATGGGCATGCGATAGTCCAGGAAGCTGGCGTTCAGCATCTTCCCGTCGTCATCAAGCACGTACTCTTCGTTCAACGCCCAGCCGATACCCTGTACCACTGCGCCTTGAATCTGCCCCTCAACATAGCTGGGGTGGATGGGCTGGCCCACGTCCTGTGCTGCCGTATACCGCAGGATGCTCACTTTGCCCGTCTCAGGATCGACTTCAACATCGACGATGTGGACCGCGAAGGAAGCTCCCTGCCCGCGAGGGTTGACTGTCGCTCGACCGACTATCGGTCCGCCCGTTGCATTCAGTTGGCCTGCCATTTCTTTGAAGGTCTTGGTCAATGCGTTGTCAGACTTGTGCTTGACCACGCCATCTTCGTATTCCACATCATCGGGGGAGACTTCCCATTCCTTGGCGGCCCGCTCAATAATCTGTTGTTTGATGTCCTTGGCCGCTGTGTAGCATGCCCACCCCGTCTTGAACGTCACGGAGCTGCCGCCTGTGTTGGATGTGAAGCCAACGGAGTCGGTATCTCCTACCATTGGTTTAACGTCCTCAGCTCGTATCCCAAGCACCTCTGCAACATGCATCGACGCCGATGTTCTTGAGCCTCCGATGTCCGGCGAACCTTCAACGAGGCTTACTGTCCCATCAGGATTCACGCTGGCTGTGGCGCTGGATGGGCCCGAGCCGTTCCCCCAGAATCCCGCTGCCACACCCCTGCCGCGATACTTCCCGTCAAGCGTTGTGTTGTAGTGGGAACCAGTCTGAGCAGCCTGGGTGGTCTCTACCATGCCCACGCTGCCGTAAAGCGGCCCGGTGATTCTGCGTTCGCCTTCACGCGCGGCGTTCAATTCACGGAACGAGAGCGGGTCCATTCCCAGCTTCTCACTGAGTTCATCCACCACCGTCTCCACAGCAAAGGCACCAACCGGAACTCCGGGTGCGCGATAAGCTGCGCTCTTAGGCCTGTTCACAACCACGTCGAACCCCTCTAGATAACCGTTAGGGACGACGTAGGGTCCAAACATGCACTGACACGCACCGGACACCGGGGAACCAGGGTATGCGCCGGCTTCATAGACCAACCGGCTTTCGCCTGCGGTGATCTTCCCATCTTTGGTTGCGCCCATCTTGACTGTGATGTGAGCGCCAGCCGTGGGGCCCGTCGCTTCAAGCACATCTGCCCTGCTCATTGCGATCTTCACCGGATGGCCGGACTTTTTAGAGAGAATAGCCGCTACCGGCTCCAGGTAGACCAGCAGTTTGCCGCCAAACCCACCCCCAATTTCCATGGGGACTGCCTTCACCTGAGAGATGGGGATGTCCAGCATCCGCGCTGTCTGCTCTCGCACCATGAATTGGCCCTGGCTGCTCGACCAGATGGTCAGCTTGCCGTCGGCGTTCCACTGCGCTGTAGCGGCATGCGGTTCGATGTAGCCCTGATGCACCGGTGATGTATGGAACTCCCGCTCCACAACCACGTCAGCGTCCTTGAACCCCTGCTCGATGTCGCCAAGGCTGAACTCGAAGTGGTTGGCGATGTTCGTCTCTTCACCGGCTTCGCCTTCTTTGCGATAACCACCGGGTCGCAGCGCGGCGTTCGACATGCTGACCAACCGCGGGTGCAGGATCGTTGCGCCAGGCTTCATCGCCTCGCGGGCATCCGTCACCGTAGGGAGCACCTCGTACTGAACGTCTATCAACTCCAGTGCGGCTTCCGCAATCTGGGCAGTCATAGCAGCTACACCGGCAACGGCGTGGCCTTTGTAGAGCACTTTGTCCTTCGCAAGGATGTTGTTGCTCATGAATCCAAAGTTGTGCAAAGAGCCTTCAACCAGGTCTTCAACCAGTCCGGACAGCTGCGGCATGTCAGCTGATGTAGCAACAGCCTTCACCCCGTCCAGCGCCTCTGCCTTGCTTGTATCGATCGACTTGATGATTGCGTGGCTGTGAGGGCTGCGTAGCATCTTGCCGTAGATCAGACCAGGCATGTTCACATCGTTGCTGAACCGTGCATTACCCGTGACCTTGTCTACGCCATCGTGCCTGATAGGTCTTGTGCCAATTACTTTGTACGTGTCATTGCCGGTGCTGGTTGCCATGGAAGCCCTCCCAGGTGTTTATGAATCGCCAGGAATAATCGTTATGTCAGAATGTCGCGTCTTCGCTCGCAAACTCAGGTACCCACGTAACGCGGGCGCTTGGCCCACCGACTTCGCCTACCTGCAGCACTCGGTCAAGCTCAACGTATGCCGTCCGAAGCGATGCCAGCGCAGCCACAGTGTCTTTGCCCGGTAACGGAGAGACGCTTGTGAGGTAGCCTGCGGTCTCGCCGTCCACAAGTAACGGCATGTCTGGTGCAAAAGCCCCAGAGGCCGGCAGCTCTAACGCAACCATGTGTCGCTGGATGCGTTGGTAGTTGAACAGGCGGGCTACGACCTCCTGGCCAGTGTAGCAACCTTTCGTCCAAGAGACCTCGCTTTCAAGGCCAGCTTCAAGTGGGTTGTGCTCTTCCGTCAGCTCATGGCCCCACTTGGGTAGCTTGGCGCTGATGCGCAGTGCCTCAATGGCGTCCTGTCCCACGGGAGAAACCCCTAGCTCCAACCCTGCTGCCCACAACTCTTGCGCTGCCTCTACCGGGGCGATGATGTCAAAACCCCGCTGTCCGCCCGGGTTGGTTCGAGCAACGATGACTTCGTGGCCGTTCAGGGTCACTGTCATGCAATCTAGCCGGGCGAGTCGCCCAGCGGATGTACCTAGTAGGGTGTCCAACATCGTTTCGGCTTTAGGCCCAATAAAGGACAGCATCACCGTCGATGGCGTTATGTCTTCCAGGGTGGTGTTTTCATCAAAGGTGTAGGTGTCTATCCACTCAGCCACGGTGTCCCGGCGTTCTGGCGATGTTACCAACAGGACATCATCGCTGTGGTGGAGCATTGTTATCCAGTCAAGGATTCGGCCTTTTCCGGTGGTGATAACGGTTGATTCGCCTTTGCCGATATCCAGTGGGTCTACAAGGTTGGTGGATAGCCTGTTGAGGAGGTCTAACGTGTCAGAACCGCGGGCAAGGATGCGTCCCATGTGGGAGCGGTCAACGATGCCCACGCCTTCCTGCGTGACCATGTATTCGTCAGCCACGTTCCCGTATGTGGCCGCTACTGCCCATCCGGCGATGTCAGTATGGACAGCGCCTAGCTGCTTCTGCGCTTCGTAGAGTGGTGTAGGTTGCATAATAGTGTCCTTGCTAAACAAAGGCCGCCAACCCGGCGTTGTGCGGGTAGGCGGCCGAATTTACGCTAATTTATGAGCGCTTACGTTTAGACAGAGAAACTGGTCCCGCATCCGCAGGTACTCTTGGCGTTAGGGTTGTTGAAAACGAACCCCTTGCCATTCAGGCCATCGGAGAAATCCAATTCCGTACCTGCAAGGAATACAAAACTCTTCTTAGGAACAAACAACCTGATGCCTTGATCCTCAATAATCTTGTCATCTGCTTGAGGGCCGGATTCAACGGAGAGGGTGTAGGTCAGACCGGAACAACCGCCGCCCTTTACGCCGACGCGTAGACCATACTCATCGCCTTTGGCTTCTTTCGAAGCGAACTGCGTGACTTTCTTGGCAGCTTTCTCGGTGATGCTAATGGACAGTGCTGTGATGGTTTCTGGCATTTTAGGCCTCCCCTAAGCCGTAATATAACCCTATGAACATGGTAGCTAGCAGTCGTCCACCTGTCAACGACCACGCGTAGGCGATTTTCCTGCATCCCACCTACCCGTCTAGCGGCACCAGCCGCACGGCGTTAGCGGGAATGGTCACAGACACAGTATCTCCCGCGCCAAACTGCGCCCCGGCATCCTCCGGACGTATAGAGCAAGCTATCAGCCCTTCGGCTACCCGAACCATGAGGTCGGATTCGCCTCCATGGAAGTTCACACTCTCAACCAGGCCCGTAAACGCTCCATCCGGGGGTGAGCCAGCTCCAGTCCCATCCGCAACGGAAATTGTCCTGTCATCAATGAGTACGAGAACGCTGCTACCCACTGCGATAGAGAGTTCAGCCCCACCAACGTGGAGCACCCCAATGGTTGTAGTCACCTCCCCTATTGCTGACACGGTGCCCAGCATCACGTTCTTCAGACCCAATGATCGTGCCACTAGCTCGCTTTTGGGCGACTTGAAGAGTTCTTGCGCCGTGCCTGCCTGGACGACAGATCCCTTATCCATGATGACGATAGAGTCAGCCATCGCAAAGGCCTCATCCCTATCGTGGGTCACGTAGATGGATGTCATGCCGATTTTCTTGAGGATTGAACGAACCTCCATTTGCAGTGACTCTCTCAGCACCCGGTCCAGAGACCCGAAAGGCTCGTCAAACATCAGGAGTTTGGGTTCCGGTGCCAACGAACGCGCCAGTGCGACTCGTTGCCGCTCACCTCCCGATAGCTCATGCATCTTCCGATGTCCGTACCCCGCTAGGTCCACCAACGCCAGAAGCTCGTCCACGCGGGCACGCACTTCATCTTTGGGCAGTTTCTGCATACGGAGGCCGAACGATACGTTCCCCACCACGTCCATGTGGGGAAACAGCGCAAGGTCCTGAAACATCAAGCCGAAGCCCCGATCCTTTGGTGCCAGGCCGTTCAGTGGCACTCCATCAAATGAGATTGTTCCGCTGTTCGGCTGTTCAAGCCCGGCGACAAGTCGCAACAGCGTAGTCTTGCCGCAACCGCTTGGCCCCAGAAGGCCCACGATCTCACCGCTATCGGCAGTCAGCGACACTCCCTCGACGGCATAGCCATCGCTGAACGACTTGGATATGTTCGAGACTTCGAGGATTGGCATCAGAATCCACCCATGTCTTTATAACGGAACCGCTCTATGGCAATGAAACCCATGGCAACAATCACCATCAGGATGCTACTCATCGCCAACGCCTGTCCTATATTGGCTGCGCCTGGCTGTGATAGCAATCGGAATATCGCGATGGGCATGGTGGTGAACTCGGGTCTCACTAACAAGAGCGACGCGCCGAACTCGCCCATCGATACCGCAAACGCAAATGTAGCGCCCACCAGCAGCGCCCGCGACAGTATCGGCAGGTCGATGTGGAAGAAGGTCTTCACCGGCGACGCCCCCAGGACGGCCGCAGCCTCTCGTAGCTGTACAGGCATTCCTCGCAGGGCGGGCAGGACGCTGCGGATAACGAACGGGTAGGCAATCAACGAATGGGCGATTACCAGGATGAGCCATGAAGCCCGAAGGTCAAGTGGGTCTTTGTTGAACGCCATCAAGAAGCCGAAGCCCATAATGACGGCAGACACACCCAGCGACAGCATGAACAATGCATCTAGCACCCCTGCTCCGCGTCGTCGCGGCCGCGCAAGGAAGTAGGCCACGATAGTCCCCACCACCAGCGATATGACCATGGTAGCGGTTGCGAACCGCACCGAGTTCCAGATGGTGGTGATGGGCGAGCGATAGAAGTACGAACCTGATTGGTTGGAGAACAAGCTTGTGAAGTGGGTGAATGAGTACCCATCGCCCGATGACAACGCTCGCTCAAGCAATGCCCACAGCGGCGAGAGCATCGCCAAGATTCCCACAATGATTGCAATAAGCAACACAGTCTGGCTGGTTCTCCGTCGGCCCTTGGATGTCACCTCATGAGGCACTAGGTCCACTCGAACAGCCGCTCCCGCCTGAAACTTGGTGTAGATCAGAAGGAACGCGTACGTGAACACCATCTGGATGATGGCCAGCGCGCCGGCAAGCTCAAGCCTGAACAGCTTGGCCGTGAGTTCGTACGTCGCAACCTCCAGCGTCGCGAATTGCGACCCGCCAAGGACAAGGACAACACCGAACGACGTGAACGCAAAAGCGAAGGCCAGCACCGCCGAGGAGACGATTGCCGGGAGCAACAGAGGTAGCGTGACATGCCTGAAGGTATTGAACCGTCCGGCGCCCAACATCGCCGCCGATTCTTCCAGGCGAGGGTTCAGGTTGGCCCAAAACGTAGACACGATGCGTACGACGATGGAGTAGTTGTAGAAAGCATGAGCCAAAAAGATGATTAGCAGGGTATTGGTGATGCGGATTGGCGGAGTTTCAAGCCCGAACACGTCCATCAACGCCGAGTTCACCAGACCCTGGGGGCCGAGCAGTGCAATGAAGCCCATAGCCACTACGATGGTCGGCATGATGAATGGCACAGTGCTCACGGCTTTCAGCACACTCTTGCCGGGGAAATCATGCTTGGCGAAGAGGTAGGCTACCGGCAGACCGATAGCCACGGTAAGCATTGTTGAGACGGTTGCTTGCCAGACGGTGAACCATATCCGCCCCAGGTAGTAGGAATCTCCAAGCAACTTGGTGAATGGGTCTACGCTGATGACACCGATGCGCAGAACCAGCAACACTATCGTCGTGGCAATGACAGGAACGAGGAACCAGGCAGTCGATAGTGTTTGTGACAGCGTCTTGTCAGGTGATTTACGATAGGCGGACAGATAGGCAATCAGCAGTACCGCTGCCGCTACAAGCAGTTCGGTAATCGGGCCTAGGTCAGTACGGCTACCCTCAAAACTCCGTTCAAATATCGCCCCTAGAGGGTACAGAAAGAAGATAGCCAGGTAGGCCAAGGGCCCGAAAATAATTAGTCGACGCGCGGTCATCAATCCTCGCTCCGTTGGTGACCGGGCCCAATCCACCTCTCACTCTCATGAGCGGCTGAGTACCCGGTCAACACAGACAAATCAAACCGAAAACGAACGCGGCGGAACGCTACCGCAGAACTACCGCCGTCCATGCCTCAATCCACTCCTCACGCTTCTCGCCAATCTCTTCAGCAGTGAGGCCTGCCGGCTGGGCGGGGACTTCAGCGAACTTGAAGAAGTCAGGCGTTTCTGCGTCAGGATTCACGGGATACACGAACATCTTGTCCGGGAAATCCTCCTGGAACCGTATTTCCAGAGCGAAATCTATGAACTTCCTTGCCAGATTCGGACTGTCTGCGCCCTTCAAGATGCCGATGCCTTCAATCTGAAGGAAGGTAGCTTTGTCTATCAAAATGTTGCCCGTGGGTGGCTCAGAAACCGCGGGGTCAGCAAAGAAGAACTCTGCGGCCGGGCTTGTGGCGTAGCTGACTACCAGAGGCCTATCCCCCCCGTACATGGTGAAGTCGCCGTAATAGGCGTCGCTCCAGCCGTCCTTCACCAGCACATCGTTGGCCTTCATGTCTTTCCAGAAATCCAGGTAGGTATAAAGACCTTCCTCACCGAAGTACGCCACAGTAGCGATCAGGAATGCCAGACCAGGTGAAGAGGTAGCCGGGTTCTCGACGACCAGCTTGCCCTTCCAATCGCTCCCAGTGAGTTGTTCCAGCAATTGAGGCGGATCTAAACCTGCTTCGGCCAACGCCGCCTTGTCGTAGTTGAGGTTCACGTATCCGTAATCGATGGATGTGACGTGATTGGTGTCATCCAGGATGAACTGGCGCGGTACATTGTCCAGCCCATCAGGTTCATACGTATCGAATATGCCTTCGTCCAAAGCTCGGCCTAGGTATGTGTTGTCGATGCCGTAGAACAGATCGGCTGATGGGTTGCCCTTTTCGAGGATAGCTCTCACAAGGGCCTCACCAGTGTCACCGGCAGGTTGGATGACTACCGTGGCATTGTTGGCGTCCTCAAATGCCTTGATGACATCCTCACCGATGTTGAAGCTGTCATGGGTCATGATGACGAGTTCACGATTCTCGTCCTCGCTGTCGCTGCTGCACGCAGCCAGAACCGTGACCATCAGAAGTACCATTACCACTGCCGTGAGTTTGGAAATCATTGCTTCTTCCTTCTCAGCCCCGGTTGTTCAGTTGTCCCAAACAACAGAAAAGCCACCTTGTCTAGGTGGCTCACTACGTACGAAAAGACCTCGTTCCTACGCTGGCATTACCCAGATCAGGTTTTCGGGGTCGTCCCTCTAGTTCGGGACCTCTCAGCCTGGCTTCCCAAGCTCCCCCCGGGGCTATATTCGATTATGCCAGTAGTGTAGCCGAGGGGCCTCAGCACGTCAACAGCGTTCAACACCCTGTATTCCCTAGTTCAGCGCCTTTCCGGTTACAGCCCTTTGAACTCCAACGTTGTCACAGCGCCGGACTCCAGGTCAGCTACACGGATGGCGTGGTTATTGGTGTCTGCAATGTACATGTGCTTGCCGACCACTGAGACGCCGGAAGGCTCAAACAACCGGGCATCGCCCCAAGCGCCGTCCGCTGTACCTTCTTCTCTGCTTCCGAACATTGTCGTGACCTCTTTGGTGGCTGGGTCCACACGCTTGATCTTGTTGTTGTAGCTGTCGGCGATGTAGATCATGCCGTCAGCGTACGCCAGACCCTGGGTGTGCTGCAGCAGCACGCGATCCCCAACGCCGTCACGGTCACCGAAGTCGAACAAGCCCGTGCCCACCAGTGTTTCCACGTTTCCGGTGGGGTTGATGTCCGCAGAACGCACGGAGCTGGTCTCACTATCCGTAAAGTACAGCTTGCATTTGCCGTCATTGACGATGCCTGTCGGTTGAGCCAGTTCAGCTTCGGTCAGAGGACCATCGCTCAACGATTCTCGGCCGTTCCCCGCGAAGGGAGACAGTGTGGCAGCCTTCAGATCCATCGACCAGAGTTGGTGCGTTCCTGCCATGGCGATATACAAGACATTGTCCACAACCTCCACGTCCCAGGGCGACCGGAGAGCGGTATCTCGGGGATTACCTGAGGCCGACCGCGTCATGGCAACGCTACCCGTGCCAGCCAACGTTATGACCTGTTTCTTCGCAAGGTCAATGCATCGCAGGGCGTGGTTACCTTTGTCGGCCACGTAGAGCATGCCATCGGCCGCAGCTATTCCCTGGGGGTCGTTGAACTGCGCGGTATCGTAATCGCCGTCCACAAGCCCGGGCGTTCCTGAACCGATAACGGCTTGCACCTCGCCGTCCAGCGACGTCACCAATACTCTGTTGTGGCCGGAGTCCGCAATGTACAACGTGTCCGACGATGGGTCAGCCAGAACCTTGCCGGGGAATGCGATGTCATGGGCTGCTGCCTCACGGTCGCGCTCCAAAACCCATGGCTTTGGCCTGGGTTGGAGGGTTCCTGCAGCCTCGTACTCTTTTAGCAACGGAGCCACAAAGCTGTCCAGATCTTCGAAGCGGTACTCGCCTTCATGCTTCCCGATGATCATGCCCTCTGGATTGACAAAGAACAGCGACGGCCACGCCCTGGCGGCGTACTGTTGCCACACAGCGAAGTCCCGGTCATTCACAACAGGATGTCTAATGTCATACCGCAAGACAGCCTGCTTCAGCGCCTCTGTTTCTTTTTCCGCAGTGAACTTTGCAGAGTGGACACCCACTACCACAATCTCATCAGGATACTGCTCTTCCAGCTTCCGCAACTGCGGAAGTATGTGCATGCAGTTGACTCAGCAGAACGTCCAGAAATCCAGAAGGACCAACTTGCCTTTCAAGTCGCTCATCTTTAGCGGCGACTCTGTGTTCAGCCAATCGAGTCCCTCAGGGAACTCAGGTGCATGGACCACGCTCTGCTCGGTCAAGGTGTCCTCCCAAATGACGACTAGGGTTCCGTTCCTTCATGCATTGTCCTACAGAACTGCCTCCACTGCATCTTGGCTAATCAAAAGTCACTTCACCCTAGTCTGAACGGTTATGGAGATAGCCTGGTTTTCGGGTCATGTAGGTGAAGGGAACGCCCTTCCCTGCCTCGCCTTGCTCTGGTTGTATCTACAGGGTATCCTCATGGGGTTGCCCCATATAAAAATGCTAGGTGAACCTAACGCCCATGGCTATTCAGGAATCTTCTGATTCAACTTCCATAGAAAGCTCAAAGAGGCCGAAGATCTTCCACGGCTGGTATGTGCTGGCCGCTAGTTGCTTTGTCATGGGCTTCTCATCCGGGGTGAACAACTACGGCGCAACGGTGTTCTTTAACCCGGTGTCAGAGGCCCTTGGACTCAGTGCTTTCCTGACCTCTGCGGCTATTTCATTGGCTAGAACAGAGAACTTCATTCTAGCCCCATTGATTGGTTACTTCATCGATAAGTTTGGCCCTCGCGGCCCCGTTCTGGTCGGTATGACCATAATGGGCTTGGGCCTCATCATGTTCGGCTTCTTTGCCAACAACCTCCTCATGTTCATCGTCACCTGGACGTTCATGGTCTCCCTTGGTGCGAACATCGGCGGATTCGCACCCAACTGGACCGCCATCAACAACTGGTTCGATCGTAAAAAAGGCAGGGCCATGGGCATTGGGATGACATCACAGTCCCTGGGTGGTGTCGTTCTTGCCCCGGTGCTGGCTTTTATCATTTCCCGCTGGGGTTGGGAGACGGGGGCAATTGTCACCGGTATAGCGGTCTTCCTCCTGGTGATTCCCATATCACGGTTTATCCGTACGCGCCCCCAGGATATGGGTCTTCTGCCGGATGGCGATCCACCTAAGCCTGTTTCCACTGCTGATGCCAGTGGAGCTAACGTATCTTCGGCAGTGGCTGGGATTGCACAAACCGTCAACTTCTCCATAGGACAGGCCAGGAGGACAAAGGCCTTTTGGGTTCTGATGGGCGCCCTGGGTCTTCGCCAGATGGGCCAGGCCGGAATGCAACTGCACATGTCACCTATGCTCCAGGAGCGCTATGGCTTCGGTGCTGTGGAAGCAGGGTTCCTGATTGGTCTCCTGGCAGTGACGGGCGCAATTGGCGGAATCTCCATCGGAATCATCGGCGATCATTTCCCCAGAAGGCGCGTTATGGGAATCGTCGTGGGATTGGAAGCGCTTTCCATTTTCCTTGTTGTATTGAACGTCTTCTGGTTCGTGTACATCTTCCTGATTCTTTTCGGGTTCGGTCAGGGTGTCCACGCCTTGAACAGGGCAATGCTTGGGGAGTACTTCGGCAACAGCCACTACGCCAGGCTCTGGGGCATCCTGAGCAGTGCAACCACACCCCTGGCAGCAGCGGGCCCTATCTATGCCGGATGGTTGGCAGACTCGTTAGGCTATGGTGCGGTGGTCTTCACGTTCATGTTCTTCTACGCCTTCTCAGCCATCCTGTACTGGAACTGCAGAAGGCCATCCCTGCCCAACGCATCAGCATCTGAAGAGCCCGCGTTGCCACAACAACCAAATGCCGGATAACAAACGCCAACGCAGCGGAGTACTAAAGTGCCTCCAACGGTGAAGCGAGACTACGTAGACGTCAACGGGATGAACGTCCATTACGCCAAGGCGGGGAATGGGCCTCCCGTAGTGCTGCTCCACGGCCTTGGCGCGTCCCACCTGACGTGGCAGGAGAACATCGAGGCGTTGGCAGCCCACTTCACGGTCTATGCCATGGACATACCGGGTCACGGCGACAGCGTTAAAGACGGCGTCGACTACACCATTGAGGCAAGCGTGGCCTTCACTTTTGGATTCTTCGACGCGATGGGGCTCCAGTCCGCGGCGTTGGTTGGAAACTCGATGGGTGGCCTCATCGCCCTCAGAAGTGCCCTGGCTGAACCGCATAGGGTCACACACCTCTGCCTCATCGATACGGCGGGCTTTGGGAAAGAGATCGTCCCCTTTCTTCGCATCATGTCGCTACCTTTCATAGGCGAGTATGCGGAGAGCAAGGCGACTCGAAGCACATCGAACATGCTGCGACAGATATTCGCAGGCAGGACCGTAGCCACAGAGTCCCTCACTGCGGAGCTTGTCCGGAACCCGTTCATTGCCTGGTGCGAGGACCGCGGTACTCAAAACCCTGCGAGAGGGTGTGAACATCTTCGGCATGAAGCGCAAGCACAGGCTGTTGAAGCGCCTTCATGAGTTGCCCATGCCCCTCATGGTCGTCTGGGGCGGCCTCGATCGTTTTTTCCCAATCGCCCATGCCTACGCAGCCGTTGATGCTGTACCCTCAACCCGACTTCTCGTGTTTCCTGACTCAGGCCACTGGCCACACATGCAGGAACCGGACGTGTTCAACTCGGAATTAACCGCTTTTCTCAAAGGCAGCGCCGGAGAGTGATTCCCCAAAACATTTTGGAAGGCAGGAAAAGACGATGAGCCTTGATACTGTTGGCGTTCTTGGTATAGGAGAAATGGGCACCGCCGTGGCAAAACTGCTGGATGATAACGGCGTGAGAGTGGTAACAACCCTTGAGGGCCGCAGCGCCAAGACCAAAGCAAATGCAGTGGCCGCCGGCGTGGAAGACCTCGGCTCCATGGAAGAGGTGGTTCGAGCGTCGGACCTGGTTCTGTCGATGCTGAGTTCAAAGGTCGCCGCAGAGGTCGCACACCAGGTGGGTGAAGCCGCAAGGAGCGTAGGGGTGCATCCCATGTATGGCGAGTTCAACGCGATAGCGCCGGGCACGGTGCAGGCCATCGAAACTGACATCGGTGACTGCATGGACGTGGTTGATGGTGGCATCGTCGGTGGGCCCGGTAACCTGCCGGCCGCTACGTTCTACCTGTCAGGCCCAAGGGCGGCTGAGGTTGCTGTCATAAGCGAGTTCGGTTTCACCACGCGAGTTCTCGGCGATGTTGTCGGCCAGGCCTCAGGTATGAAGCTCTGCTACGCAGGAATGACCAAAGGCCTTTCTACCATGGCTCTCGACTTGCTGCTTGCTGCTACTGCCCTGGGTGTTGAAGAATCAGTTCTTGAGCAGTACAAGAAGTCGATGTCCGGCGTGATCCAGTTCGTCGACCGCTTTGTGCCTGGTAACCCCAAGCGCGCAGTGCGGAGGGCGGAGGAGATGCCGGAGGTCGCAGCCATGATGGACTCCCTGGGCTTCAGCGGTAGCATCCACCGTGCAGCCTATGAGCGGATGAAGTGGTTGGGTGACTTGGAAATGGATACAGACGGTGCGGAAGACGCAGCGACGGTTGCCAGACAGATCATCGACGCTTCAGGGAAGTAGCTACGCGCGCATAGCCTGGGGCTGAGGTGTAAGCTCCCAGAGTTAAGGACTAACTTATTTCCTTGGGAGTTGCGGCGGGTGCGCCCGTAGCAGAGCAAAGAGTACCGCCAACTGTATCGCCACATATATCCAAAGGATGACGGTGTAATCCCCTCGGATATCGAACACCAGGGTAGCGGCCAGAGGCCCAACCGCGTTCGATGCCATCTGCCAGGGCAGCACCACACCACGCAACGCTCCAAGGTGCGCAGAGCCGTAGTAGTCCGCCAAAATGACCTGCTGTGCCAGGAGCGATCCCGCAAAGCTGGCGCCGTGGAAAAACGCGAATATCATGCCTATCCACACACCATCGACGCTCATCAATAGGAGCGTTCCGCCAACCATCCCCGCCTGGAAGCCCACAATGACCCATTGCACAGAAATACGTTCCGCCAGCAGACCAGACAGCAGGGCGGCAGGAATCCCTGTGAACGACCATACAAGGAGAATGGTCACTGCCTGAGAGTCGCTAAGGCCCTGATCGCTCAAGTAAGGGATCAGGTTGAAGTTCACACCGGTGTTCACAAAACTGGTGAGGCAGAGGGTAGTCAGGAGAATGTAGAACGTCCGAGTGCGCAATGCCTCCTTCAGGGTGAAATGCACTTCAGGCTGGCGAGAGCGTTTCTTCGTCGTTACTGACGCAGATTCTGAGCCCTCCTCGCCCGGGGGCGGGTCACCATCCGGTCGAAGCCCCATATCCTTCGGCTCTCTACGCATCCACAAGAGAATAGGGATTAGCGTAATGACCCAGGCAAACATTCCCATAGCAGCAGCAGCCACTCGCCAGTTGTACGCAGTGATGATCATCTGAACAGCGAAAGGAACCGCGCCCTGACCAAACCTCTGACCCAGATTGCCATAGGCAAGGGCCCTGCCACGTTTGCGGACGAACCACTTCGCCAGGACGGTTTGGTTGGTTAAATTGATGATTCCCTGCAGTAGCAGTCGCGTCATGATGACGATGGCGTAGAACTGCCACAGAGACACGATGCCGCTCATTGCGATAAGTAGGCCGCCCATCAAAAGAAACGCGATGAACAGGACCCAACGTGCACCGAACTTATCGATGATAGGCCCGACGATGAGTGCTACGAGGCCTCCAAGCATGGTTCCAATAGCCACGGCCCCTGCAATGAGCGAGCGGCTCCAACCGAATTCGGCTTCCAGTGGTTTGACGAAGACGCCTATGGTTGGGTTTACGTTCACGCCGGAGGCAATGGCTGAAGCAATAGTGATCCAAACAATGACCCACCCGTAGTACATGCGGGGGCGTTTAGGTTTCTGAGGTTGTTCGCTAGAGGGTTCCGTACCGGCCTCCTGGATGAATACCATTAGATTCGAAGGGGCTCTGTGTTTCCAAAGGGTTTACTGAAACCCCTTACCCTGCTCTTTCAGACTGACAAATCCGCCCTGAGCCAGGACGATGTGATCCAGTAGCTCAATGTCCAGCAACTTCGCAGCCTCAAACAGCTGGCTAGTCACCTTAATATCGTCACTGCTGGGCGTTGGGTCTCCTGACGGGTGGTTGTGCACCACAATGACCGATGGACAGTTCTCTTTGACTGCGTCTCGGAATACCTCTCCAGCCCTGATGACTGCGGTGTTGACGTTCCCCCGATACACTTCAGAAACAGAAAGTACCTGGTTCTTTGTGTTCAGAAGCAGCACCCGCAGGCTCTCCTGGGTCAATAACGCCATTTCCGGCGCGAAGAAGTTGGCAACATCCTGAGGGGGAACCTATCACCGGTCTATCGCCGCTAGGGAGGGCTGAGAGCCGTTTCCCAAGCTCCAGGGCCGCCACTATCTGAGAGACCTTGGCCTCGCCCAACCCATGCACCTGCGTCAACTCCCGGAAGCCTGCCTTGGAAAGGCCTGCCAGGCCACCACTGGTGGAAAGGACGCGAGTAGCCAGGTTGATCACATTCTCTGAGCTAGATCCGGTCCGAAGAAGAATAGCTAACAACTCTGCGTTACTGAGGTAGTGCGGCCCCTGATCACGCAACCGTTCTCTGGGGCGTTCACCCTGGGGAAGGTCGCGGATACGAAGTTGGTAGGTTGCCGAAGGTGTCTGTTCATCCATGGGCACCTCCTTCAATCCGTACCAGCCTCATCGCCTACAGGGTTCTACGCTTTACTCGCGGCGGACTCACGTTCTGTTTCACAGGTGATGCAGACGTAATTATCGCCCTTCTCTTCCGCGATGCCTACAGCAACGTTGCGCTTCTTTCCACAAACAGAACAGTTCACCGCCACCAGGGGGGTATTACCCGTTTTTGACGGGTCATTCTCATACCCCCTGAAACCCTTGTAGTCCGGGTTCTGGTGGCGCAACGCTAGGAAGCGTTCACGGTCTTTTTTATGACTCATAACACCCTCGCCTTTCATTCCATGCGAGGTCAATTACAACCCTCGCTCTTAGGCGATGGTTGCAGTGGCTCCGGCAGCCTCAACCTTGGTCTTGATCTCTTCGGCCTCGTCCTTGCTGATGCCTTCCTTCACGGTCTGAGGGGCGGCTTCAACCAGATCCTTGGCTTCTTTCAGGCCCAGGGTTGTGACTTCGCGGACAGCCTTAATCACGTTGACCTTGTTCTCGCCGTAGCCTGTCAGGGTAACGGTGAACTCAGTCTGGCCTTCTTCGGCAGCTCCGCCCGCGTCGCCACCAGCAGCAGCTCCGGCAGCAGGTGCAGCAGCGGCCATAGGTACAGCAGCGCTCACACCAAACTCTTCTTCCAGCTGCTTAACCAGCCAGGATACTTCCAGTACTGGTAGTGCCAAGATACCCTCTAAAATCTCTTCCTTTGTAGCCATTGTCGTGCCTCCTATTGTTTCGCTAATTTGAAATGAATGTTATCTACTTATCTGTCTCTGCAGAGTCTTCAGCGCTGTCCTCTGCAGGGGCTTCTTCAGCACTATCTTCGGTGGGCGATTCGTCCGCTGTCTCATCGGCGGCGGCATCTGTTGCGCCAGCGTCTTCCGGTGCAGCCTCACCCTCTGTGGCAGGGGTTTCATCCGTGGTTTCTGGTGCATCGGACGTGACCTCTTCAGCGGGAGCAGCTTCGGCGACAGGTGCAGCCGATTCAGCAGCCGGAGCCTCAGCACTCGCCTCGATTTTGCCCTCAGTTGATCGTTCCAACACCACCGCAAGGTTTTGCATCGGTCCGTTCAACGCGCGTACAAGCCTCGCAACCACGCCAGCAAGCTGGCCGGTCAACATAGCCATGAGTACGGGCTTAGGCGGTAGCAACCCTAGGGCGTTGACGTCAGCTGCAGACATGACCTGCCCATCCATGACAGCACCGTTCAACGGCATGGCTATCCTGGTAGCACGCAAGTAGTCTGTCAGCAATTTGGCGGCTGCAACGGGGTCACCGTTGCCTAGCACCAACCCCGTAGGGCCGGAGAGGATCTCTTTGATTTGAGGAGAGCCGATCTCGTCCGCTGCCAGAGACGCAATCGTATTTTTGACCACCCGATACTCCAGGCCCTGTTCGCGCAACTTCTGACGGAGATCCGTCATAGTCGCAACATCAAGACCTGTGAAACCGGTGCCGATAAGGACGCTGTTGCTAGACAGCTTTCCCTTCAACTCCTCAAGAGCGTCTAGATTCTTATCTGAAGGCAATATTCACGCTCCATTATTGGGGCACTTTGGCCCAAAATAAAAACCCCGGCCGTAAGACCGAGGTGAAGAACATCGTGTGTCCTATTCCACCTGCGTGGGTGCTTTCGCATTATAGCCCTAAGGCCACCCACGGTCTCCGGCGACTAACTAGTGCCTATTCTAACGCAACCTGCTGGCTTATGCCAGGTACAGGCTAATCAACCCTTAAGGCTTGAACCTCTGTGATGTTCAACATCAGGCTTGGCCCCATGGTTGATGTGAGGTGAACTGTCTTGAACAGGTTCCCCTTGATGCCTTCAGGCTTGGCCTCGTTGATAGCAAAGATACATGACGCAAGGTTTTCAATAAGCGCTTCTGGAGAGAAGCTCAGCTTCCCAATGGGGACATGGATGTTGGCAGATCGATCCATGCGGACCTCAACGCGTCCACCCTTGGCTTCTTTCACTGCGCGAGGAATGTCGTTCTGCTGAACCACTGTGCCTGTTCGAGGATTGGGCATCAAACCCTTTCGACCGAGCACCCGACCCAGCTTACCGATCTGGCTCATCATCTCAGGAGTGGCGATGGAGACCTCGAAGTCTGTCCAGCCCTCCTGCTCGATTTTACGGATCGTCTCCTCATCACCAATGAAGTCAGCGCCTGCCTCACGGGCCAGCGTCTCCCCTTCGCCCTGGACGAACGCCAGAACGCGCTTTGACTTGCCTGTGCCGTGGGGAAGCATCGTCACGCTTCGGATGAGTTGGTCTGCGTGCCGGGGGTCTGCATTCGTGTAGATGTGCAGTTCCACCGTTTCGTCGAACTTCGCGGCAGTCATGTCCTTAAGGATGTTTATCGCATCCGCAGGGGAATATGGCAGCATATGCTCCCGCTTCTTCGCGGAATCATCGTATCGCTTGCCGTGTTTTCGTGTCGTCTCGGTAGCCATTTAGCCCTCCACCACTTCGATGCCCATGCTTCGGGCTGTGCCTCTGATCATTTGGACTGCGGCGTCAACATCGTCAGAGTTCAGGTCTGCCAGTTTGATCTGAGCAATCTCCCGAACCTGCTTCAATGTAACTCGGCCCACGTTCTGTCGAAGTGGCTCCGTGCTTCCCTTCTCAATGCCAGCTGCCTTCCGCAACTGGTCAGATGCGGGTGGGGTCTTTGTGACAAAAGTGAAGGACCGGTCCTCATAGACCGTTATTTGAACCGGGATGATGCTACCCTTCTGGTTTGCCGTCTTGGAGTTGTACTCCTTAACAAAACCCATGATGTTCACTCCGTGTTGTCCCAAAGCTGGGCCAACCGGCGGTGCAGGGGTTGCCTCTCCAGCTTGAATCTGGAGTTTGATTAGTGCCCGAACCTTCTTAGCCATGCAGACTCCTCATTAAAGAGGTGCGGGCGTAGGGCCCGCACCTTACCTATCTCAATAGTGACGCGATTAACCGATGCGTTCTGCTTGAAGGAAGTCCAACTCCACCGGAGTCTCTCTCCCGAAGAACGATACCAGCACTCGCACTTTACCTTTATCGGGCATCACTTCGTCCACCACACCGATGAACTCACTGAACGGCCCATCAACAACCTTCACGCTTTGACCCTTGGCCAGCCCGATCTTGGCTCGTGGCTGCGCAGCGTCGATGCGCTTGAAGATGTTGGCTACTTCCTTTTCTGTCAGCGGAACCGGACGTGCCTTACGCTCGCCCTCCTCGTCGGCAGAGATGAAGCCCGTAATACCCGGAGTGTTCCGTACCACGTACCAGCTCTGGTCATCCATGTTCAATCGGACCAGTACGTAGCCCGGGAAAAGTCGCTCCCGTTTGGGGGTGCGCTTTCCGTCCTTGATCTCTACCACTTCTTCAGTGGGCACCACGACCTCAAAAATCTTGGCTTCCACATCCATTGTGGCAATTCTCTGTTCAAGGTTCTTTTTAACGCGCTCTTCCATCCCGGAGTAGCAGTGAACGATATACCAGTATCCTTCACCTTCACCGGTGCTCAAGCCGTCTTTTGGTCCTTGATCTATTTCGTCTACGTTTTCCTGCGTAGTCACATCGTCCTCCGTTTTCCTGCGGCCCTTAAGACAGGGTGTTCCGGGCCAATAGGCCAAAGAGGAAATCTAGTATGCCGAGTATTAGGCCAACCAGACCGGCAATGGCAATCACCACACCGGTCAGGCGGGTCGACTCTTGCCGAGTTGGCCACTCGGCTTTGCGTAACTCTGCATAAACTTCCCCGAAGAACCCCATACGGAACATTCTGTTCTGCGCAGCGGATCCCATGCTTTGCTGCAAGGAGGTTCTCCGGGCATTCTGACGTGCCATTAGTGTTACCTCACCTCACGGTGTAGCGTATGAACCCTGCACCTGCTGCAGAACTTCCTACGTTCTATCCGTTGTGGGTCATTCCGTTTGTTCTTTTCAGAGTGATAGTTCCGCTCCCTGCACTCTGTGCACTGGAACGTAATATCAGACCTGTCGCCTTTTTTAGCCATGGTGTCCCCTAGTCTTGTACTTTGGTAATCACGCCAGCACCCACGGTGCGTCCGCCTTCACGTATGGCGAATCGTAGGCCCTCTTCCATGGCAATGGGAACGCTCAAGGTGACCTTCATCTTGATGTTGTCACCAGGCATCACCATCTCCACACCTTCCGGCAGGCCGATCTCACCGGTCACGTCCGTGGTCCGGATGTAGAACTGCGGCTTGTAGCCGGGGAAGAACGGCTTGTGGCGCCCGCCCTCGTCCTTGGTCAGCACATAGACCTCTGCGTCTGCTTCCGTGTGGGGTTTCACAGAACCTGGCTTGGCAAGAACCTGGCCGCGCTCGATATCTTCACGGTCAATGCCTCGAAGCAAGCAACCGACTGCGTCGCCGGGCTCAGCCTCGTCAAGCAACTTGTGGAACATCTCAACACCCGTGACAACCGTCTTACGGGTCTCAGTGAATCCCACCATCTCAACTTCGTCCTGAACCTTGATGATTCCGCGCTCAACTCGGCCAGTGACCACAGTGCCGCGACCCTTGATGTTGAACACATCCTCAATAGGCATGAGGAACGGCTGATCCTTGGGGCGGTCAGGCTCTGTGATGTAGGTGTCTACAGCCTCCATCAGTTCAAGGATGCCCTTGGTTGCTTCCTCATCGTCGGCCAGTGCCTTCAGGGCAGAGACGCGAATGATAGGAATGTCGTCGCCAGGGAAGTTGTACTTGGAAAGAAGCTCACGGATCTCCATCTCAACCAGCTCCAGGAGTTCCTCGTCGTCCATTGCATCGCACTTGTTCAGTGCAACAACGATGGACGGCACGTTGACCTGTCGGGCCAAGAGGATGTGCTCCCGGGTCTGAGGCATAGGGCCGTCCGGTGCGCTCACAACTAGGATTGCGCCGTCCATCTGAGCGGCGCCGGTGATCATGTTCTTGATATAGTCAGCGTGACCTGGGCAGTCCACGTGAGCATAGTGACGGTTTGGCGTCTCGTACTCTACGTGGGTGATGTTAATGGTCACACCACGGGCCTTCTCTTCCGGTGCCTTGTCAATCTGATCGAAAGCAACAAACTCGGTCTTGTTACCTTCCTGCTTGCCCAGCACGTAGCTGATAGCCGCGGTCAACGTGGTCTTGCCATGGTCTACGTGACCAATGGTGCCCACATTTAGATGCGGTTTGTCCCTAATGAATTTCTGCTTAGCCATCTCTTGAACTAACCTCCTCAGCGTATATGGAGCCCACAGCCGGAATCGAACCGGCGACCCCGTTCTTACCAAGAACGTGCTCTACCTCTGAGCTATGTGGGCCCGTGTTCGTTTCCCTGTTGATGTTTGGACTGGAGGGAGTAGGATTCGAACCTACGTAGCCCTTTCGAGCGTCAGATTTACAGTCTGGTGCGTTTGGCCGCTCCGCCATCCCTCCAAGCAACTACCAGTGTAGCACCACACATAGTCATCGCCAAGGCCTCTGGAAACACAATCAGCCTTAGACTGAACGCTTGGCTCAGTCTCTGACCGACTTTGCACCAATTCCCTGGCGATTTCGGGTCAGACCTACTTTCCTCATGTACGAGTAGTACAAGTGAATAGTTTGTCGACCCATCTACATGTTGAAAACTCCGGATTACTCCGAAGTCCTCATACCTGAGTATAGTAAAGCGCACCTCTACCGTCAAGATGAAATCGTTAGTGGTGATACGATATGCGACGCGGCATCCCATGACCGTGACGAACCATAGCCCCACAACCGGGCATCATCTATCCTGGTTGCATCCCCATCCGGCCCATAGCATCCAACGTAATGCACACAGAGGAAGTGGGTTGGGAGGTTAGAGTGATTCTGAAGTTTCCACGAATGACTAAATTAGTGTCGATCGTTGCCACGGTGACCATCGTTGGTGCGGCTTGCGCAGGCGGTGGAGCATCCGGGGGGCCCTCCATCGAGCGACTCCCCGGCAGCGGCCTCTGCACCCCCTGCCACATCGACCCCTTCATCGCCAACACTCACGCCTGGTGGCTCCACTTCTTTGCTGCCCTCACTCTCTGGACCCACATCCGAGGCTGTGCCTACGCCGGACCTGATAGTGATTGAAGGAAACGATGATGAGTTGGACAGGGCTCGGTTCTCCATAAGGGGTTGGAGCACAGACTTCAGCAAGCGAACGATTCCTTTAAGTGACATTTTGTCCGGCGGGCCCGGCAAGGACGGCATCCCTGCCATCGATGACCCGCAGTTCGAAAGCATCGCAGACGGAGACCTGTGGTTAGTGGACAGTGAGCCGGTACAGGTAGTGGACATCAATGGAGAAGTGAAGGCCTATCCCCTGGGGATCCTCATTTGGCATGAGATCGTCAACGATACCGTTGGGGGCGTCCCGGTGGTGGTTACCTACTGCCCGCTCTGCAACTCAGCCCTGACCTTTAACCGACGATTGGGTGATCGGCTGCTGGACTTCGGCGTCAGCGGCAATCTCAGGTTCAGCGACATGATCATGTACGACCGACAGACTGAGACGTGGTGGCAACAGTTGGAGGGCGTGGGCATCATCGGCGATCTGGTGAATCAGCAGCTGACGGTTCTCCCTTCCCCGGTAGTCTCATGGGAGCAATTCAAGATGGCTCACCCCGATGCAACGGTGCTATCGCGTGATACGGGCTACAACCGCCGCTATGGAAACAACCCCTACAGTCTGTACGACACAGGCTCACTCTTCCTGTTCACAGGATCGACGGACGCTCGACTCAAAGCACTGGACCGCGTCGTAGCCATAGACGAAGGCGGCGAGACAGTAGCATTCCCCTTCGATGTTCTTAGCGAGGAAAGGGTCGTCTCCTACACCCTGGGTGGCAAAGACCTGGTGGTCTTCTTCCAAGCAGGCACGAACTCCGCCCTGGACGCATCCAACATCGCCGTTGGCAGGGACGTCGGCGCGACGAACGTGTTCCGACCAATCGTAGGTGAGCAGCAGCTTACATTTGAGGCGTCAGACACCGGCTTCATCGATAACGAGACCGGCACAACATGGAACCTGCTGGGCCAGGGCCTCACAGGGCCACTCGCAAGGGAGCAGTTGGAAGCGGTAGCTCACGGTAACCATTTCTGGTTTGCCTGGGGAGTGTTCAAGCCTGACACCGTGGTGTACACAGGTGTTACGGGCTAGATAGATAATCGCTAGTGGGGAAACGAGGGCGTCTGGCAACGGGCGTCCTCGTTATTATTCAGCCTGCCTGAAGTGGGCCTGTTGGCGCCAGATATCCACATCCTGCAACACTAGCGTGACCGTATCTCCGGGGGTAGTCCCCGGGCGCAGGTAGACGTTGCTACGGATGAGGTACGTCTCTAGCTCTACTACATAGTTGCGGTCCCTGGAATCCAGGACAATGGCCGAGAACTCCTCCCCAATGAAATCCAACAGGAGTTTGTGTATCCAATACCGTTGCCGTTCATTCTCAGCACGTCCAAGGTCTCGCAGCATGGCATCTGCGCGGAACAGGACATCCTTCACTTCTTCCACGCTGTAGGCGGTAGCGTTGTCGTCCAGGGCGCTGGCAAGCTGGCGCTGGTTGACCAGGTCTGTATAGCGTCGCAGAGGCGATGTCGCCTGCACGTATGGGTCCACCCCAACAAGGGCGTGTGCTCCGGACGTGGTGCTCAGCCGCGCTGGTCTAATCCTCCGAAGGATGTGGTACTGCCGCACAGCGTTTACAGACGTGTCTGGAATGTCCTCCATGTCCACGGGGTCCTGAGACCGGTAGATTGCTGGCACATCGTTCTTTAGCAAGTATGTGCCGATGAGGTTGTTCATCAACACCATGAACTCGGCCACCAATCGCCTGGCGGGCGTAGGCATCGGTGTCACCGACACGGATACGTTCTTCGCCTCGTCAACACGCACCTTGAGTTCCGGCCTGTCCATCTCCAACGCCCCGGCAGCAACCCTAGCTTCATGGAGCGGCTCCGCTACCTTGCTGAGTATCTGTAGCTGCTCACCGTACGGCTTCGTCGAGTCGATCAGTGCGGCATCAGCCTCTTCATAGGAAACCCTGCCCACGCTGCGCACGAGGGAGCGACACAATTCCCAGCTTTGCAGTTGAAATGCATCGTCTATCTGAGCGAGCAGGGAGATAGCGGGGCGAGTGCCCTCAGGCACAAGGCTGCCCGCGGCTTCGGCTAGTTGCCTGGGAAGCATATGCAGCGTGGCCTCGGGCAGATACATGCTGGTCATGCGCTCACGTGCGGCGTCCTCAACAAGCCCGGTGGCAGGTATAAGGGCGGCTGCGTCCGTGATGTGAATACCTACTTCGTAGCCACTCGCTGTCCGCGTCACCGATAGGCCATCGTCGATGTCCACGGTGCTGGCCTCGTCGATGGTGAACACTGCGATGTCCGTTAGGTCTCTTCTAGTGGCGCTTGGCTCAAACGTGATCCCCGCCAGTCGTTCAGCATCCGCCAGGGCCTCATCGGAGAAGGACTTAGGGACGCCGAGCTTCCGTAAGGTGAAGAACTCGTCCTCGTCCAACTCGCCCTGGCGCACCAACAAATCAAAGGCGAGCCGTTGAGGGTCCTGGCTCTGTTGGATCTGCCTTAGCCAACCTTTGGCCGCTTTAGCCGCAGTGGAGGAATCGCCATCGAATGCGTACTGGCGTAAGGTCTCCACCCATGCAGACTGTCGTGGGGTCAATTCGACGATCTCTGAAGAACCACCTAGCCACGCAATGAACGAGGACTCTTCATCGGCTGCCTCCTGCTGTTGGCCCTGCTTTTCAATCTGTTGCGCCACAGCTTCTTCGGTCAGCGGAACCAGGGTCTCGCCGTCAGGCTGAAAATAGCGCAACGATGAAGTGAAGAGGCACAACAACATGGCCCCAAGGTGGGTACCGTCAACAGGGGAAGACCACACCAAATCGGCAAGGTCCGATAGCGACAACCCCGGCACCTCTCCGCGAACCAGGTTCCACGCTTCTCCAAGGTTGGTGTCTGCCGCTAAACTCTCGGCATCGCCCAGCCACTGAGCTAGCCCCGAGTCCAGAACAGCCACGTCCGTTTCCCAGACGATCTGCTGCCGGGTTATACGAAATGGCTTCCCGTCAGCAGCAGTCGCCCACCATCGGTTGTCGGCGCCAACGCGAGTCAGAGCCAGCAGATGGTTTCCGCCTTTGCGCAACAGGGCAATATGTGGTTCGGCCATAAGTTCCTTCACAGAGGGTTGATGCCAAGAAGTGGGAAAGCGAGCGGGAGGCTGTAAGCCAACGTACTTGGTACAGAAAGTATATCGCGAGGCCGGAAGCCCAACAAGGCTGGTAATAGAGAGTCTTTGGGGTTGTGAAGTGAGTGGGAGAGTCGGGTATGTTCTCAGCCTGCGTTCACGTGCGCCGTGGCACGGCTTTAAGCGAGCAGGTGGTGCGTGTCTCTAGCTGTTCTTGGTTGGCTTCGTTTTGGAAGGGAAATCGTTGGATCGATAGAGCATGACCGCTAACTGGACAGCGTCCCTGATGATCTCTTCACGATGAAGGTCAAAGGTATCTGTGTTTCTAATCACTGCCAAGTACTGCATCCAGGCCTCCAAGGTTTCCAGTCAGAAAGTCGCCCTAACTGTTATTCCAATAATTCCATTTAGTTACCATTCGAATTACGTTTGAAAATCAACTGATAACTATCGATTCGTACTCAGCTAGGGCTATTTGTTGAATCAACCAAACCGGGCTCAATCAGCCCGCATGAATCGCACACATACTTAGACGAACAAAGGGGCATTTGTGTTCCAATAGGTTTCCTTCACAAATGCCCCTGATTGACGTTATATGTCCGTTGTCAGCGTGAACTAGCCGCCCGGATACCCGTTCTCATGGTCGCGATGCCACCGGAACGCGTCCTGAATCATTTTCTCAATAGTCGGGAATTTCGGCTCCCAACCCAGATCGGTCTTCAACGCTGTGGCATCGGCCACCAACTCCGGTGGATCACCTGCACGCCTTGGCTCTACTTGCACAGGCACGTCAGCCAGACACACCCTGCCGGTCATGTCTATGATCTCTCGCACGGAATACCCCTTGCCGGTCCCCACGTTGTACGCGCGACGCGGCAGTTGGCCCAGCGCGCCGAGCGCCTGCACGTGAGCCTGTGCTATATCTTCAACATGAACGTAGTCCCTGACCGCCGTACCGTCAGGGGTAGGGTAGTCATCGCCGAACAGTGAGAGGTGGTCGATTTGGCCCTGAGCCGCTTTGATGGCGTTAGGGATCAGATGCGTCTCCGGGCGATGGTCTTCACCCACTGGCCCGCTGGCCCCCGCGGCGTTGAAATAGCGCAGGGACACGCTCTGGAAGCCGTATGCCTCCCCATACCAGTGCAACGCCGATTCAACCCTGGCCTTGGTATCCCCGTAGGGGTTTACCGGAGCGATGGGGTGGTCCTCTGCGATGGGTACCTGGTTGGGTACGCCGTATACAGCCGCACTGGAGGAGAAGATCATCTTGGATACACCGAACCGACGCATCGATTCCAGCAGTGTCAGGCTGTCACGAAGGTTGTTCGCATAGTAGAGGTCAGGGTCCGTTACCGACTCACCAACCTGGATAAGGCCAGCTAAATGAACCACCGCATCGATTTTTGACGTTTCAAATATCTTGTCCATCGCAGGCCCATCGCCAACGCTGACACGGAAGAACTTCGTATCCTCAGAGATAGCCATACGATGTCCACGACTGAGGTTATCGATGGACAATACCTCGTTGCCCTCCTTGAGAAGGGCTTGCGTCACAACGCTGCCTATAAACCCGGCGGCGCCGGTAACCATGATGAGCGGCACGTAGGCCTCCTGTACTTGGATATAGAACTGACCAGTTGAATGTCTTACACAGGTCTTGCGTGGGGAGCAGGATGATGCGTGGATACCCTCCGGTACCATTGGATCAACAGCCACGCCAGCTTGGGCCATAGCCGTAGGGACAACGCCCGCAACACGCGGAACACCACTGCTGGTTTAAAGAGATGAGAGAACAGGTGGACGAGAAAGTCTATATCTCCTTGCGCGGCCATGACCTCTCGGACTTCCTTTAGCGTGAATAGTTGAAGGAGTTGCTCGGTCTCACTTGGCGTCAGCTGTGCCAGCATGTGGCGCAGCAACCTTCCTCGATGCAGCTCCAGCCCCACAGTGCCCATCCACTCAGTTCGATATCGCTGTGCCGCCGCCTCGCCTAACTCGCCATGTTCGAGGGATGCTACGGCAACTTCGGCGCAGATCTTCGCACTGAGGATGCTTGTATGGATTCCGCCAACGGTGATAGTGTTCCCCATCGGCGTGTAGACCACAGCGCCCTTGATGCTGTTCAGCACGATTTCATCGCCAAGACCGGAGCTTCCAGCGTCCTGGGCGTTATGAGTCCTGAGCAGTGGACGGGTTGGCCCACAATGTCATGTTCTTCAAGCAGCAGCACCATATAACCGGCAGCAGCAATATCTCGAGCGGATACAGAACCCGCCGGACCGGCTCCTATTACAGCTACGTCAAAATCCAAGACTGTCTCTCCGTATAGTTATGTCCAACGCTAAATGGGGCTCTTCTTTAGGTGGAGGCCGTTGAACCTGTACCTACAATTCCCTATTATAGCCATTGGGAAAACGAAATTCTCAATAGGTCAGTTCCAAAAGGAAGCCGTTACGTGGATATCTCCATCATTATTCCTGCCTACAACGAGGAATCTCGCATAGGGAACACCCTGAGCGCGTACGCCGCTGTGTTCGCTCCCAAGTATAACGACCGTTGGGAATTACTGGTCGTTCTGAACGGCTGTACTGACGGGACAGAGGACGTGGTGCTAGCCGCTGGACGAGATTGTCCTGCGATTCGCCCCATCGTCTTCAAAGAGAAGTTGGGCAAGGGCGGTGCCATCCTCCGGGGACTCAGCGCTGCAACAGGCGACTCCATGGCGTTCGTCGATGCCGATAACATGGTCGGACCCCACGAGACGATGAAGCTACTGGATGCCCTTGGCACTGACGATGTTGCCATTGGATGGCGTAGACCTGACCTTACCCTTGCCACCGAGCGACAGCCCCGTATCCGTCGAATGGTCAGTTTGGCGTTACCGCTATGGGCACGACTGTTCCTGCGCCTTCCTTTCCATGACCCGCAGTGTGGTGCCAAAGCCATGCGGAAGGATGCCGCCGCCATGTTGCCCCTACTCCAGGAGCAGGGCTGGGCGTTGGATCTTGCAATGTTGATGGCAGCTAGGGACCTTGGACTCAGTGTCGCAGAGGTTCCTGTAGCCTGGCTCCACGTGGCAGAAGGCTCTAAAGTCCAACTTCGTCAGGCAAGTTGGGAAGTGTTTGTGGCTACCTGGCGGTTGAAGTTCAAACGACGCCGCCCAACAGAAAGGGAGCCCGGATAAGTACCGAACTCCCTTTCAATCCATCCCCTACATTGCCTACTGGTCTAGATACTTGGATAACACCAGGTTCTCCGCTGCTTCCGGAGTCCCCTGCGCTAACATAGGCAGATACCCTACGTAGTCCTTTGCCTTCGCCAATTGCTTCGCGATAACCTTGTAACCTTCCTTGAAAGCCCCGCGACCATTTAAGGGGCAGACCATTAAGCAGATCTTGCAGCCCCATAGGCGTTGGAAGTATGGCTCACACTTGGCAGTGTCCACGTGCCAGCGCAACACACCGTTGACCAACTGCTTTTCAGGAGCCAAAGCCTCACCGGGGCAGAAGCGCGTGCAGACGGTGCATCGTTCACACATGGCATCGATGCCGAAGTCCTTGGGACCGTCCACCACTAGCGGCATGTCTGTAGAGACCAGCGCCAGTCGCCAGGACGAACCGAATTCAGGGTTAATGAGAGAACCGTGCTTACCAAGCTCGCCAAGACCAGCCAGGTATGCCATTGGGACATGGGCAAGCTCACCTGCGTTCGGGTGGGCCCAAGCCGAGTAGCCGAACCCGCCGATGTACTGTGCGATGCGTACAGCGATGTCCAGCATCTTGAAGTACACACGATGAACTTCCTGTTGGGAGTTCTGGCCAATGTCTGCCATCATGTCGAACTTCATCGCTAGGCCAAAAGCTAGCACGCGAGTGTGTGGCGGGGCTTCCGTGTCTTTGAACACGAAATTCTTGTCCATCTCTGCGACACCGACCACGTCTGCGCCGACTTCCTTGGCGAAGTCCTTAATGTGCTGTGTAATCTTATCCAGGTCACCCAAATCTGCCTTGTTGGGGTTGATAGCTGCGTCACGCTCAGGCCAGAGCACCTGGTTTTGCATCCAGTTGTAACGGCGGGCTTCCACGGGATACTGCCGTTGGAATTCCCTGGCACCCTCAGTATCTGCGGTAGGGCCTTCTCGGCGATGCCGACTTGGGGAGATTGCCTTTGATACGTCTGGTAACATATTCACTCCTCATTAGGACTTCAGAGAGTCTACCATACAAGGCGAGTCTACCATACAAGGCCAAAGGGGTAGCATGCCATCTAGTGATATTTGGTATAAGGAAGGCAAGTTCGTGGAATAGTGTTCCCTTTAGTTCTCCCGATGTTTGGGGTAGTCCCTTGACCCTTTGCTGATGAGGTGATTGATGCGAATGAGCGGCAAACGCCACAACGCCTCCCACACAATCCACCAAGAAATCTTGGAATCGCCCTTTTTCCTGTCCACAAAGTCGATGGGATGCTCAATCAGCCTGAAGTTAAGCCGCTGACATGCCATGGTCACTTCAGCCTGGAACCCGAATCCTTTGCATTGCAGGGAGTCCAGAGGGAGTGAGTCTACAACATTCCGTCGGAACGCCTTGAAACCCGATGAAGCATCGCGGACACGGACCCCGCCCACTAACCGGGTATAGGCATTGCCATATCTGCTAAGCGCCCGCCTTGCCCAGCCCCAACCCATGTCCACGCTGCCGCCGTCCACGTACCGTGAGCCCACGACGACGTCTGCAGTTTCGAGGGTGTTCAGCATATCTAGGATGGTCTTAGGTTGATGAGAGAGGTCTGCATCCATCTGGACTATCACGTCAGGCTGAAGGGCAACGGCAGCTTTGAACCCTTCAACATACGCAGGGCCAATGCCTTGCTTTGACGGACGATGAAGGACGTGGATGCGGTCGGAGTGGGACGCAGCCAACTCGTCGGCTATGGCCCCGGTGCCGTCAGGCGATGCATCGTCAACGATCACTATCTGCAAACGGGGGAGCCCAAGGCCCAACAGACTGCCAACGATGTCCGGAAGGTTTTCCGCTTCGTTGTAGGTGGGTATGACTACGCAGACCTTGGAATCCACTTCCGCTTTGTCCTCACGTGTCAAACTTCCGCACATCTAGGAAAGTGCGGGGTCCTTCACTCTGGCAACAGGTTCCGGGTCAAAGACCTTTTCCGGTTTCCACTGCCCCAAAGGCTTGTCAAAGCGGGCCAATGCCAGGAACTGACCGTCATGCGAGTACACGCGCCAAAGGGCTCCGTGCTCTACATCGGCAGTGGCCTCACGGGAACCAAGGGTCACAGGGCGGCCGTTTTTTACAAACGATTCCATTGCCCCGGTGACCGTGGCCGATGGAAGGTGTTGTACAACCGTGTCAGGCGTGTGGATGAAATCGCGCCACGTACCCGCTTCAACTGCTGCTGCAAAGGCCTCCGGAGTAACACCGTTCTCAACTATGAAAGGCCCGGCCTTACGTCGGTCCAGCTCAATGATGTGGGCTCCGCACCCAAGTGCTTGACCCAGGTCATGGCCTATCGAGCGCACATACACGCCTCTGCCGCATTCAATGTCCAGGACAACGTCTGGAGAGTTCCATTCAAGTATCTCCAACCGGGATACCTTCACAGACCTTGCCTCACGCTCAACCTCAAACCCTGCGCGGGCCAGGTCATACAGCCGTTCGCCGCCATGCTTCAAAGCGCTGTACATCGGAGGAACCTGGAGTATCTGTCCTCTGAACGCCTCCAGCGCAGATTCAATAGCTTCCCTTGTCACACCCGTAGCGTCCGAAGTCGCCACGATAGTCCCATCAGAGTCGTACGTGTCCGTCGTCTCGCCAAGGCGCACCTTTGCCCGATACAGCTTGGTGCCATCGACGAGAGGGTCCATCAATCGAGTAGCCTGACCAAAGCAGATCGGCAGCACTCCAGAAGCTATGGGATCCAGTGTTCCGCCGTGTCCGACTTTCTTTTCTCTGGTTAATCGCTTCACCATGCGGACCATATCCATAGAGGTCTCGCCCACAGGCTTGTTCAGGTTCAGTACACCGTTGATGGTCACACGCTCCGTTCTTGATTGGCGCTGTCGCTCTCAATCACTTGATCGATGAGTTTCAGCAGGTCAGCGCCCCGTTCCATAGTCGCATCTAATTCAAATGTCAGTGTTGGGATTTTGCGCAGTTGTATACGGGTTCGAAGGCTTGCTTTGAGGAAACCTTCAGCGGACCTCAGACCTTTCATAACATCCGCTTGCTCTTCAGCCGGAGCCATAACGCTCACGTAGACTTTGGCAGTGTCCAGGTCAGGGGCAGTATCCACTTCAGTAATCGAGACAAAGGACGCCACTCTGGGGTCCTTCAACTCACGCAGTATCAACTGGCTTAATTCTTCTCTGAGGAGACCGTTCACACGGCCCATACGACGATTCATTATTAAGGCTCCTGGAAATCGAGATACCTGGAAGCAGACCGGATTTAGCCACGCTCAATGTGGAATACTTCCAGAAGGTCCCCTTCCTCGAAATCGGTGAACCCCTCTACGGTCAGCCCGCACTCAAACCCTGCGGTGACCTCTCTGGCATCGTCCTTGAATCGCTTCAAGCTGGATACGCCACCGGTGAATACCAATTCCTTGCCGCGCATAATGCGGACCTGCGAGTTCCTGCCCACAAAGCCGTCCATGACCTGGCAGCCGGCAATCTTGTCCCGACGTCCCACGCTGAACACCGCACGGACCTCGACGTTTCCATCCTGGACTTCCCGGTCTTCCGGCGTCAGGAGTCCCTGTACGGCCTTCTCTACGTCCTCTGCAAGTTGATAGATGATGTCATACAACCTGATTTGGACACGACTTTGCTCGGCCAAGGCTCTAGCGCCGGGTTCAATTCTTGTGTTGAAGCCCATGACGATAGCACTTGATGCACTGGCCAGTAGAATATCGCTCTCAGTCACGGTACCAGCCGCTGCGTGGAGGATACGAACCTGAGCTATCTCTGAAGACGACTTGGAGATGACAGCTTTGACAGCTTCAATGCTTCCGGATACATCGCACTTCAAGATGATGGGGAGTTCTTTCATCTCACCGGATTGAATCCTGGTAGAGACCTCTTCCATGGAAAGGGAACCCGCCTGCTGAGACTCTTTACGACGCAGCCGTGTTTCCATCAGTGCTTTGGCAGACCGCTCATCTTCCGTCACCAGGAATGGGTCTCCTGCAGATGGAAGCTGAGTAAGTCCCAAAATCTCCACCGGGGTGGATGGCAAAGCCTCTTTGGTTCGTCGTCCTGTATCAAGAATCATGGCTTTGACGCGACCCCATGTGTCGCCGACGACAACGTTGTCACCGACGCGCAGCGTCCCCTTTTGAACCAACACGGTAGCAAGGGGCCCCTTGCTCTTGTCTAACTGGGCTTCAACCACCACGCCACTGGCGGGTCGGTTGGGGTTTGCTCTCAGTTCCTGAACTTCTGTGACAACCATCAGGTTCTCCAGAAGCTCGCTGATACCCTCTTTGGATTTCGCCGAGACAGGTATCATGATTGTGTCGCCACCCCAGTCCTCTGGGAGCAGACCCTGCTCTGAGAGCTGTCGCTTCACTCGATCCGGATCAGCGTCCGGCCTGTCCATCTTGTTGATAGCCACAACAATAGGGACACCGGCAGCCTTGGCATGGTCAACGGCTTCCGTCGTCTGGGGCATAACGCCGTCATCGGCAGCAACCACCAGAATGGCAACGTCCGTGGCCTGAGCGCCTCTAGCACGCATTGCGGTGAACGCCTCGTGACCCGGGGTGTCCAGGAACGTCAGCTTGACCCCATCGTTCTCAACCTGGTAAGCACCGATGTGCTGGGTGATGCCGCCCACTTCCTTGTCTACGACGTTGGTATTACGGATAGCATCAAGCAGCGTCGTCTTACCGTGGTCAACGTGACCCAGGATGGTAACCACCGGAGCCCTGGGCTCCATATCCTCTTCATCATCCTCTGCGGGCTTAAGGAGATCCGCTTCTGCTTCAGTACCTGTGTCCTCAAGTCTCCGAGCCCTATGGCCCAACGTTGTTGCGACTGTCGCCGCCATCTCAAAGTCGATGACCTCGTTCACCGTCGCCATGATGCCGTTCCGCATCAACTGCTTCACAATATCGATAGCATTTGCATTCATGACTGTAGCCAGTTGGCTGACCATGATGGCAGGGGGCAATTCAAGGACTGCGTTCGGATCTATTACAGCCTCAACTGCGGCTCCTCCGCGTCCTTCTTTACGAGGTCCTCGTCGCCGTGGTGGTCGGTTTGGTCGAAACGATCGTCGTGCCATGTATATCCTCTCAAGCAACCCAATCGGGCTTTTGTTCTTCGGCGTAAGCAAGTAATGCTGTGCGCTGCTCTGAACCAATCGTCGTGTTTAGAGTGCGATCTAGGCGGTTTCTACTGATGCCGGTTTCCCAGCAAGAAGGGTCTTCGCAGAGATACGCGCCTCGTCCAAGGGCCTTGCCGGTGTCGTCCACCGTGACGATCCCATCCGGAGACCGGACAATGCGCACCATATCCCGTTTGTCGCCCTTACGTCCGCAACCACAACAGGTCCGGACGGGGATATGTTTTGTCGGCATCT
>Ga0114996_10001217_pt1 | contig 35070 bp, 26 predicted proteins | sample ArcticOcean_MG_C_4_FD_87039 | JGI IMG/M metagenome (GOLD analysis project Ga0114996, IMG submission 87039) | Marine microbial communities from western Arctic Ocean - ArcticOcean_MG_CB4_134 | ecosystem: Environmental > Aquatic > Marine > Oceanic | place: Arctic Ocean: Canada Basin | collected... | reverse complement strand
GCGCTTCGACCGGGCGGTCGACTGATCCTGCAGACACCGAATCTGGACAGCCCCCTCGGTCCCTCGGTTCGGTACGGCGACTTCACGCACGAGACTGGGTTCACGCCGGACATCCTCGAGCGACTCATGCGCTTCTCAGGCTTCGAGGACATCAAGCCGCGGGAACTGGGACCGGTTCGTCGGGGCTACTCGCTGGCCTCGTCTGTGCGCTACGTAGCTTGGCGGGCGCTGCGGCTCGCGATCCAGTTGTTCAACACGGTCGAGACCGGAGCACGGGGCAGTGGCGTGCACTCGCGCGTCTTCTTGATCAGCGGCAGGAAATCATGAAAGCACGCCTCGCCATCTTCGTCACGCACCCCGTGCAATACCACGTGCCGATATGGCGTGGGTTGGCGTGCACACCCGGGTTGGAGGTCGAGGTGTTCTACTTCAGCGACCACAGCGTTCGCGGGGGCTTGGACACCGGTTTCGGTCGAAACGTGAGCTGGGATGTCCCGATGCTCGAAGGCTACAGCCACACGTTCGTGTCGAGAGACGCCGACTTGTCGAGACCGGACGAAGTGACCTTGGTAGAGCCGGAGATCCTCCTTGGCGATGGGGGGTTCACGCATGTCCTGATCCATGGCTACACGCATGGCTTCGAGAAACAGGTGCTCGAGGCGGCGTCGAAGCTGGGGCTCCGGTCGATCGTGCGCGGAGAGTTCGCGGATGCTGGTCGGAACAGGAACATCCTGAAGCGCACGGCGCGGGACATCTATCTGCGTCGCTTCTACGCGCGTACGGATGCACTCTGCTACGTCGGGACCGAAGCTCGTCGCCACCTCTCGCGTTTCGTCAGTGATGAATCACGACTGTTCTTTTCGCCCTACTCAGTCGACACCGAACTGTTCGAGCGGCAGAAGGCGATGTTCGAACCCGGGTCGAGCCGACGCGCGTCGGGAGTGGCAGAGGATTCTTTCGTCTTTCTCTTCTCGGGCAAACTCATCCCTCGGAAGGAACCGTTGCTGTTGATAGAAGCGCTCGGTCGACTGCCGCGAGAGATGAACGTGGAGCTTCTGGTGGTGGGGGACGGTCCACTGAAGGACGCCGTTGTCGATCGCGGCAACGCGGTGCTCGGTTCCAGATTCCACTTCCGCGGTTTCGTCAACCAGCGGAATCTCGGCGGGTGTTTCCGCGCCTCGAACGCCCTCGTGCTGCCATCAAACTACGAGGCCTGGGGCCTGGTCGCGAACGAGGCGATGCAATTTGGTCTGCCGGTCGTGCTCAGCGACCGGGTGAACTCCCACGAGGACCTCGTTGTGCCGAGCCGCACCGGGTACGTCTTCCGATCGGGAGACGTGAACTCGCTCGCGGAGGCGCTGTCGCTGTTGTGCTCCGATCCTGCGAAGGCGGCGACCATGGGCGCAAAGGCAGCAGAACATGTGCAGCGGTTCTCCACCACGGCCGCGGTCCGAGGTCTCGTCGACGCCGTGCACGGCGTCTCCCCGGAGAACGTCCATGCATGAGTCCTCCCGGATCATGGTGGTGGGCGAACAGTGGTTCGGAGCGACGCCGAGGGGCGTGGCCGAAGGACTGCGTCGACTCGGGCACGAAGTCGAAACCGTCGATCCCCGAGATACAGTCCTCGCCGCATCGGGAGTCGTCTTGAAGGCGGTGCGGCGCGCTCTCCTCCCTCTTCTGGTCAGGGACTACAACCGGAAGCTACGGCAGGTCGCCGAACGGTTTCGCCCGGACATCGTTCTCGTCGTCAAGGGCCCATACGTGCAACGAGGAACGTTGCACGTGTGGCGAAACCTCGGGGCGCGGCTGTACAACTACTACCCGGACGTGTCGATCCGCGCCTTCGGCAAACACATACCGGGCGCGATCCCGGAGTATGACCACATCTTCACGACGAAGAGCTTTCAGGTGGGAGCCCTGAAAGTGTGGCTCGGCGCGGATCGCGTCACGTTTCTTCCGCACGGCTACAGCCCCGACGTCCATCGCCCGGTGTGTCTCGCGGATCGAGACCGGGATCGTTACGAAACCGATATCGGATACATCGGGAACTACAGTCCGTTCAAGGAGCAGTGGTTGGCTGATGTGCGCCGTCGCCTGCCGGACGTCAAGTTTGCAGTACGCGGCAACCACTGGCTCGAACGATGCCGTCGATCCGAGTTGCGGGACTGCATCGTAGGGGGCGCCGTCCCGGGCCTGGCGTATTCGAAAGTGATCGTCGCCGCGAAGGTCAACATCGCCATCCACCACGGTGAGGTCCTGGCGGAAGGCGTGGCGGATTTGATGTCCACGAGGTCGTTCGAGATTCCGGCGTGCGGCGGTTTCATGTTGCACGAGCGGAACGACGAGACCGAAGAGTATTTCGTCGATGGGAAGGAGGTCGCGCTGTTCAGCGGGATCGACGAGGCGGTTGAGAAGATCCGGTACTACCTGGATCACGCGACGGAGCGAGAGAGCGTGGCATGTGCTGGATACGCGCGTTGTGTGCCTGCCTACAGCTACGACTCGCGAATGCAGACTTTGATGGAGGTGCACGAGGGCATGGCGGAGGCGTGTGTCGGATGAGCCATGTCGATATCAAGACTTCGATTGCGAGGACGGTGGGGCAACTCCATCTGTGCCTCGTTGCGCTCATCGCGTTCTTCGGTGTGTTGTGGGGGGTCTCGGATGGCAACAACGAGGTGTTCCTCAACGAGACGATGCCGATCGGCACTCTCCTGACGCTCTGTTACTTCGCGATCCGGATGGTCAAGGCCCATCCAGTCCTGATCTGGTCACCGCTTCCATGGTTCATGATCGCGTGTGCGGCGTACTGCGGGATCGGTCCTCTCGCGTACCACTATGGCAATGAGGCGACGATTGCCTCCTGCGACGGCTACTACATGATCTCGGAGTCCGAGTTGGTCCGCTCGAACTTCCTCAATCTCATCGGGATCGCGTCCGTGATGGCGGGGGTGTACCTGGGCGTGAGAGTTTTCGTCAAGAATCGCGCCGTGCCGAGCACTCGTTGGTCCGCACCGGACCTCGCGCACCTCGGTCGCCTCGCCGTGTTCTTTCTCGTCGTTGGCGTGTTGGTCAAATACGCGCTCGTGCTGCCCTACGAGTTCGGCATGCTCGGATTCGTCTTGCCGGGAAGCGTCGGGACCTTGCAGTACTTCACGTTGTTCGCCATGGCCGTGTTGATGCTGTTGGTGCACCAGGGCGACGCCAAGTGGCGCCCAGTGCTCTGCATCCTGGTCGCGTCCGAGTTTGTCACCGCGATCCTCGTCTTCTCGAAAATGTCGGTGATGATCTTCTTCGTAGTGCTTCTTCTCGGTCGCGTACTGATCGCGAAGCGGCTTCGCCCGATCCTCGTCGGGTCGCTACTGATCGCGATCACCTTTGCGGCGGTTGCGCCGTTGGTGAGTCACGGTCGAGCTTCGTTGATTGAGTCGACCGGCACGCACTACAAGGCTGGTTTGGGCACGAGATTCGACATCGTCCGAGCGTATCTCACGTCGGGGGGCGACACGGGTGATTACGCGCCCTCTCAATTGGGTTGGGCGCGGCTGAACTACGCCAACGCGCAGGCATTCGCGATGAACTCGTTCGACGCAGGCGTGCCGGGGGGCAGCTTCTCGTTGGTGTTCTACGCACTCGTGCCGCGGTTCCTCTGGCCCGACAAGCCGATCATGACGATGGGCCGGGAGTTCAACTACCTCGTGAACGGGAACTTGGAGTCCTCCAGTGCGCCGGGGTTATTCGGCGAGGGCTATTGGAATGGAGGTTGGCTGGCCGTGGTGCTGTCCTCGTTGTTCGTCGGCTTCGTCCTCGCGTCGTTCACGGAATACTCGATGTGGGCGATCGCGAATCGAAACCTGCTGTACCTGCCGATCGTGTTCGCGGGGATCAAGATGGGATTCAGGCCTGACGATTGGTTCGTCGCGACGTACGTCGGCGCGACGGTCACCGCAGTCTGCATGCACTTCGTCCTGCGTTGCCTATCGGTGTTCCTGGGTGCACCGGTGGGATGGAGCGACGAATCGGAGCCACGAGGGATGGTGACGACGTGAGCTCGAATGCCTCGGTTCTCCTGGCGGCGGAGTCCGCATCGGCTGCGAACAGCGGTATCGGACGCGTGACCCGGTTGATGGTGAAGGTATTGCAGGAAGAAGCTCGGTCCGGCGGCTTGCGGGCGCGGCTCCTCAGCCTGAACGACTCCTCACCTCCCGCCGAGACAGAACTACCCGTGACGCTTGCCCGCGGTTCGAGAGCCAGGTTTCTTGTCGAGGCGACCCGCGCGCGCGCGAGCTGCAGCCACTTCATCTACGACTTTCTCGGAATGTCGCGGGCCCATCTGCCACTCCCCTTCTTGCGGCGTCCGTTCATGACGTGGATCCACGGCATTGAAGTATGGGAGGGATCCCGTGCCGCGCGCCGATCCGCCGCCCGTCGCGCGGAGTACCTCGTGGTCAACACCGAGTACACACGAGATCGCGCCAGTCGATTGCTACCCTTCGTGCAAGAGGCACGCGTGTGTTGGCTGGCGACCGAAGGCGATGAGCCCGGTCCGCAGAGAGACAGGACCGATCGCCGCCCGACAGTGCTGATCCTCGCGCGGATCGACGAAGGCGGTGGGTACAAAGGCCACCGCGAGTTGATCACGTGTTGGCCCAAGGTTGTCGATGCCGTGCCCGATGCCCGGCTCATCGTCGGCGGCAAGGGTCCGGGCCTGGACGTGCTACGAGGTTTGGCAGCCGAGTCCAGCGCGGGTGAGTCGATAGAGTTCCGCGGGTTCATCCCCGAGGAGGAGATCGACGCGCTGTGGCGGGAGGCGACGGTGTTCGCCATGCCGAGTCGCGGCGAAGGTTTCGGCATTGTCTACGCGGAGGCAATGCGTCGCGGGATACCCGTGATCGGGTCGGTCCACGACGCAGCCCGGGAGGTCAACGTCGACGGTGAAACGGGATACAACGTGGACCTCGACGATCCTGCCGAATTGCCGGACCGCATGATCCACCTGTTCCGCGATCGCGACCACGCGCACGAGTTGGGCGAGCGCGGTCGTGCGCGATGGCACGAGCACTTCCGCTTCTCATCGTTTCGTGAGCGTTTCACGCCGTTGTTGCACGAGTTCCTGGAGAGTTAAAGTTAGATGTGCGGGATTGCGGGGATTATCGGTACTGAAGCGGGGCGCCATCGGGACGTGGTGCGTCGCATGACCACGGCGCTGCGCCACCGGGGGCCGGACGGCGACGGGATCTACGTGTCACCTTCTGGCCGGTGTGTTCTCGGTCATAGCCGACTGGCGATCCTGGACCTGTCCAAGGCGGCGAGCCAGCCGATCACCACCGCCGATGATCGGTTCGCGCTCAGCTACAACGGCGAGTGCTACAACTTCCGCGAGTTGCGCGAGTCTCTTCGCCGAGACGGGCAGAAGGTGACGTCGTCGGGCGATACGGAGGTCGTCCTCCGAACTCTTGTCAGCCGCGGCGCGGCCATGTTGCCGGACGTGAACGGTATGTTTGCGCTGGCGTTCTGGGATGACCGGGAGGGTTCCCTCCTCCTCGCGCGCGATCGGTTCGGTCAGAAACCCCTCTACTACGCGGAATCGAATGGGCTTCTTCTGTTCGCCTCCGAAGTCCGCGCCCTGTTGGAGTCCGGGTTGGTATCCCGGCGCGCGGATCGCGATGCGGTAGTCGGTTTCCTCTCGTTCGGTTCCGTGCAAGAACCGACCACGATCGTCGAGGGAGTCTCCGCGCTCGCGCCGGGTACCTCCTTGACGGCGCGACCCGACGGCCAGCGTGAGTCGAACTGCTACTGGACACCTCCTCACGAAAAGAGGGACTGTCCGCCGTCGGAACTCAAGCACGCCTTCGCGAGTTCCGTCGGTCGACACCTCCTCAGTGACGCTCCGATCGGAGTATTTCTCTCGGGGGGTATCGACTCTTCGGCGATCGTAGCCGCCGCTGCCCGGATCTCATCCGGCACCGTGAAGACGGTGAGCGTAGTCTGTCCAGACGCGCCCGACCTCTCCGAGCAGAAGTTCGCGCGGTTGGTCGCCGAACGGGAAGGAACCGAACACTGCGAAGTGCCCTTCTCAGCCTCGGACCAGGCGGCACTGATCCCCGACGCGATCGCTGCCATGGACCAGCCAACGGTCGACGGCGTGAATACATACGTGGTGTCCGCCGCCGCGCGGCAGGCCGGACTGAAGGTGTCTCTGTCGGGGCTGGGTGGAGACGAGCTGTTCGGCGGCTACCGCGGGAGCTTCGTCAACACGCTGACGATGCTCCGCGCTTCCAAGAGGCTTGGCGCGCTGCGACGTCCCGCGTCGGTGGCGCTTCGCCGATTCGGCACCTTCGCTACACGACCGAGCAAGTTGGCGGACATGTTCTCGTCGCCGGGCGATCTGGTGAGCGCATATCTCGTGCGTCGCAAGCTCTTCACCTCGGCGCAGGTCCGATCGATGTTCCCCGGGCTGGTCGGTTCCGGGTGGTGTGACGGACTGCCCGCCGGCCAATTCGCTTCGATGCGTCGCATGGTGCAATCGCGCGCGGATGCGGACGCCATCGGGCTCCTCGAGATGCGTCGGTACATGGGGCAGCAGTTGCTCCGTGATTCGGACGCGATGGGGATGGCGCATGGACTCGAGATCCGTATGCCGTTTCTAGACACAGGCTTCTCCGCGTCGGCACTGATGCTCGACGCGTCGGCGCGCGTGCCGTCGTCCACTCCGAAGCAACGTTTCGTGCAGTGTCTCGGCGACTGGTTGCCGAGCGAGATAGCGCGGCGGCGCAAGCAGGGGTTCCTGCTGCCCATTCAGCAATCGATGCTCGGCCCGATGCGAGCGCAAGTGGACGACGGTCTCGGGAGGATGGAAAGGTTTGGTTCTCTCGTCGACATGGACGTCGTGAGACGACAGTGGCATGAATTCTGTCGACGTCCGCAGAATCTCGGATGGACGCGACCGTGGAGCCTGTTCGTGCTCGAGCGCTATCTGGCTCACTGGAACCTCGAACTGGAACCGGGGGAGGTCTGACCATGCGCATCGCCCAGATCGTCCCGAGAATCGAAGACGAAGCGAGCGGACCGTCGTACTCGGTCCCGATGTTGTGCGAATCACTCGCCGAGCACGCGGCGGATGTGGACCTGTATGTCCTCGATGGCGCACCTGCGATTCGAAGATCGTACGGCGTGCGCACGTTCCCCTCGTGGGGCTTCCCCAAGCGTCTCGGCGTTTCACCGCGCCTGCGAGCGGCGCTCCGGGAAGCAGCACAGAACACACACATCATGCACAGCAACGGGTTGTGGATGATGTCGAACGTCTACCCGGGCAGGGCGACGCACAAGAGCGACTGCCGATTGGTCGTGAGTCCGCGTGGCACATTGTCCAAGTGGGCGTTCGCTCGATCACGCTGGACGAAGAGGGTCGTCTGGAACGTAGGACAGCGCGCCGTTCTCTCGCAAGCCGACTGTTTCCACGCGACGGCGGAGCACGAGTATGAGGACATCCGTCGCATGGGATTCACGGCACCCGTTGCAGTGATTCCGAATGGCGTCGAGATTCCTGAAGAACCCGCGACCCGGAACGTGGCGGCAGGTGCGGTCCGGCGACTCCTCTTCCTCGGACGCATCCACCCGACGAAAGGCATCGACGTGCTTCTGCGAGGGTGGCGACGGGTGCAGGCCAGGTTCCCGGACTGGGAGCTCAGCATCGTCGGGCCCGACAAGACAGGGCACCTCCGCGAACTGACGGCCCTGGCCGATCGACTTGGTTGTGAGCGCCTCGAGTTTTCTGGTCCGGTGTTTGGCGCCAGCAAGAGCACGGCGTATCGCTCCGCCGACCTCTTCGTCTTGCCTTCCCACTCTGAGAATTTTGGAGTCACGGTGACCGAGGCTCTCTCGCACGAACTGCCCGTGATCGTGACGAAGGGAGCACCCTGGTCAGGCGTGACGAGCCACGGCTGTGGATGGTGGATCGACATGGGTGTCGACCCTCTCGTCGAGTGTCTCGTGGAGGCCATGGCGATGCCGTCGCAGCAGCTGATCGCTTCCGGACGCGCGGGTCGCCGCTGGGTCGAACGCGAGTTCTCGTGGCGGATGGTCGGGAAGCAGATGCACGACACCTATCGCTGGCTTCTCGGCGAGAGAGACACGCCCCACTGTGTAAGGACGGACTGAATCATGATTCCACGCAGCCTGAAGGCGCTCTACTTCAAGGTCATGAGGCTCCCGATGCGGTGCAACGGGAGTCTCTATCGCAGACTTCGTGCGCCCCGCGATGGTGTAGTCCGAGTTCATCTTGGACCCGGTCGCGAGAGGTACATCGACAAGTGGATCAACGTCGACGCCAACTTGTTCGGCGCAAAGATCGACGTGTGGGCGGACCTGCGGAACCCGCTGCCGTTTCCGGATGCGTCGGTAGACGCGTTCTACTCCCATCACGTTGTCGGGCATCTGCCCGAGGACCTCTTGCCGTTTCACTTTGCGCAGATGCACAGGTGCCTGAAGCCGGGCGGCGTGATTCGGATCGCCGGTCCCGTCGCCGACGTCGCGATGCGAAAGTACCTGGAGAACGATCACTCATGGTTCGGGGATTCGCCGGTCAGTCGCAAGAGCATCGGCGGACGCTTCTCGAACTTCGTTCTTTGTCGAGGCGAACACCTCTCCATCCTGACGACTTCCTACTTGCGGGAGCTGATGAACGACGCTGGATTCGTTAATCCGCGCGAATGCAGGCCGACGAGTGAGACCGGGCGACCGGATCTCATCGGGCGCGAAGTGCTCGAGAAGGAGACGATGGAACCGTTTTCTGAGGAGTCGTTTACGACCGTGGTCGAGGCGGAGAGGGTGGCGCCATGAGCACCATACCGGTGACCGTGTTGATGCTCACCCTGAACGAAGAGCACAATCTTCCCGGTGCGCTTCAGAACGTCGCGCCCTGGGCGGCTGAAGTGTTCGTCGTCGACAGCCTGAGCACGGACCGGACCGTGGACATCGCGTTGGAACACGGAGCGCGGGTCGTGCAGCGTCCGTTCACGAACTTCGGAGACCAGTGGAACTTCGCGCTGAGCCTTCCCATCTCGACGCCCTGGACGCTGAAACTCGATCCAGACGAGCGACTCACGCCAGAACTCGTGGAGGAGATTCGCGCACTCGTCGAGGGCGAAGGTGAGATCGCCGGCTACTCGATGCGGAGACGGTTGTGGTTCATGGGCGAGCCTCTGCACGTGATGGCGCCAGTCGTTCGGCTGTGGCGGACGGGACAGTGTGAGTTCTCGCCCGATCTGGTGAACGAGCATCCGATCGTAGACGGCGAGGTCGGAAGCCTGGCGGGCGTCCTCGAACACCTGGACAGCCCGGATCTTCACCACTGGTACGAGAAGCAGAATCGATACTCGACCATGGAAGCGATCATGATGGCGAAGATAGCGACGCCGTCGACACGATCTGGGTTGCTCGGCAATCGCCTCAAGCGGCGCGCGTTCTTGAAGCGACTGTTCTTCAAGGTTCCGTTCCGCTACCAGATCGTCTGGCTGCACTGCATGTTCGCCAAGGGAGCCTGGCGCGACGGCACCGCGGGACGTGCGTGGTCGCATCTGCGTCAGGAGGTGTACCGATCTCGGGCGCTCAAGCTGCGTGAGATAGAGACGACCGGTCGAGTTCCGCAGATCCCGAGATCGTCTCCGGGTGAATTCGATTCACGCGTCATCGGTTCCGCGCTCCAACTCGAGATGTCACCGTAGGCATGATTGCTGACCAGGAACCGAGCCGGCGCCACGCGACCCGCAGGAGTCTGATCCTGTCATTGGTCACGTTGACGGTCGCGATGACGAGGAACATCGTGCTCGTCCCGGTCTACCTGAACTACATCAGCATCGAACTCTACGGCGCGTGGCTGGCAACGGGGGCGAGCCTCGCCGGTCTGATCGTTTCGGACTTTGGGCTCGCCGGGGTCATCGGGCAGCGAACGGCGAAGGCATGCGGCGCCAGGGACATGGCCGAGGTGGGGCGCGCGATAGGGACCGGACTGTTCGCGAGTGGAGTGGTTTCGGTGGCGATGACCCTGTTGGCCGTCGCCGTCGCGCCGATGCTGAGCATGATCCTCCATCTCGAAGGCAGCGATGCATCCCTGGTCACGCAGTGCTTCACGATCGTGGCTCTCGCGTGCGGCGGTGCCGTGATAGGGCTGTCGTGTGGGACCGTGCTGCGAAGTCTGCAGCGTCCGACGGCGCCGGGTCTCGCCGAAGTGACGGCAGAGCTCACTGCTCTTTGCGTGACGTTCCTCTTGTTGCTGCGTGGTTGGGGGCTGATGGCGCTGCCCCTCGGTCTGGCCGCGCGATCGACCTGTCTGCTCGTCGTCAACTGCTCTGCGCTCGCCTGGGTGTGCAGGCGGCGCCTCGGCATCGGAGTACGCATCCAGTTCTCGATCGCGAAGACGCGGTGGCTGTGGCGCGATTCTTGGTATCAGTTCATCGCGTCGATGGCGATGCGGTTGCAGATCTCCGCGCAACCGTTGCTGGTCGGCGCGGTTCTCGGCGGTTCGGCAGCGGCCGTGTTCGGGATCACGCAGTGCGCCGTGGCGAACGCCAACTTGCTGGTGGGGCGACTCGGGGGTGCGTTCCTCCCCTCGTTCACGCATCTGTTCGGCGAAGGAAGCATCGAGCGTTGCCGGGAGGTGCTCAGGCAGTTTCTTTCGGCGAACGCACTGCTGGCGTCCGTGTTGATGGGCGGCATCCTGGCGTTCAATCAGGAATTCGTCTCGCTGTGGGTCGGATCCGAGCTCTACGGCGGAGACCTCCTGACCGCGCTCCTGATCCTGTGCGCGGTTTCGGATGCATTCATGGGGGCGTCCTACAGCGCCGTGACCGCGGGCGGTGGTTTCCGTCTGATCGCTCGGGTCATGGTGATTTCGGCATCGATGCAGGTCGCCATCACCCTCGGGCTTCTCACGTTTGGTCTCTGGGGTGCGGCGGTGGGTGCGCTTGTCGCGTCGGTGCTGCGCTTGTGGTTGCTGGGTCGGTACGCGCGGATGACTCTGTCTTCTTCCGATTCGTCAACAGCACGTCGAGGCCACGCCGTTCGAGAAACGCTACGCCTGTTGGCGCCGGGCATGTGTCTGGGGATCGTCGTCGCGCTCAGTGATGTCGCGGCGATCGAGAGCTGGCAAGACTTCGTGATGGGAACGGTCGGGTTCGTCGTCTTGGTTTCGGGGATGTCGTGGTTGATCGGAAAGCGCCAGATCGTGTTCATCATGAGCCGGGGCGAATCCGGCGTGCGTCAAGCTTCCGGAGGGACGACATGACGCGCGAGGAGACGCTGCTGCTGGGCGAGGATCACGCGACCTACGGGGAACTCGTCGTGCGAACGCAGTGGTTCGGACGAACCGCCTGTGGCTTGAGTCCGGGAGCGACTTCTAGCAAGCCGGATCGTCACTCGGCGAAGAACGAGGACGCACTCCTGATCACCGACGAATCGGATGTGACGATGATCGCGGTGGCAGACGGGCACTACGGGTCGGCGGCGAGCCACACACTGTTGCAGCGATTGGCGAGTCTCGCTCACCCGCTGCCGCGCAACCCCATCCAGTTGCTGGAGATGATCCGAGAGTCGGCGGACCCCGCTGCCAACGGGCGACTCGTCGCCGAATCGACGCTTGCCGTCGCGGTTTGGGACCGGCGAGAGAGAAACGGTTTCGGCGCGTCGTTCGGTGATTCGGCGGTGATGGTTCTCGGGCCGGACGGGCCGCCTGTCACGGCGAACATGAAGAACCACCGCTACGTCAATCCACTGGATCCCGGAACGCTAGATCCGCGTCGCGCCTTCGAGTTCTCGTTTCTAGCGAACCCAGGCGATCTGCTCATCGTGTTCTCGGATGGCATCGACGAATGCAACTACCGCAGGCCCGAGACGTCGGTGCGACCGCGCCACTTGAAAGAGCTCTGGAGAGAGAGCCAGCCGAGTCCCGAACAATTCGTGTCCGAGGCGATCCGACTCGCACTGGCCGGTGTCGACGGCCACCCCGGTGGCGAGGACAACATCGCTCTCACGGCCACCCTTGTGTGAAGCGGGCCCGTCGCCTTCTTGCCTCAGGCCTGGACGACAATGGCGTTCACGCGTTCGAGCTTCGCCATCACGTTGCGGGTGTCGACGACGAGTTCTGCGTTGTCGGCGATCAACTGCCAGTCGATCATGGAGTGGTTGGTCGCGATCACGACGCACTCACATCGCTTGACGTACTCCTTCGTCAGGTCCGCGGAGTCCATGCGGAAGTTGTACTTGCGCATTTTCGGGAAGCTCGGGACGTGCGGGTCGTGGTAGGACACGTCCGCACCTTGGTCGGCGAGCAGTTTGATGATCGCGGCTGCCGGCGTCTCGCGAACATCGTCGACGTCGGGCTTGTAGGCGATGCCGACGACCAGGATGCGCGAGCCCCGAATGGCCTTGCTGAGTTGATTCAGTCCTTCCGCGGTTCGGCGAACCACGTAGGCGGGCATGTTGCTGTTGATTTCGCCAGCCAGTTCGATGAATCGGGTGTTGTGGTGGTACTCCTTGGCCTTCCACGTCAGGTAGAACGGGTCGATCGGAATGCAGTGCCCGCCGAGACCCGGACCGGGATAGAACGCCTGGAAACCGAACGGCTTCGTCGCGGCCGCATCCACGACCTTCCAGATGTCGATACCCATGTCCTGCAGCACGGGCTTGAGCTCGTTCACGAGGGCGATGTTGACAGCGCGATAGATGTTCTCGAGTAGCTTTGCCGACTCGGCGATTTCGGCGGAGTCGACGCACACGACTTCATCGACTGCGGCGCGGTACATCTCCCCGGCCAGTTCGGTGCTCACGGCGTCGACGCCGCCGACGAGCTTCGGAATCGTCCGCGTGTCCTTGTCCTTGCGACCGGGATCTTCGCGTTCGGGACTGTACGCGAGGAAGAAGTCCTCGCCGCACACGAGTCCGGTCGCCTCGAGGATCGGCTGGCAATCACCCCGAGTCGTGCCCGGATAGGTCGTCGACTCGAGCGATACGAGCTGTCCCGGGTGGAGCGATTCCGCCACGATCCTGGTCGACTCGATGATGTAGGCCATGTCGGGTTCGTTGTGTTTGCCGAGCGGCGACGGGACGCAGAGGATCACTGCATCGGCTTGTCCGAGTTCTTTGGGGTTGTTCGTCGCCCTGAATCGATCCGATGCCGAGATTGTCGGAACCAGATCCGCGCCGAGGTGGTGGAGGTAGGTCGTGCCGGCCTCAAGCATCTGGATTTTCTTTTCGTCCAGGTCAAATCCGATCACCTGGAATCCCGCGGCGTGCATCGCGCGAACGAGCGGCAATCCCACGTAGCCGAGGCCGACCACCGCGATTGTCGCAGTCCGATTCGCGAGTCGTGCTTTGAGTTCCTGGGCTTGGGAGGGCATATGCGTCATCTCCTGTGTTCTTACGGCAATTAGTCTATCGGCATCCGTTGCCAGCGAAGATCGAGTCGATGGGAAGGGAATGTCTGGCTCACGATCTGGGTGTCGACATCCTGGTCACATTCTGGCGTGAGGCCCGTTTCGTGATTATCGTGGGGCTCGGTGATCATCCCACGGCAAAGCGCGCATCTCTTCCGGTTCTCGACTCTCTTCCTTCTCTCCGCCCTGCTCGCCGGGTGTGTCGGCGGTCCGACACCCAGGGGCGGGGTCGAGAAGAGCATCTGGGTGAGTCGCTACGAGTACAAGTCGCGATCGGACATCGACCACATCATGCGCCGCTGCGCCGCGGCGGGGTTCAAATCCGTGATGTTCCAGGTCCGAGGCAACGGGACGGTGCTCTACGCGTCACGATTCGAAGTCTGGTCGGACCAGTTCGGGTTCAAGGCGCCGTTGTTCGATCCGCTGTCCTACGCGGTGCGGGCGGCCCACGCGAACGGGCTGAAGCTGCACGCGTGGGTCAACGTGATGACAGGCTGGGGCGGTACGGGCGCGCCCGCGTCGAAACGGCAGATCTTCCACACGCGTCCCGAGTGGTTCCTCCGGACCGATCGCTCTGAGCTCGCGAAAGAGGGGAACTATTGGTTCCTCAACCCATGTCTCCGCGAGGTGCGCACGTATCTCACCAACATCTGCGCGGAGGTCGTGACCGGATACCCCGTCGACGGTCTCCATCTGGACTACATTCGCTACCCGCACGGCGCCGTTTCAGAGCGATGTCCCGGGGATGCCCGCAGCCGTGACCTCTTCGTTCGCCAGACCCACCGTTCCCTGTCCGATGTGGCGGCATTTCGTGCGTGGAAGGCCGGCGCGGTCACGCAACTGGTCCGGCAGATTCGCGAGATGGTGAACGGCTTGCCGAGGCGCGTCGTGCTGACCGTGGCCGTCAATTCCAACCTCGACCGCATCAAGCAGGATGTGCTGCAGGATTGGCCGCGGTGGGCGCGGAGCGGTCTTGTCGACGCGGTCTTTCCGATGAACTACACGGAACGCGACGCGCTCTTTGATCAGCGGAGTCGCGCGTGCGTCGCGGCAGCAGGAAGGACCCCGGTCGTGATGGGCGTCGGGGTCTACGCCCACCAGCGCGCGAATCGATCTTCACGAGCGACGGTTCGCCAGATGAACGCGGCCCTGCGCTCCGGTGCAGCCGGTGTTTGCTTGTTCAGTTACACAAGCGCGCTGAAGGGCGAGTGGACGTCGGCTGTCACGGCCTGGAATCGACGCCGCTGATTGGAGGACAAGAGAATCAGGCGGAGACGCCAGGTTCTCATCTTCGACGAGCGCGAAGGTGACGCCCGCCCCGATCTCAGCGACCGTCGCCTTTGTCGAGTTGCGCCTTGGCCCAGGTGTTCGCGGGATCGACAGAGAGAAGCGTCTTCAGGTCCCGAAAGGCGGCTCGGCGGTCGCCCGCGTCCAGGAGAATCCGGGCCCTTAGCTCGAGGGCATGCTTTTGGTGTTTGTTCTCGGCGAGGACGAAGTCCAGGTGCCTGCGCGCGTCGCCCTTCCTGGCTGCCTTGTGCAGAAGGTCTGCGAGGATGAGGCGCGCCTGCAGATGTTTCGGTCGTGCTGCGATCACCGCCTCGAGTTCGACGATCGCCTTCTCGGCGTGGTTGCTTCTTACGAACCCGATCGCACGCCTGAACCTGGTCTCGGCGTCGACTCGCTCGGCGAGAACTGAGATGATCAGCGGCTCTTGGAACGGCGTCGGCAACTCGAGGTCGCCGGCTCGAGTCGCGGAGGCTCGGCTCTCCTTATCCTGCCCGAGGCGTGCGTGAGCCCTGGCTAGGGCTTCGTGGGCCTCCCGAAGATTGGCGTTGATGCCCAGCGCCGCGTGCATGTACTCGATCGCCGCCTTGGGGTCGCCGGCGACCAACGCGAGACGACCGAGCCCCAGGTTCGCGTGGCTCGACCGCCAACGGGCGATCATCTGCTTGTAGTGTTTGGTCGCCTCTTCGAATCGGCCGAGCCTCTCGCACAGGATCCCCAGATCCAGGTGCGTCGCGGCGTAGTCGTCGCGCAAGGCCAGTGCTAGCGTGAAGTGTTCGACGGCGCGCTCTGGATTCCATTCGGTCGCCGCGCAGCCCGCGAGTTGCAGATGGTCGAACGCCGCCGGCTTGTTCACGCCGGCGATTTCCGCGGCGGCAAGGTAGGCGGCTTCGGCTTCGGCCAGCATCTCGTAGGCGTGGAGCGTCCGTCCGTACTTGGCCCAGTTGGCTGCGGTCGGGTCGGCCACGACCGCGGCATGGCATTGCCTGAGTTTGGCGGCCACTTCCGGATCGATCCGGTCGAGGTCTGGCATCGGCACCGGCGTGGTGTCCGAGCACTGCGACAGCGAGAGACTTGCCACGACGACCCCGATCGTCAGCAGGGTGCGTGCGACGTTCACTTCTGCTCGCCCTCTCCGAGCGTGAGCGTGATCGTGCGATCGGTGGCGCCGCCGGGATACGTCTCGGTCTTGCCCCCGGGCCACCGTACCTCGATTCGGTCCACCTTCGTCGCCGAGCCTAGCCCGAAGTGGGTCGCGATCATGGAACTCGCGAGGTAGCTATTGCCCGGACCCACGATCCTGCGGTGCATTCTCCCGCCGGCGGTAACGAGGATGACAGCGCCGTAGATGTCGCGGCGCAGTTTCTTGTCCACGGCGCGCACCACCAACCAGTGTCCGGTCTTCGGCGCGACGTTCTCGTGAATCCGGGCCGGACCCTTGCAGTTTGCGATCACGATGTCGAGGTCGCCGTCACCGTCGAGGTCCGCGATCACGAGCGCCCGGGAGATCTCGACCGGACTGCAGAACGACTCGTCCTTCGAGACATCCGCGAACTTGCCGCTGCCGTCACCGAGGAACAGCTGATTGGGCTCGGCGTACCGGCTGAACAGAGGATCGGGACCGGATCCATCGATGACTGGACCGCGCAGTACCCTCCCGTTGGCGATGGCCAGATCCAGGTCGCCGTCGTGTTCCACGTCGAACATCGCGGTCCCGAACCCCGTGAAAGGAAAACTCGGCGCCGCGAGTCCGCTCCGGGCGGTGGTGTCCTCGAACCCGTAGTCCTTGCGCACGTAGAGGGTATTGTGTTCCTTCACCAGGTGCGTCATGAACAGGTCGGGCCGGCCATCTCCATCCACGTCGCCTGCCGCCACGCCCATGCTCGCCTCGGTCACTCCGTTCGCGTTGACCGCAACCCCCAAGGAAAGGGCCTCCTCGCGAAAGGTGCCGTCCTTGCCGTTGATCCACAGGTGGTTGGCTTCGGCATCGTTGGCGACGAAGACGTCCGGCCAACCGTCGTCGTTGAAGTCCTCGACGACGACGCCCAGACCGTTCGATGCCTCACTCGAGATGCCGGCCTTCTCGCTGACGTTCTCGAACTTGCCCCCGCCGAGGTTGCGGTAGAGCACGTCCGACACGCCGGCGAACATCTGTGGGCCACAGTAGTCTTCACCGGTCCGCGGGTTCTTGCAGCGGACGTTCGGGTCGAAGGCCACGTAGTTGACCAGGAACAGGTCGAGGAGGCCGTCGGCGTTGTAGTCGAGGAACGCCACCGACGAGGCCCACTCCTTGCAACCCAATCCGGATGCCTGCGTGATGTCCGTGAACTTCCCGTTGCCGTTGTTGCGGTAGAGGGCGTCCTTGCCGTAGTTGCCGACGTAGACGTCGAGGTCCCCGTCGTTGTCGATGTCACCGACAGCGAGGCCCATTCCGAAGCCCTCGTCCCCGAGTCCACTCTCTTCCGTCGCATCGCGATACGTCCCGTCGGCGAGCCGCAGGTAGAGGCGGTTCTTCGCGCCCTTCCCGCCAAAGCGACCGAAGTCCGAGAAATAGAGATCGAGTCGACCGTCGCCGTCAGCGTCGAACACGGCGCAGCCCGCGCCCATGAGCTCCGGCAGTGGGAACTTGCCGGTGGGGTCGACGGTGTGGACGAAGTCGACCTTGGAGCGCGCCGTGATGTCGCGAAACAGGGAGCTGTCGTCCTGGCAACTCGCGAGGAACGCGGCTAGGAGAAGCGCGGCGAGGTGCGACCGACCAAGGATTGGGAGCCGGGGGCGGCGGCGAACCATGCGCACAGAGTAGCATATGGGTTGACCAGGTCCGACGCAGAAGACGCAGGTAGTTGTGCTACAGAAGCAGAGACCTGGTGAGGGGAGCGGGCTAGCGAACGCTCGGCGCCAGAGCGAACGAGCCGAGTCGCAGACTCTCCAGTGTCTCTTCGAATTCGACCGCGCGGACGAATCGATCTACTTCGACGTTCTTGAATACCTGGGTGTGGTCACTCGTGGGCCAGTAGATCTCTAGCCGCTCGATCTTCGTGGCGAGTCCGAGGCCGATCGTTTGACGCAGAGAGTTTGAACCGAAACTCCCGCCGGAGTTGACGTGTTTGAAGACGACGCGTCGTTTGCCGTTCTCCTGCAACTCGACTTTGATTCGCGCTCCGATCGCGGCACGGTTTGTCCGAACTCCGACCAGCTTGATCGTCAGCCAGTGATTGCCGAAGCCCGGATTGCGGAACAGGGCGTCGTAGTACTTGTCTCCGCGCAGCGCGCCGCCCATCTGGGCGAAGATGTCCTGGTCGCCGTCGTGGTCCAGGTCGGCGAACGCGATGGCGTGCCCCTTCTGCAGGTGACCGAGACCAGCGGCGGACGTGACGTCCTCGAATCGTCGGCCCTGGACGTTGTGATACACGACGTTGGGCATCAGTGCTTCGTAGTCCGGATAGCCCGTGCCCAGGTAGAAGTCGAGGTAGCCGTCGTTGTCCAAGTCGCCGAAGTTGCAGCCCATCGGCAGCACGAGCCGATTCAGGCCGCTCTCGCTGGCGACATCGCGAAATCCGCCGCGACCGTCGCCTCGGTAGAGACGAGAGAGTTCCGTCGTGGGGGCCTTCCCGAGATGACTCGCCGCCACGAGCCCTACCGATCCCGGGCCGCCGAAGTAGCTCGGGACGTACAGATCGAGGTTGCCGTCGTTGTCGTAGTCCCAGAACCAGACGGGAAAGCTGTCGATCGGTGCGGCGACCCCGCTCTCTTTCGCTACGTCGGTGAACGTGCCGTCCTTGTTGTTCCGGTACAGACGGTTCGGTTGCCCCATGTTCGACACGTAGAGATCCGCGAAGCGATCGCCGTTGAAGTCTCCCCACGTCACCGCCTTGGCGTGTCGCATGTTTTGGACGCCGGCCTTTTCTGCGACATTCGTAAACGTGCCATCGCCGTTGTTGCGAAACAACTGGCACGGAGATCTGAACGAGTGCGACTTCGCGTGTTCGTTCGCGACGAACAGATCGACATGGCCATCGTTGTCGAAGTCGGCCCATGCTGCGGATAGAGAGGGGTGATGCTCTTCGCCGAGCCCAGCATCGAAGGTCACGTCGGTGAACGTGCCGTCCCCCTGATTTTGAAGGAGCGAGTTCGGGTGCCGCCCGGAATCACCCAGCCATGCGCCGCGAATAACGTAGACATCCAGGTCGCCGTCGTTGTCGTAGTCGGCCTGCACCATGTTGATGCCGCCGAGAAATCCCTCGAGGCTGGCGTCCTTCGTGCGATCCGAGAACGTCCCGTCGTGTTGGTTGCGGAAGAGGTGCATCGCCCCAGTCGGATCCCAGGTCGACGTGAGGATGTCGAGGTAACCGTCGTTGTCGAAGTCGTCGGTGATTGCGCTTCCGAACTGGTTGAAGGTGTCCAGGCCGAGGGCCGGCGCGACGTTCTTGAATCGGAGAAACCCCTCACTCTTCCCGAACACCTCGGGAGGGATTCGCTGGGCCTCGGGGACTTTGTCCGGATACATGCCGAGAGTCATGTGTGCGATGTTCAGCAGCCAGCGCGCATCGAAGTTGTCTGCTTCTGTGTCCTGAAGAACTTCGGTGAAGTACCTGATGGCCTGCTGCGAGCCCTGTGGGCGACGGTGAATCCCCTCGCCTCGTATCGGTGCGATGCAGCTGTCCGGTGTGTTCCTCTGGCAGCAGTTCTCGGTCTCCCCGAAACGCAGGTGGGCCAGACCCAGGCGATACGTGATCCTGCTCGCCTGACGCGCGCTGAGGACACCCTTCATGCGCGGCGCCATGCGATGCGCGGCTTCCCATTGCGCGATCGCTTCGCGGTGGTTGCCGAAGTTGTTCGCGGACTCTGCCACGCGAAGAATGTGTCTGAGCCGGGTCGCGTCGTCGGCGTGGGGCGAAAGCGCTTTTAGTTTTGCGCGCGCTTCGCGGAGCGCACCTTCGCCGACCCAGGGATTCTCCTCACGGGTGCGCTCGGCGATCTGCCCGAGCAAGGCGAGCATCTTTCGGTGGCCGACCGAGCCGTCGGACGTGGTGCGCGCGTAGAGATACCACGTCACGCCGAACATGATGGCCAGTAAAGCGAGCGCGAATGCGACTTGCCGCGGGATGGAGCCTCGTGACACGCGTTGTTGTCTATTCGAAGATCTCGAGGAGGGTATCGACGCCGCCGCGCGCGGGGAGGCGCGAGGTTTCGAGGACCTTGCCCTTGGCGCTCATGAGGATCAGGCCCGGGATCGGTGAGCCCCTGTTCGTCCGCGCGAACTTGTAGGCGTGAGGCCGGCGGATGAGGACGCGAATCGTGTCCTTCGAGCTACTGATGAACTTGGGATCATTGAGTTGGGTCGAGGACGAACCGCCCTCGAAGCGGGTAGATGGTCATCAAGTCTCCGCGCCGGACAATCCCACGAGCACTCGCTTCTTCTCTTTCTTGGCCCGAGCTAGCGCCTCCTCGAGGTACGGGAGGCCGGCGTAGTGCCACTGCAGGCGAGCCTTCTTGCGCTTGGGGATCTTCTTGGAACCCAGCTTCAGAAGTACACTTTTCTCTTTCTTGGTCTTCGCCTTGAGCAACCGGACGTCGACCACCTGGCCGGGTTTGCGCACCATCACGACGTCGGCGATGTCGTCCTTGCTGAAGATTCCGACCTTGCCCATTATCAAGATGATGTCGCCAACTTCGATGCCGGCTTTCGCTGCGGCACTCTTCGCGACGACGTCGGTCACCAGTTGACCCTGATAGCGCACTTCGAGGTTGAGCGCGTACTGAATGCACTCCTCCTTGGAAGGAGTCCGCGTCTTTACGCCGGCCCACGCCACGGATTCCGTGGCCTTCTTCTGCTCGACGGTCTGTTGTTTCGAAGTCTTGATCTGTGCCGTCATCGCGGAGCCGCAAGTCGCGATCGCTAGCAGAATCAATAATCGGGTTCGCATTGGCAGACCTCCTCAGTGGTCCAGGTGGTTCCACGGAGCATACTCGGCGGGTGGCGCAACGTCGCGATTCCCCGTCGCTTCCGTCACTGATGAACAAGTTCGGAGTGACATACGACAACCTCCGAGGCACGAACTACCTGTTCAAGTGGGGCTTGCCCATGCCCAACATCGCGAGTCTGGTCGGGTTGAGTTTCTACAACGAGTGCTACTTCCTCGACGCGGCAGCGAATGCCATCGGGATCGTCGCGACCAACGGAGGCTGGGGACTGGTCGGCAAGCAAGGCAGGCTGGCGGGATCGAATGCCATGGCCAGGCGCGGCGGGGCACAGCTATGATGCGGGCGCTCCTGGCCCTGCTCAGCCTCCTCCCGCACAAACACCATGCATCGATTCCGCTGCCGCAGCGTGCCCCTTATTGCCACGACTCTCCTCGCGCTGACGTGCGCGTCGCTCGTCGCCTCACCTCAGGACAAACGGAAAAAGGTCCAGGTCTACATCCTCGCCGGCCAGTCGAACATGGAGGGCAAGGGCTTCCCGGAACCGATCGCCTACCAGGTCACGCAGGCGAAGTACCGCGACCGGTACGCACACTTCATCAAGGGGAAGGACTTCGCGTCCTTCGCCAAGGTTCTCAACGCTTCGATCGCGAAGAATCCGAAGCAACCCGTCTACAACTGGAGCGTACGGGAAGACGTCTGGGTCAATTACCTCGACCAGCGTGGCAATCTGACCGTCGGCTTCGCCGCGCCAAGGAAGTGCTTTGGCCCGGAGTACAACTTCGGCCATGTGATGGGCGACCACTTCGATGGCCAGGTCCTGATCATCAAGACCGCGTGGGGCGGCAAGTCTCTCGGTCGGGACTTCCGTTCGCCGTCCTCGAATCTGCCGAGCGATGCTGAATTCGAGGCGATGGCCCAACAGCAAAACACGCAGATCCAGAAGCACAACGCCCGCAACAAGAATCGCAAGCCGCGACCGCTGGTCACCGCGGCGGACATCAAGAAGCCCTACGGTCACTTCTACCGCGAGATGCTCCGCGAAGTGAAGGGGACGCTCAGCGAGTTGAAGACGCGCTTCCCGAAGTACAAAGGGCAAGGCTACGAGCTGCGCGGATTCGTGTGGTTCCAGGGTTGGAACGACCAGTTCAACCGCGAGTGGGCGACAAACTACGGCAAGTTCATGGCGAACTTCATCCGCGATGTGCGTCGTGATCTCGATGCGCCGAAGCTACCGTTCGTCATCGGTCAGATCGGCTTCAACGGGATGCAGAAGTCGAAGCCGACGAAAGACGGCAAGCTGAGCAACCGTGATCTCATCAAGCGTGGTCAGTTGGCGATGGCCAAGGAGTTCCCGAAGACGGTGCGGTCCGTCAAGACCGATCTCTTCTGGGACATGGACGCCGAGGCGATCTACCGCGGTCCCGGCGGTTGGAGCAAGGACGTGGACAAGTGGCGCCAGTTCGGCAACGAGCGCCCCTACCACTACTACGGCAGCCCGTGGTTCTTTGCCCAGGCTGGCGAGGCGTTCGGCAAGGCGATGCTCGAGATCCAGTAGACCGCTTGCGCGGCGGAATCCTACGGCAGGAACTTCGACGTGTTCTTCAGCTTCTGTGGCAGGTATTCCTCGACCACGAAGTTGAGTCCCCACTTCGCCAACGCCTGTTGCTCGGCGCGGACGCCCATCTTCAGCATCTGGTGGATCGCCTTCTGCCACGGCTTGTGCGCCTGGAAGAAGGGGTCGTTCTTCAGCGCGTCCTTCGCCCGCTTGATGTCTTTCTCGTTTAGCGGGTGGGTCGCGTCTTCGAGCTCGAAGTCGATGATGTCCTGCGGCGTGACGCCGAGGAAGCTCGCCTTCGGAGCGCAGAAGAACTGATTCAAGTGCGCAGCGTTGCCTGAGCCGACCTTCAGCGTGCGGTAGATGTTGGAGATTCCGTAGGGATCGCAATCGACGAAGGCGTAGACCGGCAGCTTCTTTTCGTCGGACAGCTTGCGGATGAAGCGGCGCGTCGCGCGGGTCGGCACGCCCTGCATCGATATGAGGACGCAGTTGTAGTCTTCCCAGAACCTGTTCGCGTGAAGCCGCTTGAACATGCCCGACGTCTCGACCGCGAGGATGAACTTCGCTTTCGTCTCGAACTTGAAGTTCTCCACGGAGTGGGGAATCGTGAAGTTGAGGCTACCTTCGCTCGCGCAGTCGGTCTTGATCGTCTTGCCGGTCTCCGCGTCCTTCTCGCTGACGACCATCGGGCCGACGACGGTGCCGCCGTGGTCCTCCGGATAGAAGCGCAGGTGTTCCCGGCTCAACCCCTCGAGGGAGAACAACGCCTCGATGTCGTCCATGCACGTGTCCGACTCGGGTTGCTCCCTGAACTTGGCGGAGCCCCAGTTCTTGCTGATGTAGTACGCCTCTCGCTTCGTGGCGAAGTCATCGATCTGGACCATCTCTTTCGAGAACGCCATGAGCTTGAGGGTCTGGGCGAAATTCTTCACGGTGTTGACCGTGAGCGTGCGTTCCTTGCGCGATCGTCCGAGCTGGAAGTGACCGACGCGACGGTCGTAGCGCACGTTGGCGAGCGAGCGCACGGGGAACTTCAGGTTCGGTTTGCTCAGCTTGATGATCTTCGTGTAGACCTGTTTGGCGCAGTTGTCGATCTGCGTCATCGTCACGTTGTCCATCTTGGTGAGCGGGTTCTTGGTCGATCGTCCGGGCGACGTCGTCTTCTTGATGCCCTTCTTCTTCGCTGCCTTCTTCTTTGTTGTCTTCTTCTTGGCGGCCATTACAGCTTCCTGCTCTTCTCGAGGACTTCGGTCAGTTTCTTCACGGTGACGCTCACCTGTTTGTCGGAGAGATCCAGGATGTCGCGCAGCGCTTCACCGATGTGGGGGATGTAGGTCGTGATGAACTCACGCTTCTTGTGTTCGCCCGCCAGCTTCTTGCGCTTGCGGATGTACGTGCCGAGCTTGCGGCCGCAGTCTTGCATGCCGAGCTTGAGCTCCTTGATGATCTCCGGGTAGCTGGCGATCGCTTCCTTGGACTCGGAGGTGAACGGAACCCACACCGAGGCGATGTGCACCATGACGACCATCGGTCCGACCGGCACGGCGCCCCTGGGCTGCGAGAGTCCGTAGTTCTTCCACGCGGTCTGTGTGATCGCCTTGGTGATCGCGCACGCGGAACCCTGGTAGAGCAGCGGCACGCGGTTGGCGTAGCGGATGATGCGCGCCGGTTCGTCGGCGTGACCCATCAACTCCTCGGCGACGTTGCGCTTGCGCTTCTTCTTGTCGTCGGACTCGACGATCTTGCCGCTGTCGAGAAGGACCATCGAATCCCCCGGGCGACCGTAGGCGATACCGACTTCGACGAGGAACGGGTGCCCACGGTAGACGACCGGCGAGCGCGTGGAAGCGATGTAGAAGTCGGCGTCGACCTCTTTCTTCAGGCCCTTGATGATCAGGTCTTCGCCGATCGGGGCGATGCACGTGCTCGCCGGCGCCATGATCCTCGTCTTGCCGATCGCCCTCTTCAGCGCCGCGGCCTCGTCCTTCGCGATGCGCTTGGGGTGGGACTTCTCGTTGAGCTTCGCGGTCTTGCAGATCCCCTCCGCGACCTTCGGACCGACGCGGCTGAAGTCGCGCTGAAGGCAGAGCTTCAACCACTTCTCGGACGACTCTTGCAGCATCTTGATCAGGATGCCGAGCTCGACGCCGTGCGGGTGTGGCTTGATCTCGTCGGTTTCTCGCGGCAACGCCTTCGTCGCCGCCTCGTACTTGATCTCGTTGCCGTCGGGATCGGTGAAGGTCATCGTCACGTGTGGGTTGGCGACGGCGACGAGCTTGAGAAACTCCTCGACGCTGCGCTGCCCGCGCCGGAACTCGCCTTCGAGGTCGATCTCGACGCGCGTGCCGTGTGACTTGCCGTCCCAATCGCATGCCTTGTCGGTGTAGATCGGCTTGTTCTTCTTCGTGTCGAGATGGATCTTGAACTCGTGTGGGATAGCCCGCTTGCTCGTGCGCGACTTCACCCGCACGGCGTCGCCGGTTGTCAGCTGGCCGTACATCCCCGCCGCCGAGATGCCGATGCCCTGCTGGCCGCGGCTCTGCCGAAGCCGATGGAACTTCGAACCGTAGAGCAGCTTGCCGAAGATCAGCGGCACCTGCGCCTTGACGATCCCCGGCCCGTTGTCCTCGATCGCCACCGTGAACGCGTCGTCGCGCTTCTTCAGTGGAGTGATCTGGATCAGGAGTTCCGGGACGATGCGGGCCTCTTCGCACGCGTCGAGGCTGTTGTCGACGGCTTCCTTGATCGCGGTCAACAGCGCCTTCCGCGGGCTGTCGAAGCCCAGCAGGTGCCGGTTCTTCGTGAAGAACTCCGAGACCGAGATCTCCCGCTGGTCCTTCGCCATTCGTTCGGCGGCGCCTTCCTTGCCGCGCGATGGCTTCTTCTTCTTTGCTGCCATGGATGTCTTCTTGCGATCGGTGTTTTCGCCCTCGGCAAACAGTCCAGGTTGGTAACTGGCGCTCACGCGTCCTCTCTCGGTTGCTTGTGGATGCCGACGAATGCCGGTCGAATCGATGTCTCTGCCAGATCGAGCGCGGCTGCCTCTTCGTGAAAGCGCCGTAGCCCGCGGTGTTCCGCCTCGCCGAGCGAGTAGTAGATCGCACCGTCCGTGCCATCGCTGACGTTGGCTTCGACCGACGCGCGCCGCGACTCGTGCAGCCGCGGAATGATGGCGTCGGTGTCGGCCTTCGCCGTGATGAGCCACAGGGCGTAGACCATCGGCAGTCCGGTCAGCTCGGACCACAGCTCGCCGAGATCCGCGCATCGCCTCGGACCGGGGTCGGCGTTCAGCCCATTGTCGCCGATCATCATCACGACGTCCTGCGGCAGGTCGTCGGGGAGGAGGGTCGGCTGGATCGCTGTGTACTCGATGTGCTCGGCGCACTCCCCGATCAGTCCGTGATGCAGAAGGATCCGCAGCAACGCCACCGACGTGGCACTTCCACTGTCCATACCGACCGTGTGGATGACGCCTGGTCGGATGAACGCGCGCACGCTGCGCGCCGGGCCCCGTGATGCGATGCAGAGCTCTTCGGCTGCGCGGTACCCGGCGTGCCGATAACCCTCGATCGACGAGAGGAGCGCGGCGTCCAGAACGCCTTCCCGCAACATTCGCGCGAGGTCGGTGGGTGGGTCGCGACGGAACTCTACCCTCGGGTCACTGTCGAGCCCGTGCATCAAGGGCGCGCCCACTCCGTAGGGAACTCCTCCGATTCGAATTTTTTCTGCCACCGCCGCTGGGATCTGCGCGTGGCCAACTCTGGCCACGCGAGATCGGGCAGTACACCAGAGTGCTCGATCGAGATGAAGAGGTTTTCTGCGGCGTTCCCGGGCGAGAGTGGCGCGGAACGAGTACATCAGCGGGCATGCAGGATCCAGAACGCACACCCGACGCTCCCCGGTCGAGTCGCGGGAAGACGGTGATTGTCGCCTTTGCCGTGCTCGTCGTCCTCTACTTCGGAATCACCAATGGCATCCGGTGGTACGTATCTTCGCAGATCCACAAGTCCGAGGGCGTGCCGATGCCCGAGTTCGAGTTGAAGGACCTGAAGGGCCAGACCTGGACGACCGCGAATCTCCGGGGCAAGACGACCGTGCTCAACTTCTTTCGGTCGCGGTGTCCGAACTGCTTGAAGGAGCGAGACGTGATCCGGCAGCTGCACCGGGATGTCGACCCTTCGAAGGTGCAGATCATCGGTGTGATGACCGACAAGGTCGTCGGATACGGGGCGGATGTGATGGAGCGCACCCTCGAGCGATTCGACTACCAGCACCCGATCCTGATGGCGGATCGGCAGTTCATCGACGCTTTTCACGGGGCTGGCTGGGCTCACGTCACGCCGATCACCTACGTCGTCGATGCCCAGGGCCGCATTACTCACGCCCTGCGAGGGCACCAGACGCTCGACACGCTGCGCTCCGCGACTCGGTGAGGGCCGAAATCACTGCTGAGTCATGCCACCCAGAAACTGCTAGTTCGCATCGAAGACTCGACGGGTTCGCGGTGGCCGTAACCACCACGAAAGAACCGGCTGGCCTGCGAGTGCTGTACTCCCTCGCGAATCGGTAGCTCTTGTGGCTCGACGCTACCGTGCACGAATGTGCACGTCTCGCAGGGACCCGTGAATACGCTCGCGTGAAGACGTCGTCGAAGTGCACGAAACCACTCATGGTTCCAGATCTCGTCCAGTGCCATGTCGCCGACGCAGATCATCAGCGTGAGGACCGACAGGTCGGCGGTTACGAGGTGGAGGCGTGGAGCGCGCCCTCGAGCGATCCGACTGCCAGCGACCGATCCCGATGGCGCATGGGCGGTTCGTGGACACTTTCCAAAGGGCTGGCTGGTCGCCTGTCGTGCCGTTTACTTACATCGTCGATGCCAAGGGCCGGATCACTCATTCCCTCCGGGGCACCAGACTCTCGAAACACTGCGCTCCGCAACCCAATGACGCCCGGGAGATGGTAGATTTATAGGGATGCTTTGCCTGCGCCGTCTCGTACCGAGCCTGATCCTTCTGGTCCTCATGACCAGTTGTGGGTCGGGGATCGTCGCCATTTTCTCCAATGATGGTGGCAGAACGGCTCCCCCGCCTCTCAAGCAGCCACCGCCGACCCCGGTATTGACCACGATCCACGACAATACCGCGCCCTTGCGCAAGCAGGATGGCGAGTTGTTGTGGTCCGCTTCTGTCCAGAACTACGAATTGCCTCTGACGAGGTCACGTATCCGCGTCGAGCTGCGGGCGTTCGGAGATGTTGTGGACGTGCCGCGAGTGGTGCGCGTGCCCGACTTGACGACGGTCGAATTCTTGTACGAGAACGAAGCGATCAGGACTCGGGCGAAGGGTATGTGGGGAGAGAATGGACTGGAGACCCACGACGTCGCGGCGTTTCTCGCCGTGCTAGTCGACGGAGTGGAGATCGCGAAACCTATTGCGATCACGATGCTGCGGGCGCCGACGATCGAGATCCAGAACCAACCCGCGTACAAGGTGCTGTCACCGCACGGTCAGATTCTCAATACGCGGATCAAGCCGATTTCTCTGCGGGCTCCGACGAATGCCTATCCCGGCAGCGCTGCCTACACCAAGGACCTCATCAACCTGAATGGCGTGGTCGCGCAGGTCGCGTTCGGTCGAGATCTGAAGTCCAGACTGGTAGCTCGAATCGCGTCGGCGACGATCGAGCCTTCCGGCGACCTGAGGCTGGCGATCGCCATGCCCGAAGTTGCGCAGCCGATCCAAGGCCACCTGATCCTGGACAGTGTCCCTTCCGGGCGATCGAGTCTGGTTTCCAATCTGTTCTATCGTCCGGAGATCAAGGGTGCGTCGCCCGCGACCGGTGCGTCTGAGGGTGGCACGGAGGTCGTGTTGTTCGGCACCGCGCTGATTCCATCCAAGCCGGACGTTCCCGGGCAATTGGACTTCGACGCCATCACGCTGATCGTGCGCAAGGGTAGCCGCGAGACCGTTATTGCTCGGAACAAAATCAAGGACATCTCCAACAGCAGCACGCTCTTCTTCGCGATGCCTCCGGCTCCGGACGGTCGTTCTGGACCCGCCGACATCGAGTTGGTCGTCGACATCGATGCGATCAACAGTTCGAGCGTGACCGTCTCCGTGAAGGCCGAGGGTGTATTCACGTACGGCGGGACCCAGCCCTACTTCGGGCCACGAGGAGCGCAGCTACCGGGCAGTCCCGTCCGTGTCAGGTACTCACCGTTCGTCGAAACGAAGATCATGGCTGTCGACGCGATCTCGGTGACTGTGGGGCCCGGTGGTGTCCCCTACGCAGCGGTGTTGCGGACGCGTGGCAACGGACTCTTCACGCGGTTTGGTCAGCCCGTCCGCGCGGCGCTGACGAATGACCAGTTGCAGCGCCACCCCGTCGATATCTGCATCGCAGACTTTGTTGGCGACGGCACGAGATCCGGTCTGATCCTCAATAGAGGGTCGGGTCAGTTTGCGCGCCACAGCTTCGTGATCGGTAGCTTGACCAGCAACCCACCGATCGCCTTCAACGAGAATCTCGAGTTGTCCGTGGAAGAAACAGGCCGAGCTTGTGCCTCCGGGGACTTCAACGGTGACAACATCGCGGACCTGGTAATTGTGGGGACGCCGCAACTCGGGAGGGAGACATCCGTGCCGGTGCTGTTCATCTCGGATGGACAACCCAGCCTGCGGTTCAAGCGGTCCGAGTTCTCGGACTACGATGGGCCGTTCGACTTCGAAGCTGTAGACGTGGCCGACATCGACGGTGACGAGAACTTGGATTTGATCTTCGCCGAGGGCGGCGCGACTCCGAGATTATTGATCGCGTTCGGTACCGGCAACGGTGAATTTTCCAAAGCCAATGTCGTCGACCTCGTCGGTCGTACCCTGGACTTGTCGGCAGCTGGATACACTCCGAGTGCCAATTCTAGAGTCGTCGGAGTTCACGCGATTGGAGTGCGGAACAGCCTGTCGATTGCCATGGTCTTTTCCGGAGTCGCCAAGTCGACGGTGTCGCCTCCGGCCGTGGTTCACGTTCGCAAGGGAGTCGGTGCGCGCACCTTCGATGGGCTCAAGTCCGCCGACATCCTCAAGGCGCCCGGAGGTGAACGCGTGTACATCTCTTCGGCCGCGGGGGATCTCACGAACGACGCCGCCGCAGAGTTGGCTGTTGTGGCCGCGGAAGACGAACTCGAACCCATCCGCATCTTCTCGCGGAGTTCCGCCGGTTTGTTCACGCATGTGAAGAACGCGGTGGACGTCGGAATGGAGGCCCTGCGCGGCGTTCGAGGCGTGGCGATTGGTGTTTCGACTGCGCCTGGCCGACATCATCAGGTCAAGGGGCGGCAGGCACTGTTCGTCACACACGACCAACCTCTCGCCAACGCAACGGAATACCGTGTGTCCACATTCCTGGCTGAGGGCAGCGTATCCACCCCGAAGGTGCTCTCCCCACACGCCGCGCGGAAGATCGCCAGCCCGATTCTCGGCGTCACGGTGGGCGAGTTCTTCAAGAAGTCGATGCTCGTGTCGGGTGATGACTTCGATACGTGGGTCGCGATAGAGGACGGGTTGATCAGCCTCCGCAACGATGGGCTCGGTGAACTGACAGCCGCCAAGTCCACGCTCACCGCGACGAGCATCCTGCCGTCGACGCTGACAACAGTGTCCGCCGGGAGCCTGAATGACCCGAACAACATGCGGAGCCTGCCGGTCTTCCTCACCGAAGATGGTCGACTCGGTCTCGTCCTGCCGTCAGACCCTGACAAGGTGCTATTTGCCGGGGGGGCCACGCCCGTCGATCTCCGCACCTTCGCTCCTGACAATGCTGAGCCGAAGCTGAACCTCCGGGTGAGAACCGTCAAATCCAATTCCGTGATCAAGTCGGCAGATGTGGACTTCGACAGGATTCCCGATCTCGTCGTCATGGTCGGGCTCGCGATGGGGAAGGACCTGGGGTGGGAGGGCGAGAGTGTCTTGCTGCTTTTGAGGGGCAAGAGAATCGTCAAGCCGGGCGAGTTCCCCTATGAGCTACCGGACGCGAAGAACACAGTCGGCAGCTTGACGCACGGAAACGTCAGTTCCATCGCGGTCGCGGACTTTGTCACGACGCTGACCGCCAACACTCTCGAACTCGCGGTCGCCCTCCCTCTCGGCGGGTCGTTGGGCAATGAGGTTCGCTTCTACCGCTGGGACGCGAAGCTCGAAGCATTCACCCATTCGTTCGCATCGGGCCGTCACCACGCGCTGCCAGTCGGCAACGAGCCGTCCTTGGTCGTATCGGACGACTACAACCGTGACGGGCGCGCGGACATCGCTGTCGCCTCGCGCGGGGACGACAAGCTGTGGATCTTCTTCAACTTCTCGCCCCCGACTAGCGGGCGGAATGTGGACCTGACGAAGTTCCAGGGAGCCCCGGCGAATCCCCTCCCGCTTCCAGCTGGCGAGCCACGTCAGATGGTCTCCGCCGACGTGAACGGAGACGCCTCCCCCGACGTCGTGTTGGTGGTCGAGAGTGGGGCGACCGTGAAGCAACAGCATGTCGTGTACTACATCAGCCCGGGATCCGTCGCCGGATCGGGGTTGCGCACGATCCCACACGAGCGTACGGGCAACTACGTGTTGTCCAACGGATCCTGGGGGGTGCGTGGCGGCACAGTCAGTCTCGGTCTCGGTGATCTCAACGGTGACGGGGCCCCAGACCTCGTTTTGGGTTGGGATACGGCTGGTACGGGGGACTACAACCTACGAGTGTTGTTCGGTAACAACTTCTAGCTCGTAGCCTGTGCAGTTCAATTCCCTCGCGTTCGCGGCATTCATCGCGGTAGTGCTCTCGCTCTACTTCGTCGCGGGGCTCAGGGGGCACGTTCGTACTCAGAACGTACTGCTGCTGGCGTCGAGCTACTTCTTCTACGGTTGGTGGGATTGGCGTTTTCTCGGTCTGCTTGCGGTTTCGACGGTCGTCGACTACGCCGTGGGAATCGGCATCGCGAACCACGTGGAGCGAACCCAGAGTCGCCGCGGGCCGAAGGGGCTGTTGCTGGTCAGTCTGTTCGTCAACCTGACGATTCTCGGGGTCTTCAAGTACTTCGACTTCTTCGTGAACAGCGCAGGCGCGTTGCTGTCACAGTTCGGGCTCGAACCAAACCTGCCGCTGTTGAACGTGATCCTGCCGGTTGGGATCAGCTTCTACACGTTCCAGACCATTGCCTACACGTACAGCGTCTACAAAGGGGATACGCCGGCGACTCGTGACTTCGTCTCGTTCGCGGTCTACGTCGCGTACTTCCCGCAGCTGGTGGCTGGGCCTATCGAGCGCGCGCAAAGACTGCTGCCGCAGATCCAGTCGCCTCGACAGACGTCAGCCGAACAGTTCAAGACGGGATGCCAACTGATCCTGCTGGGTCTGTTCAAGAAGATCGCGATCGCGGATGCGGTCGCGGGTCATGTCCAGGAGGTCTATTCCGATCCGGGTGCTTGTTCCTCGAGCACATTGCTGATGGGGACGTACCTGTTCGCGATACAGATCTACGGGGACTTCAGCGGCTACACGGACATCGCGAGGGGTGTCAGCCGCGTGATGGGCATCGAGCTGATCCTCAACTTCAGGCAGCCCTATCTCGCCTCCAACATCACCGACTTCTGGCGGCGGTGGCACATCTCTCTGAGCACGTGGCTGAAGGAGCATCTCTACATCCCGCTGGGCGGCAATCGTCATGGGGCCGCGAAGATGTACCGCAATCTCATGCTCACGATGTTGCTCGGTGGTCTGTGGCACGGAGCTGGGTGGAACTTCGTGATCTGGGGAGGTTTGCACGGGCTCTACCTGGCTGTGCACAAGTTATGGATGTCGGCGACCAGCCGCACCGTGGACGCGGCGCGTGGTGTCCTGCGAAAGCTCATCGGTGGGTTGGTGACGTTCCACCTGGTGTGTCTTGCGTGGATCTTCTTCCGCGCGGCGAACGAAAAAGAACAGGGCCCGCTTCGTGTCGCGTGGCAGGTGATCGAGGGGATCGGGAAATGTGAGTTCAAGCCGACGGACCAGGTTCCGTGGACGGCCATGTTGCTCATTCCCGTCGCTCTGATGATCGACTACTTGAGCGCTTCCCGGAACCGGCAGTTGCCGTTGGACGCTCGCACACCTCTGTTCTTCCGCGGGTTGGTCTACGGTTCTGCGGTCGTGATGATCCTGTTGGCCAACTCGTCCGGCGATGTGCCGTTCATCTATTTCCGATTCTGACATGATCAAGAAGTCCCTCATCTTCGGCGTCGGCTTCCTCATCCCGTTCGTGGTGGGCGAAGCGGTGCTGCGGTACATCGATCCGTACTACTTCGCGGAGAAGGAAGAGCGCACGCAGTTCGGAGCCGAGATCATGGACCCGAAGACCAATCGGTTGCGACCGGGGGTGGAGGGGTTCTATCTCGGCGAGAAGACGGTCATCAGCGAGCAGGGTTGGCGGTCACCGGCGTTCGAGATTCCAAAGCCCGCTGGGGTGTTCCGTGTCCTGCTGCTCGGAGGATCGGTTCCGTTCGGGTGGGGAGTGAATCAGGGCGACGAGTACCCACGAGTGTTGGAGAGAATGCTCAACGACGCGGATCTCGCCGGGGGCAAGCGCATCGAAGTCATCAACACCGGCGTGCCCGGTTGGCGGATGGGGCGCGCTGGCGAGCTCCTGCAGAAGGAGGGCCTGCAGTATCAGCCGGACATGGTGTTGTTGACTCTTGTCGCGACCGATGTGCCGACGAAGCGAGATCAGAATCGTCGAGGTGAGCTCTTCAACGATGACATCCGTCGCTTGCGACTCGCCTGGGTGTTCGAGAATCGCTACCGCTTCAACACGCCCGGGATGACGGGCAAGCGATACGACGCGTATGAGAATCTCTCCGACGGAGGTCTGGTCGCGGTCAACGCGCTGCTCGGCGATTTCCTTGACCTCTGCAACAAGGCTGGCGCGCGTTTAGTGGTGTTCGACACGCTCGGCAAGGAGACGACGCGCGCGCGATGCAAGGCCCTCGCCGTGCACCACATCAAAGGCTACACGACCTGGAAGCTCCGCTCGTCCTGGGAGGTGACACCGACCGATCCCCACCCCAACGCTTCCGGTCACCGCCACATTGCGGACATGATATTCCGCGGCCTGAAGAAACGCTCCCTCTGGAACTAGCGCTGGGAACTTCCCCGCGCGCTCTCTCAGCTCCGCCTGACGAGCATTGCCAGACCCAAGATCATCAGTGCCGTGCCGAGGAGGACCGGCCAACCGATGGTCTCGCCGAAAAAGATCCATGCCCACGCGGCGCCGAACGCGATGGCCAGGTAGCCGACCGTCGTCGCGACGCCGGCCTTCTCCTTGCGCAAACCGTGGGTGAGGAACCACTGACCAGTCTGACTCACGATGGCGATGGCGATGAGCCACATCCAGAGCTGACCGCTCGGCCACACGAATTCGCCTGCGAATGTCGCGATGCCGCCGAACAGGGCTGCAGCGATGTGGAACGAGAGCATGATCGTCAGCGGCGACTCCGTCTTGCTCAGCGTGCGCACGGCGGTGTACGCGAGGCCGGACGCCACGCCGGACGCGAGGGCGATGAGGTTGCCGGTGAGATCGCCCGTGCCTCGCGGGTTCAGAATGACCAGCGCGCCCGCGGCGCAGATCGCCACCGCGAAACCGCTGTGTTTTGGCATCTTCTCCTTCAAGAAGATCCCGGCGAACACTGCCGCGAAGATCGGGTGGGTGTACTGCAGCGCCATCGCATCCGGCAGGGGGATGGACCCGATGGCAGTGGTGTAGAGATAGAGCCCGCAGAACCCCAGGAAACCTCGCAGTGCAAGCATGCCCTTGCGGTTGCCGAACATCGGCGAGACTCGAGCCGCGCGTATCGTCGCGAGAGTCAGCAAGCTGCACAGCACTCCTCGCACGAACACGATCTCTGCCGGCGGAATGCCCTCCTTCACCGTCGCCTTGATGCACGCGGCCATGATCGAGAACGCGAGGGCGGAGAACCCCATCAGGACCAGGCCTGGTAGCTTGGTCACGGGCCGGCGGTAGCCGTCGTGGGTTCTTCGTCGAAGACCTCTATGTCCTCGTAGGTCGTAGTTCGTCGCACCGGGATGAACCCGGCCTCGGTGATCAACTGGTGTAGGAACTCGACGCTGATGACCTCGGGTGCCGTGGTCCCGGCGTCGTGCGTGATCTTCTCTTCGGTGACTGTGCCGTCGATATCGTTCGCGCCGAAGGCCAGCGCGGTCTGCGCGCTGCTCGGCGTCAGCATGATCCAGTACGCCTTGATGTGGTCGAAGTTGTCGAGCATCAGCCGACTGACGGCGATGGTGCGCAGGTCGAGGTGTCCGGTTGTTTCATGGCCGAAGTTCTCGAGGTCGGTGTGATATGGCCAGAACGCGAGCGGGATGAACGCCATGAATTTGCCGCACTCGTCCTGGAGTTCGCGCAGCTTGATCAGATGCTCGACGCGCTCACCGACCCGCTCGATGTGGCCGTAGAGCATCGTCGCGTTCATCTTGAACCCGGCGTTTTGCACTTTGCGCGCTGCGGCCAACCAGCGGTCAGGTCCCATCTTCTCGCGGAACACGGCTTTGTGCACGCGGTCGACGAGGACCTCGGCACCGCCGCCCGGACATGAACCCAGCCCGACGTCGCGCAGATCCTGGAACACCTCTTCTTCGCTCTTCCCCGAGATCTCGAGCATGTGTTCGATCTCGACCATCGTGAAGGCCTTCACGTGGATGTCGGGTCGTCCACGCTTCGCACCGCGCACGACGTCCAGGTAGTAGTCGTAGGGTTCGGTCGGGTGGATGCCGGCGACCATATGCACTTCGGTGACCGGTCGGTGCAGTTGTTCACGCACCTTCTGCTCCACGTCATCG
>Ga0114996_10001212_pt1 | contig 35114 bp, 20 predicted proteins | sample ArcticOcean_MG_C_4_FD_87039 | JGI IMG/M metagenome (GOLD analysis project Ga0114996, IMG submission 87039) | Marine microbial communities from western Arctic Ocean - ArcticOcean_MG_CB4_134 | ecosystem: Environmental > Aquatic > Marine > Oceanic | place: Arctic Ocean: Canada Basin | collected... | reverse complement strand
TCGACATCGCACGGTGTCTGCACTTGTTGCCGCCAGGATCAGCGCCGTAGATGAGCACATCTCTCAGGCCAAGGAGCTGGCACCCTTGTCCTCGCACTCGGCCATGGCCAATGAACACAACACGCTCTATCCCATTTTGCAGGGCCCCATGACCCGGGTCAGCGATCAGACGGATTTTGCCCTCGCTGTTGCCGACGGGGGCGCTTTGCCCTTTTTGGCCTTGGCGTTGATGCGGGGCGAGCAGGTTCGGGCGTTGGTGAGCGAAACGGCCGAGAGACTGGCCGATCGATCGTGGGGCGTGGGCATCTTGGGCTTCGTCCCTCCGTCTCTCCGGGACGAGCAACTTGCGATATTGAGCGACATACGGCCCCCCTTTGCGATCATCGCCGGAGGACGTCCCGTTCAGGCGCGAGAACTGGAAGCCAACGGCACAAAAACCTATCTCCATGTGCCCTCGCCAGGACTGCTGGACCTCTTCCTCCAGGAAGGCGCCCGACGTTTTGTGTTTGAAGGGCGTGAATGTGGTGGCCACGTGGGTCCACGCTCAAGCTTTGTGTTGTGGAACATGCAGATTGAACGACTCTTGGCTTTTGACCATTTGGAGGATGTATCCGTCGTGTTTGCCGGAGGCATTCACGACGCCCGATCGGCGGCGATGGTGGCCGCCATGGCAGCGCCCTTGGCAGCCCGTGGGGCCAACGTAGGCGTTTTGATGGGGACGTCCTATCTCTTTACCCAGGAAGCTGTGGACACGGGTGCCATATTGCCAGGGTACCAAGATGCGGTAGTGGGGGCGTCGGATACGGTGCTGTTGGAGACCGCGCCAGGTCACGCGACACGGTGCCTCAAGACCGGCTATGTGAACGACTTTGCGTCGGAGCGGGAGCGTCTCTTGTCGCAAGGGCTCAGCGCCCAGGAGGTGTGGGCGGCGTTGGAACAATTGAATGTTGGGCGTCTACGCATTGCCGCAAAAGGGATCCGTCGAGGACAGCGTCAAGGAGAGAAGCAAAAGCTGGTGCCCGTTTCCGATGAGATGCAGCGTCGCGAAGGCATGTTCATGGTGGGGCAAGTCGCCTCCCTGCGCAGCGCCGTGACCTCCATTGCCGAGCTGCACGCTGAGGTGTGCGACCGCTCGAAAGAGCTATTGAATGCGCTCGTCCGTCCCGAATCGGTAAAGGAGCCTGTGGTCACCGCTTCGCCGATGAACGTGGCCATTGTTGGGATGGCGTGCATTTTCCCGAAAGCCCCCAATAAAGATGCCTTCTGGGCCAATGTCACCGGCGGTGAGAACGCCATTACGGAGGTTTCACGCCAACGCTGGGATCCCGATATTTATTACGATCCCACCTCGCTCAATGGTGAAAAGACACCGTCCAAGTGGGGTGGCTTTCTCGATCCGGTTCCTTTTGACCCGTTGGAGTATGGGATACCCCCCAAGTCGTTGGAGTCGATTGAGCCCATCCAGCTCTTGAGTTTACAGGTCGCTCGCGATGCGCTGGGCGATGCGGGATATGGTGAACGGAGTTTCAATCGCGCAAAAACCTCCGTGATTTTTGGTGCGGAGGCTGGCACCGAGTTGGCGGGGGCTTATGGATTCCGAGCGGTCTATCCCCAGTTGGTGGGGGACCTGTCACCGGCGCTGGACTCACGCCTACCTTCGCTCACAGAGGATTCCTTTCCCGGTGTACTCGCCAACGTGATCGCCGGACGGATCGCCAACCGATTGGATTTGGGCGGCGTGAATTACACGGTGGATGCGGCCTGTGCGTCGTCGTTGGCTGCCGTGGATCTTTCAATCAAGGAGTTGAGAAGCGGCACCAGCGATATGGTGTTGTGCGGTGGTGCGGATCTCCACAACAGCATCAATGACTATCTGTTGTTTTCCAGTGTTCACGCGCTGTCCCCAACGGGTCAGTGTCGGAGCTTCGATCATCAGGCTGATGGCATCGCTTTGGGCGAAGGGGTCGCCGTGGTGGTGCTTAAGCGATTGGTCGATGCCGAGCGAGACGGGGATCGAGTTTATGCCGTCATCAAAGGTCTTGGCGGCTCGAGCGATGGTCGTAGCCTGGGGTTGACCGCACCGCGATCGGATGGCCAGGTTCGTGCGCTGCAGCGAGCATATAAGACCGCGGGGATTTCCCCAGCCACGGTGGGGCTCATGGAAGCCCACGGCACGGGAACCGTAGTGGGAGACAAAACAGAGTTGGAAACCATTGAGCGGGTTCTCAATGAAGCGGGCGCGGCGACGGGCAGTTGTGCTCTGGGATCCGTGAAATCCAACATCGGCCATACAAAGTGTGCGGCTGGCATGGCGGGACTGATCAAGTCTGCGTTGGCGATCTATCACCGGGTGCTCCCGGCGACCCTCAATGTGGACCGCCCCAACCCCGCCTACGACGCGAGCACAAGCCCATTTACGTTAAGCGATTACAGTCGCCCTTGGGTCGCACCCAATCGGTGTGCAGGCGTGAGCGCATTTGGCTTCGGGGGCACCAACTTCCACGTGGTCCTGTCGTCCCACGGCTGTGGCACCGCGGGCACCCAACAGGTGTGGCCCGCAGAGCTCTTTCTCTTCCGCGGCGAAGACATGGACGCGGTTGCTCCCACATTGGAAGCGCTCTGTAGCCACGTGAAAGCGCACTCCTTCGACTCTTTGGTGGACTTGGCCTACACGGTCCATGAGCTAGGGCGCAGCGGGGCGGTTCAAGTCGCCATTGTCGCTTCAGACCATGACGACTTGATCGAAGCACTCGAATTCGCTCTGGAGGGTCAGGCTCTTCCCAACCGCGTCTTCTTGGCCGATGGGTTGACTGGCGATGTGGCGTTTCTCTTTCCAGGACAGGGAAGTCAGCGACCCGGCATGATGGCGGAACTCTTTGTTCTCTTCCCCGAGCTTCACCATTATCTACGATTGGGGGAACCCTGGCGCGATACGCTCTATCCCCCCACGGCATTTGAGAGTGCTAAACGAAAAGCGCAGAAGAACGCCATCACCGACACGCGCGTGGCCCAGCCTGCGTTGGGTATGGTGGACTTGGCGACGGCATCGGTACTCGAGCGTTTTGGTGTTCGACCCGACATGGTGGGGGGCCACAGTTATAGTGAATTAGTGGCGCTGTGCGCTGCGGGTGTCTTGACGGAGGCCGATCTCTTTCCGTTGAGTGAGCGCCGAGGCCAAGCGATCTTGGCGGCGGCCGGGGACGATCCGGGAACCATGGCCGCGGTATCCGCGGATGCACAGGCGGTGGCGACGACCTTGAGAGACTCGACCGATGTGGTGATTGCCAACATCAACGCACCGGGGCAGACCGTGATTTCAGGGCCCGTTCTGGCGGTCGAAGCCGCCATTGAGCAATTGCGAGAGGATGGCTTCAGCGCACGGACCATTCCAGTAGCCTGTGCCTTCCACAGTCCCGTTGTTGCGGGAGCGAGCGGCGCCTTGGACGCATATTTGTCGACGCTTTCGTTGCGATCGCCGAACCTTCCAGTTTGGTCCAACACCATCACCGAACCCTATCCAGAATCGCCCGCTGCGATTCGTACATTGCTCGCCCGACATGTGGCGGAGCCGGTTCGATTCGCCGAACAGATCCAGAACATGTACGACGCGGGCGCTCGTGTTTTTGTGGAGGTCGGACCGGGCCGTGTGCTCACGGGGCTGGTGGGGCGAACATTGGGCGACCAAGCGCACGTGGCGGTCCCGTGTAGCGCCGACGGGCGAGGCCATATCGCCGATCTCCTTGCCACCCTGGGTCAGCTCGCTGTCCATGGGATCTCCCTCCGTACGGATGCTCTCTTTGAAGCTCGGTTGGTGACTGGACTCGACCTGTCCGCCAGCAGCACGCTGTCGCCTACAACATGGTTGGTGAATGGCCATGTGTCGTGGCCGGCCTCGGAAGAGGCGCCCAAGCCTGCGGAGCCGGTCGGAGCCACGTTGGCGTCTCCAATGGTCCCATCAAGGCATGGGGCTCCGTCGGATGCGGAGCAAAGTACTGTTGTGCTCGAATACCTCAAGAATATGCGCCAGATGGTCGCGGATCAGCGGGATGTTCTGCTGGGTTACTTGGGAGCTACGCCCAGTGTGCGTCCTGTGGAGCAGTCGGTCTCAGAGCGTGCGCTCCCTGCGCCCCGTACGGAACGTCCGTCTGGCGAGACGGTTGTACCCTCCGCTCAGGATGAAAGTGTCGAAGACATTCTCATCGGTATCGTGAGCGAACGTACCGGTTATCCACCCCAAATGCTCGACTTGGACCTCGACCTGGAGGCTGCGTTGAGCATTGATTCCATTAAGCGCATCGAAATCTTGGGTGCGTTGGGAGAGACCCTCGGTATGTCCAGCCAGGACGGGGGGCCCATGGAGGAGCTGGTCGAAGAGTTGGCGGCGGTTAAGACCCTGCGCGGAATTCTGGATTGGCTCGAGGCCCATCAGGACACGGTTAGCGAGCCCGACAACGTTGCTGCCGAATCCGAAGAGCCTCTCGTGGAAGGCGATGTGGTCGAAGGTGTGACCGACATGCCCATCGGACGCTATCTGTTCCAAGTCCAGCCTGCGCCACCTTTGACGTTTAACGGACTGAGCGTCGACGGTCGGTCATTCGCTATTACCCGCGATCAATATGGCGTCGCTGAGCACCTGTGTGGTCTGCTCCAAGCGCACGGCGCGATGGCCGAGATCGTCTCGCTTGGTGAGGGCGAGTGGATCTATGATGGCGTCATCCATTTGGCAACACTCACCCCCGAACCGGTCGAGACGTTGCTGTGTCCCGTGTTTGAGTCTGTACGAGATTCGCTCATCAGTGGCGCGTTTTGGGTCGTAGGGGCCAGCGGTCTTGGGGGCGCGTTTGGTCGACGGGAAAACGGGACCATTCCACCCACGGGCGCAGGATTGGCTGGGTTGCTCAAAAGCGTGGCCGCCGAGTGGCCGGATGCGCGAGTTCGTGCGGTCGATTTGAACGTGAATGAAGATCCCGCTCAGCTGGCCAAGTATGTCTTTGACGAGCTCTTGGCCAACGATGGCTTAGTGGAAGTGGGATACTGCGACAAACAGCGGCGTGTGTTGCACGCAGTACCGGTTTCCCGGGATACACAACAGGCGGTCAGTGCGCTCACTTTGAACGCGGAGTCGGTGGTGTTGGTTACTGGTGGCGCGCGCGGAATCACGGCCCATGCTGCCATTGCGTTGGCAAAACGCTACGGGTGTCATTTCGAATTGATGGGGCGCACACCCTGCACACCGGAAGCGGACGACGCCGAATTGGCAGCGGCGGACGATCTCGTTTCGTTGCGCAAGCTCTTGATCAGGCGAGCCGAGATGACCGATGTGATCGCGATTGAAAAAGAGAGTCGTCGAATCTTGGCGGTGCGTGCGATTGGTCGGACACTGGACGCCATTCGTGAGGCGGGCGGAACCACATCCTATCATGCAGTGGATGTACGGGACGCGAGCTCGTTCGGGGCCATCGTAGACCAAATCTACGAACGTCACGGGCGCATCGATGGTGTGATCCACGGGGCAGGGGTGATCGAAGACCAGCTGCTGCGTCACAAAACAGGCGAGTCATTTGCTCGGGTGTATGAGACCAAGGTGGCTGGGGCGCATACGTTGGTGACCCATTTGCGTGAGGATGTGGGCTTTGTGGCCTTCTTTTCCAGTGTGTCCGGTGCGTTTGGCAATCGGGGACAGGTGGATTACGCGGCGGCCAATGACGCCCTCGACAAGCTCGCACTCTCCCTCAACGAATCCATTAAAGGCCGTGTTGTCTCCATCAATTGGGGCCCCTGGGGCGGTGCCGGGATGGTGTCCGCCGAGCTCGAGAAAGAGTACGAACGACGCGGTATCTCGCTCATCGAGTTGGAAAAGGGCATTGAGGACTTTCTAGAGGAACTGGAGTACGGTGCCCCAGACGATGCCCAAGTCGTCTTGATGTGTGCGGATCTCGAGCGGATGATGGGATCGGATGCCTGAGGGCTCTCCGGAGGGCATTGCAGTCATCGGAATGGCATGCATCTTTCCAGGTGCACCCAATCTAAGAACGTACTGGTCCAACATCGAAGCGGGTGTAGACGCAATCAGGGAGGTACCTGAATCTCGTTGGGAGCGTGTGTTCTACGATCCCACCTCGTCGGCGACGGACCGTTTGTACTGCCGCCGGGGTGGCTTTATCGACGCCTATGCCTCGTTCGATTCGTTGCGCTTCGGTGTGATGCCTGTGGCGGCCCACGGCAGCGAGCCTGACCAACTCTTGTCGCTCCAGGTCGCCGCTTCGGCGTTGGCTGACGCGGGGTATGAAGACAACGCGTTTCCCAACGATCGCACGGGCGTCATCTTGGGTCGCGGTAACTATATCGGCGCCGGAATGACTCGCTTGGAGCAACATGTGCGAACCGCACAACAGTTGGTCAACGCGCTCAACGAGTTGGTGCCTCACCTTGACGACGAGACTCTGCAAGCGGTCAAGACACAATTCCAGGACAAGTTGGGAGCGTATGGACCGGATACTGCCATTGGATTGGTTCCGAATCTCACGGCGTCGCGCATTTCCAATCGCTTGGATCTCAAGGGACCGTCGTACACAGTGGACGGCGCCTGTGCCAGTTCGCTTTTGGCCATTGACCATGCGGTGCGCGAGCTGCGCTCCAAGCGATGCGACCTGGTGTTGGCTGGGGGCGTTCATCTGAGCCATGATGTGGCTTTTTGGAGCGTCTTCTGCCAGTTGGGTGCGCTCAGTCGCTCCGAGCAGATTCGTCCGTTTGATCAACACGCCGATGGACTGCTCATTGGGGAAGGCCTCGGTGTGGTGGTGCTCAAACGTGTCGCCGATGCAGAGCATGACGGGGACCGCATTTATTCGGTGATTCGTGGAGTAGGCGTCTCCAGCGATGGGAGAGAGTCGAGTCTCATGGTGCCCCGGATTGATGGGCAGGTCATGGCCTTGAAAACAGCCTGGGAGGACGCCGGACTGGACCCACAAAGCGTGGGGCTCATCGAGGCGCATGGCACGGCCACGCCCGTGGGAGATAGCGCGGAATTGAGCACTCTGAAGCGCGTCTTTGGACCGGCCCAGAACGGAACGCGCGCGGGTTTGGGTTCGGTCAAATCCATGATCGGACACACTATGCCTGCTGCGGGGATTGCGGGCTTTATCAAGGCGTCTTTGGCCGTACACCATGGCATCTTGCCGCCCACGCTCCATTGCAACAATCCCCACGCCCTCTTGGACGAAACACGCTTCCGGATCCTGGCAGAAAAAGAAGCGTGGACCGAGCCCGTGCGTCGCGCAGGAGTCAACGCCTTCGGGTTCGGCGGCATCAACGCTCATGTGGTGCTGGAATCTCACGGCGAGATCACTCGTGCTGCCGCTGTAGTTCCTTCGTTTGCTGAGCCTGGAACGCCTTCCGTCGAGACGTGGACGGCCGAGAGCCCGACAGAACTCTTGAACGTGTTGGAGGGTGTCACGGAGTCCCACAAGGCGGGACGTTGCCGTCTCGCCATCCACGATCCCAACGAAGAACGGCTCGCTAAAGCACGCATAATGATTTCGAAAGGCCGGCGAAGCACCGGCAGGAACGGGATCTGGTATGAGCCCGATGCGCCCTTGTGTGGCGAGGGCAGACTTGCGTTTCTCTATCCAGGCGTGGAGGCGGTCTTTCAGCCCAACGTCGACGACCTCATCGACGCGATGGGGATGCCGGCGCTTCCCGAAGTGCAGGCCGGCGATCTGGAGAGCCAAGGGTTTGCGTTGATTCAGCTGGAACGCATGCTGACCGATGTTTTGATGGACGATGGGATTGTCCCTGATGTGCTTGCAGGTCACAGCATTGGGGAATGGACCGGCATGATCACCAGCGGAATGATCCCCCAAGACGCAGTCAGCGATTTCATACAGTCTCTGGTTCCCGGATCGCTGAATGTGCCAGGCGTGTCGTTCTTGGCGGTGGGATGTGGGGCGGACCGGGCCCAGGCTTCCATAGAAGGCCTGAGCGACATCGCTATCTCTCATGATAACTGCCCACATCAAGTGATCTTGTGTGGGACTGAGGCACAAATCGCCCAAGCACGAGAGCGATTGGAGATGGATCGCGTTCTCTGTCAGGAGCTGCCCTTTCGGTCAGGATTCCATTCTCCGCTCTTTGCCGATTATGTGTCACCCCATCAAGAGCACTTTGAGTCCCTTCCCATTCAGCCGCCGTCGATCCCGCTGTGGTCCGCAACGACCGGACGGGCATATGGCGACGACGTGTTGTCTATCCGGAAGCTGGCTGTGGACCATCTCATCAGGCCCGTTCAGTTCCGTCGGGTGATCGAGGATCTGTACAACGAGGGTGTTCGCGTATTCGTTCAGGTGGGTCCCGGTAGCCTCACAGGATTTGTGAACGACATCTTGCGGGGTCAACCTCATCTTGCGGTATCGGCTGTGGATGACCGACGGCCCGCGCTGCAGCAACTCTTGCGGGTACGAACTGCGCTTTTTGTCTCGGGATTGGATCTGGCGCTGGATGATCCCGAACACCTTGCTCGTGAGGCAAACCAAGACACTGGAATCCACTTGGCGCTCGGTGTGCCTCTGGTACGCCTGGACAAGCCACTGGATGTGGGTCTTCCTTTCGATGGCTTGGCCATGGGGTTGGACGCCACGGATCCGGTCTTGAGCGAATTCCAAGGCGTATTGCGCGATGTGGCCGGCGCCAGCGCAGCGGTCGTTGAGGCGTATGCCGCCGAGAAGTCTCAGGAGAGCGCCGTCGAGGATGTCTCCATCCGCCGTCATCTGTCTGTAGAGACCTGCCCGGATTTACTCGATCACTGTTTCTTTCGGCAGCCTGAGGGTTGGGAATGTGTAACAGATCGGTTCCCTGTGGTCCCATTGACCATGCTTGTGGAGATGATGAAGGCCGCCGGCCAAGACTTGGCTCCCGAGCGATTTGTCGTGTCCATGGAGCATCTGCGTGCCTACAAGTGGTTGGCGGTGGCACCGGGTGTGGATACGGTCACACGGGCCAGCTGGCTCGACGCGGACCGAATCAAGGTGGCGATTGAGGGCTACGCGGAGTGCGTCTTGCGTTTGGCGGATGGCCCCCTTGAGGCCCCGAAACCGGAGGCGTGGCAATCGGAAGGGGATGACACATTCACCCTTGCCGGTGACCGTCTGTACGACGAACATTGGATGTTCCACGGTCCAGCCTACCAAGGTGTATCGTCCGTCGACGCTGTAACACAGCAAGGCATTCGCGGTGTGTTGAGAAACGTGCCGGCTGAGGGCGCGTTACTGGACAACGCCGGCCAACTCTTTGGGTATTGGGTCATGGTAAAGACCGAGGTGGACCGGTTGGCCATGCCTGTGATGGTCGAGCGCATCACTTGGTATGGTGACGAGCTGCCGGCCAACGCGGCGGTCCCATGTTCTGTGTTCGTCCGCAAGCTGGGAGACCGGCAGGTGCGCGCAGACATGGAGTTGCTGCACGAAGGGCGTCTCTGGGCTCGGGTGGAGGGCTGGACGGATCAGCGTTTCGACACCAACGCGCGTTCGTGGCCTGTCATCCGACATCCCGAAACCCACATGCTCTCTGTGCTGACGACCCATGGCTTTGTCTTCTTGGAAGACGGATTCGCGACCCCGGCGAGCCAAGACTATTTCCACCGACGATACCTGTCCGAAGCAGAGCGGTCGGTGTATCAGGATCGAACAGAGGTGCGAAAACCCTCCTGGCTTGCGGGTCGAATTGCGGCCAAGGATGCCATTCGCTATTGGCTTCGGGACCGGGGGCTTGAGGCGGTGTTTCCCGTGGAAGTTCAGATCACCAACGACGAGTCGGGTCGGCCTCAAGTGGTGGGTTTGGATGAGCACGACCTTCGGATCAGTCTCGCACACAAGGATCGCAGCGCCGTGGCCATGGTCGTGTCCGGCCGAGCGATCGGTGTGGACATGGAGCGGGTCGAAGAGCGGTCCGAACGATTTGTGAACAATGCGCTCACTGCAGCCGAACAATCTTTGCTACCGGGAGGCGACCGTTCCGAATGGGTGACACGCTTTTGGTGTGCCAAGGAAGCGGCCGGGAAAGCGCGTGGAACGGGACTGAGCGGGAGCCCACGCAAGGTGCCCATCAGTGCGGTCGATGAAGAGCGTATTTGCGCAGACGGCACGTGGGTGCAAACCACGCGAATGGGCCAGTACGTGGTGGGTTGGACGATCGAGACTTAGGAGACAATCATGAGCACAACGCCCCAAATACTTGCTGGAGTCGCTCAGGCGATACGCGAGGTGATCGGTGAAGACTGGATCGCTGACGAGCTCATCGAAGCGAGCACGTCATTTACCGACGACTTGGAGTTGGAGAGCATCGAGTTTGTGGCGTTGGCCGAGAAGCTCCAAGAAACCTATGGCGAGCGTGTGGATTTTGTCAGTTGGCTGTCTCAAATGGAGTTGGATGCCATCATTGGTTTGACCGTAGGCGATGTGGTGGAGTTCATCGAATCGTGCCTATCGTAAACGCCAATGGTGTGGATCTGCACACCCAGGTCTTGGGGAGTGGACCCTCGGTTGTCATGGTGCACGGCCTGCTAACCGGGAGTTTGGCCACCTGGTATTACACCGCCGCACCGGCGTTGGCGAATGATTGTCAGGTCTTGCTCTACGACTTGCGAGGCCACGGTCGCAGTGAACGTGTTGCAGCCGGCTATGACGTGGACACGATGGTCGCGGATCTCGAGGCCCTTTTGCCCCATTCGTCTGACACTCCGGTGATCTTGGTCGGTCACAGCTATGGTGCCCTGATCGCTCTTCAATTTGCGTTGAAACACCCCGGGCGTGTGGATCGCCTGGTGCTGGTAGAACTGCCTTTGCCGCCCTCCAAGATGGAGGAGATCACCCGCTTCGTTGAAAGGGATCCCGTCGACATGGTCGCAGCCTTGCCCGAATCGATGCAGCAGGTGTTGAATGCGGGACCACGACGGCGGCGCGCCACGCGACTTCTGGAGGGGCTGCGCTTTCTCACCATGGAGTGTTCACTGCTGAAGGACTTGGTGGCCGAAGAGGACGTGCCGGATGACGCATTGCAGTCGGTGCAATGCCCCGTCCTCGGTGTATTTGGAAGCCGTTCCAGCTGTCTGTCCGTGGGAGATCGTCTCGGTCGTTTGGTGGCTGATTACCGTCAAGTTACCCTCGAAGGCGGTCATTACTTGCCCCTGGAAGCGGCGTCGGCGCTGACTGAATCGATCGTGGGGTTTGTCCGTGGCTGATCGCGAGATACGAGGCCATCGCTTTCATGTCCAACGCTTGGGCATGGGCTCACCGGTGGTGGTCTTCGTCCATGGTTTGGTCATGGACAATCTCTCCAGTTGGTATTTTACGGTGGCCAACCCGGTGGCTCGTTTTGCGTCCGTTCTGCTCTACGACTTGCGTGGCCACGGCCGGTCAGAGCGCCCGGAAACCGGTTATCAAGTGACGGACATGGTGGCGGACTTGAAGGGCATGCTGGATGTAGAAGAGATCGACGAACCGATCCATCTCGTCGGCAACAGCTTTGGCGGTTTGTTGGCGCTGGCGTTTGCCTTGGAGCATCCGAGTCGCGTGGCCGGTCTGATTTTGGTGGATGCACACTGGAGTGAGCAGGGGTGGGCCGACGAGATGGTGCGCACTCTCGGATTGCAGGGAGCTGAGCGGGATCAAAAGATTCTGGAGTCCTTTCAAGATTGGTTGGGGCGTCACAGCGGACGAAAGCGGAACCGCTTGGCCAAGAACGCCGAGGCGCTGGTTTACGGCACGTCATTGCTTGCAGATTTGGAGGCCTCGCCGACAGTCGATGAAGCTCGGCTGATGGAGGTTCAATGTCCCGTTTTGGCGCTCTACGGGGAACATTCTGACATTCGACAGCGGGGCGAGCGATTGGCTGCCGCTCTGCCTCAGTGCACTTTGCGCGTGGTCGAGGGATGTACCCACTCGATCCTCTGGGAGGCGACCGAGAAGGTCCGCTCCACGATTGTGAACTGGCTGAAGGAACAACGAGAGGGGGTTTGATGCGCATACTCTTCGTCGTTCCGCCGCTCACCGGCCACATCAACCCAACGGTGTCGGTGGCCCATGTCCTCCAGACACGTGGGCACCGTGTAGCGTGGGTGGCCCATCCCCGGGCTGTGGCGCCTCTTTTACCCAGCGATGCGACCATCTTTCCATTGGACGATGAGGTGCCCGACGCGTTGCTCCAAGCCACACAAGCCAACGCCAACAAAGTCAGGGGACTCCAGGCATTTCGTTTCTTATGGGAGGATTTTCTACTGCCCTTGGCGCGTGCGAGCGTTGCGGGGGTTCAAGCGGCCATCAACACCTATGAGCCCCATGTGGTGGTGGTCGATCAACAGGCCTTGGCCGGAGCGATCGTTTGTCGAAAACAAGGCATCCCGTGGGCGATGTTTGCGACCACGTCCGCCGGTGTGACCGATCCGTTGGCCGGGTTGCCACGGGTGCGCGAATGGCTGGATGCGCAGCTCGATCTGTTACAACGGGAACAAGGCCTGGACCCCGTCAAGAATCCCGATCGCTCGCCTCTGTGCAACGTCGTCTTCTCCTCCGAGGCGTTGGTCGGCGATGAAGCGAACTCGTTGCCCGACACGATGCATTTTGTGGGCCCGGCTGCCCAGAGACGTCCTTCGCAGGACACCCCCTTTCCCTGGGAGTTGCTTCAGGACGGTCCCCGCGTGTTGGTGTCGTTGGGAACCGTCAATCCCGATCGTGGGTCCCGCTTTTATGCCACCGCAGTGGAGGCTGTCCGGGACAAACCGGTCCAGATCATCATGGTGGCACCCGAGGGCATGATCAACGATCCACCATCGAATGTGCTGGTCCGTTCGTATGTCCCGCAGTTGGCGCTCTTGCCCCACATGGACGCGGTGGTTTGCCACGCCGGCCACAACACGGTCTGTGAATCCTTGCTCAACGGTCTTCCATTGGTGCTCACCCCCATCAAAGACGACCAGCCGGTGGTGGCACAGCAAGTGGTCGATGCGGGGGCAGGGCTTCGTTTGCGTTTTGGGCGACTTCGACCGGCAGATCTCTGGGAAGCCATTGACCAAGTACTCCACACATCAACCTTTCGAGAAGCGGCCAAGCGCCTCCAAGATTCGTTTCAGCAGGCTGGGGGTTCTGAAAAGGCGGTGGCATTGTTGGAGGGCTTGCTATGAGCGCTTTAGCCATCACGTTGGCGATCGTATTTCTGTTGGATGCCCTGCGTCTTGCACTTCGAGTCCGGCGCTTTAAGGTCGTGACTAGCAGCGAGAGCACCGAGGGGATGGACCAATTTTGTGTGGTGGTGGTGGATGGTGTTTCCATGGATGCACCGTCCCGACGAGCGGTCGTCGCCCATGCCTTGGCCGAAGGGCTGGATGTGGTCGACGTGATTCCGAGGCGTTGGCACACCCTGGGCATATTGAGCCTGTCGCAGTTGGTGGATCCGGGGGAATATCGACAGAGTCGACTGTCCAAAGGACGCAGCGCAGGATACGCGATGGTTGTGCGTCGAGCCCTGCTGGAACGTGCGGGGTACGCGGCCGAGGATACGGCGCTCAGTCCCCTGCACTTTGTGCGCATGGCGCGGCGATTGAAACTCTACGCCTGCACGTCGACGGATTTTGGCGTGGTTCCGGGGTTGCGATCGTCCTCGTTCGCTCTGGGTTCACGCCGTGCTTTATTGCATGAAACTCTGGGTGCAATGACGTGGGTCGTGCTCCTTGGACAGCCGCTCTTCTGGGCGCTACTGGTCACGCTTGTGGTGTTCGAACCATTGTGGGGCGCCGTGACCTTGGCGGCGTTTCATTGTCAACCGGCGCTGGTGTTGTTGGGCGGCCCGGTGCGTGCTTGGGATCTCCCTTTTCAGCTTCTGGGACGTCTCTTCGTGGACGTTTGGATTTGGGTTGGAACATTGCTGGGGCGATGGACGTTCGAGGTACCCGACGATCCGGTGCCCGCCTTGCGTAGCGAATACGAGGCGATGGTGGCCGCTGGACTCGATGTTTTCTTTGAGGCTCGGCGAAAGACATGTCCCCTGTGCGAGGACTCAACACTGAAACGTCTTCTGACAACGAGCGACTTGGTCCAACGAAAACCAGGTGTATTCTCGTTGGACGAGTGTGGTTCGTGCGCTCATGTCTTTCAGAACCCGCGCCTGAGCATCGCTGGATTGAACTACTATTACCGGGACTTCTACGACGGCTTGGGTGAAGAAGGGCTGGAGGCCGTATTTGGCTTTTCAGCGGAACCCTATTGGGTGCGTGCTCGAATGCTTCAAGGACACGTTGAGCCTCAACGCTGGCTTGATGTGGGTGCCGGTCACGGCCATTTCTGCTGTGTAGCACGGGACGTGTGGCCCGACAGCCAATTTGATGCGCTCGACCTGAGCGAGAGCGTCGAAGAGGCTGCCCGTCGGGCGTGGGCAGATCACGGTCATCGGGGTCTGTTCCCAGAATTGGCACCGAGCTTGGGTGATACCTATGACGTGGTGAGCATGAGCCACTACCTGGAGCACACGCGCGAGCCCATCGACGAGATCAAGGCGGCGCACCAGGCTCTAAAGGATGGGGGCATTCTCTTCATTGAGATCCCCGACCCAGAATGTCGTCTTGGCCGACTTCTGGGACGATGGTGGCTGCCCTGGTTTCAACCACAACACCAGCATTTAATGCGGACTGAGAATCTGAAAAACCTCTTGGAAGAGCAGGGGTTCGACCCGCTCACATGGCACCACGGGGAAGCCCACCAACCGGTTGATTTCTTGTTTGCGACCTATCTCCAGATCAATCGTCTTTCGCCCATACACAACGAGCCGTGGGCACCGGCGCTGGGTGTTTTCAAACGTGTTGTCCATACGCTGGTCTGGACCGGGGGTATCGTCTGGATAGGTTGCGGTTGGACCTTGGACCGTCTGCTGGGACCCATCATGCGCCGCGCAAGACATTCCAACACCCTTCGAGTGATTGCACGCAAGCGATCCTAGCCGACGTCTGGGCCTGGCATTGGATCCATTTTCTTTGATGAAATACGATGGGTGTGGCAACTCAACGAGTGGCTCCACCACGCGAGGACAAACATGATTGTGAAGGCATCGATTTGGATGGGTTTGGCCGCCAGCGCCATGGTGTTGGCGGGTTGCGGTAGCGCGTCTGCGGCCGCCGACATTCCGCAAGGTGATGATGTCTGTCTTCCCGGTCCCGCCAGTCCAGGGGATGTTTGTCAGCCCCCGCCGCCGGAGCCGGACACGAGCGAACCTTGCGACTGTGAGCCGGTGAAGCTCTCGGAGCTCATGGTCGGAGACGGTTGCCCGGATGAGATGGTTCGTGTGGCCGATTATTGCATCGACCGGTATGAGGCGTCGGTGTGGGACGACGCACAATGTGATGGGCTTGGCACGCAATTCGGCGTGGGTGAGGTGGACAATTATCCGACCAGCTGGTCGGTGATTGGTCAATACTCGGATGAAGCGGACGCGCTCTATGCATGCTCCATCATCGGCGTGCTCCCCTCCGGATGGACCACGTATTTTCGGGCGGTCGCGGCGTGTGCGGAGAGTGGGAAACGCTTGTGCACCAACCAGCAGTGGCAGATCGCCGCCTTGGGCACTCCGGACACGGTGGATGCTTGTCCTGTGGGCACCAACGAAGCTGTTGAAACGGACTCTTACGCCACCACTTGTCGTTCTCGCTGGGGCGTGGTGGGCATGGTGGGAAACATGCAAGAGTGGACGGCCGATTGGGTGATCAACGGGGTGGCCTGGTACGACGGAGCGACCCAGGAGACGGCTGGTGCCGCAGCCGTGCCCGCCGAGTGGCCCGCTTTTGTTGGGACCGATGACCGTGTGCGCGGCGTCAACGGAAATGCCCTCGCGGGAGTGACCCCCGAGCACGATTTCTATAACGGCCTCCCCAGTGTGCTCATGCGCAGTGGAAGCTACTCACAGACGACCCACGCGGGGGCGCTCTATCTTAACGCAAACAACAGCCCCGTTGTGGCGTTTCGCAGCGGTGGATTTCGGTGTTGTGCGACGCCATGGACCCTTTCGGGCGCCTGGCTCCCCTGAATTTCTCGATGGATAGACCGCGTCCCTAGGCGGAGTGGATCCGCTCTTCCCACGCCAGCGCCGACCGGACGATGATCTCCAAGTCATTGAACTTTGGGGTCCAAGGCAAGGTTTTTCGAACCAGTGAAGGATCCGAAACCAACGAGGCGGGATCGCCAGCGCGACGGCCGACCTCGCGCACGGGAAAGGGCACGCCGCTGACGTCGCGCACCACGTCGATGACTTCGCGCACCGAATACCCACGGCCATAGCCGCAGTTCATGATGCGGCTTTCCCCACCGTCCGTGAGATAGCGAAGTGCTAGGACGTGGACGTTGGCCAAGTCCGTAACATGAATATAATCCCGAACGCAGGTGCCGTCCGGCGTGTCGTAATCACTTCCGTACAGATCCAACCCGTCGCGAACACCCAGCGCGGCCTGCGCCGCCACCTTAATCAGATGGGTTGCTTCGGGAGTGGATTGCCCCGTTCGGCCCTGCGGATCCGCTCCCGCTACGTTGAAATAGCGGAAGGCTACAAAGCGAAGATTGCTCGCTGCTGCGGTGTCTTTGAGGATCTGTTCCACCATGAGCTTGGAGGATCCATAGGGATTGATCGGCAAGGTTGGCGACGTCTCCGTTACGGGGATCTCCGCGGGGGTCCCGTATACGGCCGCCGTGCTCGAGAATATGAAACGTTTCACGCCCTGTTCGATACAGGCTTCCAAGAGAGTCCGAGTCGCCGCCGTGTTGTTTCGATAATACTTGAGCGGATTGGACATGGATTCAGGGACAATGATGCTGCCCGCAAAATGAACGACAGCGTCAATATTATGGTCCTTGAGGAGGGTCCGGACCGACGCACCATCGCCGACGTCGCCTTCGATGAACGTGACCGCTTCCGGCACATTGTCTCGTACCCCTGTCGACAGGTTGTCCAGGACAACCACATCGTGGCCATCATCGAGCAAGGAATAGGCGGTGTGACTTCCAATGTATCCTGCACCGCCGGTCACCAATATTCCCATCGTTTCCTCCAACACCGTGGGTCTTCAATGGACCGAGCGGCGTTCCCTGAGTGCTTTTGCGGCACGTTTCCGTATCTTGCTGGCTCGGCCGAGAAGTCGTACCGGAATTTGAATGCTTTGAATGACGGTCATCGCGTCCTCCACTCGTCCTGCGCTCATAGCTTGTTCGGCAGCGTCAATCATCGAGTGCGCGTCCCCTGCTTCCAAATACATATGATATGCGTACACGTGTTTCTTGCGGAGAGCGTACACCTGGCCGAGCAGGCGGTATCCATTTTTCACGCCCAATGTGGTGAGACGCATTGCCAGATCTTCTGCGTTTGTTAGCTTCCCATTGTTGACCGCCATTTGTCCCACCACCTGTAGGATCTCTGGGTCCTCGCTGTACTCATTGAGCGCATGGCGGACCGTTGTTTCGGTTGGAGTGCCGCTTTGCAGGTATACAGCCAGGTGGTGTGGTCCCTCGGGCAGAACGCGAGCGACTTCTTGCGGCGTGGGTTTCAGAGAGTCCAGCACGGCGAACACGCCCGGATGGCGATTCCAGTTGAGTTGAAGGACTCTCTGGAGCAGCGTCAACGATTCATCTCGGTCCGTCAGAGCGGCCAAGGCCATCATGGTCATGGGGTCGGCGTGGTGAAGTGCATGGGCGTGACGAAGGTAGTCGATGTTCTTGTGTTCTATGCCTGCCCGAAGGAATGAATAATAGTCGCCGGGGTTGGTGGAGAGGTGATGAGCTTGGTCACTTTCCAATTGCTTGTCTCGCCGTGGTCCCGCCTCAGGGGCGACCAAGAAACCCATGCCCCCGACGAGCAGCGCAACACCCACCAACACAGCCGGCCCAAACGTGGTGGATTTCCCTTCTCGTGTGACATCGGAGCGCACAATGCCCATCATCAACGCGGCGGTCAGGGCTACCGCGGGCATATCCAGGTTGAAATCGATGAGGTTGTGCAGTCCGACCGCGATCAATCCAGCGGCGGCGGCACGCAACAAGGGTTGGTTTCGTTTTTGCCAGAAGCTGGTCACGATCAGGGTTGTACCGTACGCCAAAATGGCTCCCCCGACGATCCAACCGTATTCGCTGAGCAATTGGAGGGGGGTGTTGTGCGCGTGAGACAAGGTGACGTCGGGCCATTGGCTGTTTAACCGCGTGCTGGCCACCTCAAAGGCACCGCGTCCGCAGCCTGTCCACGGCCATTCTCCCGCGGTGAGCCATCCGAGCTCGGGCGCGCGAAGATCCACCATTTCCAACCAATGCTCGGCGCCGATCATGTGGGTGAATTGCTGATTGAGGGGGCCCCAAATGGCCAGTCCAATGAACGCCGCAACAGCACCAGCCGCGATCAAAGTCAGCTTTCGTCGCGGTTGATTGCCGATCACGATGGCGATCGCAAGAACCAGCGTGATGATTCCGGCTCGAGAGAGCGTGAAGATGGTTGCGGCCGCAAGGACAAGGAACAAAAAGCCCCATGTGGTTTTCCGTTCTGCCGAATCCAGAAGGGTTGCCTGCGCGAGCGCGATGGGGCTTCCGAGGTTCAAGAATGCTGCCAAGTGATTGTCATTGACGAATGACGAGAAGAACACCGCTGTCGACATGTCTCGTGTGGGTTCATAGATCCCCAACACTTTGGTGGTTCCGAGGATAGCGTGTGCCACACCGACCATCACGATCGCCAGGCCCATAATGGGAATGGCCAACAAAAGCATCTTGGACACTTTTGGATGTCTGGAGAGGTGCCATCCTGTGAGATAGGCCGCAGCGACGCCCATCAGTCCCAGAAGCCCCAATACTGTCGATGGAGGGCTCACGCTGACGGGCGCGCGGAGTCCAGTGGGCTGCCCCAAGGCGTTTCTTGCGCCGTCCCAGATGTCGCCCGACGCTGGGCTGAGCACTTCCAGCCAGGCCATCGGAAGGGGGACGAGTTGAAGGCCTGTGTAGAGAACCATCGCCAACAAGAGCCAGCCCATGGCGTCGATAGCAATTCTCTTTGAATTCCATGTGGCAAGGGCGAGCGCCACGATCGTGACTGCTGATGTAGCGGTGATAGTCTCTCGATGAATTCCACCGAGGGCGATGGCAGCGCCCAAACAAGCCAGGATGACGAGCCCCAAGCTTCCGTAGCGAAACCATCGGTTCCGAGGGTTGGCTCTTGTTTCCGTGCGATGTGTGGTGGTGGTCATGAGTGCTAGCTTGGTTTTCGCGCCAGGGCGATTAAACCGGCGGTGTGCTCTTGTTTTCGATCCAGCCCGTCGGCGAGTCCAATCACAGAGCCTGCCAATTGAAAGGGGGCATTGATGGCCGTTCGCAAGAGAAGGCGGAGTGTGTTACCGGTTCCATTCGAAGCGGTCCACCCGGATACGGGTGGGGGCAAGAAGACCGCCGGCAACTGACTCACCAACCCACCCATAACGCTAAAATAGCCGCCACGGGATCGAACGTCTACGACTTCCAACGCAACATTTTCCAGTGCTGTCCGTAGGCCCATTCGCGTCCATCGATAATAATCCATCACATCGTGTTCACCAAAGAGCATCGGTACGGTGATGATTAGGTGGCCACCGGGCTGGAGGACACGGCGCATTTCCTGGAGAGCCTCTGCGGTGTCGCGAATGTGTTCCAACACCTCCGTACACAAGATCAGATCCACACAGTCGCTACGCATGGGCATGGCGACGATATCGCCCAAGACGTCGGTGCCCGGTCGGCTCGCAATGTCCATGGAGTAGAACGTTTTGCACTGGAAGAGGTCACGATACCGTGAAGCACCGCCACCAATGTCCACACATGTTCCAAATTGATGGCCATTAAAGTGATGCTTACTCACGTCGTGTAGCGCCCGATGAATCAGTCGTACGGCGGGCGACATGAGTGTCAGATAGTGTTGGTTGGCATCTCGAAGCAAGGACATAACGGCCTCTCGTATATCAGATCGTTTGGTGTACTGCCACGTGTGATGCGATCATCTTGTGACGGTTGTGGCAACTGATTTGTCGCAGCGATGTGGATTATTGGGCGTTGATGGGATATTGCCTCGGGCAGGCGCTCGTGCTAACCGAAAGCGTTATGGAGGGCAACTACGTGGACTTTGGTGGTGCGACTTTGTCGGCATGGCGCTACCTGGTTCCCGGTCCGGGCAGTCGGGTCGCAACCACGGGTCCTATTCATCCGGAGCACAATCGCGCTTTACTCGAAACCTTCGAGCAGGTGATAGAGGCGGATCCGACCGTGGATGCAGACGGTCTCATTGTCGTTCCTGGCCATGAGTCCGACGCCATCATTCACCCACATCTGGCCAAGGGAGGCTGGGCTGTCGGGTTTGGGAATGTCCAGTTCCCTGCTCAGGTTGAACAGCGGGTCTATGTCGTTCTGCCATCGCTTGCCAATGCTCGGTTCATACTGCCGCGTTCAAAGCTGGGGGCGGCCCTGTCTTTGTACAATCCCAGTCGGCCACTGGTGCGCTTGGCACTGGGCGCCATGAGGGGACGATTGGCATCCAGTCTGGCGTGGTTTGGTGGCCGTGTCGTTATCGCCGGTGGGGCGTCCGAGCATCTGTTGATACCCCCGCCCGATACCATGGCCGTCACGTTGGGTACCGAGTCGGCGTATCAAAAAGCAACGGTGCTTCACCTGGGCAGTGATGGACAGCCGCAGGGGTATGCCAAACTGTCGTCTCGCCCCTTGGCTTCCGATGTGCTGGCTGTTGAGGCCGCGCGGCTTGAGTACTTGTCGGGACTTGCGTTGACTGGTTTTCAGGTCCCACATGTACAAGGAAAAGTGAGATGGGGCCGAGAACGTGGTGTGTTTCAGAGTGCTCCCGCCAAGAAACTGGGCCCCTGGAGAGACGGGCTCAGCTCACCCTTACTATCCGCTTTGTGCGAGCTCTTCGAACGCACCCGTGTGGAGCGCACCTTGGAAACGAGCGCGTTTTGGCGCGAGATGACGCAATGGCATGATTCTCTGTGCGCCCAAATCCCTGCGTCTTGGAACGAGCGCATTTATCGAGCTCTGGGTCGAGCGAAGGAGCATTTTGGGTCCACGCCTTTCGCCTGTGGTTTGATGCATGGCGATTTCATCGATTGGAACGTCAAGGGCGGCGGAAACGACATTTTTCTCTTCGATTGGGAGCAGAGTGTCGACGAGGCACCACCCTTCTTTGATTTGTTGCACTGGATTATTTTTACGCATCATCACGTGCGTCGAAAATCCACCCCGGTCCTGCCGCTTATCGAAGGGCAGGGCCCCTTTGGTCGTGCGCGTCAGCATATGGAACAACAGTTGGGTCTACCCTGCTCGCGAGCCTATGTGGCTCTCTACGCCGTGCGGACTGCCTTGTATCATCTGCGTGCCTGGCGTGAAGGCTATGAGTCCCTACGAGAACGACACACCCAAGCCTTGCACACTCTCGGCATGGTCTTGGACGATGTCTTGCCGTCAGACTGGTCGGTCACGCCCCGTTGATGTTCCCGTAGAGGCTCTTCAGAGCGTCGCCTCGGTGTCGCCAGAGAAACTCTTCTCGTGCGCGAACCAAGGCCCCATCGGACAGACGCTTCCGTGTGTCTTCGTCATCGGCCAACGACCGCAAAGCGGCGCCCAGCTCGTCCCTGACTTGTGACGGATTGGTGACTGGGACCTTGATTCCGGTCTCATGGGTCACGTATTCCCCCGGTCCCCCCACGTCGAGGCACACGACGGGTAGTCCGCTCGCCATGGCCTCCATGACGACCATGCCTGCGCCCTCAAAGGAGGGGAATAGGAGTACATGGGACGTCCGCAGCTCGTCCAACACTTGGTCTCGGGACAAGGTGCCTGTAAAGCGTGTCTGGTGCGTAATGGACAGCTCATCTGCCAAGACGTTCAATCGGTCCTTCCACGGTCCATCGCCCACGACGGTGAGCGTGGCACCGTCCCCCAAGTTTGCCGCCGCGAACCCCTGAAGGACACGATCCATGCCCTTGACCGCGATCAAACGCCCCACCGTGATCACTCGCAGAGGGGCGTCGGGCTCTCGTGAAGGCGGTTCGGTTTGGATGATCTCGGATTCGAGTATCCCGTTTTGCCAAATGACAGACGACTTGGACCGGAAACGTTCTGGCAAGAGGCCTTGGACGTATTTTGAGCCACAGATAATGTGCTGGGCCTGCTCGGCCGTTGCGATGAGGTCCGGTCGTATCCGTGGCGCAGACCAGGTGATGGCTCGCCGCAGTTGGTTCTCCGCACGTTCGGCGGTCGTCCACCCTTCCTGAAACGTTTCGGGTACGTAGGGATTGGTCCCGATAGGACCCCAGATGAAGGGAGCACCACTCGTCCAGATGAAGCTGGGCATCCACGAGTTTACGAAGGTGACGTGTTGCACCCAATCGAAGCCGATGGACTTGTGGAGTTTCCGAGCTCGTCTCGCCGCCATGGTCTGCCACAGGTAGTAGTAGGTGTGAATGCCTTTGCGCCCTTTCTTCCAAAAACGTGCCCAGTCAGGCAGATCCAGGTATTCAAAATGGATGTTCGGCTGAGGGTGGGTCCGCTGATGATCTTCGATGGCCTCCTGATTGGACGTCCGGGTAAGGACCCACACTTCGCCATGACGGGCGGCCTGGTGTACCCAATTCCATCCAACGCCCGGCTCGGACCCCAACCCCGGCTCGCAGGCGTATGCAGAGAGTAAGAGCTTCATGCGGTTACGCTGCGCAATGTGGCGGCTTCGAGCGCGATGGCGCACACATCGTGGACCACCTGTTCCACATTTTGGGTCGCATCGACGCGATGACCCATGGGCAACTCATCCACCAGCGTTCGATACGCTTTGATTTGCCGCGCCACTTCATAGGGAGGCAATTCGGGCTTTCGGGCGTGGATCATCTCTGGGGGGGCATCCAATAAGAGCACTACATCCGGTTTGGGAATCCACGGGAGCAATGCTTTGGCGACGCCGTCCGGCATATCGATCCGCATCCTTTTCGGGTCGACGATGAGGTCGTAATAGTACCGCTCAAACACCACCAGTGAGCGCTTCCAACGCGCGTGGGGTGCGACCGTCGAGTAATGGCCGACGACGTAATCGCTGGCGTAATACAAGAGCCGGGCTAAAGAGCCCACGGACCCATCTGGTGCCTGCTCATGGGGCGACGTGTTGGGGGAGGAAGCGTGCGGATCTTGTCTCCAGCGCGATGGACGGAGCAGATCACGCAGGGGCGGCAAAAAACCTGGCCGGAGGTGGAGCCGTTTGGGATCGGCGGTCAGATACACGTGCCGAAGCGTGTTAACGACGGCCTGGGCGACGGTGGATTTACCGCAGCCGTCCGGTCCAATGAGCGCTACCGTGAGGCCATAGCATTGGGGAGACAGCCGCCACTGGGTGGCTCGCGCCACGCTGTCCCGAAAGACGTGCTGTCGGTTGCCCAGATCTCGAACGGTGTGGCCAATGACCGCTTTTCGAAGGCGACGGGTTTGCGCTTCAATCGCCGGAATGTTTCCAGCCTGCAGGTCGGCGACAAGGGTGTGGGCCAACGGGCTTCCAAACGCAGAGGACAGCAGCTCCTCCAGCACTCTCGGGGTTGTGCGGGCGGCCTCGAAAAGCGCTGCTTCGCCGTGAGGTTTTCCCCGTCCATGATGGAGCAAATGCCCAAACCATCCCAACGCGGCCTCGTGGGCAGGGTGGGGGATGAAGAAGCAGTCTTGAGCCTGACGCCGAGCGAGAACGGCGTTCACGTCAAATGTTGGGAAGCCGCGCCATTGTTCTCCCCATTTGAGATCCACCTGCAGGACAAAGAGTTGGGATGGGTTGGAGAGCAATCGATGCATTCGGATTTGCTTCCAACAGGCCCCGTCGAAGGATTGGCTGATTGCCATGTCGTGGTGGCACGCGACGCGATGCAAGGCCGACGCCGCCTGTTCGGCGTCATCCGGGTGAACCAGAACATCCAGATCACCGCCCAATCGCATGGATCGAGGGAGCTCTTCATGGTTTCTCTCGATCACAAAGCGGACGTTGCCCTGGACAAGATGGTCAAACCACTCTTGCAGCAAGTCTTCCAGGGGGGCGATGGTTAACTCGATCGCCGGCATAATCTCGGGGCTCTCCCTCTCCAGTTCGCCTTCGAGCGATGGGTTGTCCATGGTGCGAGACGTACTCGAATTAACGGGTGCTTGGTCTTCTACGTCAAGCGGGGCCGAACGATGATTATGCGTCATGCCCATTCTCGGGCGATTCGTTGTGGAGCAGCGGTTCATCCCCAGGTGTCCACTGACTACGAAGCAATTGCCCGACACGCCAGCCCATTACGAGGTTCAACAACACACGCTGCAAGAGCACGCAGAGCAACGCACCCACGACTCCGTAGGTGTTGATGGCCGGAATCAAGAGAAAGATCGGTGGAATCATCGCGACGAGCTGAGCGGCCCATGCTTCTTGTGGCCGTCGCATGGATTTAAGAACAATGTCGAAAAAGATGGTCAGGATGCCCATGGTGCACACGATGCCCCAGACTTGGGCTACGTTCGTGGCGTCGAGGAACCTGCCGCCGTAAAAGAGGGAGAGAAAGAATTTGGGCCAGACAATGATCGCGGCGCTGAACGGACCGAAGAGCGCAACCCAGCCCAGCAACGAAAGGAGGATCCGCTTTCCATACAGGTGGCGTCGTTCCACGAAGAGTTTGGCAAAGTATGGGGTGAAGAAGCTGGACAACCCCGTGCCTCCGACATAGAGCGCGGCGATAATGAGGTACCCCGCGGAATAGACGGCAGCCGATTCGAAGCCTCGCATCCATACGACGGCCCAGTAGCCCATATTCAGCAGGAGGTAACGGCTGAGGTTTTTCAAGATGATCCATCGAGAGAACGCCCACAGATCACGCATTTCTTCTTTATGGATTCGCACATAGGGGCCCATGCCACGCAAGGCACGTAGGCCGCCGATGGACGATGCCACAGCGGCCCCCACCGAGCCCGCTACGTAGATCGTGAACAGTGTGAGCTCTTGGGCCCACAGCAACGCACCCAACACCGCAAAATGCGCAATGAAGCGGCTGATGCTCAGACCAAATGTGGTTCCCACTTGCAAACGTGCCAACAAGATCCGTCGAACAAAGTCGTGGGGCAAAAGGGTGGCCGCAAAAAGTGCGCTGCCCAAAAGGACCGTTGGCATGGGATCGTGGGGCCACAACAACGCGGCGACCAAGATGATGACAACCACCGCCACAAGGAGCAGTATCTCCACAAAGAGCATGGTGCCGACCATGCGCTTCCACTGCTCTCCGTCGATGGATGAGGTCAGCACCTCTTGGGATTCGCCCAAGAATGCGTGTTGGATGGTCTGGGCAAAGAAGACCAACGAGAGTCCAAAGCCGTAGGCACCAAAGTGGGCTTTCGGCAACATCCACGCTGCCACGAGCGATGTGATGAAGTTAATGGCGGACAGCGTTCCCTGGTCGACGACGGAAACCAACGCCTTTTGAATAAATCGAAGCCTGAATGGATTCACCAAGAGAGGAGTACTTTCAGGATTTTACGACCTCGAGCGGTGGCTTTTCACCCCGTCGTTGTCGTTCTTCGTCGCTGAGCGAATAGTATCCTTTGCGGTAATAACTGTGCCGGTAGTAGCCCATATGGGCTTCTCGCAAGTCATTGAGAATGACACCGACGAGCGGGGCGGCTACGGACTGGAGCGTGCTGGTCGCGTGGCGCAGTGCTTCGGTTGTGGTGCGTCCACACTTGGCTACCAAGAGCACCCCGTCGATTCGGTTGGTCAGAATCATGGCGTCCGCGACGGCGTTGACGGGGGGCGAGTCAAACAAAACGCGATCGTATTCTTGGTTCGCTTTCGCGATGAACTCATCGATTCGACTGCTGTTGAGTAACTCTGCCGGATTGGGGGGGATGCGCCCACATACCACCACGTCCAGGTTGTCCACTTCTGTGGAGGCGACCACGTCCTGCAGATCTTTACTCGGATCGGCCAAAAAGAGGGACAAGCCCTTGTCTGCGTCTACGCCAAAGGTCTCCGCCAAGCGGGGGCGTCGCAGGTCAGCTTCCACCAAGAGCGTTCGCCCACCCGCCATGGCCAACGCGATGCTGGTCTGCACAGCGACGGTGGTTTTGCCTTCCTGGGGAAGTGGGGAGGTGACCAACAATGATTTCAATTGCCGTTCCGCCGAGAGGAAGAGCAAGTTGGTACGAAGTGTTCGACCCATCTCTGCGGGGGCCGATGACGAGTTGTAGTACACGTAGAGGTCGCGGTGGCGGTTGGACTCTCCTTTTTCATCGCGAGTACTGGGCACGACGATATTGGGAACGAGTCCCAGACACGGTACGCCAGCGACCTTCTCTGCATGGGACTTGCTTCGAATGGTTGTGTCGACGGTTTCCAGCAGCAGGCTCAAAGCGACCCCAACCAAGAACCCCAGGAATCCGGCCAAGGTTAACACCAAGGTCCGCCGGGGCCGAATGGGTTTCTTGGGAGCCAGCGCCGGATTCAGTACGCGGATATTGTTCTTGGCGAGCCCCGCGGTGAGCTGCGTCTCTTTGTGACGTGTATGGACTTGTTTATATAGGCCTTCCGCCTCAATAACTTGTTTCTTGAGCCTCTTGGATTGGATCACGATCATGGCGATACGGTCGGCTTCCAACTCGGCTTCTTTGGCCTCTTTGGCGAGTCCCTTTTCTTCGGCCACAGCGCTGTCGTACCGAACTTGCACGCTCTTCAGTATCGCGCGAATTTCCTTTTTCAGGCCACCACTCAATTTGTACAACTGACGCTGTGCGGCAACCAGCTTGGGGTGTTTGGGTCCGTAGGTTTCCCGGAGGCCGGCGACCTCTGCTTGTTTTCGGATCCACTGGAGCTTCAGCTCAGTCACCACCGAGTTGTTCAATACTTGCGGCGCGCTCACACGCAAGACGTTCTTCTTGGTCAACTTATTGACCTCCCCCAACTCCGCCTCCAGTCGAATCCGATTGGCCGTCGCCTCTCGGAGTTTACGATTAAAGAGCGCGAGCGCATCCAACACGTCCGTTCGGCGGGACTCGATGGCACCGAGCCTTTGATTGGTTTCAAATACTTCCAACTCGGTTTCGATCTTCTGTTTCGCTTCGAGTCGCTTTTGAACCACTTCGGCCAAATCGGTTCCGGCATCTTCAGCAATTTGTATCTTGAGTGTCAGGTTTTGGTCGCGGAAAACCTCCGCGGTGGTGGTGGCAATCGCGGCCGCCAATTTTGGAGCGGCGCTTTCGAAGGCGATCTCCACAACCATTGAATCGGGGATGTCCTTGGCGAAGATTTGATTGGCCAACGAGGCGGCTCGTTGTGTCCGCAACTCTTGTACCGTTAAGCCATCTTCGTCTGGGTTGTTTTCTTCAAAGAGGTTCGAATTGTTCCATAGGTCCAGTCGGTCCAGCACCTCTTGCGCAATATCGTGGCTTCGAATCACATCCAATTGGGTTGTGACGTATTCTCGATATCGACGCGTGGTGCCATCGACAACCTCGGCGACTTCCTGAATCCCGACCATGACCCGTGGTGGACGTTGGCTCACAACCACCTTGGCGCTGGCGCGATAGATTGGTGTTTGTTGGCGCAGGTACACATACGCCGCGCTCATCGTGATGACGACGCAAAGCAGCAACAACCACCACCGCGAGATGACTGTCGACGAAACGTCACGCATGCGATCGACGAACGTGGTCTCTTGTTCGTTGTTCATGCGGCTCTCCTTCGATTCACCATGGCTCTTTCATAGCACTCGAGCAAGGCCTCCAAGCCCACATCGGGTGCGTATTGCGCCTCAAATTTCTTGCGGGCTGCGCGCGCTAGACGACCGTGCAGGACATCGTCATCCATGAGCCGATTGATGGCATCGGCCAACTCTACGGTGTTCCCCGGCTGAATGTGCAAACCATTGATCTCATGCTCCACCATGTCTTGGAGTCCCCCAAGACGACTGGCCACTACGGGAGTGGCGCATGCAAACGCTTCCCGGACGGTCATTGGACAGGGTTCGTGCCAGATGGATGGTTGAATCAGCAATCGAGCTCCTCGCAACCGGTCTACACACACTGAGTGAGCGGTATGACCGAAAAAGGTCACATTGTCGAGCTTCTTGGTACGATGTTCGACCGCTTCGGCCATGGGGCCTCCGCCGTAAATGTGCAGGGAGCGCTCCGGAAGTCGCTCGAACGCATCGAGCATATAGTCTATGCCCTTTTCCTCCGCCAATCGCCCAAGGTATATGGCATACCCATCATCATCGGTCCGGGGAGCGGGCGGGTTGCTCATTAGATTGGGCTTGAGCGCTACACGCTCGGCGGGCAGGCCCCCCTCGATCAGCAAATTACGTTGGGTGGGGGTCAAGGCGATGAACAGATCCACCTTCCGCTCCCACGTGCGCATGAGTCGATGGGTCCACACGACGGCTGCAGCGGGCACACTTTGAATCTGGGAATTTCGATAGCAGCCGTGACGAATGGCCGGCAAAGGGGAACCGTGCAAACAGTCTGTACAGACCTTTCCGTTTCGAAACAGTGTTCCCGATGGACAGATTGTGCGGTAATTGTGCAGTGTCTGGACCACGGGGACACCGGCATCTTGGCAAGCGTCGTATGCCGCCGGACTGATCAGAGGAAACGTATTGTGAAAATGAGCGACGTCCGGCTTGGCTTTCTGAAGGGCTTGTCTCATGGCCTGATACCCGGATGGGTTCCAGATGGCACCCACGGCCATGCTCGCTTTTTGGATGTGCGAAAATCCATCGATGGCATCATTGTCCGCAATCAGCGTATGCACCTCATGCCCAGCCGCTTGAAGTACCGCTACTTCATCGCGGAATACCCCCAATTCACCGCTGGGTGCGGTGCTTCGGTATTTCTCGTGGACAACCAAGAATCGCATGCGTTTCCTCATCGTAGAAAGCTAGGTATTACATTAAGTTGCGCAATGGGTCGAGTATGATCACATTGCAACCTATCGGATACTTATCTCAATACGCTGAGTGATTTTTTGATCCGGAGCATGGTGACCCAGTGACTCAAGAGACTCGTACCAAAGCCATTCTTGTCGGTGTAGGGGTGGTCTGCTGTGTGCTGTGTGGTGTTCTTGCGACCATGGACATCGGTATTCTTGTGCTCATCGCAGCTGTTGGATTGGCTGGAATGATCATGGTTTGGCGGTTGGGGCCTAGCCTGAACATGGTCGACACATCCATCGTATTGATTATAGCCGGTTACATCGTTCTCAATCGGGGATGGAGTTATCTCGGAATTCGTCTGGGTGGGTTGCCATTGTTTGTGGGGGAGATCGCCATCTTGTTGGGTGTACTGTCCATATTGGGCAAGCTATCCGACCGTCCAAAACCAGTCCGACGTACCATCGGACTCCTCCTCGTTCCCTATGGATTACTCGGTTGCATACACATGGTGGGAGACGTGGCGGATTCGGGCCTGGAGGCCATTCGGAATTTCTCCGTTGTGTACTCCATTGCGCTGATTCCGTGTGGGTATTACATGGCGTTGAATCTCCAACGTGCGCGTCGAGTCATGCAAATAATCGGCGCTGCTTTCTTGATTCAGATGGCGTACACGCTCTTGTATCCCTGGCGGACCACAACCAGTCAGTGGAGCTACCAATTCTCCGAAGGCGTGCCCTTTATTGGCAATCACGCCTCCTGCTATTTGTTTGTGATCGGGGGCATCTTGTTTTCATTCTTGGTGGCCCCCCGCCTCTTCGGCTGGAGGCGACTCCGAACCGGAGCCTTCGTTCTGGTGGGGGTGGTGGTCATGATGATGATTCAAAGCCGCGCAGGATTTGTTGCAGGCTTCGGTTGCATTTTGGTCTTGGGCTTTCTTGGTCGTCGACATTTCGGCCGTGCGCTGCTCAGTATCACCGTCCTACTGGGGCTTCTCTTTGGGATCATGTCCGCCGTCGGTTTCCAACTCAAGGGTGACCGAGCGTCCGTTAGTGTTGAGAGTTTGAACGCCATCATACGTTCGAGTTTCAGTGACTCGCTGGAGGGGGAGATCGCTTCATCCAAGGGTCGGGGCGAGATCGATCGAGCTGCAGTTCGTGGTATGGCGGGCAGCCGGGACCTGCGATTGATGTGGTGGCGTCGTATCATCAACGAAAACTTGGCGTCGACACAGCGCACGTGGGTGGGCCGGGGATTTTCCGGCACGCTGGTCACGGACGATTTGGGGACCGGTTTCATGGTGCGCCACCCCCATAACGTGTACATCACGATCTTTGCTCGGCTCGGTATTGTCGGCAGCCTGTGCTTTATCGGCTACTTACTCATGCTCTTTGGCCAGTGGGTATGGGCGGCGAAACGCTCGGGATCGGAGCGCGAAGAACATCGTGATGTGATGCTCTTTTTTGCTTTGCTCCTTCTGGCGACCATCTGCACGGGAATGTTTTCGCCCGTTTTTGAGAGCCCGCATTTTGCAGTCCCCTTATTTTTCCTATTTGGGTTCGCAACGGGCCTGTATGAAATGGCCAAGCGCGGGATGTGGGAAGATGGGCAGCTCTTGGCGGACACCCGGTCGATGAATTCGTAAATGCGCCTTGCTTATGCAGGCCGTGCTTCGACGTAGAGACCTTCCAACACCGCGGAGCTCATCAGGGAAGCCATCCGTTCCAGTGTCCGTGAGAACCAAGGCACGTGGTCGTGCAAGGCGACATTGGCCTGGAAGGTCACTTCGTACCCTGACATCCGCAACAACTGCGCCAGTGTGCGATGGGAAAAATAACAGACGTGATCCCGGTGAACGCTTTCTTTTCCCGCCATGACTCGCAGTTGTTTTCTCAGAGAAAATGCGTTGGGTGTTGTGACGATCAGACGCCCATCGGGAGCGAGAAAGCGCCGCATGTTGACCAGCATTTCGCCCGGATTGGGCACGTGCTCGATGATTTCTCCAGCCACGATGCGTTCAAAAGGGGCGTTGGGCAGCGTCTCGATCTGACAGGCGTCGCCCAGCACGATGTTGGTCGCCTTCCCTAAGCGCCGACACGCTTCAAGCCCTTCGGCGGAGAGGTCGAGCCCAATGAGTGTTCTAGCGGTGTCCTCAATACGTCCGTGGAGCCATCGTCCGGATTCGATGGCGTCTTCAGTAAAGGGGTGATCACAACAGCCCAAGTGCAACACGCTTCGGTCTTTGCATTGCTCGATAATGTGCGCTTCCCGGTCACGGATCACAGTCTTGGGGACCGCGAATAGATCGGTCTCAGTGCTGTCCGACGGGGGGGATGTACTCATTAGGGTGTGATCGTACGGGTTCCAATCCAGGCGCCCGATGTGTTGCTGCTGCCAGTGGGTTTTGTAATGACTGTGATGGCTGTGGAGTCGACAACAGCGTCTACGATGCGGATCGAGTCCACCGGGATCTCGACCGCGTGGTACGCCGATGGCTCGTAGTCGTTGTCACCACGCTTGTGGATCCAGAGCATTTGATTGCTGTCTCCACCACTCTCGCTTTGCCCAAAGATCAAGATATGGTCGCCGGCCATAACAGCGGCGTCCAAGTCCTTGTTGGGCAACGCGGGCAACGACGCGAACGCGGTTCCGCTTCCACGCACGGTCAGTCCGAGACTCCCCACGCCCCAAATCTTGTCGTCCGGTGCGATGGCCAGATCCCGCCATTCCATACCGCTGGCACTCGCAATGTCGGCGATAATATTCATGGTGTTGGAGTTGGCTCCGGGGTGCTTAATGATCAGACTTCTTGGTGCGCTCGCCAGGCTGTTCACCGCGACCAGAGGGCCGGTCAAGCTGCTGGATTCGGGTCTGGATGTCGCCATCCGGGGATGGTACCCGGTGGCATTGGCGAGCCCTACGCTCTTGCAGGTCGGTGAGGCCTCGATGCCGTCGCAACGCGTGATCTTCATGGTGCTGTTGGCTGCGTTTCGACCGAAGAGGAGCGCAACGCTACCATCGCTCCACACGGCGGAGATGTCGCCAAAGGTCGTACTACTGGGTGCATTGTTGACGGCCGTTTGGAATGTGCCTTCCTTTTCCCAGCTTTGCCCACTCAACCATCGGCTCACGCGCCCATTGGTGCCGGCCGCTAGTCCATCGCCCACCGCCAGATATTCGGTGTCGGTGCGTGCGCTTTGCTGATGGTAGACTGCTTGACCGTCCACGATGGAGACGGCCCACGTCCATTTTTGTCCACCGCGCAGATCGGTCCCCACGGCCATAATCGTTCCCATTCCTGCTTGCATCCGCACAAACCCCGCGGAGAGGGAATTGCCAGCAGGATTGAACACCGAAAACTCAAAGCCACCGCAGCCGTCTTGAAAGCAAAAATCACCCAGCGTGCTCGCGTTGCCGTCGTCACACAATTCTCCGTCAGGCTGTCCAGTACAACTACAGGTGTTGGTATTTCCCGGAAGGCAGACGCCGCCACCGCATATGTCCCCGATTGTGCAGGAGTTGCCGTCGTCGCAGGGATCGAGGTTGGGAATGTTTTGACAGCCGTTGGCCGAGTCGATGCATTTGTCGGTCGTGCATGGATTGCCGTCGTCGCATTCTTCAATGTCCGTGACTTCGCAGATGCCGGCCGAACACAGGGTGATCGTGCAGGGGTTGTTGTCATCACAGGTCGCGCCGTCCGCCGCCAATCCGGCGATACATACGTTGGTGTCGAGGTCACAAACAGCGACTTCACAGAGCTCGAGTCCTTCGATGACGCCCTCACATTCGTCGCTGCTTGTACAGGCTGGGGGGGGACCATCATCGGGCGGTTTGGGGATATCGGGTGGTGGGGGAGGCCCATCATCGGAGGGTTCGCCCAGATCCAAGACGATGTCCCATTGGCCCAATCCGGTGTCCTCGCCGAGGTTGATGTCGTCGGATGTGGGACAGCCCGCAAATACGAGCACGACGCTCCCCAAGACCCCCCAACAGTGGACATGACTCTTCATTCGTCGACATCTTACAGGACCCAGGGCCTAGGGTACAATTCTGAGAGCGTGGAGGGTCCTCACCACCGAGCGGTGTTCCAATGCCGGGTCTGTTCGGGCCGTCGCCCCAGGAAATGATCGTCATCGACGAGATGGGCAACTTAGTGTATTAGAGGGCATTACACTGTCAATGAGGATGGTGATTGTAGTGGGAGGAAGCGTTTTTCCCAAGGTGTCAGTATTGGGGAGTCGGATCGCCAATGTGGAGCCCACCGACGCGGTACGTCTTTTGGAAACGGTCGCTGACGAGGGCAAGTCACGGGGTTACGTTTGCTTGTCCAATGTTCACACGACAATCACTGGTGTCTTTGACTCTTCGTATCAGGCGATCACAAATGGTGCGTACATGGCGTTGCCCGATGGCAAGCCCCTTGTTTGGGCGCTTCGCTTGTTGGATGTGGGACCATCTCGACGAACCAATGGTCCGATGCTGATGGAGGAAATGCTGGACAGAGCTCCGGTGACGGGCCATCGGCACTTCTTTTTTGGGGGGTCCGAAGAGGCGCGAGACAAGCTCTTGGCCCGGTATTCGAATCACAATGTAGTGGGCTGTTTTAGCCCGCCTTTTCGTGAGCCCACACCGGAAGAAGACCGTGAGCACGCCGCGATGATCAATGACGTCAACCCACACTTTTTGTGGGTGGGTCTGGGCGCGCCAAAGCAGGAGCGTTGGATGGCTCGTATGGCAGAACAGATTGATGCGCCATTGCTTTTGGGCGTGGGTGCGGCGTTTGATCAACTCTCCGGCCTGAAGGAGCGTGCGCCCACGTGGATGCAAGATCGGGGATTGGAGTGGGCCTATCGATTGGCACAAGAACCCCGTCGTTTGGGCAAACGGTACGTGATGACCAACTCGATGTTTCTGTTGGGACTGTCGGGGCAGGTGATCGCCCACCGTCTGGGTGGTTTGTTCAAGCGCTTTGGGCGCGGCTCACAGGGCTCCGGGGGGACGGCAGTATGAAGGTTGAGATTGAACCCACTGCCGCCGCACAATCCGACAAGACTTCGGAATCCGCCCCTGGGCCAGAGCAACCTACTTTCATCGATCCGGTTCCCAACAGTCGAGTGGGTCGAAATCCGGTGGCCATGGCCATTTTCGAGAGCGGTTTTCGCTTCGCGTTGGCGCTGGTCGACCTGTTCATATTGGTCGGATCCTATTGGTGCGCATTGTTGGGATATCAACACTTGCTTGGGCGTGAGCTCCCACCGCTGATGCGGGAGCCATTGCTGGTGGCTGCGGCGGCCGCCGGACTCTACGTGACCCTCTTCGCTTTGTTTGGCCTGTATCGTCTGGATCAAGGTTTTCTCAATCTACACAATACGCGCCGTTCCATTAAGGGCTTTGCCGTAGCCACAGTGGTTCTATTGGCGAGCACATTCTTCATTCGATCCACCCATTTCTCACGACTGGCGATCAGCTTTGGAATCGCGCTCAGCGCGCTCCTAGTGCCCGTGGGTCGAGCCCTTGTTTTTCGACTGGGCGAGCGAGCTCGATTCAGGCGTTTTGGCAATTTACGGGTCCTGATTGTGGGTGACGGGGAGTTGGGCCTGGCCGTTCTACGCAATTTGTTGTTTAGCTCGGGTGCGGCACGAAAGGCTGTTGGGTTTGTAACAGAGAATATCGACCGCGTTGGGCAACCCGTGACAATGCGGACCGGCACAGCCGAATTGGAGATTCCGATACTCGGCGGTATGGATTCGGTCAGTACACTCATCAAGGTGCACGGAGTGGATGAGATCATAGTTGCCCATGGCACCCAGTCGGTGGACGAGCTTCTCATGCTTCAACGTGACGCGATGGAAGCAAACGTAAGGGTGTTGTACCTGCCGCACATTTATCCGCTCTTCTGGCACAATCTTTCCGTTTTCAATGTGGGACGACTGCCACTCTTGGGCTTCCACCGCACGGGTGAAGAACACATCTATTTACTCACAAAGCGAGCCTTTGATCTGGTGAGCTCGGCGTTGGCTTTGCTCGTTCTGAGTCCGATCCTCTTTTTGGTGGGGGTGATCATTAAGTTAGAGAGCCGGGGCCCGGTGCTCTTCAAGCAGGAGCGGATAGGCAAGCAAGCGGACCCCTTCGTGCTTTTCAAGTTTCGCACGATGCGAGTGGA
>Ga0114996_10001209_pt1 | contig 35144 bp, 28 predicted proteins | sample ArcticOcean_MG_C_4_FD_87039 | JGI IMG/M metagenome (GOLD analysis project Ga0114996, IMG submission 87039) | Marine microbial communities from western Arctic Ocean - ArcticOcean_MG_CB4_134 | ecosystem: Environmental > Aquatic > Marine > Oceanic | place: Arctic Ocean: Canada Basin | collected... | reverse complement strand
TTCTCTATATTATTCTGCTACCAACAGGAAATCGATTCTTAGACATAGATTTAATTATATGTAAATAAGCGATTTATGTGGACTTTATCGGATTTATTGGTGATCACAAACGAACAGTGTCTAAAGTTCCTGTATGATCCGGGTCAAATGTGCGGCGTGCCCCGTATTCATGGCCGCCATGATTTTACCTGCTTTGGCTGGATCCAGATCTTTTAAGATCATAGCTTGCATAGTATCGGTCAAGCCCTCGTCGGATTGCAGGATCTCGGCGGCCGGCGCCGGCTTGAGCCCATTGATCAGTTTAGTTAAATCTGCAAGGTTCTCCACTTGCTTCTCTTTCCGGGTACTGTCGGCAAGTCCTTTAAGCTCAGCTTCTTTATTGATCAGCTCCTTTCCCTTATCGGTCAACTGCACCTCCACCTGCGCCAGACTGTCCTCGCGCTCCTGCAATTGCTCCAGTTTCTCCTCGTAGAGCGCGTTGTATTCCTTGCTCTGGGTCAGGAACGAGTCAACGCTGAACCCCTTGGGCCTGAACTCGTCTCGCAGGCGGGTCGAATCCCCGCCTTCCCATAATTGCACCAATTGCTCGGGTTTTTTCACTGTCTCGGTGAAAAAAAGCATGGCAATCAGAGCAGCGGCAAATGAAAAAAACATGGCGACGATGAGCAGGGGCACCAGAACAAATTTCATGCGTTCACCTCTGCCTTATTAGGGCACAAAGAAAATATAGACTAGACCGCCAATAATACTGCCTGTCAAACCCAATTCCACCACTTTATTATCGGCCGCAATCTCAGTGCGCTCCACTACCTCGGATTCGCCCAGCAATTGCGCTGCCGCGGACGATACCTCATCCGTCCCATAGGTCTCTATCCTGTCGGCCCAGAGCACCGTGCCGGCCGCATTCTGCAGACGCAACAATAAATCGCCAAATACTTCTCGTCGACGCCCCCCATCAAACAACCCCCAGCGCTTTTTATTGGGTGAGTACACCACGCGCGCGTCGACCAATCGGTAGTGCATTACGGTGGACTCGAGACTTTCCTCTTGTGGATCCTTAAAAGTGATCTCGTACCCCCGCTCGGGTAAAGCCTGGTGCAGGATATCCTCTACTACCCAATTGCCATTGTGTTTAGCATCGGCCCGCAAATAGATGCGCCTGCCCGGAGGCAGAGGCAGGTCTTTTAGTCTATTGGCCACCGCCGCGCCAAAAGCATTACTCACCAATTGCAAATCCGTGGCATAGCTTATTTTTTGTTCGGCGAGGTCTTCTTGCTGCCCCCTGACAACATGCACTAGCGTGGCCTCTCCCCGTACGGGAACAAACCAGAAATGCCGAGCCGGTTTAAAATAACTGTCCCAGTTAAAAGGGCCCGATTTGATCGGCTTGGCGGCTAGAGCCAAGCCCATTTTCTGCCCTGGAGACAAGGTGCCAATTCCTTGCCAGATCACATCTTGTCCCCGACCGCCTTCTGATGATACAATTTTAGCTTTGTCGGTATGTTGTAGCAGTTCAACTGCCGTAAAAACAGAGGGAACTTCAAGCCGCAATTCATCTAATTCGATAGCCACATCACCGGGGTTGAAAACCTCGAAGACCAGGTTAGCCCGTTCGCCCACAGTAAGGACGGGCGTCTCCAAGTTGAGACGCGCATGGGGCACGGGTGCCACTTCGATTTCTACCTTGGGGATCGAGGAACCGTGGATTTGTTGTCCTTGAACGACTCCCTGTAGCACTACCGATTCCGCTTGGCGTGGGTCGATGCGCACCTGCCACTTTAATGTGTCCCGCTGCCCTGGAGCAAGCCCCTTCTTCCACCTGGTTTCCACCTGTTCTGAGTTGACCGAAAAACCCTCGGGTAGCATCCACTGGATAGCCGCAAGTGCACGTCCTTGGGTATCTGCATTGTGGACCACTAACTCGAGAGCGACGTCCTCACCAGGAAATACCCGCGCTGGCGTCGCCTCTATCTGCACCTTGAGAGGTGACTCAACAGCCAGGGGAAAATAGGCCGTATGAGCGGCTTTGCCAACGTCTTCTAACGAAGAATAGATCTGTCCGCGCCAGCGGGTTAACTGATCGGTCACCGCCATATCCAAATCTATCAAGAGCGTATCAACGCGCTCACCGCCCAATGGCTTATTGCTATAATCTACCGCGATCCCGATCTCGTTTACAGCGGCAGTCCCAAGGGTGGAACGCACATTCACCAGGCGCACACCGGCCGTTTCACAGGCAAATTCGGACCGCACGATGGCTTCGCCATCACCGGCAAAATAGTGCAGATACAGGACGGCCTCTCGCACCTGTCCCGGTCCGGCAATGGCCTCTTTGGCAAAGCGCGCGGCAAAAGTCGAGCGCGCCTGTGCAGCCGAGCTTAGAGCCAGCAAAACCAGAATAAAACAAAGAGCGGCCAATTTCCTAATATACATTCGTTTTTCCAGCTTGCGCTAGCCGCTCCAAGTGTTGATAATAAGAACTACTTTCACGGTATGATAATTCTCTGAACTGCTTTTCTAGCTTATACTTGCGTCAATTCTACCTTAACATAAAACTCCCGTACTGTCAAGCCATTTCTGGAACTGATAGCAGCGAGAAAAGTCTTGACTTTATGGCATTTCACCAAATATTTAGAGACCACCTTAAGCGTAGTTTTTTGTGGATGTCTTAGCATGCTGCTTATTTTCGTATATTGCATCGCAGGTTTGGTCCTGGCTTTTTTTCTATTGCCCACACGCATTGGCTTAACAGTGCAACGCCAAGGTGAGGGTCAAGGCTTAAATGCTGTATTTTCATGGGGTTTCTTTGTAGGCATACTTGGACTATGTCTGCGAATTCAAGCAGGCAAACGTTATCTTTCTCCTATTTTTGCAGGCCGTCCCCTTACCTTTTTAAGCCTCCACTTAGGGAGCGAAACTAAGAAGAAAAAAAGAAAATCTGCCGACAAAAAAGAAGAGGCTAAAAGCGAAGACGCAGAGCAGAAAACCGCAGAAAAGACGCCATCTACTCCTCTGCTGCAACGTCTTGCCTTTTTTGCCGATCTCCTATTGCGACCAGCCTTACATTTTCTGCAACGTTTAAAGCGTCCCTTTGGACTATACAAATTGCACGTAGAGGGCGAGTTAGGCCTCGCTGACCCAGGTGAAACTGGTAAATTTTGCGGTTATTTATATGGACTAAGTGGCATTAAAAATAAATATTTAGATGTAGATATAAAACCAAATTTCACAACTCCAGGTATACGCGGGCAACTGCAATTGGCCATTCGTTTTCACCTGGGTTACCTACTCTTTCTCATCTTAGCCTTGGGATTGGAAATCGGTATGAGATGGCTGCTATTGCGCCTTGTCCGTCCGTCCTGGAGGCCTGGTTTTATCTAAGTGTAAAAAGGAGAATCTCGATGTCGTCTCATTTGGAAGGACTGATTGAGCGCGTCTTGGGCGAGTTGCACACCATCGTCCAGACGGAGACCATCATCGGCGAGCCGATTCAAGCCGGCGCTGTCCTATTAATTCCGGTCTCCAAGATTTCTTTCGGCTTTGGCGCCGGAGGCCAGGAAGGCAAAGGCCAGGGCGGCACCGGCGGGGGCGCTACGGTACAACCCATCGCTTTTGTTGTTATAGACGGGGAAGGCAAGGTGCAATTGCTCACCCTGGGCGACAAAGAGGCTGGGCTGGGCCAATTGATGGAATTGGTGCCAGAAGCTATAAATAAAATTCGAAAGTTTGTCGGTAAGAAGAAAGATGGGGCGGATTCGGAGGAATCAGAGGCCGCAAGCGAAGCAGGCGAAGAAACCGCTTGATCTAATGATGATCGCCAGCGGTGGGAAAGAGTTTGAAGCGTCCGTCCAGCAGTAGATGGGTGTACCAGCCCACGATGCAAGCGATCAAATACACCGCGTGTTGTCGCAGCAATATGGTGACATTATCCCACGAGAAACCACTCATCCAAGCTTGGCGCGCGCGCCAGTATTCATAGACGACCCCCAACAGCACCGAAACGATCAGTGGACTGATTTTCCAGTGAGTCCAACCCCGGTGATGATCCAATAGGGGTAGAACGGCGAGTAAACCCACCAGGGTGGCCAATTCATAGCGCTGCTCCCATGCCAAATAAAGCAAGACGATAAAGACCAGACGAAAAAACCAGCGCTGGGGCACCGAAGACGTATCGAGGTCGGGGAAAAGCGAAAAGAACACGGTCGTAGCGCAGACGCTGACCCAGGTATGCAAGTCATCTGGCGGCACCTGCCCCCAATGGATCGCCAGAGTAGCGACGCCAATTCCGGCGCCGCCGCCGCCGATCAGATGACCTCTAAATGTCATGGCCTAATGCACTCGTTCTCATAGTGTAGAACAGTAACCCTAAAGCACTGGGGCAAGGTGCTGGGGCTGCAACCTAGACCGTTTCACTTGCTGCTGCTGGTAAAGCTGGCCGCAAGCTGCGTCGATATCGCGCCCCCGGCTCTCGCGCACTGTGATAGTGACGTTAGCCCGGGCTTCCAAAAGTTGACGGAATCTGGTGAGCCGACCAGGGGAAGGGCGCCGAAAAAGACTGTCGGGCCCCAATTCGTTATAGGGAATGAGATTAATCTTGCAGGGCACATCCCGAGTTAAGGCAGCCAGGCGCAGGGCGTCTTCCTCCGAGTCGGTAACACCGTCTAACAAAACGTATTCGAAGGTCACCCGCCGCCCGCGCAATTCGTAGAACTGCCTAGCAGCGTCGAGCAAGTCGGCGATCTTGTATTTGCGGTTGATTGGCATGATCTCTTGGCGCTGCGCATCGGTGGTAGCATTGAGAGAAATGGCCAGCCCTACGTTGAGGTCTTCGTGGGCGAGTTTGAGGATGCCGGGCACGTACCCGGCCGTGGAAACCGTAATCTTACGCCCACCGATAGCCGCGCCCTCCTCCAAACGCATTAAATGCAAGGCGCGCACCACTGGGTCAAAATTGAGTAGGGGTTCGCCCATACCCATCATCACTACATTGGTGATCCGCTCATCGCGCGCCTGGGCAAAGCGGACGATGTGCAGCAATTGGTCGACAATTTGCCCAGCCTCGAGATTGGCAATGAATCCCATTTTGCCAGTGGCGCAAAACTTGCAATCCAGTGGACAGCCCACCTGCGAGGAAAGACAGACCGTACGACGCGTCCCATCGACAATCAGCACCGCTTCGATCTGTTCGCCCGTAGGCAGGGCAAAGAGAAATTTCACCGCTTCGCCATTGCGCGCTTCTTGGCGTTCTACTTCGCGCAATTGACTAACCCAGGCCACTTGCTGCAGCTCTTCCCTGAACTGCTTAGATAGGTTGGTCATGGCGTTGATATCGGCCTCGCCCTTGCCGTAAATCCAAGCACACAATTGGTCGGCCCGATAGGCTGGCTGTCCCATTTGGGTGACAAAGGCGCGCAATTCTTCCGGCAACATGCCTTTTAAGTCGACTTGTGTAGGCTTATCATCACTCAAATGCGAACCCCATTGGTATGGTTGTCAACAAATTTTATAAACACTGAAATCACTTGACGATTTCCTAGCATAGGTTTATAATAATAAACAGTTTGTAACACAAAAGGGCAATCCGAGTACGGTTACTTTCTATTCCCCCCACACGCCTGTAGCCGCTTGCTACACCCTTATTTACCCTGTGCGATTCCACAAAAATGCGTTCATCTTCTTCCATCTGGTTCGGTTCCATTTGCCTCTTTGTACTGGCCTTGGTAGGACTGCGCTTTGAGATTCTCTACGAGCGCAGCGCAGCCACTCAGATCGCTCCCAACGACGAGGTAACCCTGGTGGCAGTTGACCCCGTACAATTGCCTTTTATCGGTCCAGATGCCGCAGAGACGACGTCCTCCTTTGCCGTATCCGCCCTGCGGGTTATCCGCGACACCCTCAATTACGACGATACCATCTACCATTCGCTCAAACGCAACAAGATCGGCGAAGCCCAGATCCTAAATTTGAACCAGGCGCTCAAAAATGTCTTAGATACCCGTTCCGAATCGAAACCCGGCGATCACTACATTCTCAAGGTAGATACCAGCGGCACTATCCAGCACTTTTCTTATACCCCCGAAAAAACACCGGAACGCCCGATCCTCATTGTGCGCCAGGCCGGTCGACTAAGCGCCCAACGGCTCCAACTGCCTCTGGAGACGCGCCTGGAAACCATCGAGGTCTCTATTGTCGACAACCTCTTTAATGCCATCAGTATAGCCGGCGAAAACGACGCGCTGACCGACAGGTTAACCGACGATATCTTTGGGGCAGTCATCGACTTTATCGTAGATCCACGCGTTGGCGACCGCATGGGCATTGTCTTTGAGAAAATCTATCAAAACGGCCGCTTCATTCGCTACGGCCGCATTCTGCTGGCCCATTACCAAGGACGCGTAGTAGAACAATTAGCCGTCTATTATGAAAATCCCGCAAAAACCTGGGGCTACTACGACGCAAAAGGGCAATCGGTGGCGCGCCCCTTCTTGCTGCAACCGCTTTCCTACCGACGCATAAGTTCGCCCTTTAGCCGCAAGCGCTTCCATCCAGTATTAAAAAAGAATGTGCCCCACCTGGGAGTCGACTATGCCGCTTCCAGCGGCACCAAAGTATGGGCAACGGCGCGCGGGCGCGTCACCTACGCCGGCAGGAAGGGCAGTTATGGCAAGCTGGTGGAGATCGAACATGCCAACGGCTACCGCACCCGCTATGCCCACCTCAGCCGTATTAGAGTAAAAAAAGGGCAGTCTATCAAACAGCATACGGTCGTTGGCAACGTCGGCATGACCGGCCGGGCCACCGGCCCCCACCTGCACTATGAATTGCTCAAAAATGGCCACCATATCAACCCGCGCAATATCAATCGCCAAGCTGAGGGAGAACCGCTGCAAAAACGCTATCTCCAGGATTTTGCCAGACAACGCGATGCCCACTTAGCGCTTTTGCGGCGGCCCACTACCCCAGAAATTCAACTGGTCGACCGCTAGCTATAAATTGACAAAATTTGTCTTTTATCGTTCTACCAGCCTCGTTTCGTCCTGCAAAGTGGCAGATGCCTTACCAAATAGACAACTCCACACCTTGACACTGCCAGCGTCTTATCTTGTATTGTCTCTTGGAAATCAAATACCCAAACCACCTACTACTAAGAAATGGGTTATGGAAGACGAACTCCTGCGCGATTTGGAGAAACTAGTCAAAGCGGACGGACGTTTTAAAAAGGAAGCCTATTTCTTCTTGTACGAAGCCTTGCAATACACTGTCGACAAAATGGACAAAACCCACCTGCCCGACGACAAGCGCCATATCTCTGGTAAAGAACTACTCTACGGCATTAGCGAATATGCCATGGACCAATTCGGTCCACTCGCTCTGGTCGTCTTCGATCATTGGGGGGTGCACCAGACGCGCAACTTCGGCGAAATAGTCTTTAACCTGGTCGAAGCCAAATTGATGAGCAAGACCGAAAATGACTGCATTGACGATTTTGACAACATCTATAATTTTGTCGACGAATTCGACTGGAAAAAACGCAAGAACAAATTCAGGCGTCTGGCCAAATAAAGTCATCCATGAAAATAGCCTACTTCGATTGCTTCTCCGGCATCAGCGGCGATATGGTCCTGGGGGCCCTAATCGATGCCGGTCTAGAACCGGCCCTGCTACAAGAAGAACTGGCCAAGCTCGGTCGACGCGATATCAGCGTGGTTTTCACAGACACATCCCGGCACGCTATCGCCGCCACCCGCGCCGAGGTGTGCATCGACAATCAAGCCATTGCGCCACTGCAGGAACACCATCTGGACCTATCGCCGCGGCGCAGACAGCGGCACGACCATGCGCACTATAACCTGGCGGATGTCCTCAACCCCATCCGCCAGAGCCAACTGGACAACGCCGTCAAAGACCGCGCTATCCAAGTCTTCGAACGCCTGGCCAAAGCCGAAGCGGCAGTGCACGGCGTGCCTGCCGAACAGGTCCACTTACACGAAGTCGGCGCTATCGACGCAGTCGTCGATGTAGTCGGCGCCATCGCCGGCCTGCAATTGCTCGGCGTCGAGCAGATCTACGCCTCGCCACTGCGCCTGGGCACAGGCTTCGTTAAATGTGCCCACGGTCGCTACCCCGTACCCGTACCGGGGGTGCTGGAATTATGTCGCGGTATCCCCTGCGAACAGACCGATATTCGCGCCGAACTAGTGACCCCGACCGGCGCAGCGCTCATCACTTCTCTCGCTTCTTTTGACCCAGTCCCCCCCATGCGCCAGGAGCGCGTCGGATACGGCGCCGGCAAACGCGATCTTGCCGAAGGGCCCAATCTACTGCGCCTGCGCATCGGCGAAACCGCGGCCCAATTAGAGCGCGATCGCCTCGTGCTTATCGAGGCCAATATCGACGATATGAACCCCGAAATCTATGGTTATCTCTTCGACCTGCTCCTAGGCCAAGGCGCCAAAGATGTCTACATTACGCCCGTCTACATGAAGAAAGGCCGCCCCGGCAACCTGCTCAGTGTCCTGGTGGAAGCCGACCAGGTCGAATCTACCGCTGCTACTATCCTGGCAGAAACTACGACCATCGGCGTGCGTTATCACACCGTCGAACGGCGCAAATTGAAGCGCCGTATAACCCAAGTCACCACACCCTACGGTCCAGTACGTCTCAAAGTCGTCGATCTCGAAAAGGACGAGCGGGCCGTACCCGAGTACGAAGATTGCGCTGCACTGGCGCGTCAACACAATGTGCCGCTGCAGACGGTCTACGCCGCCGCTCACGCCGCCACCAGAGAGGACTAAATTATATGCTCCACCTATTGCGTTCAGGACTCGCCGCTCTGCTGCTAATGGCCTTCTACAGTACGGCGGCCACAGCGGCGGAAAAGAGCGACGAGCAAAAAATGAGCGAAAAACAAAAAATGACGCTCAAATTGCTGCATAATCGGGGGGCACTCGACGAATTTGACAATCTTGCTCTGCTAGATTCCACCTCAACCAACCCCTTGCGCCTAGTGCTGGGCGACGAACACGGTTTCGTCCACGTCTACGAACAGCGCGACGAGGCCTTTGCAGAAGTGTGGACCAGCGAGTATTTCGAGGGAGCTATAAGCCATCTCTTTGTCGTTGACATCAACGACGACGATCTCGAAGAAATTGTTGTCGTCATCGACCAGGGGCGTTTCTATTATTTGGACACCCAAGCCTATAATACACTGTGGAGCAATCCACCCAGCGAATACGAGCGCATCACCGCCTTGCTAGTGCACAATACGGACGAAGACTCCCAACCCGAACTCATATTCTGCGCCGACGGCCACTTGATCATCTACGACGGCCGCGAACAATTTGAGGAATGGCGCAGTGAACAGGACAACTTGGAGGCCACTGAGATCCTCATTGCCGATGTGGACGGCGACGAGGTCGACGAAATCGTGCTCAATAGCGGCTACGTTTTCGACGCCCGTTTCCACGACCTCGAATGGCAATCGCCCGAACCCTTTGGGCAACGCATGGGTTTTCTGGATATCGACGACGACGGCATCCTCGAGGTCATTGGCGAATTCGGCCAGCATTCTATCCGCATTTTTGATATCGACCTGCGCCGCGAAAAATCGCCGCGGCGTTAAGCCACGCCTGTACCTATGATACGGCCACCCAATCTATTGACAAAGCCAATGCAATTTAGCTTCTTACCGACTATCGACATGCAAAAATCTCTACCTCCATCGTTTTAACAAGGAGCAAAACCATGTCTCGACCCGTCACCCTGTTTACAGGCCAATGGGCCGATCTAGATATCGACACCATGTGCCAACAGGCCAAATCCTTCGGCTACGACGGCCTCGAACTGGCCTGCTGGTGCGACCACTTTGAGGTGGCCAAGGCCGACGACGCCTATTGCCAGGCCAAACGCGCGCTGCTGGACAAACACGGTATGCAGCTCTTCTCCATATCCAACCACCTGATCGGCCAGGCCGTCTGCGATAATATCGACGAGCGCCACCAGGCCATTCTGCCCGACTATGTCTGGGGTGATGGCGACCCCGAAGGGGTACGCCAGCGCGCCGCCGCCGAGATGATCGCCACAGCCCAAGCTGCTCAACGCCTGGGGGTCGACGTGGTCAACGGCTTTACTGGCAGTTCTATCTGGCATCTGCTCTATTCGTTTCCGCCCACCCCAGCACAGATGATCGACGCCGGTTTCGCCGATTTTGGCGCGCGCTGGAAACCCATTCTAGACGCTTTCCAACAGGCCGGCGTCAAATTTGCCCTGGAAGTACACCCCACCGAGATTGCCTTCGACATCGCCTCGGCCGAGCGCGCCATCGAGGCAGTAGACGGACATCCCTGCTTTGGTTTCAATTACGACCCGAGCCATCTAGGTTACCAAGGTGTCGACTACGTCGAATTCATTTATCGCTTTAGCGAACGCATCTTCCACGTCCACATGAAAGATGTCGGCTGGTCCGCCACGCCAACTGAGGCCGGCGTCTTCGGCGGCCACCTCGAATTCGGCGACCGGCGGCGCTACTGGGACTTCCGCTCCCTGGGGCACGGCAATATCGATTTTGAGGAGATTATTCGCGCCCTCAATCGCATCAACTATCAGGGACCGCTTTCGGTGGAATGGGAGGACAACGGCATGGACCGCGAACACGGCGCCAGCGAAGCCTGCGATTTTGTCAAACAGGTCGACTTCCCCCCTTCCGATGTCGCTTTTGACGCCGGTTTCGCCGATTAATACACCTTTATATTTGCCGTTCGAACGGTCCGTCGCTATGTGGTTTCTAGCCTTTTTTTTGCTCGTATTCGCCGCCCCGCTGCCGGCGCAGATTGGACCCGGCGGCCTCAACCTGCCTCCCGAAAACATCGCGCAGGCAGAAAAAGAATTGCGCGCTACTCTAACCGGCCCTCAGGAGCGAGCATTTTTACAAATTCTCACCGGGGTGAGCATCCTCCACGACGATACCATAGACACCGCCTTCGTCTACGACCTAGTAATACGTTTTGATCCGGAGCGCTACCGCGCACCCCATGCCGGCATCTACCCACTCAACTTCGCGGATCAATTCGTGCTCTGGGGCAAACGCGTCGCTCGCTATACTGTGCGCTCCAAATGGCTGAGCAGTCGCTACTATCTGCACGATATCTCCACTGGCCAACATGCCTGGATTTTTACCGAGGATGCCCGACGACTTTATTTTGGTTCGGAAAAAGAGATCGAAGCAGCGCGCAACCGCAAGCTGGGCAGCCCGCAATGGCTCGCCACTATCTACCAGACCGAGCCCGCTACAGATTTTCGCACTATGGGAAGGTGGCTGCGACATATGCAAGAAGAAAGTCGGGATCTGGTCATGCAACGGCGCAAAGCCGCCCAGGCAAATCCTGACAATACGGCAGGAAGTAATTAAATAATGAGGCGGAAATATATACTGTGGCTGGCCGTCATAGGCCTATTGGCCTCAGGCTGCACAACAGAACAGGAGAATGTGCTCGTTTTTGGCCGCGGCGGCGACTCCGTCGGTCTCGATCCAGCGCTCGAGAGCGACGGTGAGTCATTTAAAGTCTGCGATAACCTCTACGAAACCCTGGTCACCTACGCCGAAGAAAGCACGGCGATCAAGCCGCAATTGGCCCGCTCCTGGACGGTCAGTCAGGACCAATTGATCTGGACTTTCCACCTGCGCACCGACGTCCGTTTCCACGATGGCACACCCTTTAATGCCGCGGCCATGCTCTTTTCCTTGGGACGACAATTTCTCAAAGATCACCCCTTTTACAAAAAGGGCATCTACCTCTATTGGGAAAGCATGGAAATGGACGCGGTAGTTGCCGCTATAGCAGCGCCCGACGACTCGACTCTGGTCATCCATCTACGGCAGCCCAACGCCCCCTTCCTAGCTAATCTGGCGATGAATTTCTGCGCCGCCGTCAGTCCGACAGCGGTGCGCAAGCACGGCGATGAATACCCCGAAAATCCAGTGGGCACGGGCCCCTTTCGTTTTGCCGAATGGCGCCGGGACGAGCGCATCGTACTGTTGCGCAACGAGGCCTATTGGGGCGCGGCGGCTAAACTCGATCGTTTAATTTTCAAACCTATCTACGATGCCTCGGTGCGCTTCTTAGAACTGCGCACGGGCGCTATCCAGGGTCTCGATAACCTCAGCCCCGAACTCATCGCCGAAATCGAAGCAGACCCCGAACTGCGATTGCAAACCCAGCCGGGCATGAACGTGGGGTATTTAGCTATGAATATGGACCGTCCGCCATTCGACAATCGCCTGGTGCGCCTGGCGCTCAATCACGCCATCGACAAGGACGCTCTGATCAAAAGCTTCTACCAGGGACGGGCGCTGCCAGCCAAAAATCCCATCCCTCCCACTTTGTGGGGTTATAACAACGCGATCGAAGCCTATGCCTACGATCCCCAGCGCGCGCGCGATTTGCTGCGCCAGGCCGGCTACGCAGACGGTTTTGATACAGAATTATGGGCCATGCCGGTGCCACGGCCCTATATGCCCCAACCGCAAAAAATTGCCGAAGTCATCCAGGCCGACCTAAAAAAAGTGGGCATACGGGCAAAAATTGTATCGTGGGAATGGGCCACTTACCTGGCCAAGGTCCAAAATGGCGAACACCCCATGGCCTTGCTGGGCTGGATCGGCGACAACGGCGACCCGGACAATTTCCTCTACGTCCTGCTCGACAAAAACGCCGCCGTTAAACCCGCCCAGAATATCGCCTTCTACCGCAGCGATGAACTCCACCAGATCCTGGTCGAGGCTCGCCGCAACACCGTCCAGAACGAGCGCGTCGCCCTCTACCACAAAGCCCAGGAGATTGTCCACCGCGACGTGCCGTGGGTTCCCCTAGTTCACACGACCCAGACGGCGGCCTTCCGCCGCCACGTACAAGATTTTAAGCTGCACCCCACCGGCAGTAAATGGTTCCACAAGGTCTACTTTTCCCCCTAACCCATGCATTCCTTCATTCTCAGGCGCTGTGCCCAATTGGTGCCGACGTTGCTGGGCATCTCGCTACTGACCTTCTCCATGATCCACCTGGTACCGGGCGACCCGGCGCAAATCATGCTGGGCGAGCGCGCCGACGCCGCCAGTGTCGCTGCCCTGCGCACCGAAATGGGCCTAGACCAACCCCTCTACGTGCAATTCTACCGTTTCTTTGTCGATCTACTGCACGGTGATCTGGGCCGCTCTTTCCGCACCCACGAAAAGGTTACCACTGCAATTGCCCAACGCTTCCCTGCTACTTTTGAACTCACTTTCTTCAGTATGGTCTTGGCGATCCTCGGCGGCAGCGGTGCCGGACTCATCGCCGCCGCACGCCGTGGCAAAAGTGCCGATTATGCCAGTATGATAGCGGCAACGGCCGGCATTTCCCTGCCTATCTTCTGGTTGGGCCTGATGTTGATCCTGCTACTAGCAGTATACCTGCCTATCTTTCCTATTTCCGGCCGCCAGAGCCCGCACATCTACTTCCCCCCCCACACCCACTTCTACCTGCTCGATACGCTCTTAGACGGCAATCTAGGCGCTTTTGCCAACGTGCTCTGGCATCTCGTTCTTCCCACCCTCACCCTGGCCACAGTCCCCATGGCCGTTATCGCCCGCATGACACGGGCTAGCCTACTCGAAGTACTGGGGGAAGATTACATCCGCACCGCCTGGTCCAAAGGCCTGGGGGAAAAAACGATTTTACTGCGCCATGCTTTCAAAAATGCTTTCATCCCAGCACTCACTGTCATCGCGCTGCAATTTGGCTACCTCCTGGGCGGCGCAATTATCACGGAAAATATATTCTCCTGGCCCGGCCTGGGACACTGGCTTTTCCTGGCGGTACAAGCGCGCGACTTCCGCGCCGTACAGGGCGGCGTCTTACTGCTGGCCACCTTATTTGTTCTGATCAACCTCCTGGCCGACATCCTCTACGCCTGGCTCGACCCCCGCATCAGCTACCATAAATAACACCTAATCGAGGCGCTGCAAATCGGCACTTGGAATACCTTTAGTAAAGATTTTCTCTTGCAACCCCTGATCCAACTCAAATTTGTCGTACACCAGGGAAAGACTGTTCTCTCCTTGGTGGATTTCTACTCTGGCGGGCAGATAAAGTCGTCCAACGCGACGATAATCGCTTAATAAACGATACCACACCAACGTCCCGTCGGAACGCCGCACCTCTTCGCGCGTTATAAAACCGCGATGCAAATCGACCCAGATATGCCGCCTTAAATCGCCCCCTACCAATACGGCGATAGCGCGGTCTGCACGCGGATATTGAATTGCCTGATCGACGTCAAGCTGACCCGGTTCGACCAAACCGAGCAGAGCAAATCTGAGATCGTACTGCCCCAGATCGATCCCCGTCAACTGGGCCAACAACGGCCCTTGGGCGGTCCCTTTCCAACCTCTGCCATCACTGGGCAAAACCGCCAGGGAGTCTTCTTGTAGAATTACAGTAAAAATCGAGGTGTAGAGTGGACCGCGCACATCTACCCGAAAGAGGTCCGGGCGTTTAAAAAAAATAAAGGCGGTCGCCTTGTCGCGCCTTTGGGACTGGCGCAATGCAATGCTGGCCTTGGCTGTCAGATCTTCTAGCGCGCGCCAATCGGCCTGGTTGAGGCGCAGCAACTGCTCGATCCCATCCTGGTGATTCCAATCGGGCCGCCTGGGTGGCGGCGGCGAGGTACAGGAAATAGGCGCCAGACTCAAGAGCAAAGAACAAATTATCAGCGCAGATCCCATGGGGGGGGATCCAATTTACGCTGAATTTCTTCATTGTCTGGATCCAATTCCAGCGCTCGCTGCCAGTGTTGTTGTGCTTCCTCTTTATTGCCCATATCGCGCGCCACATCGCCGGCGTGGTCAAAGATGACCGCCTTCTCTTCGGCTTCCTCCTCGTCCAGAGCCTGTAGGGCTTGGTCGATATAACGCTCGGCGGACTCCAATTGGCCTAACCGGAAATAGGCCCAGCCAAGGCTGTCTAAAAAAGCACCGTTGGTGGGTTCGAGACCAATCGCCCGCTGCAATAATCCCACTGCCTCCTCTAATTTGATGCCTTTATCGGCGTACATATATCCCAAATAATTGAGCGCGTAGGCGTCGTCAGGGTCTATTTCCAATAGACTCTTGAAAGCTTCTATCGCATTTTCGAAATAGCGCTCCTCGCCTGTAGTTCGCGCCGCCTGTTCGTAACAGCTAGCCAGGTAGAACCAACTGTGGGTATCGTCGACGGCCAGTTTCACGGTGCGCCGCAGCCTCTCGGCCGCCTCTTCCCATCTTTCGAGACGCGTCAGGGCAATGCCCCAGTGCAATAGGGCCTCGACATTCTCGGCCTCCAGGTCGACGGCGCGACGGTACTGGATCAGCGCTTCTTGCCACTTGTCCTGGCGCCCCAGAGCAACGCCCCAACGTGTGTATAGCGGACTCTTGGCGGCGCCTGCTTCCAACCCCTTGCGATAATTGGCTATAGCCTGTTCCAGCGCGCCTTGGCGTTCTAAAATGAGCCCTAGATAGAGATAGAGTTCCGCTTCGTCTGGAGCGCCTGTCATGCCTTTGAGATAAACGTCTAGAGCTTCATCAAAGCGTTCTTGTTCTTCTAATGCCGAACCCCAATAGAGATAGATATCGACACTGTCGGGCATGCTTTCGGCCGCCTGGGCGAAAATCTGATAGGCCCGTTCGTGGTTGTCTAAATAAAAATAATAGCGCGCCAAATCGACCCAACCTTCGGTCGTGGTCGGGCGCAGTCCGACGATGCGTTCGAATACCGCTGTAGCTTCCTCGTATTTGCCTGCCTCGGACAATGCCAACCCCAATTGGTAGAGGAATCCCATATCCTCACCAGCCAGTATTTCATCCAATTCAGTGCCGCTTTCCAGCAGGCGCGCCAGATTGTGGAAGATAATGGCACTTTGCGGTAATAACTGGCCGGCCTGGTGGTAATAAATTATGGCGGCGGCCTTATTCCCCTCCATATGTTCTAATTCGGCCCGACCGACCCAGGCATCTTCATTGCTTGGATGAGTGGCCAGCACTTCTTCGTAGATAGCGCGCGCCTTGGTCCGCTGCCCACTGCGAGCGAAGATATCGGCGATATCCACTTTGAGTTCGACCGGTGCTTCCGGATGGTCCAGGGCGCTTTCGAATAACGGTGTGATGCGCGCACTTTGGCCCATTTCCATATAGAGACGCGCCAATTGGAAGTAGAGCTTCCAGGCGAGTGGATCACGCTGTATCAATGCCTCGAGTTGTTGTACAGCCCCGTCGCGGTCACTCTCCCGATAGGCGATCTGCAATAGGAGATGGCGTATGCCGAGGCGCTCGGGATCTAATTCTAGAGCCCTATGCGCAAAAATGATGGCCATATAGTAGTCGTGAATCTCGGCGTAATTGTGCGCTAGACGGGCGTAGATAGTCGGCGAGGTGGGATCTATATCAGCGGCGCTGCGCAGAGCGACAATGGCGGCATTGTGATTCTTCTTTGCTTCGGCGACTTTGGCCTCGGCAAAATACTTCATCGCCTTCTGGGTCTGGTCCTCATCACCTGTTTCTTTGGGAGATGCTCCATAGCGCAGCGGACCGGCACACCCGCCCGCCAAGAAACACAAGACAATAAATGCAATTAATTTTTTCTCCATCGCTGCGTCCTCTCAGGCGGGCATGCGCTTGGGATCCAAGGCGTCCCTTAAACCGTCGCCGAATAGATTTAAACCTAGGACGACGACAAAAATGGCCAGACCAGGAAAAGTCATGACCCAGGGGGCTTTAAGCAGCAATTCCCTGCCGCCTGCCAACATAGCCCCCCACTCGGGCTGGGGAGGCTGGGCACCCAGCCCCAAAAAACTGAGACCGGCAGCGTCCAGAACTGCCGTAGCCATACTCAGCGTCGTTTGTACAATCAGCGGCGCCAGGCAATTGGGCAAAACACTGCGGATAAGGATGCGTCCATCGCCGGCGCCCAGGGCACGCGCCGCCTCTACGTAGGCCATCTCGCGTATGGACAGCACGGAACTGCGCACCAAACGAGCAAATTGAGGCACCATGACAATACTGATAGCCAACATGGCATTGTCGATTCCCGGACCGATGACTGCGACGATGCCAATGGCCAGGAGAATGCTGGGAAAGGCCAGCATAATGTCCATCAACCGCATAATGCAGCTATCGAGCCAGCCCCCCTTATAACCGGCAATAAGCCCGAGGAAGGTCCCGGCTGATAAGCCAATGGACAAGGCGATGAGGCCGATGCGCAAAGAAATGCGCGCACCGTAGATGATGCGACTCAAAATGTCTCGGCCAAAATCGTCTGTTCCCAACGGGTGCGCCAACGAAGGGGGTTGTAAGCGCCCGTCAAGATTCTGTTCCAGCGGATCGTAGGGGGCCAGTACAGGAGAGAACAGGGCAACCAACACTAGAGCAATAAAAACTCCGCCCCCCCCCAGAGCCAGATAATGGCCTTTTAAATAATGCCAGGTATCGCGCAGCACGGTCAGATAGTCGACCTCATACAGCCGACTTGCTCTTATATATGACTTCTTGGACCCGGGCCTGGAATTCCCCCAGGTCCAGAGGTTTAGTTATAAAACCATCAAAATCGTATTTTTCTACTTCGACCGCATCTATAAACCCCGAAACCGCCAAAACAGGCAAGTTGGCAAATTGACTGCGCAATTGGGTCAGTAGACCAAAGCCGTCCATAATGGGCATGCGCACGTCGGTAATCACCAGGTCGAGCTTCTCTTCCTGGACAATCTCGAGCGCTTCCCGTCCGTCGCTGGCTTCCAAAACAGTTACGGCCGGCAAAACTTGCATTACCAATTGCCTGAATTCTTTCTCGTCATCGACTATCAGAATCTGCGGGACCAATTCCTTTAGAAGGTCATCGAGATATAAACCAATTTCATCGCGCCCAATATCTCCATTCCCTTCCGCCACTTCCATGGCAATATCGATCCGCCGCTGCGCTAGACTTACCTGTTGCTCCAATGTGGCAATGCGCGCCATAAAATCGTCGCGTGCAATTTGGTAATCGCGCAATTGCACATTGTCGTTGCCCAGCTTGCCGACCAGCACATCGGCAATGTGGCGATAGACTTGCACCCGCATCTCGCTATCTTCGCGGATGAGCACGTCAAATTGATTTTTTCTAATGGTGAAAATATTGCCAGGTCTAATCACTTCCACCGTCGCCGAACGCGGCTGCCCGGTGATAACCCCCATTTCACCCACAGTCGTCACTGGATCGATCGTCGCCACTTTCACACCCTCTACAGTCACGACGGCCAGCTGCCCGGAAAGCAGGATGTACATCTCGTCGCTTTCCGTATTGCTGCGGCACAGCACTTCCCCTGGTTGGAAGGACTTGTGGGCGCAGATACTAAGGATCTTCTTCACTTGCGCCGCGACTAAGCCCTGGAAGATGGGAATTTTGCTCAGTACCTTGACTAGTAATTTAGCCGATTCAGGCGGCATGTCGTCCCTTGCTCTGCGCGGTCCTGCCGTTTAGCCGAAAAACGATGGCCCTCCGCTGAGAATATACACCGTTAATTAAGGGGCGCAAATGCATTTCGGTCCCCGATACTGGCCACTGGTAGCACTCAACAGTGGGAGCAATGGTCCTCATGACAGGAGTCTTCGTGGTCGTGATCTGCATGGTCGTGATCGTATATAGGAAACAGTTCTCCGACAAAGGCGCGCGGTCCCTGGCGCATCAGGGAAATCAGGAAAAGGCCGGCGAGCAAGGCCAGGCTAATACCTTGCAGACTCCACCACCCTCCGTCCTCACTTTCTAGAATGGGCGAGACCTCGATTACTGGCATAAAGCCATTAACGAGACAGCCCGCTCCCACGGCCAAGCCGATGATGGCGCTACCAAACACCACGGCAATACGCCGTCCGTGTAAATCGCTCAAGACGCCAAAAGTCGTGATATTAGTCGCCGGACCGGTCAGCAAAAATGCCAGCCCCGCTCCAGGCGATACGCCTTTGTAAACCAGCACGGCAACTAGAGGCGTAGCACCCGAAGCACACACATAGGTAGGAATGCCTAGAAGAGCGAAGAGACCCACTTCTGCGCTAGGTGGAATATGCGCCAACCACTTACCTTCGAGCAGGGGAGCCATCAAAGCGGCAATGGCGAGGCCGACTATAATCCACGGCGCGGTGGAGTCGACCACTTCGCCCAAACCACTGCGCATGCCCTTTTTGAAACGCGGCCAATAATCCGTTGTCCCCTCGCCCTGTATACTGCCCTGTGATAGGGGAACTGGTTTCGCCACCCCAGCCAATTTGCCCATGCCCCAACCCATGGCCAGAGCAACAACAACGACACAGACGATGCGCACCACAGTAAATTCACCACCCAGAAGTGGCAGTGTAATCATCACTGCGTCAAAACTGAGTTCCGGCGTGGCGACTAAAAACGACATAGCTGCCGACAGCGGCACGCCCTGGTGCACGAGACTGCGGTAAACAGGCACGACCCCGCAGGAACAGACAGGTATAGGCAAACCAAACGCTATCCCCCTGAATGCCTGCGACAGGTTTCTGCCCCGGCTCATCCAGGCAACTGAGGCTGCGGGCAGCAGACCGTAAACCAGCCCGGCAGCCACATAGGCCAACAGTAGAGCCGGCGCACTCTCCCGCGCCAGTGTATAAAAAATTTCACTGGCGACCCGCAACGTTGGAGCGAAACCGTGATCCAGAGTAATCGACCACAAAAACGCCAGACCCGCTACTGCGCCCATACCAGCGGCAAAACGGCGGCGCAAGACGCTGATATCTTGTTCAGCGATAGGATAGGAACGATGGACAACCACGTGCAAAAGCGAACCGGCGACCAACGCCTGGAAAAGGCCCCAACCGCGGCTCTCTATCTCCAGGACACCGCTAAAAGCAAACCCCGCCGTCGTCGCCACAACAATCAGGCCCAGTGCCGCTATGGCGACGCCCACCCCGTAGAGTGGCCGCAACAAGAACCAGATCGTCAATCCGACCGGCAAGCGGTGCAGCACTACGGCCATGGGCAACATGTGGTGGTGCGCCGCCTCACCGGCCTCCTGCGGCGCGACCAGCGCCCACCCGTCCATAAAAGCGTGCAAGCCGATACCGACCAGGGCCAAAAATAAAGCGACAACGTGTGCCTGCTGCGCCAACCCTTTCAGGCGCCGTTCGATCAGTCCGGGTCCCAGCAAACCAGCCAACGCCCAGACCAGAGCCCACCAACCGGCACGGCCAATACTATCGGGAATGAGGTGCAGAACGACCAAACCACAAATAGTGGCAAAAACAAAACCGTCGAGTGCGGCCAACATAGACTTGAGTTGGTGAGCCAATTGGTACAGTATGGGCCCGATAACCAGGGCCAATAGGCTTACCAACAGCCACTCGACATTAAAATTATCCATATACATGGAGGATATCCGCTATGCAAGAAACAATAGAAGCAGCGACCATAAGTATATATAAAGTAATCATCAAGCTAGAGAAGAGCTACTGGCAAACGCTCCTTGCACGGTCCAAGAGAATCTCTTAATTTGGCCATAGGTACTTGATGGCGACGAAAGAACAGCGTATGACGGGCTGGGGACTCTACCCAGTCTTTAAAGGACAGATCGACAAAGCGCGCTATTTGCAGGATTTGGTCGGCTTTGCCCGCACTTCTGCACCGCTGCTGGCCCAGGGCAATTGCCGCAGCTATGGCGACGCCTGTCTGGCTAGCCATGTCGTTTCGACCCTGGCCATGAGCCACCTCCTGGATTTTGACGCCGAGCAGGGAGTACTGCGCGCTCAGGCCGGCATCACCCTAGCGGAAATCATCCGCTTCATCCTACCCCACGGCTGGTTTATGCCCGTCACACCGGGTACCAAATACACCACATTGGGAGGTTGTATCGCCGCCGATGTGCACGGCAAGAACCACCATACCGAAGGCTCCATAGGCAATTTCGTCGAGGAACTCGAAATCGTAGTGGCCGACGGTACTTGCCTACGCTGCTCGCGCACTGAACACCCCGAACTCTTCCAAGCAACGCTAGGGGGTATGGGACTAACCGGCTTCATCTACGCCGTCGCGCTACGCCTCAAACCTATAAGTTCGGCCTATATTTCTGTACACTCGGTCAAGACCGCCAATTTGGGCGAGACCTGCCAGGTCTTCGCCGAAACTCAGGAGGACTACATTTATTCAGTAGCTTGGATCGACTGTTTGGCGCGCGGCAAACAGCTAGGTCGCAGCATCGTTATGCTAGGTAACCATCTCGCCGATCCAACAGCAAGCCGCGGGCTCGTGCTCCACTCCTCGCGCCAACGCAATATCCCCTTCTCCTTTCCTGAATATGCCCTCACCCCCTGGTCCATGAAACTGTTCAATGCCCTCTACCACCGCCGCCAATGGCGTCGCCGCACCGACTCAACAGTACACTACGACCCCTATTTCTACCCCCTCGACAAAATCGGCCATTGGAACCGCATCTACGGCCGCCACGGCTTCTTGCAGTATCAGTGTGCTGTGCCCTTTGCCAATGGCGTCGAAGTGCTGTCCGATCTCCTCGGCCGCATCACCGCCCGCGGCGCCGGCTCTTTTTTGGCCGTATTGAAAACATTTGGGCCGCAGGAAGGTTTGCTCTCCTTTCCCATACCAGGTTACACGCTGAGCCTCGATTTTCCTCTGCGCCACGACTGGCTCATCCCCTTCCTGCACGAATTAAATCAGCAGGTCTTGCGCGTTGGAGGCCGCGTCTACTTGGCCAAAGACGCTATTCTCAAGGACGAAGATTTCGCAGCTATGTACCCTAGATTAGACGAATTCAAGCGCATTAAACGCGCCTACGACCCCGAGCACCACTTTCGCTCCTTGCAATCGGACCGACTCGGCCTCACATGACAAAACGCGCCCTCATACTCGGAGCCAAATCGGCCATCGCCGAGGCCGTCGCACGGCAATTGTCCGAAAGCGGCTGGGACCTAATTCTGGCCGCGCGCCAACCGGCCGCGCTTGAACCTTTTGCCGCCGACGTGCAATTGCGCAGCGGCCAACGCGTCGACCTCTTCACCTTTGATGCCCTCGATACCGACGCCCACGCTGCCCTGCCCGAAAAATTGCGTGCCCAATGCGGCAATTTCCAGCTCGTGGTCCTAGTCTTCGGTTATCTGGGCGATCAAGAAAAAGCCACGTCAAATACAGCTGAGATGGAACGCATTATGTCCACCAACTACACCAGCGCCGCCGTCATCTTGAGCTACTTAGCTAATTATCTGCAAACCCTGGACCAACCTTGCGGCATCATCGGCATCGCTTCGGTGGCCGGCGACCGGGGTCGACAGAGCAATTATTTCTACGGATCGGCCAAAGGCGCCCTCGCCCTTTTCCTCCAGGGACTGCGCAACCGCCTTTCACCCACCCAAGTGCACGTGCTAACGGTCAAACCCGGTTTTGTTGACACGCCTATGACCGCGGAGATGGAAGGCCTTTTCCTCGTCGCCCCACCCCAACGCGTGGCACGAGACATCCTGCGCGCTTACGAAAAAAGAAAGAACGTGCTCTACACCCCCTGGTTTTGGCGCTACATCATGCTGGTCATCCGCTCTATCCCCGAACGCGTCTTTAAAAAACTAAAGCTCTAAATCGACCTCTCCCGCTTCTAGCTTCTCCCCTTCCTCACCGCGCAGTCTATGCTTTAAGGTCGTGTAGCGCTGTGCCACGGCATCATTGGCGATGGCCAATTCTAAGGCTTTGCGCGTCCCGACCACAACGATCATCTCGCGCGCGCGCGTCACCGCCGTGTAGAGCAGGTTGCGCTGCAACATCACATAGTGCTGCGTGGTCAGAGGCAACACTACCGCAGCAAACTCCGAACCCTGCGAACGGTGCGTGGTAATGGCATAGGACAGGCGCAATTCGTCCAGATGGGCAAAATCGTATTCGACCACCTCATCAAATTGCACAGACATCACTTGCCCCTCCGGGTCCAGATCCGCCACTAACCCCATATCGCCGTTGAATACCCCTTTATCGTAGTTGTTGCGCACTTGCATCACCTTATCACCCAGGCGAAACTCCGTTTCTCCCTGGCGGTGAACCTTGCCCTGGGCATTGAGGCGCTGCTGTAATCTATGATTGAGATTGTGCGCACCTGTCTCGCCTCGGTACATGGGCGCCAATACCTGGATATCGCGCAGTGGGTCCCAACCTCCATGGGCGGGCAGACGGCGAGCGCACAGATCCTCGATGAGTTCTACGACTTTTGCGGGATTACCCTCTTCAACAAAGAAAAAATCGCTGGATTTCTTATTGTCGAGTGTCGGCATTTCGCCGCGGTTGATGCGATGGGCATTGACCACGATCTGGCTGGCCTCGGCCTGGCGGAAGATTTGATCGAGCCGCACCACCGGCACCCCATCCGAATCGATGATATCGCGCAGTACATTGCCCGGTCCCACCGAAGGCAATTGGTCAACATCGCCAACAATAACGACGCGCGCCGTGTCGGGCAAGGCACGCGCCAAGGCGTTCATAAGCACTGTATCGATCATAGAGGCTTCGTCGACGATCAGAGCGTCTGCGTCCAGCCGTTCGTCGTAATTCTTGCGGAATCCGCCCTCTGAAGGGGCAAATTCGAGCAAGCGGTGAATCGTTTTGGCTGGACGCCCAGTGGCTTCAGATAAGCGTTTGGCCGCCCGCCCCGTGGGCGAACAAAGCACGACCCGCAGATTGTTGTGCTCGAAGAGATGCAAAATCTCCTGGGTTACCGTGGTTTTTCCAGTACCGGGCCCACCGGTCAAGACCATTACCTTCTCGCGGGCAGCCAGCACTACGGCCTCTTGCTGGTTCTGCGCCAATTCGAAATCCGATCCCTTATTTTCGGGCATCGCCAATTTGATCGCATTCGGGGTGCGCAAGAGGCGGCGCAGGGACGAGGCTACTCCCATCTCAGCGTGGTAGAGGGGCGGCAGATAATAACGCAACTCTTCGGTCACGACCCCGTCATCGGCGCGCAAACGCTCCAGCGCCTGGGGAAAGAGCTCTAGATTAACCCCCAATATCTCCTTGCCCTTTTCCATCAACTCTATCAGGGGCATGTACACGTGCCCCTCTTCAGCGTATTGGTTTAGCAAATAACGCACACCGGCCTGGATGCGTTCGGTCGAGTCTAGGGCAAAACCCATATTTTGGGCGATGCGATCGGCAATTTGGAAACCGATGCCGACAATATCGCGTTCGAGGCGATAGGGATTGGTCTTTACCTGGGAGATGGCCTGACGACCGTATTCTTTAAATATTTTGACGGCGTATCCCGTAGTCACCCCATGGGATTGGAGAAACACCATAACGTCCTTTATCTCGCGCTGCTCCTCCCAGGCGCCGGCGATCAGTTCTACCCGCTTCTTACCCAATTTGGGCACTTCCAAGAGGCGCTGGGGGTCTTCGTCGATAATTTCCAGTGTCTCCTGGCCAAAGTGAGCGACAATGCGCTTGGCCGAGACCGCCCCCACGCCTTTAATCAACCCCGATCCAAGGTACTTTTCAACCCCTTCTAAGGTCGACGGGTAGACCTGCTGATAATTTTCTATCTTTAATTGTTTTCCATACTTAGGGTGGTTTTTCCATTCTCCTTCTACCTCTACACTCTCCCCTTCCTTGAGCGCGGCAATCGCCCCCACCACGGTAATACTATCCCGTTTGCCCTCAGCCACCAAACGTGCAATGGTATAACCATTTTCTGGATTGTGGTAAGTAATACGCTGTATATATCCTTTGTATTGCTCAGGCATAACTGTTTGTTGATTAATATACTGTTTAATTGTTTAAATTATTGTTTATATTATATTTATATATTATATAAAGAAAGAATGACCTCAATATACCAACACTCCACTTGGGCAAATGGACAAACTAACAATGCTGAAATACCTCCACCTAACCCACTCCCAGCCACTACCTGAGTCGGTGTATGCACGCCTAGATGCAGCCGGGCCCAGGCTACCAATAGGAGAGCAAAACCTAAAGGCCACATATCTAACCCCTCACTCAGAAGGAAAATGACCCACGCACCGCTCACTCCCACTGCGTGAATACTAATTTTCCAATATTTATTTATCTGCCAGACAAGCAAAGTATTGCCACAAAAGGCTAAGCCAGCCCCCAACGCCAGAGGCGTTGCGTCGACCATCCAGAGCACGATACAACCCAATGCATAACAACCGCCCCCCAACAATAACAAACTTTGGCGCTGGTTGCGTTCGGCAGGATAAAGTTCGGTGATAATGCCACTATTATAGAGATAAGTCCAGATGGCACCCGGCACCAGGGCATAAATAACGATGCCAATGCCCCCTGCAAGCCAATCTCCCGCTCGCCACCCCAAATAGATAAATGCTCCCAGCGCGATCATGGCTGGATTGAACAGATGGGAAGTCATTTTAGCGAGATAATTCAATAACTTAGCTCCCTTATAGCATTATAAATTCTTAGTTTTTATTTAATGCTATATGATAGTATATACTATTAATAAGTTTATCTATTAAGATATTTTCTTGTTAATTTGGAGATTTTTTCTAAAGTAAATCCCAAATCAAGTCGATAGTATGCGTAGGAATACTAAGTGATACCGTGTTGTTTGTCAGTAAACCATATAGTTCGATAAATAACTTATCACAGCAGATAGTCCAGCCGGCTTTCTCCCCTGCCGCTCTTGACTATCTAGGTGTTATAAATATAGCAAAATTGCAAAAAACATTAAACCAAGTAGTGTGGTTCGAGAAATCTCGGCGACATTGCCTGGATGTTGGGTAGCATCCGAGCAGTGTTTGCAGAGGCGCTTGCTTAGCAAGCGCTAGACGGAAAAGGAGGTGTCCTTCCGAATAGAGATTTAGTTGCCCGGTCTAGCGGGCTTGGCCTTCGGGCCTTTGATTTATGGCCAGGTGCCTTACCCAATTAAGGACTTACGCACCGGCCCAACTTAATGCACATGGACGATTCACGCATAATTAGGAACAAGGAGGTTTCTAATGCCTTTACGGGTAAACAACAACATTTCTGCAATGAATACGCGCAGAATGTTAAACAAAAACAACCGTGATTTAAGTGTACGCCTGGAGCGTTTGTCTTCGGGACTTCGGATCAACCGGGCGGCGGACGACGCTGCTGGCCTGTCGGGGCGCGAAGGTATGCGAGCAGAAATCAGCGGCTTGAAGATGAATGTCTTGAACGCTGAGCAGGGCAGCAACCTGATGCAGGTCGCCGAAGGTTCGCTCAACGAGATCAACGCCATGCTGATCCGCATGCGCGAACTGGCGGTGCAGTCGGCCTCCAGTACAGTCAATGACGTGAACCGCGAATCCATCCAGGCCGAGTATTCCCAGATCACCCAGGAAATCGACCGCGTCTCGCTGACGACGACCTACAATGATACGGTGCTGCTCACTGGCTACGGCAACAATATCGATACCGCTTCGACGGCGCTGACCGCCAGCGCTACGAATGGCGTCACCAATGTCAAGATCTCCGGCGCCTCGACTGGTACGTATACATTTGAGGATGCGTCAGCGACCGATAGCGAGGTCACCCTGGGCAACGGTGTGGTCTCCCAAACTATCAACATCGGCCAGATCCTCGACGGCAGCGCGGTGGCCACCGGCACCACGGTGGTGGCCAATTTCGACCGCATGGGCATCCAGGTCACCCTGGCCGGTGACGGGGTTACTAACGCTGCTGGTAGCTTTGTCGACGGCGAACTCGCCGGCGATACCATCATTGTCAACTCTGGCACGGGCGGGTCGTTCCAGGTCGGCCCCTACGATGGTATCAACAACCGTCTCGAGATCACCATCGAAGATATGCGTGCCAGTGGTAACTTGCTCAACCTCAACACCACTTCCGTGGCCACCCTGACCTCTTCGCGCACGTCGATCACGCAGATCGACCAGGCTATCACTAAGGTCTCCAGCCAGCGCGGCGACCTGGGTGCATGGATGAACCGACTCTCGTTTACGATCTCCTTTACAGAGAACGAGATCGAGAACATTCAGAGCTCGGAAGCTGCCATCAGCGACGCTGATATTGCTTCCGAAGTGTCGGCCTTTACGCGAGCGCAGGTGCTCTCGCAGGCGGCAACCGCTATGTTGGCCCAGGCCAATGCGATACCGCAGGCGGCGCTGTCCTTGCTACAGTAAGGAAGTTTCAGTTCAACAGAAAAAAAGCGGAGCCCTTTGGCGCTCCGCTTTTTTTATACCCACTTTTTACCACTGGCGCCCCCCCGCCCACTTCCCCTCTCACTAGGCTCCAAGGCAAAACCGATGAAACGTTTTTCTCCCAATGTCTTGAGATAAGTAAGCAAGGAAACCTCGGCCTCCTTGCGGTTGAGTTGGTATTTGTTACTCAGGCCCTCAATCATCTGGGCAACCGTGGTCGAGCCGTTGCACATCTGCCAAACCTCGGAGCCTAGCTCGTCCAGGGTAATCTTGCGCTGCTTGGGAATATAGAACACTTTGGAAAGCATGCGGATCTTCCAATTGTCCTGCCGGGCAATAATGACCTGCACGTCGCCATCGTCCGTTGTCTCCCAATCAATCAGATCATTGCGGGTCGGCCGCGAGTCGAGCATGGCTTCGCGGCTCAGTTTCGTCTTGCTGCGCGTGGCAAATATACCCATCGATTACGCGCTCCACCAAATCGCCGACCTCGTCCTTTTTGCGGAAGAGATGCTCGACGATGTAGATCTTATTGGATTCTTCACAGTACCAGACCCTTCCGTCCAGGTAATTGCGCGGACGCGGATTGAGCCAGGGCAGAGGACGCAATAACTGGCGCCAACGGCTGTGGGGTTTGCCCACCATCTTGAGCCCACTGTGCCCGCGCACCTCCTCCTCCTGGACCTCAAAAACTACATCCTTGAGCTGCTTCTTAAAAAATACGGGATACCAAGCCTCCAGGGAAGTCCCCTTCAAAAGCATGTGTGCCAAACTGAGGCGGTGCACGCGACAGGTGTGTTTGCCCTCAGTAAACGACAATTGGATATGCCCCGACCTGAGTTGGTGATCCTCTAGGCGATAGGCGGCCGGCACCTTAAAACCCATGCCGTAGACGCACCAATAGGCGTCTACATCGTCCGCCTGGTTGCGCAGCGAAGAGAAGACCACATTGACCACATCCTCGATATCTTCTTCAAAATGTGCCAGCACGCGCAAAAGTATGATGCGCTGGCCGTCGTCGGTGGCCAAGGCCAGATTATAGGCCCGATAATCGGCCTCCCAGATGAAGGTCTCATACTCGCAGCCCTCCAACCACTTCTTTTCTTTGAGGAATTTGGCGCGACGTTTGACAGAGAAAGCCGTTCCCGTTTTCTCTGCCTTTTTCTCTAGATTCTCCAGATAGCGATCGACCAACTTAGTGAGAGGCAGGGCGCCGCCGCGACTACCTCTGGCGTTGCGCCACTCGATCTCGGCACGCACAATCTCGGCGTCGTCGAGACGGGCATAACCGCTTTCGTACTTGCCATCCACCTTGCCCAGATTCCAGTCTTCGGGGACACTCAGGCAAAGCCCCTGCCAGGCGAAGTCGCTCCAATCCGTCTGCTTCTGTTGCTCAGCCATCTAGAAAAGCAGTACCGACACGGACTTCTGGATCAGCGCGATGGATACGGCTGCCATGCCCATCAAAGCCATACCGCAGGCGAAACCCACCGCCAGAATAGGCGCATATTGCAACCACTGCTGCTTGCCGTATTTCTTCCAAAAATAATAGCGCGCCAGGAATGCGCCGATAATTTCTGTGACAATGAAATGCGGCAGGATCGTCAGTGCCTTGACAAAGCCGAAGATCAACAATATTGGCAAGCCGAGTATATTGAGCAGGATATAGCTACCCACACCTATTATCGTACCGGCGGCGATGACGTTAGGTTTGAGCGCTTTGAAGAGCCAGGGTTCGTCTGTCGAACGTTGGATCCACGAACTGGTAAAGAGCGGGTCCTCATCGACCACAAAATAATAGTGCCACCCGGCCGGTAACGCAGCCTCGGCCTCGGCGCGCAACACCGGCCGGGACTGCCGCATAATGATCTCAGTAGCCGGACTGGTGCTCTTCAGTTTCGGCACATTGTCGACCAATTCCACCCCTGAAGGGTCGGAGGTGGGCAGCGGTTTGACGGAGGGGCGCATATTTTCGGGTTTCCCCTCGCCGTAGTGCGCAAAGAAGGTGCGCACCTCAGTCCAGGCCCCAACCTTGCCAAACTGGCCGCCGGTATCCAACCATTCGTCATCTACTAGGCGCACGCGCCAATACCAGCGCTCGCCGTCGATCAAGTTGGAGGGAATCCAATCCGCTCGTTCGGAGTCGGAGGCCACCTTCAATTCGCTCTTCATAGTGCCGGTATACCATAGACATTGCTGCAGCGCCCGCAGACGCCACATCTTCTGGGCGTAAGGGTAGGAAGCCGAAGGAATGGGCGCCAGCTTCCAAATATAAGAACCGTACATGAAGCTGGTAAAAAGGATGATGGGCACCATGAACACTTCAGCTTTAACTATGCTGGTAAACTTGGTACCGGTTAATTCGATCTCGCGAAACTTCTGCGTATAAGCGCCGTAATTGCCCAGCGGGAAAGGCACAAACCAGATCTCCACACCCCGATAGCCTGAGAGCAGAATCATCGCTTCCCGCACAAAGGGGATTTCCACTGTCTGGCCCACCATACCCACTAGGCGGGCATTGACGAAGGACTGGAAAGGCGTGAAGATGGCGCCAAAGAAAATGAAAAACCAGAAAAACTGGGCGAATTCGGGCAGCAGCAAATAGGCGATGAAAATCAGCATGCCGGTGGCGCCCGCGTAGAGAGCCAGCGCCGCCCAAATGGAAAAGTCGCCGCGTCCTGGAGGGACAGGTCCCAGCCCGCGCGGTTTATCCGCCAGCGGCCCGGCCTCCCGCTGCTCAGCCTTCTTGGCGCGCACACTCTCATATACCTGGTATAGACCAATTAGAGAAATGGCCAGCGTCGTGCCAAAACCAAAGCTGAGCCAAAAGTCCATCTGGTTCATAAAAAAAGTATCGATCGACCCCATGCCCTGCGTCCACAGGGTTAAATGGCCTGTATGGTAGAGAATCGGATTGGCAATAGACGATGCTACCACGCCGATGAAGGTGCCAACCACACCCCAGAAAGGGATGATCATACCGGCAAAGATCACACCTATATGCGCCGTAAAACCCAGCGGTGTAGCAGGAATGAAATTGCCCGTCACCTGAGTGAAATCGACAAAGGGAATGGGAATGAGTTGGATCGGCTCGGTCAGCAAGGCACCGGTGATGGCCGGCAGGGCTACATAGATGGTGCCGAAGACTAGGCCAATCATGGCCCCGGCCGAAAAAACGCGCCAGCGCCACGACTCCACCCCCTGCGTCGTTTCGGCCAGGGCAGTGGCCCCCATGGCGTTGACCGGAGCAAGGGGAAAGGGCAGGCGCTCGTAATCCGAGTTAAGGCGGAAGAGCGTGTAGCCCATAGTGAACCAGGAAATGCGCGAGATAATCATGCCCGATACCATCAACACAATGGGCAAGAACCAGTCTTCGTGTAGGAAAGTCCGCGAAATGACGGCCTCTGAAGTGGGCTGAGGCGCCACCCAGGTAGGAATCAACTCGGCGATGCCGAATTGCTGGGCGGCCGGCGATTGCACCAGATACTGGGCGTATAGCAACCCCTCGAAGGCGCCAGTCTCAGCCGCGATCAGGGAAGCCGATACATAAAACAGCAGGTAGACTTCCTGGCGTTTGAGGGTAACGAACGAACGCTTGGAGATCTCGGCGAAGAGGATGATAGTCACCCACTCTGCCGCTGCACCCAGCGAACCGCCGATCATCAGGCTCAAGTACATATTGCCTGGCACCATGATGAACGACACGAAGAGCACCCCGATAATAGTTTTGACGGTGAAACCCTCTTCGAACTCCGAGGGCACCTCCATCAAATTCCTATATTCTTCGAGTTCCTTGTATTGATCTTTCTTGCGTCCGAGCACTGGACGTCTTCCTCCCTTGTAACTGCAGCCACTAAAAGCGCGACTGCTGTTTGCTTTTATGCGGTTATCTTCTCACGCGTCCCCGCCAACAGTTCCTCCCCCTGCCCCCGATAATCTTCCTTGGCCTCGGCATCGACCGTGCGCCAGATGAGGAACTGCTTGCGGATGACGTTCATGAAGCGCTGGTTGACCCGCCGCCACGAAGCATCCTCGCCGCTGAGACGCTGGATCTTGAGGGTAACGGCGTAGATGTTGTGTTCGACTTCGGGTTTGGCGGTAAAAACGACGTGCTGGCTCACACCCAGATCAAAAGGCGCCAGCCAGATATTCATACTAATGGTATAGCCCATGCCATTTTCCGCCTCAAGGCTATCCATGCGGGCTCCGTCTGTATAGAAGGTGCCAATAGATTCCTCGCTGTACGAATCGAAGTAGCCGATGAGAAATACACTCAGACCCAAGACTTCATTGCCCGCCACAGTAAAGGGAAATTCAAAGTCCCAGTGATCGCCTTCGGGCGCCGGCAGCTTCCACTTGCGCGTCACGTCCGGCACGGCCATCTGCGAGGCTTTGCGCGCTGGATAAATGGACGAAAGCATGACCACAGCCATCACCAGCAGGCTGGAGGTCACCGCCGATAACGACGAGTAATTGAGTGTAAAACCGGCCAGCAACTCAAATTCGATCAGCATTTTGGCCACCACTTGTCCGGTCAGATAACCAGCGACCACGCCCAGCACCGAATAGACGCAGGACTCGGCGATGAAGAGCCAGGAGATATGCCCCGGCGCCAGCCCCACCGAGGAATAGATGCCGATTTCGTGGAAGCGCTCGTAGACACTGCCCATCATGGTATTGAGCACTATGAGTGAGGCGATGAGAATGGGAATAAACAGATTGGCCATCCCCGAAAAGGATGTCATACCCAGCGAGCTGTAAATCGACACCTTTACGTACTCGTCGCCGGCTTCCTTTATGCCGGCGAAAATGGTCACCGCCAGACGCGCCAGAAAATCCTCAATGGCAGCGCGTTCGTCGACGCCTTCATTGAGGCGAATAGCCACGGATTGCAGCGGATTGCCGCTACCGATATTGCGCAAGGTCCGATAGGGAATAATGAGGGTATTGGCCGGCTCTAAGTGCACGAAGGGTTTGATATCTACCTTGGCGTCGGCCAACCCTTCCTTCTCGCGTTTTTCTTCTTCGGCGACTTCCTGGACCGCTTGGCCGCCGGTAACGGCGAAATCGGCCGGGGTCATAATTTCATCGTCGAGGTCTCTGAGTTCCTTCATGCGTTTGGAGTCGATGACACCGATCACCAGAAAATGCTCACCGAAGACGCGGATGTGGGTATTGCCTACCTCGCTTAAGTCGAATTCCAGCTTGTCGACACCGATCATGTCGCTGGGCAGGATACAGGCCTTCTCGTCCTCCGGCTGAAACCAGCGCCCAGCCACCAGCGCCCGGTCTAGGCCGGTGACGTCTTTTTCTTGTGGCGTCAACCCCAACACCGCCAGCGCGTTGTGGGCCGAATCGCCGTGTTTCATTTTGATATGGGCTTTGCTCTTATTGCTGTACCAACTGCGCGGCGCAACTACGCCAGCGTCCTTAAAGTTGCTCATGGCGTATTCGAGCACCGATTCTTCCATCGGGTTCCACGCTTTACTGCGAATCATCAACCCCTCGTAGAGGCCCTCATTGTCGCGTTCGATTTGGTTAAAGCGCAGGGTGGTCTGGATCGACGTGAAGGAGAGCACCGTGAAGGTCAGCAGCAGCAGGGTGATAAAAGTGAGTATAGTGCGCAGCTTGCGTCGCTTCATATTGGAAATGCCCAATTGGAAAGCGGTAATCGAGGCACTCGAGCGACTCACATCGGTATCGTGGATCACCGCGACCTCAGTGCGCAATTTTTTCATCTGCTCGTTGAATTTGCCCGAAATAATCGATATCACTAACACGGCCAGGACCAGAATAATAAAGGCCAGCAGGATGACGAAGGGATTGGATAGTTGGAAAGCCGGGTGCACCAATGAGAGAATAATCCAAATGACCATAAACACGGCAAAAAAGCCTAATATCTGGTTCTTAATAGTCGCTGCGCTAATAATAAGGCGCTCTGTGAAAAAGGCGCAGGGCAGCACCAGAGCCATAAAAAATATAATGCCCTGGATGACGTCATTCTGGGTCGACTTCACATCTGGATAAGCACGCGATTCCAAGCCGATAGCGGCGCGCGTATAACGCACAAACTCGCCCCATTGCCGCGTCGCCAGGGCCGCGTCGGCCAAATCAAGTTCCTCCTTGGCACGACGGTGCAAATTGTTGAGCCGGTGGTTTTCTATGGCAAAACCCCGCAACTCAATCATGCGCGCCTCGTCCAAAGCCCACATGTCCTTGGCCATCAGATAGGAGGTGCGCGCAAATGACGTGCTCTGATCGATCGGATAGCCGATGCCCTCAGCTGCGGCCACATCGGTGGTGCTGGTCGAATTGAGCAATAGAGAACGGAAACCCATCAGACCGGCGCCCAGCCCCATCTTGATTTTGGTGCCGGGGCGGGCGAAAAGCACTCCGACCGCTTCATCCAAAGCCGAGGGGCCTTCGCCAATGGTATAACCGTATTCGACCGGAGCGCCGTCGGTCTCGTCGAATACACTGATAGTGTTTAGCTTGTTTAGATAGCGTGGATCGACGATATCGTAGAAATTATAGGCAGTGCAGGGGAAGAGAATGGTGATCCACTTCTTATCGCGCCAATCCATAGCGACCTTCATGGGGTAGAGCTTGTCCCCCTGGATGCCGCGGTCCGGTGCATAGGTAATTTTGCCGCTGATCGGATCGGTATAATAACCTTCGATTTGCACCGTGTTGACGCGGATGCGGTTGACATAGAAGAAACCGTTTTCGTCGACCACTTCGTAGTACTCGCCGCGCACGCCTTTATAGGATTTCTTCTTGCCATTGCGCACCACGGCCACAGCGTCCGAGCGCGGTAGGTCGGGCACGATGCTACGGCGCGGAAAAATCATGGTCTGCGCACGTAGCGAACGCAAGGTATCCTTGAGGCGCATCTTGAAATCTGGGAAAAGTTCCGGATCCTCGAAAGCCATGTGGAACATACCGGCCAAAGCGCGGACCTGGCGGGCCAAATTCTCGTAGTTGACTTCACTAGACTTGTCCAACGGCGAATCGACCAGAAAACGCGCATCATTGACCGTCACAAAAGCCAAGGCGGGCGTACCGGCTGGCAACACCAACTCACTATTAACGGCGATCTCGCCGGGCACAAAGGTCTCCCAACTCATGCCGCCTTCGGGGCTGATGCCGTTGACCAGGACATCGCGCTGGTCGTAGCCCAATTCGCGGCTGATAATGTCGGCGTAGCGCATAAAGTTCTTGCCAAAGGGAGCAAAATAGCGCTTGTAGTAAAAGCTGGTATTGCTGTTCCATACCCCCAATTCGTCGGTCTGCGTCGACAGATCCAGGCTTACAAATAGCTTGACGCTCAGCGAATCAACTTTGGGGTCAACCCATGTCCGGTAGAGGGCCTGGCGCACGTCGTCGTCGTCGAGGGCTTCGCGCAGCAGCGCTTCGCCATTAGCGAAACGCTCGCCGGCCAACGTCAACTGCCCCCCTTCTTGCGGCAATACACCTTCTTTTAAGGCGGCAGCGTACACGGCCTGCACCAAGTCGCTTTCATACTCAACTACACCGCGCACCAACGCCTCCTTGCCGAAAAATTCTCGGCGGCCCAGGCGATAGGTTACTCCGTTCTGGGTAATCAATTGCTGTGCTAGAGCAGCGTCCACTACGCGGCGCACCAGCATGTGCTCGACAAAGGGATCTTCCTTGCGCAGATAACGCTGGACAAAATCGTCGACGCCGCGCAATCCCAAATGATGCGCCGATGTGGCCAAGAACACCACCGTACGCGCCGGAGGATGGTGGCGGAAATAACGGGCCAGTTCGAGCAAAGCCGTGATGCTAGCGGCCTGCTCGGCCCCCGGCGCCAAAGCAGGCACTACCGACATGGCGTCGTAATAGGCCTCTAAAACGATAACGTCTTCGTTGAGCAGTGGATCGTACCCGGGGATGGTGCCGAGGATATTCCAAG
>Ga0114996_10001203_pt1 | contig 35257 bp, 32 predicted proteins | sample ArcticOcean_MG_C_4_FD_87039 | JGI IMG/M metagenome (GOLD analysis project Ga0114996, IMG submission 87039) | Marine microbial communities from western Arctic Ocean - ArcticOcean_MG_CB4_134 | ecosystem: Environmental > Aquatic > Marine > Oceanic | place: Arctic Ocean: Canada Basin | collected... | reverse complement strand
TTAGCATCACCCATCGGGTTCCCTGGTTCGCATGGCATGAATTGGCAGAATACCCTTGTTTTGCAGGGGCACTGCGCAAATCTTGTGCCAAAGCTAAGGAAGTCATCTGGGGAATGCGGGTTGGTATTTAAGGGCAGAGTTCGCCCACAACCGGATTTTGACGGAGCCTCTTGTAACTCCTGTAGAGGGTTTGCAATTTTCGACCGGCAATTGGTCCCCCGTTGTGTTGTGTGAGGGCCGTGTTCCCAGCAGCTGGATCGTCTCACGCCGTTTTGCGCTACTTATATCCCGAGCAAAGCGAATCCCGTGCCAACCGGTTCTCCGTCTGATCACTATCCATAAACCTCTCCTCACAGCCCTCAATCTGACTTGCTCGCACTTGCGATTGCACCACAAACATAATCAATGTATAGTACTATACTTAATTCGAGCCATCCTCGGCATGTCGTTGATGACTCGTATCAACAAAAAGAGGACGACGATCATGTTTACAAGTGACTTTACCAATCTGAAGAAACTTCCGACTGACCTGGAACCTGTGGCGATATCGCGCGGGACACCACGCGGATATCGGGGACGCTGCGTGAAAGCGCTTGCTCCGACCTGGGCTATGCTAAAACTGCCACGCGAGGAATATGACAAACAATTCGATGCCATTTTGGAAGAGCTGGATGCCCGGCAGATCTACGACGAATTGGGAGAATCGGCCGTGCTGCTTTGCTGGGAATCGCCGGGGCACTGGTGCCATCGTCGGCGTGTTGCCGAATGGTTCGAGCAGGAATTGGGAGTCACGGTTTCCGAGTTCGGGTTCATGCGAGAAGAACTGTTACCGTACGTCGAGATGCCGGCGGCACCGGCAAAAAAGAAATCAGCAATGTAGGGTGCGAGGATTTGTCGGCGAAACAGACTGGGTTCGTTGCACAACTTGTTTCCTTCCGCGTGACGGGTTAGCTTCGAGTGTTGGAAAAGTTCTTGCCCGATGCGCCCGGAGGTTCCGTTGTGTTCAATTCTGATCGTCTGAGTCGTTTATCTATCGTCGCGTTATTTGGATTTCTTCTGTTCACGCCGGTGTCGCTCGACGCGGCCGAGAAGCCGAACGTTCTGCTTATTCTGGTCGATGATCTCGGCTACGGCGACTTGAGCAGTTACGGCGCTCAGGATTTGCAGACTCCGCACGTTGATGCGATTGTTCGCGACGGAATGCGGTTCGATGAGTTCTACGCGAACTGTCCCGTCTGTTCGCCGACGCGGGCGGCGTTGTTGACGGGGCGGTATCAGGAAATGGTTGGTGTGCCGGGGGTGATTCGCACGCATGCCGCAAACAGTTGGGGACATCTCACTGCCGATGCCACGCTGCTGCCGGCCGCGATGAAGAAGGCGGGATATGCCACGGCAATTGTTGGCAAGTGGCATTTGGGTTTGGAAAAACCGAACCGACCGAACGACCGTGGCTTCGATCACTTTCACGGATACCTCGGCGACATGATGGACGATTATTACAACCACCGTCGGCACGGCATCAATTATATGCGGCTGAACGAAAAGGAGATCGATCCGAAGGGACACGCAACCGACCTGTTCACCGAATGGTCTTGCGATTACTTGCGACAGCAGTCGAAGGGACGGCCGTTCTTTCTTTATCTCGCCTACAACGCGCCGCACACACCGATTCAGCCGCCGGTCGAGTGGATCGCGAAGGTCAAGAAACGCGAGCCGGGCATTTCGGACAAACGTGCCAAACTCGTCGCGCTCATCGAACACATGGATGCAGGAATCGGCAAGGTGATGGCGACTCTGCGAGAAACGAAACTGGATGAAAACACGATTGTGGTATTCACATCCGACAACGGCGGCCAGTTGAGCGTCGGTGCAAACAACGGTCCGCTCCGCGATGGAAAACAGAGCGTGTACGAAGGAGGAATCAAAGTCGCGACGGCGGTCGTCTGGCCGGGTCATATCAAGCCGGGAAGCCGAACGGGATTCCGTGCGATGTCGATGGACATCTTCCCCACATTGTTGGATGCAGCCGACGTGGACATCGCGCACAACATTGAAGGTGTCAGCTTTCTGCCGACGCTGTTGGGCCGTCGGCAACCGGAGCTGCGGACCGATTGGTTCTTCAGCCGTCGTGAGGGCGGAACACGCTACGGCGGCAAGACGATTGAGGCCGTTCGCCGCGGCGATTGGAAGCTGCTCCAAAACAGCCCGTTCGCGCCACAGGAATTGTACAACCTGAAAGACGACCCGCTGGAAGAGAACAACCTCGCCAACAAAAACCGCGGCATGTACAACCAGTTGGCGGCGGCATTGCGAAAACAGATCCAGCGCTACGGCACCGTTCCCTGGCAGGCAGCGAAGAAACCTCAATAGTTGTATCGCGCGTCACCAGCCCGCAGCGCAAGCAAGGGTTTTGGCATGCGCCCCCTCAAAAAACCCTTGCTTGCGCGACGGGCTGGTTTCTGCATGCCACGAATACCACGGGGGGGCCGTGGCACACCCCCAACCCGCCACAAACTGGTTGTAGAACGGTGCTTGCAGAAGCCGATTTAGTGTAATAAACTACAGAATGGATCCGAATCGGTAGATTGCGCGTACCTACAAGGATGAAGCGATGTTGCGGATTTTAAGCTCCCCCAAGCGACTTTGCACCGGTTTGACGCGGCGTGACTTTTTGAACGTCGGCGGAACCGGCCTGTGCGGATTGGGGTTGAGCGACCTGCTCGCGGCGCAGTCATCGGCCGCAACGGCTCCCGAAGGCGATTTGGCCGCAAGCTTCGGCAAGGCCAAACGCTGCATCATTCTGTTTCTGTACGGGTCGCCCAGCCAGTTAGAAACTTTCGACATGAAGCCGAAGGCTCCACTGGAGATTCGCGGCACGATGAAGCCGATTGCTTCGTCGTTGCCGGGGTTGGATGTCTGCGAAGGGTTGCCGGAAATGGCGAAGGTGATGGATCGCACGACGGTTGTGCGATCGGTCACTCACGCGTACCCAATTCATGGTGTCGCCTATGCGATGACGGGCATCCCCGCAATCAATGTGGCGCAGGAATTGAACCCGCGCGACCCTGGGCATCATCCGTGGTTCGGTTCGGTTGTTGAGCATCTCGACCGCAAGCGGCGGGGGTTGCACGAGTTTCCGCAGAACGTTGCGCTGCCGTTTCCCTTCAGCAGCCAACGAAGCGACCAACCGTTTCGTGCCGGTCCGTATGGCGCGTTTCTCGGGTCGGCGAACAACCCGCTCTGGACCGAGTTCATTGGCGATGGCACGAAGACGATTACGAAGTCGCGAGCAGCAGGCGAGTTTTCATTCACCGGACCGGAACCGTACCTGGGCTGCACGCCAGACAGTCATTTTCGGATCGCATCGACCAATGAGTTACCGGATTTCACGCTCGACCGTTTGAATCGCCGCCGTTCACTGCTGAAGCAATTCGACCAATCGCGACAATTCCTGGAACAATCGCGCGCGGGAAATTCGTTGTCGAAGTTCCAACAGATGGCATTTTCACTGCTGAGTTCGCCCAAGGTGGCCGAGGCGCTTGACGTTCGCCGCGAACCGCAAAGCACGCGCGAACTTTACGGGATGACGTTATATGGTCAGGGCTGTCTTGCCGCCCGCCGCATGATCGAAGCCGGCACAAAGTTGGCGACGGTGTTCTGGGACGAATACGGATTGGCCGGCGACGCGTGGGACACGCACTTCGGTCATTATCCGCGCATGAAAGATCAGTTGATGCCCGGATTCGACAAAGCGTACTCCGGTTTGATTCTCGATTTGGAGCGGCGCGGAATGCTGGATGATACGCTCGTCGTATGCCTCAGCGAGCATGGCCGCACACCCAAACTCAACAACGCCGAAGGCGGCGGTCGCGATCACTGGGCGCGGGTCTATTCGGCGTTGTTCGCCGGCGGCGGTATCGCCCGCGGCAGAGTGGTCGGCGCATCTGACAAACACGCCAGCGATGTGGCCGAGCGCCCGATCTCGCCGAAGGCTCTGTTGGCGACGATGTATCACTTGCTGGGCATCGACCCGGAGTCGCGTCTTCCGGATTCGTCGGGACGGCCCGTTTCTCTGGTTCCCGAAGGGACCGAAGTTGTGCCGGAATTACTCGCCTGATTGGAGAGAGTTCCACGTCGCGCGGGGCGTTGCCCCGCCGCAAAACGGCAACGCCGTCCGCGCACGTTTCACTCGCCATCTATGTCGCTGGGTGATATTCTCGGCATAACGTTGTCGCATGAGACGACTTCAGCCTCCCTGCGTCTAACCTTTCACGGAGATTCACGACTATGAATTTTGGTATTTGCCAGGAAATGTTCGTCGATTGGGAGTGGGAACGGCAATGTCGGCTGATTGCGGAGATTGGGTACACCGGCATCGAATTGGCCCCGTTTACGCTGGGCGACCGCATCACCGACGTTCCCACCGAGCGACGGGAAACGATGCGGAAACAGGCCGAAGACCACGGATTGACGGTTTTTGGGCTGCATTGGCTGCTGGCGAAGACTGAAGGGCTGCACCTGACGACGGCCGATGCTGCCGTGCGGACGGCAACCGCCGAGTATTTGGTGGACCTGGGACACGCGTGTGCCGATTTTGGAGGCGACTTGATGGTCTTCGGGTCTCCGTTTCAGCGCAACGTAGAACCGGGTATGTCGCGCGAGCAGGCGTATAAAAATGCGGCCGAAGTGTTTCGCGCCGCGCTGCCTGAGTTTGCGGAACGGGGCGTCTCTATTTGCATGGAACCGCTGACGACAAAGGAAACGGATTTCGTCAACACGTGTGCCGACGCGATGGAACTGATCGCGATGATCGACGAACCGAACGTTCGTCTTCATCAGGATGTGAAAGCAATGTTGGGCGCAGAAAGCGATTCGATTCAAACGTTGATCGAGCGTCACGCAAAGGACGTCGGACACTTTCATGTGAACGACACAAACCTGCTTGGTCCCGGCATGGGCGAGACCGACTACGCGCCAATTTTTAATGCGCTGCTCAAGACAAATTACGAAGGTTGGGTTTCGGTTGAAGTGTTTGATTACGAACCCGGCGCCGAAAATATTGCGCGTAAAAGTTTCGAATACATGCAGAGTGTGTTGCAACAAGTTGGTGCATAAACGAGTGCGGCGCGCAAAAACATAAAAAAAATCAACGACGTTTTCGCAGTGCGCACTTTCATTTCGCGTTTCATTTTTCGCTGCGCGCGCGATTGCGCAAGTGCGTTGCATTGACGCTTGCGTTAAAGAGCGATGTTCGAAACCCCCTTGTTTTTCAGGGCGAAACGCGCCTGCTCCACGCACGCGTTAAATGAACAAGCATAGCGAGTGTTGTTTGATGCGCGCGATGCGTCGGAATGTGCAATGCAATTTGTTTTGCGCACGCCGTTCCGGCAAAGCGCTCGAATTGTCGAAACAGACTGGACTTGGGTTGCACAATTGCGCAGAAGTTCTACGATGTCCCCAACTACCGAACGTCCTTGCACGAGAAGAGGTGACAAACAAAAAGTGACGACAATGAATCTCATTGAAAGCATTTGCTGTTTGTGTTTTTTTCGGGTGAGTGACCGACGGCCGCCTTTCATGGTTGAAAGGTCGGACTGATCCAAATTGGTGGTTTGTTTTGCCGATAAATACAGCCCGGTGCCAGCGGTAAGACGACCATTCAATCCTTTGGCTCTGTAAGGAGGATTTTACGGTGGCCAAGAAGAAGACGAAGAAGAAGAAGGCAGTGAAGAAGAAGGCTGCGCCGAAGAAGAAGGCAGCCAAAAAGAAGGCTGCCAAGAAGAAGACCGTGAAGAAGAAGGCAGCCAAAAAGAAGGCAGCCAAAAAGAAGACGGCCAAGAAAAAGGCAGCCAAAAAGAAGACCGTGAAGAAGAAGGCAGCCAAGAAGAAGGCAGCCAAGAAAAAGGCCAAAAAGAAGAAGAGGTAGCGGTAACAACGCTATGGTTCTTCCACGGTTTGAAGACACCTGCCACAACGAGTAAGAAGCGGTCGTGCAATCACGGCCGCTTCTTCTATTTCTGCCGCACGAATCGGGCGTATTGCGATACTCGGCGGAGGCAGCGGAAATCGTCCGGTCTATTCGGCGGCGTCAGCTTTGCCGTTGCCTTGAAGTTGGCCGAGTGCGTTCTGGGCGGCATTCTGTTCGGCCGCTTTCTTGTTCGGCCCCCATGCCGCCGGGAAGGAGTCGGAGCCGATGATGGCCGTCACCTGGAAGCACTTCGAGTGATCCGGTCCCTTCTCGTCGAGGATGCGGTAGACCGGCGTCACGCCCGACAGCTTCTGTGCAAGTTGTTGCAGCAGGCTCTTGAAGTTGGTGATGTGGTCGCTTTGGGTGACTCGCTCAACTTCCGGCGCGATGAGCCGCTCGATGACCGTACGAGCCGCCTCTATCCCGCCATCCAAATAGACGCCGGCGATGAGCGATTCGAGTACTGCGGCCTGGATGGAACTCGGCATACGCCCGGATGAGTTCACACCTTTGCCAACGATCAGGTGTTGATCGAATCCCATGTCGGCAGCGATCTGGGCGCAGGTGTGGCGGCTAACCAACATCGACTTCAACCGCGTCAACTCCCCTTCGGCATGCTGCGGAAACTGGTGAAACAACAACTCGCACACAACCAGACCGAGAACAGCGTCGCCGAGAAACTCGAGACGTTCATTCGATGCCAGCCGAGTCGAAGCGACCGAGGCATGCGTCAGGCATTGCTCTAACAACTGAGGGTTGTTGAACTCGTATTGCAGCAATGCTTCGCAGTCGTGCATTTGTCTTCCGACGATCGCAGGGACGAATTGATCCAGTTCGGTTATCGGCGACAGGCTGTCGCTTTCCCGAGCTGGCGAATTCTCAGCAGTTCGATTCTCGCTTCAATCATTAGACAGTAATGGAATCGAGCAGTCGAGGCGAGCCGGTCTCTGCTGAATGATTCGTAGCGTCAGCGGATCTTGCCACCCGCGGGCGGTGTCGTGATCTCCGCTGACTGCTTCTCCGCGGTCAACCGAATTCGTTGAGGTTCATCTTGCGCTTGGCTGTTAAATAGGTGTGCCGTATTCAGCGATGCCAGATAGCTGAGAACACGCGAGGAAACGTATGGGTCGGCCTTCGCCAGGCGATCGCTCAACGGTTCAGGTGACGTGGAATGCTGCAGATCGGCAAGGTAGCTCAGCAATGCCTCTCGGGTCTCAGGAGTTGTGTGCAGCATGTAATGCACCCACGACCAACTCTCCTGGTAGTCGATGCGCTGCATTTGTGAAAACTCATCGAGTCCTTCGAGCCGTTTCATGTCGGGACGCCAACCGTTGGCAAGTGAAGCGGAAAGCCGTTGGGCATACTCGGTGTTAACCGTACCCGGATTTGGCCCCACGACCTCAAAATATTCGGCCAGTCCCTCGTCGATCCACAACGGCACGCTCCTCAGACAAGCATGCAGCAAGCCGTGCGTGTATTCGTGCCTGAGGTCCTCTTGAATTCGGTCTCCCCAGTACGTGTAGACGGCCAATTCGCGGGGCGTGCCAACAAAGTATGCTCGCCGTCTGGGTAGTCCGGGATAAGCCGTGTCGAGAAACTTATGGTACTCACTCTCTGTGCTGAAGAGATAGACGACCACTTCTTCCTTTTGCTTCGGCAGCGCGAGTGTTCTTGCGACCTGGCCGCGCAGCGCAATCAAGTCTTGAATCAGCGGGTGCTCTTTATCGAGTTTGAAATCGCTGAGTATGAGAAGTTGTTCAGACCGAATCGAATGACGGGCGGGCCGCGCAATTGGTCGTTGCGGTGTTTGGCAGCCCACGCAGAACGAGAATGCAACGATCCACATCGCGAGCCAAACATTCCGCGTGACTGTGCTGCATGAGCAAAACCAAATTGTCTCGCCCGTTTGCCGGGCAGGATGTGTTTCCATGGATTTTCCTATGCCGACTTGCTCAAAGATGTGTACTCCAAGGTGTTGTCCGGTTGGACGGCGGTGGTGCTTCGACGTCGATTATTGCGTTGCATCTGCGTCGATTCACTGACACCGCGCTGAACCGCTCGCCAGGTTGCCTTCCAGTCGGCGGCATAGCGGTCTGACAGGAAGCGTTTGAGGAAGCGGAGACAGTGCGTCAGCCGTACGCTGGTGTGAAATTTTAGACTGTCGGCTAGTCCCGTCAACACCTCGGCGACTTGCCGTGCTCCTGGCCGATGCAGCCGTCGCACATTTTGCGGCGAGACGAACCACAATCGTCGGCCGGGATTGTTGCGATCGATGAGAATCGACGCATCGTCCAGCGATTTGTAGTCAAATCCCTCGGCGTACATGTGCCGCAATTCCTGGGCAAACTGAATCGCGATGCCGGACAACTGGCGGTCGCGAAGCGATGCTTCCACATCTGCAACGTCGTCTTGTAGAAACGCATCGAGCGAGACGGCGTCGGGAATGTTTTCGGTCAAGGAATACTGCCGTATCTTGTTGCCGCACTTTTTTTCAACGATCGCAAGCGGGCGCGGCGTGGGAATGTTGCGGCGGAGGCAGGCATGTCCCATTTCCCAGGCGCGGCGGGCTTCAGAATGCGTCCCCGTCAATTGTTGCCAACGACTTTGGAACGGTCGCTCAACAAACTGCGCGCGGCATTCAATTTGATCGCTGCCACACTTCAGCGAAACGATCCTCGTTTGTTCTTGGTTCGTGCCGCAGGACTGTTCACGCAACTCAAAGCCCAACATCTCATTTGGGTCGTCGCGAATTTCCAGCAGTTGCTCGCGGCCGAGAATTGTGAGCCCACGACAGCGAGCGGTGTCGGTGTCGGCGATAATCAGACGACGATTTCCGTGCGACCATTTGCGATCGCGTTTGTAATGAATGCGGATCAAATCGTGTCGACAGTACTCGGCGATGCGGTTCGCGACCGATCGGGCGGATAACGACGCCAGATGCTCGGGTTGAACCGTAATCGTATTGGCCGACGACAGCAGGGCGCACCAATAGCTGCGAAAAAAACGTGTCCGGTCAATGCGGGTCAGATCGTGAACCAACGCAGGATTCAACAGCGCGAGATTCCGCTGGATGTGCCGCAAGGTGAGGCGACGGCAAGTGGCGACGGCGTGCAAGTCGATCAACCAGAGTTGCAGGGAAGCGTCTGGCGCGAGTCGCACTAGAATATTTTCGGCGTGTAGATCGCGGTGAATGATCCGGTCACGATGCAGTGCGGCGACCAAACGCCCCAGGGACTCCGAAAGGTTTCGACGAACAATGTGACGGCGCGCTGCTGGGAGTTGCTGCAATCGATGCGCTACAAAGGCATCGAGTGGCTCAGTGTCCTCAATGGCCCGACATGCCAGGAAGCTGTCGAATGCCAGTCCGCGGCGGATCGTACGACCAACGGCGACCGTTTCGATCGTCGATATGCCGGCGGCTGCAACCCATTGTGCAGCCCTCCATTCCAGGATGGCTCGCGGTGGTCGGACGACGTTTTGCAGGACCGCTTTCCAGTCACTCACACGATAGTGTTTCAGGTAGTAGCAACCGGACGAATGATTCAGTCGGTAAACGGTGCGGTGAGGTCCGGTCTTCACTGTTTCCAGCAATCCCGCCTGCCGCCATTCTGCGAGCCGGAAACCATCCGCACCGAGGAGTTGTTCAGCCGATTCCGGCTGCACAAACCAGTGTGTGTCTCCATGCGAAGTTGTCTTCGTCAATTGGTGCATCGTGGCGTGCGCGCAGGCTCGGGGCAATGGAATGAACAATGGGCGGGAATGTTCCCAAAAATGGGGGAATGGGGCAATAGGCGATCAGCCGCCTGCGGGGTCCGCTGTCAATCGGCTCTCTGCGCCGACGGGATGGCCGTGCAGGAACTCGGCGGCGGACATGTCGCCTTTGCCTTCGGGGCGCAATGTGAGCAATTCCAGCCCTCCCTGACCGGTGTTGACGATCAGGCGTTCGCCCTCGGCGACGGTAATTTGCCCCTGTTTTTCTCCATCAGCCGATTCGCAAGGACGTGCAGAGATTGCGATGAGACGAATCGCTGGATGCTCCGGCCGACAGAGAAAAGTGAACGCCTTGGGCCAGGGCTGCATTGCCCGGATGTGCCGTTCGATCTCCACGGCCGAACGAGACCAGTCAATCGCCCCGAAATCCTTTCTGAATCGCGGTGCCCGCGTCACCAGCGAGACATCTTGCAAGCTCTTTTCGGCCGATCCGGTATCGATTTGATCGATCACCGTGCGGGCCAACGGGACGGTGAGTTCTGCCAGACGCGATTCCAGTTCGCCAGCTGTTTCTGCCGGCCCGACTGGCGTGGAAACGACTCCGAGAACCGGACCGGCATCCAGGCGAGGGTCGATCTGAAAGATGGTGACGCCCGTTTCCGCATCGCCCGTCAATATGGCGAATTGCACCGGCGCGGCCCCACGATGACGCGGCAGCAGCGATGCGTGTAAGTTGACAGCGCCAAACCGTGGTATCTCCAACAACTCTGCCGAGAGGATCTGTCCGTAAGCAGCGACGACGTACAAGTCGGCTTCCAAGGCGCGTAAATCGGACAGCGCGGCCTCGGTGTTGACGCTTTGCGGCTGAAAGACCGGCGTGCCGTGTTCCTCGGCGGTCGATTTCATCGGGTTCACGTGGTGATGATGTCCACGTCCCGTGCGATCGGGCTGCGTGAAGAGCCCAACCACCTCGTGTTGCGTCTCGTACAGGCTGCGGAACGTCGGCAGGGCGAACTCTCCCGTTCCCATCATCACCAATCGCAAGCTCACGCGTTATTCCTTGGCGTCGCAATATCGTCTGTTAACGTTTCCCACGGCGGGATAATTTAGCCGCGGGGCTTGCCCCGTGTGTGTTGGGTTCGCGTGACGTCGTCACGCCCCGCGAGCGAGGCGGCTAAATGGAGTGTTGCCGTCACAAATTGATGTTATGGATGTTAGAGGCCGGTGTGTCGCGTCATTCTGGTTCCATTGCCTTCAATTGACGTTTGATATCGTCGTCTGAAGGAATCTCGCCGTCTGCCTGTTGCCGTCGAAATTGCGATTCGAAATCGTCGAGTCGTCCTTCGACTTCTCGCTGGGCGCTCTCGCTCAGACGGTCGGTGAACATTACACCGTCAAGATGATCGGTTTCGTGCTGGACGACGCGGCCGGCAAGCTCGGTGAGGGTCATTGAAAATTCCCGCCCCTGCAAATCGAACGCTTCAACCACAATTTCTTCGGCGCGGCGGACCTGACCGTAGAGTTCGGGCAGACTAAGGCAACCTTCTTCCCCCTCGATGCTGCCCTTACGCTGGGTGATTTCGGGATTGATGAAGACGAGTTCCTGTTTGGTTTCTTCCGGCTCGGCCGTCGCGTTAACGATGAACAGCCGTAACGGCAGACCAACCTGGTTGGCAGCCAGACCGACGCCGCGTGCCTCGTACATCAAGTTGAACATTTCCCGAACAGTTTCGCGAAGTTCGGCATTGATTTCAGCAATGGGCTTCGATTTCCACCGCAAAGCCGGGTGCGGGTAATAAACGATATTCATCGGCGGGCAACAGAGTGGGAAGAAACGGACAGAACGTGTTTGTGGGATTATACGGTGCGCCGTCGTTGGGGTCGAGCGACGTCGTGATGGCGTGTGCACGCATCCGGTTCACCTCGGCGCGCGGCGATACCGTATCGCCGGTCTATCCTGCGCCGGACAGACTCAGAGTCGGATGAGAAGACCCCGTTCACGCCTCCGCTCGATGCAGAGGCGACCGCAGTGCGATACGGCAGCAGTGCGATACGGCAAGCGATCAGGCAATGCAACCCATTGCCCGCGGCCGTATGCGCCGTGTCAGATTCGTCGATTTATCCGATGGATCAGTAAGTCGGCAGTGGCTCCAGCGCCACAGAGGCGGTTTGCGGAACGCCAATGGGCTGAGCGAATGCGCCGGCGGTGATCGGTGTGGTGACGGTGCCGGGATATCCAGCCTGAACCGAGTTGTAGTTCTGGAACGTTCCCTGCGGAGCAACGCCCAGCGGGTATCCACCCGGTGCAACGCCACAATTTCCGCTGGAACATCCACCAGCGCCACCGTATCCGTAATTGGATCCAAAACAACCGCCCTGACTGCAACAGCAGCCCACAGCGGAACTCAACAGTGCCATGCCAACAAGTAATGCCGTAAAGTTTTTCATCGAATTGCCTTTCGATTGTCACTAGAAAGTGATCTGAAAGAGTGGGGTTTTCCAATTGATTGAGAGACACTTGTGCGAGACGCGTCCAACGTCACGCCGATTGATGTGCGGGAACTTCCGAAATGTTCAACATCCCGGATTCAGCCATCCAACCGGCCGCAAATCCGGCAGCATGTCGACGATGTTCCTGCACGAACAGGATTCCTTCTTCACGAACCGTCATGGTGTTTTCAGCGAGTGGAAGCGATGCGACGTGATTGCCCAACCAGAGTCCAATGGTTGGTCGAAATCCAGCGATGTCGCCCGAACATTGAATACGGTAGGTTGTCTCCGTCTTCCAAGCCGTAAGGGTGAGTTGAGAGCGCAGGTGGCACCATTTCAGAAACTGCTCGCCAGTCGTCTGCCACATGAGTGGAAATTCATCTGCGGGTAATGGTCGCGGTTGGGCCGAATCGGCAGACTGAGACTGAGGCTGGGTGTCGCTGATGAAGATGGGACGACCGCATGCGTGACTTTCCCGCATCGACGGAACGGATTTCTCGTCCGTTTCGCTTCGACTCTGAGAATTGATGCCGTCGCTGCTGATGGCGAACTGCTCAGCGAATCTCTGCAGGTCTTGCTCCGGATTCTGGCAACGGCAAAGCGCACTTTGAAACGGGAACGGATAGTCGGCCAGCCTCAACCAGAAACCGCCAGCGCTTTCGATTCGCAGTTTCAACTCGTCAAAGAACGCAGCGCGGTGCGTCTGAAGACGGATCACCTGTTGCTCATCCGGAACGCTTTCGCCGTGCTGGGGGCGGATTTCCGCACGTGGCAGCAAATCGGCTACGTTGATGATTTCTGCGCCGCACTCGCGTGCCATTCTGGAATCCAGCCGCCCCGATGCATTGCGGGCATCGAAAACGAGAATCTGTCCGGCGGCCGTGCTCCCCTGGCGAGAGAGCGTCGAAGTCTGAAACGGTACGGCTGGAATGCCCGCAATCCGTAGCCACTGAATTGCGAAGACCGGCAGCCCGGAAATCAGCAGTGGGAGATAAGTTGTGTGATTTCGGCGGAACATGAATTGGATTCGGGCAAGAAATGCCATCTCATTGGGCAACAATGAGATGCGCGGGATAGCGAGTTGTGCGTATTAGTCGAAGAAAAGCGATGCGATGAGGTGGTTGGTGATCGACCAGAGCGGTCAAATCGGCCGGTGGATGTGATGTGTGTTGGGATGTCGGTGAAGAAAAAAATCGGAAATGCGGGCGGAACGATAAAGATTCCCTCAAGTCTCGTCAACACGAGATCGGCCCTTTCCGCCCGTCAGCTTGCGAGACTGAGTTTGCGCGTCGGGCGCCACTGGAGTGTCGCCGGTGTTATACAGTGAGTATTGGCGAAATACGACGGGCGGCATTTCCCTTCAGCCTTCCCTGGTTAGATTGTCGGGACACCCTCACGTGGAAACGCACACAATGCCTGTGAACACAATCTTGTCGCCAAATCTCCGTTTGTCATAATTCATCTATTGACGGAAGAGGTTGTAAAGTTGACGATTGGTAGGGTTGCTGATACCAATGCGAAATTGTATCGATTTTCTTTCAGGCAACGGTATGCCGGTATTTGTGCGAGTCTTTTGGGTTCGGCCGATATGAGCCAGAACACCGTGGGACGTCCGATTGAAATTCTCCTCGTCGAGGACAGCTTGACGTCCGCGCGGCTGACGATCGGTGCGCTGAAAAAGGGAGAGTTTGAACACCGGCTGACGTGGATTTCCGACGGCAACGAAGCGGTGGAGTTTCTCTTTCGCCGTGGAAAATACGGACAGGCGCCGCGCCCCGATATGATCCTGCTGGACCTCGGTCTGCCGGGGAAAGACGGCCGCGAGGTGTTGACCGAGATTAAGGCGTGCGACGATTTGAGCGGCATTCCCGTTGTGGTGATGACCGCCTCGACCGATCAGGAAGACATCGTCCGCACGCAGCAGCTTCAGGTGGAAAGCTACCTGGTCAAACCGGTCGATCTGGAAAAATTCCTGCGGCTGGTGAAGGAACTCAAACGGTTCTGGCTGCACGAGGAAGTGATTCTGCCGACTGTCGATTAGCTATCGACCTGCACGACAGTGAATCACTCAACTGTTCTCATCGGCGGTGGGCGTTTCCGGATCGGGAGTTTCCGGCGTGGGAGTTTCAGGATCGGGCGGCGTGGTCGCGTCGATTTCCTCGACGGCAGCATCTGCAGGAGTTTGCGTCGCTTCACCCACCTCGGTGACCTCTGACGGCGGGTTGTCATCGGCAGCGGGTTCCGGTTTCGCGGGCTGCGGTGGCTCGGCTGACGTCGAGGCACTCTGGATGCGTTCGATCACTTCAGCGAAAGAACGCGTTTGACGCTGCCCTTCGAGGAGTTTCATGCTTTCCTTGTCGCGTGTGCATCCACAGCGCAGGGCAACAACGTCGCCGGTCGCTCGCCGGCGTTTCCCGCATAGGGGACACTCCCACTCGCGTCGGACTTCCAGGTCGAGCCGAATTCCAGGCCCTTTCACAATTTCTCTCCTCGGTGATGTTCGTCTCCACGGGTCGCAACCGGTGGGCTATGAGGGTGCGACATGAACAGCCGGTGTCGCAGCAAATGAACTGATGGGTTTCTATGCAAGGCGGCCAGCAACGTCTACACTTTTGCCGAACGTTACCTTCTCAGTTCGCTCCCGAACGTACAAGTGTGTGATGGCAATCTGGGCGATAATTCTGGACCTGTTGATAAACGTGGGGCGCGGGTTCCTGATGGGGGGAGCCGACATTATCCCCGGCGTCTCCGGTGGCACGGTTGCGTTGATTCTGGGCATTTACGAACGGCTGGTCAACGCCATCAGCCACTTCGATCTGACGTTTCTCACCCATCTGCGAAAAGGGGAACTGATCGCTGCACTGCGGCACATCGATGTTCTGTTTCTCATTACGTTACTCCTGGGAATCGGTATCGGTGCCTTCGGGCTAGGCGGCCTGATGCATTACCTGCTGGAAGAACAGCTGCAATACACATTCGGCGCGTTCTTCGGGCTGATACTCGCATCCAGTTGGCACGTTGCCCACATTATCGATCGCTGGAATGCAAAGCTCGTCGCTTGCATGGTCGTTGGCGCGGCGGGAGCTTTTTTTCTCGTGGCGCTGCCGGTGTTCGAGAACCCGCCCGATTCGAATTGGTACATTCTGGCGTGCGGGTGCGTTGCCATCTGTGCGATGATTCTTCCCGGCATCAGCGGCGCGTTCATTCTGCTGATTCTTGGGGCGTATTTCGACCTCACCGGCGCTATGGAAGAAGTCAAAAATGGTAGTGCGAATGGCGATACGTGGCTCACGCTTGGCGCGTTTGGATTGGGCGCAACGATTGGAATTCTGAGCTTCAGCAAGTTCCTGAAATGGCTGCTTGCAAGATTTGAGTCGGCAACGATGGCCGTACTGTGTGGGTTCATGCTTGGGTCGCTTCGAAAAATCTGGCCGTTCAAGTTCGACCTCACGCCGGAGGTGACCAAGTTCAAGCTCAAGGAATTCCGCAACGAGTGGCCCGACGCATTCACCGGCGACGTCTGGGCAACAATCGGCCTCGCCGTGGCCGCATTCGCATTCGTGCTGCTACTGGAACGCTTCGGCACAACCAAAACGCACTCAACACCGAACGATGCATAACGCACCGACGCAAAGCCTTACGCCCCGCCACCCAACGTTTGCGGTTTCGCAGCCCCCCAACACGCCGCCTGCCAATCAGCTCAAAAAATCGACAGCATCATGATCTGAGCCAAACGCGTCAGCCACGTGCGTTCTGTGCCGGTGATCGTTCCCCGCTTGATGATCTGGTCGGTTTTGATTCGCGCCTGCGTCACAATCAGCCGCTGCAAACTGGTCAGCGGATGATTCGACTCGGGATCGAGCAGCGTTTTCGTGATGCGGTTCAGTGTGTGCGCCTCATCCAGGTTCGGCGTAATCGTGTCGGTCCATTCGGGCGCTTCGTCGGCATTGGCAACGTCGGCGACAATCTTCAAAGCCAAACCCGACACCCGGGCAACTTTTTCGTAATCGATGCGGTCGGGCAGATCACGTGGGGAATGGTAATCGGGATGTTCGCCGGTTGAGAAGAACAGGAACGGCACCTTGCGATCGCGAAACGGGCCGTAGTCGCTGCGCGTGCCAATCAGGGCGATGCCCAGTCGCGCCACTTCCAGACCGTTCGGCGCACCGATGCGATCGAGCGTGGCGGCCAACTGCGGCGAGTGTTCGCTGCCCATGACAAACACGGTCGGCAACGGCAAATTTCCCAGCGAACGGCCGATCATGTCGGCCGTGATAAACATCTTCACCTGCTCCATCGGCCACGGCGGATGCGCGGCAAACCACCGCGAACCCCACAGAAAACGTTCTTCCAGATCGAATCCCACAAAGGCAATGCTGCGTTTGGGCTTTTTCGTCGAAGTCGCCAACCGTCGCGCCAGTTCCAGCATCATCGAGACACCGCTGGCGTTGTCGTCGGCACCGGGGTACATCTTTCCGTTACGAACACCCAGGTGATCGTAATGCGCACTGATGATAAGAAACTCGCCGCGAAGTTTCGGATCGCTGCCCTCAATCCAACCGCCGACATTGCGACCAATCACCGGCTTCTCACCGTTCTCGTCGGCGCGACCGGGAATGTTCTGAAAGAAACTCTCTTCCTCGAACAGCGGTGCCAGCTTCGCCTTTTTGAATTGATCGCGAATGTACTCGGCGGCAACGCGCGCTCCAGCGTCGGAACGGCCTTTCAATTCCTCTCCCGCAAGAAATTCAATGTGAGGCCGCACGTGCTTCGGCTGAATGGGACTGTCCCACGCCGGTTTCTCGGCCGGTTTGGGTTCTGGCGCTTCGACTGGTTGTCGTTGCGGGTCTTCGGCCCATGAAGTTGCTTGAAGGGAAAACAGGGCGACAAAGCAACACAAAGCAGTCACGCAACGCAATCGATGCCAAGTCATTACGACAACTCCCTGTCGATAGGAACAGCAGCGGGGAATTCAGTCTTTCGAGCCGGGAGATTACCTGTCGCGGCATACGTCGGCAAGATGAAAAAGTGGTCGGATTGCGCCGATTGAACCGAAGTTTCCTATTGTGACGAACGATCGACGGTCGATGTATTTGTTGCAGGCCCGTGGTGCGACCTCACCATTGGCGTGTCCCGACTTGATTGGACCCAGTCCCTGCAACCTTACCGGCAGGAGAGACCCAGATGCCGCGACGCCTGATGTTATCGATGTTTCTGTTTTGTGCGGCCGTCATTATGGCGACCGGACTAATGGCCTCTTCCGCGCAGGCGGCGGGCCGCGGTCAACCGACCGATTGGAATCGGTTCTACTATTACCCCTACGTCTACTATCCCCAGAGCTTCGACCGCTCGCAGGGAAGTTACAATCACTTGTATTACCGGTACCCGGCCAGCCGCCGCATCCCGGTGTACAACGAGCAATGGTACAACTACTACCCCAGTCCCAGGCCGTATCATCGGGGACACCATTTCATCCTGGACCAGCTGTAAGCCGGTGTGGGTGACCACGATTCAGAGAGCCATTGCAACAGCCCATCCGTCATTGCGGGTGGGCTGTTGCGTTCAACTCGGCTTCTTTTTTTAACGCAAAGATGCAAAGGTCTGCAGAGATTCGCAAAGGAAACACAGACAACATCGAGAAAACCGGAGCCTGAAGCGCAAGCGAAGGAGCATCGCGGGGGATCAACGAACTCTTATCGCTCCTTCGCTTGCGATTCAGGCTTTTATTTGCGGCCTCTTGGGGAAACAACTCGCATTTCAATTCGTGCAAATGCGGTCTGTTCGCCTTCACTCTGCGGCTCTTCGCGTCCTTTGCATCGTTGCGTTTAAATCGAACGTGCAAAGTGTATCGTTTGTTGTTGCGATTACAGGGATGCTGCGAAGCGTTGCGTCGCGGCTTTGAGAAACAGAGAATAGACGAGCAACGTGCATGACGACTTCTACTGTCCCCTGTCGGAATCCAGTTTGTGTCGAGCGAAAAAACCGAAGCGATTGTGATCCGCCAGGCGGATTTCAGCGAGACAAGTCGCGTGGTGACGTTGTTCACGCACGAGTTCGGCAAGATATCGGCGATCGCCAAAGGCGCGAAGCGATTGAACGGACCATTCGATGCTGCTCTTGACCTGTTAACGCATTGTCGCATAGTCTTCATCCGCAAATCTTCGAGTAGTCTCGATATTTTGACGGAAGCTCAAGTCATACAAAGATTTAGGCCGGAAAGTAAAGACCTCAATGTGTTGTACGGCGGCTACTATTTCGCCGAACTGCTGACCAGTCTGACCGAAGAATACGATCCACACACCGAACTGTTCGACGAAAGCGTCGCCGGTTTGAACCGCTTACGAACGGGTGAAAATCCCAAGGAGACAATTGTCCGTTTTGAATTGGCGGTGCTGCGAGAAATTGGGCAGTTACCATCATTCGACGTCTGCATGGCATGCGGTGTCCCGCTGACCGAAACGGGTCCCACCGTCTTCTGGGTTTCACAGGGTGGAATGATCTGCCCGAAATGTCGAAAACAGGAATACCAACAACAGCCGGTTCAACCGGGAACAATCCACGCACTTCACAAGTTATCGCAGGCCAACGATGAGTCGGCATCATCTCTGATCATTTCACCTAAGCAACTTGCGGAAATGCGACGCATTACCGCATCTGCCATTTCTCACATCCTGGGTCATCGGCCCAAAATGTATCGATATCTTCAAAACTGATTTCTGCGGCCAACCACGTCACCACAAAACGCGACTCCCTCCCCTCTCTCTCCTCTCTCACTTCGCGTTTTCCTGCCGACATGTCACGGAAGACAATGGTTAAAACAAATCCCTCCAAAAATCGTATATCGGTCGCGCTGCGGGCAGCGCGTCTCCTTCCACTCATCGCGCTCTGCCTGGGCCAGTTCGGCTGCAAGTCGATGCTGGACGTGTCGAATTTGAAAAACTTCGGCCGCCAGAACGACAAGGAGAAGTACGCATCGGCATATGATGAGGAAGAAGAAACCCTCAGTCCGTTGGAACGTGTGATGCAGGCCGTCGGCCGAGGCCGCGAAGAAGCGGCGCGCCGCAACTTCCGCCCGGCAGCAGGCATCGCCGAGTTGGACAAGGCCGAAACGCTGTTCAACGACGGCGAATACAAGGCGGCCGAAAAACGTTTCGGTCAAATCGCGAAGAAATACAAGGACAGCCAAATCGAAGAAGACGCGCTGTTCTTGCGGGCCGAAAGCCAATTCGAGCAGAAACACTATCCGGCGGCGCAAGACGGCTACGACACGCTGTTCGAGAAGTTTCCTTCGACACGATACATGCCCCAGGCAACTCAACGACTATTCACAATTTCACGCACCTGGTTGCGTTTCCCGGAGGTGGTTACTTCGGGCGACATTGAACAGGTCAACTTTGAAGACCCCAAGTCGAGCCCTCTGCCCAAACCGGACAAGGATCAGAGTTTTCAACTGACGCGTGCCGTTCCGATTCTGCCGAATGCATTCGACCGCACGCGACCCGTCTTCGACACCGAAGGCCGCGCGCTGCAGGCACTCAAATCGATCTGGCTGCACGATCCGACCGGTCCATTGGCCGACGATGCGCTGATGCTCACCGCGAGCTATCACCTGCGAAAAGGCAACCATATGGAAGCCGCCCGTGTCTACAAGATTCTGCGGCAGGAGTACCCAAAAAGCCAGCACCTGCAGAACGCGTTCGTGCTGGGGTCCCACGTGCGGTTGATGTCGTATCAGGGAGACAAGTACGACGGCAAGGCGCTTGAAGAAGCGCGGCAGCTGAAAGAAAGCACGCTGAAGCTATTCCCCAACTCAAACGAAAGCGGGCGTCTGAACAGCGACCTGAATAAAATCGAAGAAGCAATGGCGGCACGCGATTGGGAAATGGTTTTGTACTACGGCAAGAAAGCCAACCCACGTGCGGTCGCAGTCTATTGTCGACAAATCATCGACGACCATCCCGATACCATCTACGCGGATCGCGCCCGGGCAAAACTGGATGAATTGCGTGCCGATGCTGCGAATCCCACTTCGTTTGGACAACGCGTAATGGGAGCGGTTCCGCGATTGCCACGTCGCGACGTGGCAGCGACACCAGAGCGAGTCAACCGACCCGATGGCGACATTCCCGTCATCACCGATCGCCCCGACATTCCCATCATCGCCGATCGACCGGACATTCCAATTATCACCGATCGACCCGATGCGCCGAAGGAAACTCCGGGCTTTGGACAGCGATTGCTGCAGCGACTGCCAAGCGTGCCAAGCATGCCACGGCTACTGCGGATTCCCGGTCGCGGCGACGATGACAGCATGGATGATGAGGACGTTGAATAGTGACCGCGAAAGGCTGCCCATGACGTCAAATCGAAAGCGAATCGATGCTGCGAGCCTGCTCGTGGCGGTTCTCTGTGTGATGTCGCTGACCGGCTGTGGGTACATGGTCGGGTCGGTTTATCAGTCCGATGTGCGTTCGGTGCACGTCCCCATCTTCACGTCCGATTCCTATCGGCGCGGTGTCGAATTCCAGTTGACGGACGCAGTCCAGAAAGAGATTCAAAAGCAGACGCATTTCCGCTTGGCGAAAGAGGGCAACGCCGACAGCCGATTGACGGGTCGGATTGTCCGCATCAAGAAACGCGTGTTGGGCGAGTCGGCATTCGACGATCCACGCGAACTGGAACTGGCCATCGCGGTTGAGGTCACCTGGGAAGACCTGCGCAACGGCGAGATCATCGCCCAACAGCGGGTACCCATCGAAAGCGAAGAAATCCAACTGCTCTCCACCGGTAGCTTCGCGCCGGAAGTGGGACAATCGTTGGCAACCGCAGAGAAACAGGTCATCGACCGCATCGCCCGACAGGTTGTCGAGATGATGGAAATGCCTTGGTAGCTGCGCTGCGCCGTATCAGCTGGGATGCAACGCATCGCAGAGTCAATGACACTGCGACTTGCTAAGTCGCAGCTACTCGCGCTTGCGTTGTTCGGTCCTCGCGGTACGATAAACCGCATGCCTGTGTACTTGCTTACAGTTCACGCGTATCGAAGTTGGATGCCCGACCGTCCCGAGGGATACGTGCGCCGTGGTGAAGGCATTCTTCCCACCGACCCGGAATTGGCAGAGGTCTATAACGCGATTGCAAACGAACCAGCGATCCGTTTTGGCGATGAGCAACAGCAACTACTAATCGATGAGTCTCTCACCACCAGCGCGAAACAATCGCTCCGCTGCCACTTCGCCGCAACCGATCCAACTCACATTCATTTGCTTCTGAGTTGGAAAACTGCGAAAACATCAGCGGCAGTCCGTAAATCGATCAAGACATCGCTGACTCTGCGTCTGAATCTGGAATGCGAACAACGTACGTGGTTCAGTCGCAGCGGCAGCCGCAAGCGAGTCACTGACGAAGATCATTTCAACAATCTCGTGCAGAGTTACCTTCCGTCACATCGCGGATGGAAATGGAGCGAAGCACGAGGATACTTCCAGTAGCTGCGATGCAACGCATCGCAGCGTCAATGACAAAATACACTCTGCGACTCATTGAGTCGCAGCTAGGATAAATCATACTGATGAACACTCCGCGACCCAACATTCTCTGGTACTGCACCGATCAGCAGCGATTCGATACGATCGGCGCGCTCGGCAATTCGCATGTGAAGACGCCAACAATTGACGCGTTGGTGTCGCAAGGAACGGCGTTCACTCACGCGTATTGCCAAAGCCCTATTTGCACGCCGAGCCGGTCGAGTTTTATGACCGGCATGTATGCCAGTCGCGTGCACAATTGCCGTAACGGCAACGAGTCATTCAACCATCACCCACCGCTCATCTCGAAACTCATCGCCGATGCGGGCTATGACTGTGGATTGATCGGCAAGTTCCATTTGCAGAGTTCGGGGCATCGCACCGAACCGCGACTGGATGATGGTTTCCGCTTCTGGAAGTTCAGCCACGCACCCCGCGACGACTGGGCCGAAGGTCACGACTATGCCGACTGGGTACGAGCCAACGGGGGCGACCTCAACGCGTTACGTGAAGACGAAGACCGTGTTCCCGCCGAGTTGCATCAAACCACCTGGGCGACAGAACGTGCACTCGAATTCATTGGCGGCGACCACGACGGACCGTGGATGTTGAACGTGAATGTCTACGATCCGCACCCGCCGTTTATCCCGCCGCGGGCTTATGCCGACCAATTTGACGCTGCTGCGATGCCTGGGCCGTATTTTCGTGACAGTGATTTCGCGCAACAACAGGCGCTGCGCTGCATCGATTTTCAAACCGAAACGCAAGACCCCACGGAATTCGACGGCAAGAACGTGCAGGCGTTGTACTACGCAATGATCGCCTTAATCGACGATCAGTTCGCCCGTATTCTCGACTTCCTCGATCAAACCGGACAGCGCGATAATACGGCGATAATTTTTACCAGCGATCACGGCGAGACCCTGGGCGATCACGGCCTGCTGTTCAAAGGGTGCCGATTTTACGAAGGGCTGGTCCGCGTGCCGTTGATCCTCAGTTGGCCCGGCAATATCCAGACCGGTCTAAGGAGCGATGCGCTGGTGGAGTTGATCGACAAGTCGGCGACTCTACTGGAATTGGCCGGTGTGCCGGAACAAGAACACGTGCAGGGTCGCAGCCTGCTACCGATCGCGCGCGGCGAAGTCTCGCCCGATCATCACCGCGACTTCGTGCGGAGCGAATACTACGACGCACTCGATGCACATTTTGTGGCGGGCGACGGCAACGGAACGTTCGGCACCATGTACCGAAACCGACGTTACAAACTGTGCGTCTATCACGGCCACGGTTTGGGAGAACTGTACGACCTCGAAGCCGACCCTTGGGAGTTCAACAACCTGTGGGACTCGCCCGAGCATCAATCGCTCAAACTGGATTTGATTCACGCCAGCTACGACCAGTCGATGCTACAAACCATCAACGTCGGCACGCGAAGAATCGCGCCGATGTGAGGGTCGGAACTTCCTCATCCCCGACCTCTTGGCGACGACTCAACTCCGAGCCAATCGAGAGTAATGTTTGTTCGCGCTCACCGGACCGTTTACCATGTGGTAACGTCTCGACATACCAATCTTGTTCCACCGATTGACTGGCATCATGATATTCAAATTCAAGTTCCCGACAGCTTGCATCTTCGGTTGTTTCTCGATTGCCCTCGTTGGCCTGTCGTCCAATTCGGTGTTTGCCGCCGATGACTACACAGAGAACCCGGGGACTGAGGGCAATGGGAATGTCACCATCGGTCCAGATTACAAGATCGATCCCGATCTGACCGACCGGGGAAATCCCAAAGGGAAATCCTTCGAGTTCTCGATGCGTCTGGCCGACAGCAAGATTTTCCGTGGCGATGATTCCACGCTGGACCGTCGAAAGCCCGTGCGGAAAGAGCGGAAGATATTCGTCTACGTTCCAGCCGCTTACAAAGACGGTACGAAGGCACCGATTCTTGTGATGCATGACGGGCCGAGTCGATTGAATCTGGTGCGCCATGCACTGGACAATCTGACTATCTCCAAGGATCCGAATCGTAAGCTTCCCGCGTTCATTGCGATCGCCGTTCAAAATGGCGGCAACGACAGCTATGGCAGCCAACGCGGTCTGGAATACGACACGATGTCTGACCGACTCGCCCGATTCATCAACGACGAAGTCCTGCCGGCCGTGCTGAACGATGCCAAGATCAAAGCGGCGTACCCGAAAATCGCCTTCACCAACAACCCCTGGGGCAAAGCCACAATGGGCTGTAGTTCGGGTGGCGCGGCGGCGCTTAGCATGGGCTGGTTTCGACCCGACTTATTTCGTCGTTTAATTACCTACTCGGGAACGTTCGTTGATCAACAAGACGATGATGCGGCGGAAGAGAAGAAGTACCCGCTGGGGGCGTGGGAATACCATTCCAGCATGAAGCTCATCGAAAACAGCAAGAAGAAACCTCTGCGAATCTTCGCGCACGTCTCCGAAAACGACAACCGCTCCAAAGATCCGGAGAGCACCTATCACAACTGGGTGATGGCCAACGAACGAACGGCCGCGGCCCTCAAAGCCCGCGGCTACGATTACCGCTACGTTTACAGTCGCGCGACGCGTCACTGCGATGGCAAAGTGTTCGACCAAACGCTGGCCGACACACTGGTCTGGATCTGGCGCGGTTACCACGCTGAGTGACCGACCCCGCAATCCTCTTTTGCGGCGGTGCGATCAGAGCAGAAACCATCGACTTCCACGTTCATTAGAGTCCTTGAATTCGTCCAGCTGAGAGAGATATTGAGATGACGTCAAAGTTGTTGCTTCACGCTGCGTGGTTTGCATGTGTCTGGGGAGTTGTGGCGTCACCCGTCGGTTGGGCGGCGGACAAGGAACCGGTGAGACTGATCTTCGATACGGACCTGGAATCGGATGTCGATGACGCGGGAACCGTTGCATTGCTACATGCCTTGGCCGATCGAGGCGAGGTGAAGTTGTTGGCGATGGGCATTTCGGCGCGGCATCCTTTTAGCGGTCCCTGCCTGGATGCCATCAACACCTATTACGGGCGTGGCGACATTCCGATTGGCGTGGTCAAGGGCGCTACCGGAGACAACAAGTCGAAGTATGCCCAACGCGTGGCCGAAGAGTTTCCCCACGATCTCAAATCGAGCGAGGATGCGCACGACGCAACCAAACTCTACCGCCGAGTGTTGGCGGCCCAACCGGATGGCAGCGTGGTGATGGTAAGCGTCGGCTTTTTGACCAACCTGGCCAACTTGCTGCAGAGTCCAGCCGATGCGCACAGCCGGTTGTCGGGCAAGGAACTTGTTCGGCGTAAGGTCAAGGTTTGGGTCTGCATGGGCGGTGCGTTTCCCAAGGGGCGCGAGTGGAACGTCTTCCGCGATGCCAAGGCTTCCCGGCAGGCGATTGACCGTTGGCCCACGCGAATCGTCTTCAGCGGATTTGAAATCGGCAAACGCGTCATGACGGGGGCTCGCCTGGTGAAACTTCCCAAGCAACATCCCGTGCGCCGATCTTACGAACTCTACAATGGACTGAAGAACCGCGAGAGCTGGGACCAGACGGCGGCTCTGTATGCCGTTCGCGGGATACATGGCGAATTGGCCGGATTCTGGGACATGAGCGAACCGGGCCGCATGCGCGTGCTGGAAGATGGATCGAACGATTGGCAACCCCAAACCGATCGCAACCATGTCTACCTGATCGAAAAACTGCCGCCCGCCAAGGTTGCTGCCACCATCGAGGACCTCATGCTACACGTTCCGGCCGCGAAGAAGCGGTAGATCGGCATAGCCAGTCGTCCGCGCTGGACAGTCGATGAGTGCAGCGCATAGGATGGCGTTAGTCCTACCACACACCTATTGTCCTACCACACGCCAATTGTCCTTCCACACAGTCATCCCGCCTGAATTTGAGGAATTCAATATGTCTCGCCTGCTGCTGCCCGCCCTGATCACCCTGCTGATGACAAGCACCACTTTTGCAGCCGACTGGATCGGTTTTCGCGGCCCAGGTGGTTCCGGCGCGTCGAGCGAGAAAAACCTGCCAGTCGAGTGGAGTACCGACTCGAACATTGCCTGGAAACTGGAACTCCCGGGAGCCGGCGCATCGAGTCCCACGATCCTTGGCGATCGAGTCTACCTGACTTGCTACAGCGGTTTCGGTGACGGCGGAAAAGGTGGGACGGTCGAAGACCTGAAGCTGCACGTCGTCGCTATCGACCGCAACAATGGAAAGATCGTCTGGCAGAAAGAGGAAGAACCGCGACAGCCCGAATCGCGGCGAGTGCGCGACCACGGTTACGCCGCACCGACGCCGACGACCGACGGCGAGAATCTGTACGTCTTCTTCGGCAAGACCGGCGTTCTCGCGTTCGACCTCGATGGCAACAAGCTGTGGCAAACTCCTGTGGGTGATCGAACGCACGGCTGGGGCTGCGGAACATCACCCGTGCTATTCGAGGATCTCGTCATCGTCAACGCGAGCGTCGAAAGCGGCTCGCTGGTGGCGTTGGACAAGAAAACCGGCGAGGAAGTTTGGAAAGCCGGCGGCATGCGAGCGTCCTGGAACACGCCCTGCCTCGTTGAAGTCGCCGACGGAAAGACCGAACTTGTCGTCAGTGTGAAGGGGCAAATCCTCGGCTTCGACCCGCTGTCTGGCGAGCAGCTTTGGAGTTGCGACGGCATTCAGGACTATGTCGTCCCCAGTGTCATCACGCAGGACGGTATCGTTTATGTCATTGGCGGACGCACCTCGCGGGCCATTGCCGTGCGGGCCGGCGGTCGAGGCGATGTGACGGACACACATCGGCTCTGGGAAGCGAAAGCGGGCGCCAACGTTTGCTCTCCGGTCATTCACAAAGGGCATCTCTACTGGGTCAGCGATCGCAACAGGGTTGCTTACTGTCTGGATTTGAAGGATGGCAAGATTGTCTTCCAGCAGCGTTTCCCGGAGCAGCCGTACGCTTCGGTTGTCTACGGTGACGGGAAACTCTACGTTGCCACGCGGTTCGGCGGCACATATGTGCTGGCGGCCAATCCCGAATTCGAGCAACTGTCCCACAATCGCGTTGAAGAAGGCGGGCGTTTCAACGCCAGCCCGGCCATCGCCAATGGAAAGCTGTATCTTCGCAGCGACACGCATTTGTACTGCATCGGCGGAGCCAAGTAGGCCATCGCGCCGCATTAGTTTCAGAACGGATCCGGGGAGGCCGCACCGCCCCTTAATCTTCCCTTTACCAGCAGAAGAACCTCACCATGCCGCTTCAAGTCGATTGGCACGGAGTTTACCCGGCCGTCCCCACGCAATTCCACGACGATTTCTCGCTCGATATTCCCGCGACCATGCGGCACGTGGAAGTGCTGCTGAAAAATGGCGTGCATGGAATCATCATGTTGGGAACGATTGGCGAAAACTGTTCGCTCTCGTTGGACGAAAAAGTCGAGGTGCTGAAGGCGACGGTGAAGTGCGTTGATGGAAGAGTTCCCGTGCTCAACGGCGTGGCCGAGTTCACAACGCGCGGTGCGTGTGAAACGGCCCAACAGGCCGAGCAGGCGGGGGTCGATGGGCTGATGGTGATGCCGGCGATGGTCTACAATTCGGACGGACGGGAAACCGTGCAGCATTTCCGCAGTGTGGCCGCGTCCACCAGCCTGCCGATTATGTGCTACAACAACCCGCCCGTGTACCGAGTGGACATCACGCCGGAAATGTTCCAGCAAATGGCCGACGTGGAGAACATTGTCTGCATCAAGGAAGCCTCGGGCGATGTACGGCGAATCACCGATCTGTTCAACGCGCTGGGTGATCGCTACCTGATCTTCTCCGGGCTGGACGATGTAGCGCTTGAGAGTATTCTGCTCGGCTGTTGCGGTTGGGTCTCGGGACTGGTCGATGCCTTCCCCCGCGAGAACCGTCTGCTGTGGGATGCGGCGACTTCGGGCGACCTGAAGAAGGCGTTGGAGATTTACCGCTGGTACATGCCGTTGCTGCACCTCGATGCGCACCCCAAACTGGTGCAATACATCAAACTGGCCTGTGCGGAACTCGGCTACGGCACCGAAACCGTCCGTGCGCCGCGGCTGACTTTGGTCGGCGAAGAACGCGAGCGGATTCTGAAGATCATCCGCGACAGCATCGCGACGCGACCGGCGTGAGCGGATCGACGTCAATCACTATCGCCGTAGCGATTCACTTGCTCTCGCGAAACGCATGGCTTGCTCCGACCAGATCGCTGAGGGCCATGCCGATTGACTTGAAGAGCGTGATTTGCTGGTCGTCTTCGCGGAGCGGCACACTGCCGGCGCACATTTCCGTCAATTGGCCAACGACGTCATCTTGAGTGAAGACACCTTCGGCGATCGGTACGAGAACCTCACCCGCCTCGCGGAAACAGTTGTCGCGGCTGTCGGCGTAGACGCGGGACTTCACCACCAACGCGGTGTCGCACTCGCGTTTGGTGGCATGGTGATTGCCGATGAAGTCGGTGTGCGTGCCTTCGGTAATCCAATCGCCAAGGACCAGCGGGTCGGGTGATCCGGTGGCGCTGACGACGATGTCGGCCTCGCCACAAGCGGCTTGCAGGTCATCGACCACAACGCACTCGATGCCCGTGAGTTCGTCGTTCATTTGTTGAACCACTTTCTGGGCGTTCGCTGGCGTTCGACCCCAGACCAGGACACGTTTCAAATTGCGAACGCTTGCCTGTGCCCGAATGATGTACGTTGCGAGGTTGCCCGTTCCCAGCAGCAGCAGCGTTTCAGAGTTCGCACGCGACAACAATCTCGAAGCGAGACCGGAGACGGCCGCCGTCCGCAGAAAGGTGACGCTGGTGCCATCGACCAACGCCAACGGTTCTCCGTGGGCTCGGTCGAACAGCAGGATTTTGGAATACAGCGATTCGTATTCGGGTTTCGGATTGTCGGGGAAGTAGGTAAACGCTTTGACTCCAATCACCGAATCGTTCCACGACGGCAACAGCGCGAAAGCATCGTGATTGCCGTCGTCTTCGTCCAGCAGAAATACCTTGCGCGGAGGCATGGTGAAATCGGCCGCGAAGGCTTCCTGCAAGCTGTCGATCAGGTCGGGAAACTTCAGGGCCGCGTGAACTTCTGCTGCGGTGATAATCTTCATACTGAAACTTCGTAATTTCTGGAGTTCGTCAACAAGCGAGCGGGCCACGCCGCCGGTTTTTATTTCGCCAATCAGGATATACCCGCCACACCCACGGACGTCAAAGCCGGCAGAGAAATTCACAGCCGACAGCGCAATTCATCCAGACTTCAAATTCGGCATTTGCCAGCCCACTGGAAAACTCACTTTTCGGAGGGACGCAGTGATTGACAGGCATCCGTCGTGGTTCAACCGGTGCCGTCGAGTGGGAGCCCGGTATCGTGCGGTTGGTTCTCTCAGCTTGACGGGCCACAGCACGACCAAAATGGCAGACGGGCGATTTCCAATTTTCGACCCGCCTACGGTGGTTAAGGGGATAAGTTGTAAGTTCTCGACGGACGGAAACCGTCGCTGTTGAACCGGGTCGCCGGAGAGCTGAAGTTACGGAGGGCGGAACGGACGTTCGACGAACCACTGGCGAACGACCCGCCACGCAACACACGGCTAGGATTATTCCACACTGGTGACATTGAGCCAGACGCTGGATTTTGACCCCACTCCATGAGATTCCCGTGCATGTCAAGAAGTCCCTCGGCATTCGGCAACAACGATCTCGCCTTCAACAAGTCGAACTTCCAACTCTCGTAAGAACCGACTCACAGCCAACCAGAGATCATCCCGCACCATCACAATGCACTGGACTCGGCCTCCGTCGCACTGCCGCTAAGCTCGAACCAGATCGGTGTTGTCCTCTTCCTTTTTTGCGTGCAGCCATTGCTCGAACTGATCAAGAATGATCACCACTTTCTTGCCGACCGTTGTAACAGAACCGTATCAAAGAAACGGCAAGGAGAGAAAGTTCGAACTCGAAGAGCAACGACGAGGGACTTCGTAACGCGTTATCAGAGAATGAGAAACAGCTCGCCGCAATCCCATGCGACGAGCTGTAAGGATGCTGAGTCTGTTGTGCGAACACCCAGATGCCGAAAAGATTTTCGCCATGTCAAAACGCTACCGAATTCAATTTCCAGCATCCGACACAGAGAAACTAGGGCAAGATGAAATCTTCTTTACCCTCATCGAGGACGGTGAAGCGAAACGTTTGCGATTCCACGATTACGACGAGATCTACAAGCGGCCTGGCTTGTATGAGCAGCTCTTTTACGAGCGACTTGGCTGCAACTCGCCTGAAAAAGTAGCCGATCTCCTGCACAGTGCTCTTAATTCGGTCCGCGAACCTGTGACCGAATTGCGCGTCATCGATTTGGGGGCCGGCAACGGAATGATGGGCGAAGTCTTCAAGCGTGAGGGCGTTGCCAGGCTGGTGGGTGCGGATATCATCCCGGAAGCCCGCGATGCGGCTTTCCGGGACCGATCCACCGTCTACGACGACTACTATATCGAAGACTTTGCAAGTCTGGACGCCGACGTGCTTGACCGAAGACGAGTTAACGCGATTGCTCGACGCTGCACGTCGCCGTCCGTTGCTCGATGCGATGACAATTCGACGCGGACCGAACAAAGGAAAGGCGATCGCCAACATCGGTGACGAACGCCACATCCAACTGCAGCGACTGGGTCGCGAAAGGGCATTGATTTACAAGACCTACTTGCTGACCGGCCTACGGAAATCAGAACTGGCATCCTTCACTGTTGCCAGTTTGGAGCTTGATGGACCGATGCCGTATGCCGTCTTGAACGCAGCTGACGAAAAGAACCGACGCGGCTCCGACATTCCGTTGAGAGCCGATCTTGTTGACGACTTGAGGGATTGGCTTGCCGACAAGCTGGATGCCGTCCGGAGCGACGCCGTGGCCTCCAACGGGCAAACATTACCACTGACGGAACCTCCGACGGCACTGACGACCGACACACCGTTGTTCAACATTCCGTCGGGCTTGGTCCGCATCCTGAACCGCGACTTGAAACTGGCTGGCATTCCGAAACGTGACGAACGAGGCCGGACAATTGACGTTCACGGTTTGCGAATGACGTTCGGAACATTGCTGAGCGTGGGAGGCGTTGCACCGCGAACGGCCCAAGCAGCAATGCGGCATTCGAGCATCGATCTCACGATGGCTGTCTACACCGACCCGAAACTATTGGACGTCTACGGGGCGATGGATGCATTGCCGAGCCTTCCACTCAATGACGAACCGACACCAGAGCGAATGTCGAAGCAGGCGACCGGCACCGATGACTCACGCCCTTTCCCGGTTGCACCAACGGTTGCACCAAAATCTGACAATTGGTGCAACCAGCTGTCAATTGTGGACAATTCAGACGCCTCGTCGAGTGACGTGCAGAATGAGAAAAAGCCTGAGAAACCAGTTGTTTCACAGGCTTTTCCGATGTCGGGGCGGTTGGACACCAATTGAACTTTTCGCCGAGCAAGTCGATGCGTGGCGGCGCGACATCAAGAAGCTGCTTCTGGCGGCGTAAACCGTCTTCAGGACGCCGCTTTTGGACAATGGGGTTACAGCAGGGGGGAACAAATCTTCCGCCGTTTTATTTCACAGCAGCACCGTTGAAGACACTCGGCGGGCTTTAACCTGGTCACGGTGTCGCACTTTCACAATCTCCCGGGTTCACCTGACGTGTCGCATCGCCCGCGAAGTGTTCAGGCGTCGCGCACAATTTGAAGGACCTTCCCCCCGTGCTTCGCAACCAGTGACGGTCCAACGCCGTAGACCGCAAGAAGGGCAGTCTCGTTTTTCGGGCGTGACTCAGTGACGCCCAGTAGCGCCTTGTCGGTCATGATACGGAACGCGGGGACGCGTTTTTTCTTCGCCTCATCCTTGCGCCAGGCTCGCAGCGATGCTTCCAGCCTCGAGCCTCGCGGCGTGGCCGGCGCAGCGTTCTTCTTCGAGCGATTCTTCGGCTTGGCACGAGTCCTCGGCTTGGCCCGCGTTTTCGGCTTGGTACGCGAACGCCGGCCCTTCGGCGGGGTTGCCGCCTTCGCCGGAACTTGGAGCGCGGCAAGCGTGCGTGCGTTCGCCTTCTCGCCGCGCCGTGTCAGCGTGAGCCGATGATACGGGATTGATTTGCCGTCCTTTTCAAAGACATCGGTGCGGCTGGTGACCATCCCGCCGCGGACGAGCGCGGAGACGAGCGTCTCAAAGTCGTGGCGTTCCATCGCAGCACACTCGTTGCGATATAGCATGCCGACGGACTGGTTGTTCCGTTGTGCGAGCGCGTCGAGCGTCGACTGCATGATGGCGGCTTCGGTGTCGGTGGGCGCACGGAAGGCCTGCACGACGCAGACTGAGGGGTCGCATGTGTCACATAATCCACAGGGCGTACCTGGGTCATCTTCATCGCCGAAGTGTCGGACGAGATGCACCATGCGGCAGCCGTGCGATTGCGCAAAACGTGCCATCTGCTCGGACTGCATGAGTCGGTGTGAGACCTGCGCTTCGTAGGAGGGGGCCCACGTGTCGTTGCCCCGGCGGACGGACTCATCGGGATCGACGAGCGCGCCGCCGTGGACCCATAGTTTCTCCAGTGCGCGCGCAAATAAGTCTTCGTCCATCTTCGTGCGGTCCCGCAAGCCGTGCTGCGGCCGCGGCTTGGCGGTGAGCTGAGCGAATATCTTGTTCAGCTCGGCGACGGGTGGGTAGTTCTTCTTGTGGAAGAATTCATTCGTCTTGCGGTCGACGAAAGAATGCAGCAGGATGGCGCGGGAGGGCTTACCGTCGCGGCCGGCGCGGCCGATCTCCTGGTAGTAGCCCTCGAGTGTCTGAGGCAGCGCGAGGTGCGCGACGGTCCGTACGTCAGCCTTGTCGATGCCCATGCCGAAGGCGACGGTCGCGACGATGACGTCGATGTCGCCGCGAAGGAAGAGGGTCTGTACTCGGTCGCGGTCGGCTGTGGGCATGCCGGCGTGGTAGGCGGCTGCAGGCATGACCGCGCTGAGCTGCCCGGCGAGTTTGGCGGCGTCCTTGCGAGACGGCGCATAGACAATCGCTGGCCGGTGCGAGGAACCCTTTAGTAATTTCCGGATTAGATCCATACGGTCGGGGCGCGGAACCTCAACGACTTCGATGGCGAGGTTGCTCCGGCGGAATCCATGGATGAAGCGGTTATCGGATTTGAGGCCAAGCTGTGTGATGATGTCGCGCTGGACGACGGGCGTCGCGGTCGCGGTCAGCGCGATGATCGGGGCAGGACGGAGCGCAGGGAGCCGCTGGCCCAGCATGCGGTAGTCGGGGCGAAAGTCGTGCCCCCATTGCGAAATGCAGTGTGCTTCGTCGATCGCGATCAGCGTGGGCTTCGTGCGGGCGAGGAACTCGGGGAAGCCCGGCACACCCAGTCGCTCGGGCGCGATAAAGAGAAAGTCGAGCCCGCCAGAGAGGTATTCCGTGCACGCGGCGCGCGAATCGGTACGAGATCGGCCAGAGTGGATCCGTTCCGCCCGCAGGCCCAACACTTTGAGCTTTGCGACCTGATCCTCCATTAATGCAATCAGCGGGCTGACCACGAGGGTTGTCCCGCCGCGCGCCAAGCCTGGGAGCTGGTAACAGAGCGACTTGCCCGCCCCGGTTGGCATCACCAGCAGAACATCCTCGCCGTCGCGGGCCGCTTTGCAGACCGCTTCCTGGTGCGGGCGGAAACCGGAATGACCAAAAGTGCCCGTAAGCAACTCTGTAATGTCTCGCGAAAGGGGTGGGCGGGGCTGAACACCGTTTTCAGGCTGCCCGGATGTCGTTGCGAGCGTCTGCTCGAACGTCTGTGGTCTGGTCGTCGCGCGCGGCCCGCCGAGGACGAGCTTCACTACCTCGCGGACATAGGTCTCGATCCCCGTCATAAACGGCGATAGCTGCGACTCGCCCCTGCGGATCGCATGCAGACGGGCCTCCCATTGGCCGGTCATCGCCGGACTTTTGACATCGGGGTGGACCGCGTCGATCAGTCGGATGCCTTTGTCGGTGGCTTGCAGCGCCTTGCCGTCGCGCACGATGTATTCGCGCGCGATCAGTGTCTCGATGATCGCCGCGCGGGTCGCCGGCGTGCCAAGCCCGCAATCCTTCATGGCCCGCGAGAGCTCCCTGTCGTCGAGTGACTTGCCTGCCGTCTCCATCGCAGTCAGCAAAGTCGCGTCGTTGAACCGTTTGGGGGGGCGGGTCTGCTTCTCCTCCATGACAACATCGCGTACGGACTGGGGGGCGTTCTGAGCGAGGCCCGCGGGGAGGGCTTGCTCTTCGGAGTTGCCGTCTTTCTTGCGTGCGGGGATGTCGAGCACTTTCCATCCGGGCTGGACCACGGCGGTGCCGACGGTGTGGAAGCGGTCGATGATGCAAACGGCAGGAGGGACCGTGGAAGAGTCGGCAGGGCAGGTGGCTGGGGGTGATGTCACCGCCGTAATGACCGTGGTCACCGCCCAGATATGTTCTTCGTGCCACGCCGTCAGCAGCCGCCGGCAGACAAGGTCATAGATACGCCGTTCATCGCTGCCTAGCGAAACCTGGGCCGGGTCCGTCGTCGTCGGGATGATTGCGTGGTGATCCGTGACACTCGCATCGTCCACAAACCGCCGGCCCAGCGGGCGTGTGCCCGTACCCGGGAACAACCATTGGGGGCTGCGGTGCAGTCTCCAAACGTCACGCAGCATGCACAGTATCGATTCGGTAAGAGGCAGTGCCCGCTCCTGGTTGCGTTTGCCAATGACCCGCAGGAGCATGAGTTTGGAGTCGACCGCTGTGACCGGAAGTGAGGTCGCTTCCGCAATCCGCAATCCATGGGCGTAGGTCAAAGCGAAGCAAGCACGATAGACCGGATCACGCAGCTGGCCGATTAAGCGGCGGCAGTCTGCATCACTGCGGACATCGGGCAGTCGTTTCTGGCGTGGCAAGCGGACTCTTTTTTTAAAAACAACGGCCACTCATAGCCCAAGGTCCTCACGTACAGAAACTTCAGTCCGGCGAACATTGGTGCGAACGTCCCCTTGGCAATACCCAGCTCGTCGCGCACATACAGGATGTACTGCTCGACTTGAATTTCACTGAGCTGGTCCGGCGAAGTCATGTAGTACTTGGCCAACTGCCGTGCGGCCCGCAGATACGCCTCGCAAGTTGCGTCAACTAATCCGGCCAGCTTCAAGTCCTGAACCATACGCTCTCTAAGCTCTGACATCGTGATACCCTTCTGCAAGGAAAGAGAATGAACCCGGCCACAGCTGGCCGACGATCCAACCTATCACACGTGCCAAATGCTTCCCTGCAACTGGATCAGACCGTACATTGTACCCAAACAGATCGGTCATCCCGACCCGCGGCGCAGCCGCTTCGTCCAATGTCGTGACAGATAGCACGGCGACCCGCAACCACGGTCAGATGGCAGGTCGTTTCCCTGTTTGGAGCAACTTAGGACCGTTCGAGAAATTAATGTCGCTCAGAAAGCCGTGATTTGTTAGGAGTGCCATCCAGCAAATTGTTTACGAATGATCCAGGGAGGCCAAGGATGG